>JAABUK010003647.1_pt1 | contig 25830 bp, 24 predicted proteins | sample 5559141 | NCBI WGS metagenome assembly JAABUK01 (sample SAMN10711869, study PRJNA513367) | rock metagenome | isolation source: Antarctica rocks | place: Antarctica: Victoria Land, Pudding Butte nord | collected 2016-01-03 | reverse complement strand
AACCCACGTCATCCCCCCCACATCCTCATCCCCCACAGCCTCATTACTCCGCCCATCCGCCCGCTTATACACCGTCACCACCGCCGCGCCTCCAAGGCCAAGATTATGCTGCAACGCCACCTTCGCGCTCTCCACGAGTCGATTGTTCGCCCACCCTCGCAGCTGCCAGACCAGTTCTGCACACTGCGCTATACCGCTCGCGCCCAGGGGATGGCCTTTGGAGATGAGGCCGCCGGAGGGGTTGACGACGCAGCGGCCGCCGTAGGTGATGTCGCCTGCTCTGACCATTTCGTGCGCAGTGCCTGGGTCGCACAAGCCCAGGGCGTCTAATGTGATCATTTCGTTTGCCGAGAAACAGTCGTGCAGTTCGCAGACTGTGATGTCTTTGGGTGAGACATCTGCTTCGGCGAGAGCGGTGTGTGCGGCGTGTTGTGACATGCCGAAACCCATTAGGTTGATTGCTGAACGGTCGAAGAGCGTTGGGTTGTCTGTGGCGAGATGTTGGCCGGCTATCTGGATGGCTTGAGACCGCAGGTGAGGACGAGCAGCGAGGAAGGCTTCGGAGACGATGATGGCGGACGCGCCGCCGTCCGAGGTAGGACAGCATTGCAGTTTGGTGAGTGGGGAGTGGATTTCTGGGGAGGAGAGGATCTGATCGAGGGTATAGACGTCGCGGAATTGTGAGTAGGGGTTTTTGGCGGAGTGGAGATGATTGATGCGAGCTATTTCGGCGAAATCGGCGGCTGTGGCACCGTATCTGCAATCAAAAGTATAGCTCTCAGCTGCTGCTTCCACTCTCAGGCTCCAGTTGGGAGATTCTCGAGGCATACTTCTCCATATATTCCCTCCCGGCATTGCCAAACATCTGCGCCGCAGCCGGTGAGTCCGTCCTTCCTCTCGTGGCCGCCATCATTTCCCCTGTCGTAGCACATGGATCCGTGCGATCTTTGAAGAAGCTCCCTAAGGATCCTGGAAACATTTTCTCAAACCCGACCACCATAACGCAGTCGGCCACACCGTGTGAGACCATATTCCGGGCCATATGCAGTCCTGTTGAGCCGGTGCTGCAATTATTATTGACATTGTAGATAGGAATTTGTGTCATGCCAAATTGGTAGAAGACGCGCTGGCCGCAGGTCGAGTCGCCATAGCAGTAGCATGCGACACCTTGGTCGACGTCGTCATAGTTGATCTGGGCATCGAGGAGAGCTTTGATCCCGGCTTCGAAGCCGAGTTCGTTGTAGTCGACTGCGAAAATGATGGTTCATTTATGTTCAATGGCAGCAACGGAAATCTTACCTTTGCCCCGTGGTTTGATGAATTTGGTTAGGCCGACGCCTAAGACGTAGGCTGGTGAGACTGGCGTCTTCTTTCCCTTTCCCATGTTGCTCGTTCGGTCATGCTTTGAGCATAAGAGAAACGGAGTCTCGTCTGGAAAGTAGAAACCTCGCAGTTGAACTTGCGGGGAAACGTACCGAGGTTCGTGAGCCGGATATACTCGTCGGACATAACAGACAGACCCGAAGATAGAAATTTAGCGTCCTGAAGCTCCGGGATCTCCCGCTAAAGCTCTGTCTGGTTGATATGAACAGCCCTTGTATGAATCACTTCTCCTCACAGGATTAGGATTCCTAAGAATAGTACCACTTCCGCTCGAGTTCATTCAGACTTTGAGGCCCAAGGGACGTAATGTCATGGGCGTAGTTCCTACGCTCATCCTCTCCATGCCCCAACTTGGTACATCCATTGCTGGCTCATCGGGACAGCTGTAAAGGTCCGCCCAGTAAGCGACCTGCTCATATGACGAACGAAGCGGCTCTGTGTAGGACCATTCGTTCTTCGCCTCAGTAGGATATATATGCGTCTCTGTTCCATCTCCTGCGCCTTGCGAGACGGAAGCTAGTTTTTTGAGCCCAACTCGCTGATCGGTGCTGCTTCCTCTGGGTCGTAAGGTAGTGATCCCTAGCTACACTACCAATTTTCCCACAGCGGTCGCACACCATTGTATTGTTCTCTTTGAGGTGCTCCTGGGTCTGAGCCTCGGTCTCCTGCTTCTTGACTGGGCTCGTCTGGTAGAGATATCGAGGGGTATTATTGCGCTATGCGGAGCTCTCGAGTAGGATTCATCTTGTGCGCGAGGAGTGCAGGGGCTCTGTGTAGTCATCGAGGAGGTTTCATGCTGTACGCGAATTGTCCGATTCTGAGAAGCGCCCTTCTCGAGGGCTCTTTGGCTGGCTATCTGCAGTGGGGTGCGTGGGACCTTCCAGCATTGACATCAATTTCTTCATGGACAAGGAGTAACTGCAACAACTGGCAAAGGAAACCTTCCGCGGGAAGCACGTTTTGTTGGAGGCACGATATAATTAGAACGGTCCCTAGCCTGCGGGGTGCGAGCAAGGCTTCAGCCTTTCCAACTCGATACCAAACAAGCGATGAAATGACAGTAACCTGGCGATGCATTTGTAGTAACACCTTCTTACGCGATTCTCAAAATCACTCTGTTTGAGAGCCGTTATATCTCAATGCTGCACCATGTTACAGAGTGCTAATGGCTCCGTTACTATCGTTGGGACTTCTCGGTACGAGAGTACCAGTCAAAACAGTGATTCCTCACGAACGAGGTATTCCTCACGAACGAGTTATGACATTGGCGGGCAGACTGTAGATGGCGAGGATCGAAGTGATCTGCCGGTACGCCACAGTACAACTCACATTCGCCCATCGAATGCTCATCCACGCCGGGGCTCATTACAGCCCGGTGTCTTCAACGCGTCTCGAAGGGAACCTTTCCAAGGCGGTAGAGGGTTGCTACCAGAAGGATGGGTTGGTCGAATTGATCCTAATTCTGGAGACCACTACTACGCCTATGCCTCTACTGGACATTCGCGGTGGACGTCGCCGGTCCCTTTGAGATCTGATAGTAGCACTGACAGTGCAGGCTTATTGCTAGAGACCGTAACCGAGGCGGATGAGCCGGGTCAATGGGCAACAAATGAGGGACGGGAGACACAACCACCTGATAGTATTTCGGACACATCTGGCATTATACCGCAGGAGCGTCAAGATGGAGAGTCTCTTAAAACGGCTTTGTCAAACCCTGCTCGAGCTCCAAAGTCTGACCAGCCTCCAAAAGTAACCGTGGCGGTGCTAGGAGCAACGAGTTTGGAAACACAGAGCTTTATGACGGCGCTTGACGGGGGTTCTTCACCAAGTGACTCAACTTCTCAATACGGTCAGTCTTTCACAAGCAGGAGAAAAAGTCTATCTAACCGCTACTCCGTAATACAGGATTGTCTACGGTTTATCAGATGTCACGGGAGTATAATGGCCGTCTGATGACGTTGGCTGTCCTTCCGAGCTTCGATGTGGATGAGAGAAATCCGGAAGCGCTTCTAGCAGTTACAAGATGGCTGAAAGGTCTACACACTACAAAGGACCCCCTCGTTGGGATCATCTATCTCCAGTCTATCCGCAATAAGACTGTGCCCAGTACAGCAGCCAAGACTGTTCATATCCTGAAGAAAATCTGTGGAGTACAGGCGTTCGGTAACCTATTGGTAACCACGACAATGTGGAGCCAAGTAGCGTGGGGTGACGCGATCTCCAGAGAAGGCGTTTTTTGCCAGCGTAGCGACCTTTGGGTTCCACTAATCGCTGCTGGCTCAACAGTATTTCGATTTGCAGAATCTGGCGAAGAAGCAGATGAGATGTTACAGAAGCTTCTCAAAAAGCCACCGGTAGTACTTCAACTTCAAAGAGAAGTAGCTGTCTTGCAGAAGCCTATAGGAGACACGAAGGCTGGAGCCACTGTCTCGAAATATATCAAGATCGCTGAGGAATGGAGGAAAGACCGAAAATCAAAGCAACACCTTTTGACTCCGCAAGCTTATTTCTCCCGGTTGCAGCGGTTGGAAGTTGAAACTGCCAAAGGCTGCCAATTACAACAACTGTTTCCCCACCGCTATCATGGACGTATACCCATACAGCTAGCGCGCACAATCTCTGCCGTACGGTCACTAGAAGGCGGTTTTAATTCTCCGTTAAAGTTCCCGCTCGAAGGCGTGCACGGATTGAAAACAGCTGGTCCACTGCGGGAACCATTCTCTCTTCAAGGAATTATGGAAGGAGTTGTGGCATGTTTTCGGCGGCTGCAGGAAGAAAATTTCTGTGGGGACAGCTTCAGCATAATTGTTGCTGACCATTGCCGTCCAGGTGTCGTGGAGGTGGTCCCAATAAGTACTCTGGTGCTCACGCAATTGGCTCGACTCATCGACGACGCCACTATAGCGTCGAAAGGACGAAATCCTAATGAACTTTCACCGAGTATGGAGAGCTTGGAGCTGGCATCCGATCACACGCTCTCTTACCTGGGGTTTCCAAGCATAGGCGCCAAGGTATCTTACCTTCCAAGGACTACCCAGCTATGCCTAGTACTATCCGTTGGTCTTGTTTCATATGCTGGATCGCATGCATCTGATTTTCACAGAACTTGCTTTGGCTTCTCCAAGCCCTACACCTTCGATATTGCCCAATTTGAAGATATCTGTGGGGGAATTAGCTTACAGCAGGAGAAGCTCGCTTGCTTGGATAGTTTTGTTGGCGGCCCTGTTTGGGTATTCAGATGGACAGATGATAACACACTTCGTGAGGAGCCTCAAACTCTGTCTACCTCACTCAGAGGCCTCACAGATCTGTGGGGTCCGGCATGGACCGTGGGGTACGATGAAACGTCCAACTTGATTCACCATGTGACAGTTGAGCGTGGTGTGATCTATCAGCCCTCTTCCATTGATCCCGCGATAAAGCCATGCCTTCGCGATGGCGAAGTAGCGTGCCATTGGCAAGCGTGGGATCAAGTCGACAACACGGCCTGGGATGCTGTGCCGTTCTCAGAAGATGATCAAATGCTGATTGGCGCTAATTTGCACAAGAAAGATTCTCAAGTAAACCAAGATTGTCCAGTCGAATATAGACGATTATGCAAAGAGTTCGCCCGGAAGAACCCGGAATTCACATTGGGAACGGAACGCCAGAGACATCAATTGGATGTGCAAACACTGAGCCTCCAATTTTCGAAAGTGGTAACCCTCGGATATCAAGCTGGTTTTAAAAGGATGCCTGGTCGCACATGGAAGGACATGCTTCTTCTCGAATGGAGCGGTGATCGGCCAAGCCCATCAACCCTAGATGTGCTATTAGGGCTCGAGATCAGTGCTTGCACTGGCAATGGGCGCCGGACTAGGTTGTGGGAGCTTTTCAATCTGCCAGGGATTCAGCAATTTATCAAGATCACCATGCCTGACGATCTCCCAGACGTGGATTCGCCTTTCCCTAGTTTCCTCGATTCCTTTACTGAGGGCTTCGGCCGCTTTCAAAGAAGGTGGGTTGCGAGTAACGAGTTTCGTCGAGCGGCCCGACAGATCATCCGAAAGGTATTACAGTATTTATCATATACAGGTGTTGACAAGGATGATTGGCTTCGTGCGTGGTGGGCGGATGGGAACGCACTTCGTGGGTTTAAAATTAACCCTAAGCAGCATCGGTGGGTCGGCATGCTTCATGATACGGAACAGACTGCGGTATTTGCCACGGTAAGCAGTAATTGCATCGAATGTCTTGGTCCGCGTCGCTATGGTTCTGTTTGTAGCTCAAAGGATCAACTCAAAGGGGGTACAATACTACGGACTTCGATCGTCCTTGACCCTGATTTCGCGAGAACAGAGAAAGAATTCGAGATAACTAACAACAATTTCGGTCGGGCTATTGATAAGAATGACCACCGCGCGCATATCAAACATGTCAGAAAGCAAAAGAGTGCTATCGTGGAGCAACCAAAGTCGGCACGATCTCGTCGACTCACCGCTCTTGAAGATGAGCTATCTCATCTTGGTGCGAAAAATAGTGAGAGTGCAAGGAGCAAAGACTGTGTGTCCCACAAAAAGCCAAAGGCAAGGGATAACCCAACTCTGATATCGACCCGAGAAGTTCCCTCACACGAGGGAGCCAGAACCGAGTCTTCCACAGGCGTGGACACAATTGGTCAGCAGTCTGGGTACTCCGAAGCCCTAGGAGTAAGACAAAGTGCCTCCCCCAAATGTGTGCAACCGCCCCAAAGTCTGTGTGGCTCATCCCTAGCTGCTACGGAATTGAGACGTACCGAATCTCATGTCAATAGTTCCGAACGTGAGAGGGACGAATTTACAAAAGAGAATGCTCTCCACCTTCATCTTCGTACCCATAACAAAAAAGAATATCTACCCATCATACCCAAGAATACCATGCTACGGGGAAAACGCAGGATCCTACAAGAGGGCGAAAGAATACGGCTTTCAGGCGACGATGAGCTTGTTGTCCGAAGCGAAGACTTTCCTCAGCTTGTCGAGTGGAAGTCGAGAGGTGCTTTGCGTTCTGTCGATGGCTTTATTGAAAAGATGTTGGGAGAACAAGGGCATCTTCATCGAGAACTTCTCTCGGAAGATGTGGACGACGACATGGTATTCCATGTCGCTGTTGCGTAGGTCTGAAAGCTTGACATTCGGAAGGTGAGATGTTTACAGTTGTTGATCTTGTAACTTGGGTGACGTAATGGTACATGCCTTCTCCGCCAGGCTTCTGACAGTATTGAGGAATCAAATCGCAGAAATACGTGGACGTAACACCACCAAGGCCAGCACATTGGATCAAGATATCGGAAGTGGTCACCGACCCAACTACGGACAATTCTTAGCTTACCTTAGCCTACCTTGGCTCGCCGCCGACAGCGGGGAGTCGGGCTGGAGGGCACCTGCCTCGTACCAAGGCTCCCTAGCTTAAGTCACTCTTTTCTTGTCATTTCCAAGCCATCATTCAGGGGACTTCAAGATCAACGAGTACAAACAATCGCGCATCTTACAACAGCCATGCTCTACATAGAAGTGATATCCTTACTCGGGGGATACATCCTCACTCGAGAAATTCAAGCGGACGCTAGTTCTACTTGCTATCCCGCTAAATGAATGCGGACGAATCCTTTGAATCCTTTGAATCCCTTCCCTAACAGTTTCACCCTGATGCCCGCTTTTTAGTGCAAACCTGGGCGACGCCATTGCAAAACTTAGCAAAAAGGTACCGAGATACTCCTCAGCGAGATTGTGTTTCCATGTCTCTTGAACCTGGACCTGGTGCATCATGATAATGATAACTAGGGGGTTCATATACATTTTCCACCATGTCTACGCTCCGCTCTTGAAATTGTCTTCCTCTTGTCGAACTTTTCCATTCCACCTTGCTGGAGTCATCAGCAGTCGACGTCCACCATATCGAACACAGAGGCCCAGACTCTGCACATCGAGTCATGGACTCTGTATTCCGTCGCTCTGACGATTATTAGGATAAGACTATGCGTTATAGGTAGATGGCTTTACATCAGCAAATCGGGAACGGCCCGCCAAATTGGCGGGCGCATTCCGTTCTCAGGGCCAGCCACGGGCTGCAGGGGCCAACTGGCCCGTACGCGAGCTGCCAAGACCCCTGATATTAATGTTCCTTCAGCGTACGGCCTCCCGTAACCACTCGCTAGAGCTACCACGCTCCAGGGCTCAATACTACTGGAATTACGACAGTAGATTCGGGCGATTGGGGCAAAGTTCTCGCGGGGGTGTTTACCGAGAGTGCCTTACTAGCGCACGCATGCTATGACATATATATATATATCGATCTGGTGCGCTCGAGCGGGTCGTGGGTAGGAAAACGGGGAGATTGGCTTGTATAGATGTTGTTTCTATCGGTCGATTGTTAGACTTGTATATATCGATCAATTGCTAATGTACGTTGGAAATCTCCACCGCTTTGGTAGTATGTAACATGGGGTTCAACTCCCCTATCATCTCAACATAAAGTCATTTCATCGCATGACAACATCAGTTCCCATCACAGAAAAAACCCCTCAAGCGCTGCCATTGGTGTACCCACTAGCCGTCGACCCATTTGTCTACCCATTCACCACCTCCCCACTCCTTCCCACCCAATCCTCCTTACACATCTCCGCCCCCTTTTCCCCAATCGCATAAACGGTCGCCTGCAAATGCGCCGCAATCTGCAACGGCATCACGCTCGCATCGCACACCCTCAACCCTTTCACCCCATACACCCTCAGCCGACTATCGCACACATACCCTTCCCTCATCGCCCGCTCTTGTTCCTCCCTCCCGCCCATCACGCCCACCCCACCCGATCCGCCCTTCCCGCCCATCGCGCAGGTGCCGACGGGGTGCCAATCCGTAATGGTGGCGTCGGTGACCCACTGCGCGAAATCCTCAGGTTCGGAGCCGACGTCCTCGGCGGGGTAGACGCGGCGCACGAGGATGTCCTTGAGGGGCTGTGTCTCGCAGATCCGGTGCGCCAAGGCCTGCGAATGCTTCATGATTTCGAAGTCGATCTGCCCACAGACCCCTTGGTAGTATTTCGGGTCGATGGTGGGGTGGTCATCCGATGTGGTGCGCTTGGAGCCGGATTGCCACTTGGCGGGGGGGATGTGGATGGTGCCGACGGAGAAAGGGTATTGCAGCATCATGAGCATGGTGGCGTATTTTTTGTCGGGCGAGGCGGCGAAGTAGGGGCTGAAGTTACTGACGTCGAAGTAGAATTCGATCTGCCCAAGGTTATCGTCCGTGAGGAGGCGGTCGCTAAGGATTTTATCTTTGGGGAGAGAGGTGGGCGTGTGTTGGGCTAGGAGCTGGGACTTGTATTTTTCGAGTTGGGGTTTCGACATGAAGTGGGAGAAGGGGAGGTAGCAGACGCTCGAGGGAACGATGGTGCGAGGGCCAGAGTGGCTTTCGGCGTAGACTTTGTCGGCAGAGGCAGAGAGCTCGGGGTCGTTACGGATATCTTCTGGTGTCGTGATCATGGGGTCGATTTCGTAGAGCATGGTTGTCACTGCAGATATGTTAGCTGTATTCTGTTCATGGTCTAGGAATCAATTCGTTGTTGGCATTCTTACTCATATGTTCCTGGAGGTTCTCGCCTACATATGGATTCGCGACTTTGCATTCTATGCCAGCGGCCTTCAATATTTTGGGGTCGCCAACGCCTGACAGCTCGAGCAGCTGCGGCGACTGCACGCTCCCCCCACACACGATGACCTCTCCACTGGTCTTCACTACGTGCTCTTGATCACCATGCGCAAATCTTACGCCTTTGGCCACCCAGTCGTCACTTTCCTTCTCGAGAATCACTTCCCTAGCCAAAGCTCCACATAGTAGCTTGAGGTTCGGTCTACCAGCGTTAGGCTTATAGTACGCTGTCGCTGAATAGCATCTTTGGCGCAGATCAGGAGTGATACCGGTCAATGCAGTCCAGCATCCTACATTCGAGCCGGAAAAGTTACTGGTACATGTACCAATGCCGGCATTATTCAATGTCTTTTCCCAGTGCTGATGAGCCGCACTGAAGTCGGTCCCGTAAGATGTGGTAAAGGGACCGTCCTTGCCATGAAATTCTTCATTGAAGTGCAAGCCGTTTTTGAGTTGGGCTTCGCTGTCGGGTGGATGAAATCTCTCGGGTTTCTTGAAGAAAGGACTACAATCTGGTGTCAGCACTCGCAACTACGACAACTTACAGATTCGCAATAAAAGCACGCAAAAGGCTGATAGATTCACTCGAATTTGAAGATATATCAAACCCACAGCATGCCTTCCCATCCCCATCCCTCTGCACCTAGCTCCTCCCACGCATTATAATCCTGCTTACACCCACGATTCCATGTCATAAAGTTCAGAGCGCTCGAGCCCCCCAGTACCTTCCCTCTATTGAATGGAATACTCCTACCGCCAAGTCCTGGCTGCTTCGTTGTTGCGAATTGCCAGTCTAGCTCGGTACCCAAGGTTTCGCCATATCGGCCAGGTACATTGATGCGGGGGTCATCGAAAGCTGCGGGGCCCGCTTCGAGGATGCCGACGACAAGGTCTGGATGTTCTGATAGACGGGTGGCTACGACGAGACCTGCAGTGCCTCCGCCTACGATGATATGGGTGTATTGATGGGAGAGAAAGTCATCGACATTATTGTTATCGTTGGTGGGAGACATTGTTTAATTCCTATGGGCTGCCCGTCTTTCCTATGTATGTCCGACTTCAGCTTCGGGGAGGATCAGTGTAATCCCAAGGTTGACGCCAGCTCCAGAGGTTAAATGAGGGTTTTGTGGTGAATAGTAGCGGGGAAGTGAGAGAAGTTAGTTAAAGTAGTTCTCCTCCGCGATGTCTTGGCAGGGCCGAACGCGCTCGACAGGCTTATCCGTTACGGAAGCCTACTGGAAATCCCCTAAACGCTTTAAGTATTAGAACAACGAGGGTAGCTTAAGCCGAAGGCTAGGGGACCCATTCCAGGCTCCTACCTACTGCGCCCCTGCTCTACCTTATACTGCTCCCTCTTACTCCCTTGCTACTCCCCCTAATTCCCTTAATACTCCCTCTAAAGCGGCTTTACTCCCTTTCCTAATCAAAAACGGCAATTCCTAATCCTAAGTTCGGGGTATATATAATCGATATATGAATACCATCATAAAGTCTAGACAAGCTGCCACTGTAAGTGCAGACTAGGATACTAATCGAGCTCCGATGTGTAAACTAGAAAATAACTAAGCCCGTGGCTCCGACATGTTATATCTCTAACGCAGAAGAGGGAATTAAATTGCAGGACAGAAGATAAGGAGAAGAAAGATACGAACACGCAGAAAGTGAAATGGTTAAGAACCCGATGTCCCAAACACTAAGAAGGGACAGAAGCATACTCCACGAATCTTGAATCGATTCTTCGCAGATTCCGTCCCGTTACCAGCACCATCCAGCTCCCGTTCATGCAACTATTATGCTGGTATGACGAGCGACCTGAGCGCCCAAACGGCGGTCATGTACAACCCGGGTCATAGTACCCCGGAGGCTACATAATATTCACTAATAACCAGGCTGCTGTCTGGCTTACATACTCTACTTACCAGGACGCTCTATATCTACAGCCATCGCTCGAAGTGCATGCCTACTAGTATATTACTCAGTCAAGCGCTCATGCACTCGAGCCTCCACTGTGATTTCAGAAGCGAATGAGCTCTTATATCTGTGCCGTTGAAATTTGTTTAAGTCTTTTAGCATGAATAAGGTCACGGTGCCAGCAAGCAAAGATCATGGCTCGTTCTATGATAGCTGTCCCTCGGAGCATACTTGTTTTTCTCATTGCTCGTCCGCCTAGGAGAATGCTTCGATTGCTAGCAGCTTGGGTATGAAAGTTCAGAAATTCGGTCGAAGCTTAGGATTTAAGTAAAAGGGGTACGGAGATCCAATTTCGTATAGTTATTCGATGTCCTTAGGTGAAAATCCGAATAATCGCGAAAGTGTCATTCGAGACACCAGAAGTCTCTCAACAGGGTTGCAGAGAACCTTTCATACAAGGGAGTACATACAATTGTGCAGTGCTGAAATCACAACCCTAAGATCTGTGAATTCTCCAAGGTGTATGGAAGTATTTGGTACTAGTGTGTCAGTAAGCTTTGGCCGAGTGCTCAGGTCTGGCGACAATGAGCATAGACACAGTGTACATTGCCTTATTCTCGCAATTCGAGCATTATGGCTTCTACGCCATAATGGCGAAGATATTCCGACCAAATTCTGTGAGACCACATCGAGGCGAAGGGCACCCTTCCTGAAGTGGTTTGTCCTATCTGTATCTAAGGGTCCAAAGTCCCATGACTCTAAGTTGATGACCAGGACGACGTATAAACATTGTGACTATCTGACATCAAAACAAACATTAATCAGGAAAGTCATCTTAGATGTACGAGTAGGCTGGAGCCTGCGTAGCAATACCCTTGATACGATGACACCGGCGAAAATCGAAGGATTGGACCATTATCTCCTTCATATGCCTCGCCGAAACACATTCCCCTTTCTCACCAGTATTCACCACTCGCACATATGAGCCTTATTGTATGGGGGTGTGCTCGTTGCACTTCCGTAATCCCAAGAGGCTGTTATACTATAAGTACTTTCGATTCCCACATTATGGATATCTATACTCACGATCAATCTCATCGCCAGAGTGGATGTCTTCTAGTCGGGGCAATCGCCACCAATCATCACTCCTGTCCACAATCTACATTAGGACGTCGACTTGTAGATATGGGTAGAGCACGTTACCTATACTCCTGATCAAGCAGGTGTTTAGCCCCGGGGATGCTCGCCTGCTCGTTGTATTCCGTTTGACGGTCCTTGTCATCTTTATCGGGAAATGCGGCATGGGAGAAAAATCCGACGAAGTTCTTGAGATGATGAGTTAGCATCTTGAGCACCACAGAGTAAATAGGGTGAATGGTCGCCAGGTGACTGACCTTGGGATGCTTCTTCATTGCCCCTGGACCGTCGTCTTGGAAGTCTGATGGACCATTGGGAACATCTCTGCGGATCGTTAGCTCCTACAGAGCATACAATGTAAGGGGAATCGACTTACACATCAACAGTGTGAAGATCACTCCATTGGTACCAATTATGCCAGCTGTGTTCTGCATAAAGCGCGCCCTGCTCTGTTAGCACGACGATATAGGCTTCGCCCGTGGAAGTCCTATGCTCACCGCTCGATGCCACCAATCTCCTTCAGGGTCTCGCTGCCAAACGACTGTAACGTCTTGCCAATCGTGTTTGTGACCAGTTTTGATAACGCCGATACCAATTCCGTCGTGACTGGAGATCATGTATTAGGTAAGGGCGTGTATGCAGAGTGCTCACTGCTCAGGTATCAATCAACTCACACGTAATATGCATTATAATTGATCCGCCACTCGTCTTTGTTGCTGCAATGAGTAGCTACTACATAGATGGGAAATCGGTTTCCTAAGCTGTAGGCGCCATGGTAGGGACCTGGATCGTTGCAATTGGTTCCCGGATTCGGTGTGTTTGGAACATCTGTTCCTGGATTCATTAGAGGTGGGTTTGAGCCGATCACAACCGCGGACTCTGGATAGCAAGGTTGCTGTTTTAGAGTCAGATCATCCCATCTATAAGGCAACTGGACAAGGGTCACGGACATATATAGGCTGGGTTCTCGAAAACAGAAAGACTGGCATCGCGTCGACGGCTGGCGCGTAACCTGTTTGTTCAAGATACTGAAACTGACTACCATGGAATGAATTCGGATCGCTAGTCGACGGACGCACAGGTATTGGGGGAGGGGCATCTCTCTTGGAGCGCTGACCTGGCCGATAGACAGGAGGATGGGGGGGAAGTAGCCGGTTTGGTTGTAGAATGCATATCGGCTTGCAAGCCCTGACGCTGACGGACTCGGGGCTTGTGGAATGCTAGCGGAGGAGACAGGAGGGACGAATTGACGGGGCTTGTGTCCAACACTGAAACGAGAAGGTATTGAATATGTGGATGTAACGAATATAAAGTAGGCCAACAATTGTAATAAGAGACTTGCTCCCATGGTCAAAGTAGAAAGTAGGAAATCCAGCACGCTGTGATTTTTAGTGGCTACGGAGTACGAGTATATAGAGCAGAGGAGACGCGTCCTTATATAGAAATGGCCTGCCCTCAAATCTGAGAGGCGCTGCAGCTTCCTACATACTCACCTTGCTGTGAGGGAATCGCGCCACGCTAGAGTGCTCGTTCAGAGATCGACATCTTCCGGGGGCACTCCATTCCTGTAGACGCTTTCTACTCTGGTGTCGGTTGGATGTCATAATAGATGTGAAACCCAAAATATGCCGCTGAGGGCGCCAAATCGCCGAGTCTGTTGGTGGAGGCGGCCAAGCCGGCTAGAATTGTATTGACTGAAGTCTCAAACGAGCTGTCAAGGTTGAGATTAAGTGCGTTGCCACACTTGGGCTTGCAGTCTTAGATTGGAGGACTGTGTGGCCAGAGTAATGAATCCCCAGGAATAATAGCCAAAATGTTTCGAGTCTCCGCCTGATAAGGACGAAGACCCCAAACCCAAAAGTAGAAACCCATGCATCGGACCATTGGAAGTCAGGAGCCTTGCAAGTGAAACGTCTGCTAGCTAGTAAGCAAGAAGAGGGAGGAGACCGCGTAGCCGCCCATGGCGCGGTCGATGATACAGTGGAGCAAGCATAGACCTTCCTTATAATCTGCGTATAGGGAAGGTATGTGGGGACAAAAGGCCAAGCATTAGAAGAGTTCGCCTGCTTTGGTTGTTAGCCGGAATAATATATTTCTAGTGAGGTTCGATTCCTAGTGGCGCTGGTTCAATGGTGGAGGTTGTGTCTTTTCTCGGGAACGTAGGGCGACCATGGGCGACCCGCGTGGTAACCTAGTGATCGTCCAGCCTCATAGGGCTGGCCCCCCGGATTTAGCCGCCCGGAGCTGCCCCTGGCCTCACCGCAGTACATGGCCATAGCGACTCAATCCCTGTAAGTCATAGTCTAGGCGGAGTCTCACATACAGTAAAGTAGTACTTTCGATGAAACTTGACTTTAAGATTATGCGCGGTGGTAGGTTTACACGTAAGAGTAAGTTGTCAAAGCCAATGGGTGCAGAAATAGGATGGACCCTTGGTGAACCCTGCGCGGAAAGCCAATCGATCACACCGCCAAGCCGTTCTCCTAGCGTGGGCGGTTAAGAACCGCAGCCGGGAATTGGGGAAACCATTCAGGTGGATGACATGCTCTATATTCGAAACGCTTTTGCTTACCAAGTGGAAATCCTCCATGAGCTTTTGTGTGTCGCCGAAGGTGCTTGTATGCGCGCGCATCAGGTTTCAGCTTGGAAATGTAACACTGTTTGCACTGCCCCTCTGGCCAGCGAACCCGGCACCTGCATGAGGGTTCAGTGATAAGTATCTGGCCCTGGAAGGAAGCTGGCCTGAATCACCATCTGAGTATCAGCAAAGATTCCCTACTTTCTCTCTTCCACCAGTGTTAACAGCAACGTACCGGGACTCGATTCCCACCCTCCAACCCCAATCTTGATGGCAATGGCGATGGCACGATCAGAAGGGCTGTGGCCGGGCAAATTACGCTTCGTCTTCCTCATCTCCGGAGCAACCCTCATTCTCTCTATTGCTACTTTCGCTATGGCCGTGGCATACGCCAAAGCACTTTTGAAAGCTCCTCTGAATGCACCAGCTATACAGTATCGACGCAAGGGCCCTTCCCACACGTGAGTTTATCAGCAGTGACACAATTCCATGGAGTGCTTCATGAACTCAGCTGACACATCAATGTTTTAGACAGGTTATCTTCTACACTACCACCATGCCATTCCTCAGCATCCTCTTATCGCTTTGCGACCTCACTCTCCAATATCTCCATCTCTTCCAGCCAGTTTATGTGATTGCAGCCTCTGGTGCCTTCACGATTGGCTGGATCGCGCAATGGGCGGTGTGGATGGACTGTGAAGTCTCAGGCCTATCACTCGACAATGGCTCAGGCAAATGTCCTCAGCAGAACCTCCAGACCACCGATGTTCACGGCAACAATGGGCTAGCGGTCGCCAACTCCGTTGTACAAGGCAGGATTGCTACTGGCTTTCTTGTCACAGTTCTGTATGTCGCAGCCGTGGGCTTCGCCGCTGTCGCGCTGCATAAAGCTAGGTTGAGAAAAAAGATCAACAACAATGTCAGGATGAAGGCACTTCAGGAAGGGGCGACTGCTTGAACATGTTCGAGCCTCGACATTCACGGTGATCAGGTCTAATTGCGGTGATAGTCAGATTGTATTTAGCTCCACGATCCTAGTACAGAGCGAGCACGGCTCCAACGAATCTTATAAATCCAATTAATGGCAATTTCACACTTCTCCAGGAATCTCGTGAAACTACTAAAATCTGAATTAAAACTACTACACCTCTCAAAAACAATGCAACCGCAACTATTGAACCAGCGCCAATCCCATAGTGAGGTCAACATTGAGCGTACGTCCGCAGATGGAGATACCCGCCGAAGTGGCACCTAGCCGCGTGCTAACGCCCACGGTAGCCCGGGAGCCCGGCTGGCTCAAGGCCAGCCCCGAGCGTTCAGGGCTTCAACCGGGCCCCTAAAGTAGGGACACATTGACTTCGCTTATCCGGGGCCGGGGTGTATCCTAGTACGTCAACTCCTGTCCTGGCGATGGACAAACCTGGACAGACGACTGCAAAGCAGCGCTGACAATTATCGTCGGATACGCAACAGCTCTCTTCAATCCAGGTATTGGGGAAGTCGGGGGCAAGTCGCAATTTGGGATGGGCAAATGTGACAGCCCAGATCGAGGTCATCATACATAGGTCCTCTTGATGTTCAAAGATCAGACTCAAGGCCCAACCTCCTGCGCAAAGTTCCGCACGCAAATACAGTAAATCCGCCGCCCTCCTTCCCGTCCTACAGCTCATCTCCAAACTACTCACCACCTCCTCTCCAACTCTCGTATAAAATATCCCATCCGCAATCTCCATATCATCCAACATCGCCCCCCCCATCATACTCCAGAAAAGCGTGCTTCCACTCCTCCCGTTGCACCCAGCGCACTCCTGCATCCTCGAGCGCACGGTGCGGATCTTGGCCAAGAAGGTTTAGATTTGTTGTGTCGAGGGGAGGTGTCGCGGTGACAACTTTATACATGTTTTCGCTTTGCACGATGCAGCCGTCTAGGCCTAGAGATGCGAGGGAGTGCTCGATGTTGAAGAAGGGGCAAGAGGTTGTGTTGGTGGAGGTGGTGGTGGTGGTGGTGGTGTAGATCTTGGATGGCATGGAGGAGCTGGTAGAGAGGTTGAAGTAGGTTTGGGAGAGGGCATCGCGGGATGTGAAATGCGTGACGTGTCGTGAGGTGTAAGGGAGTGGGGAGCTAGCTGCAATGTGAATATCGATGTCAAATTCGATATTGGCCATTCGAAGAGGAGCCGCGATGATGATTGTGTCGTAGTCTGCTCATTCGTTGTTGAAAGAGCATTGACCATTATGATGGCTTGGTGCTTTGACGGTGAGACGACACTTTCGTACTGGTGATCTCTGGATTTTGGTCACGGTGCTATTGAGGTGTAGATCAACATCCGCTAACTTGACCAACCTTTCAATCAACTTGTGATTTCCTCCGTTCATCAAAGAATTCGTGGCAGCTGGATTCATCGCTGCAAGGGCAGCAAGGCCGTGCATAGTAGCTAAGTTCTGGCCCAACCACGCACGTGTAGTTGCGAGCACAACTTCCCTCGAGAATTCCGGCAAAGTGAGATTTTGCAAAAAGCTCCAAGCATTGCTCTTCAGCTCGGCTGTCAAGCCTAGATGCTCTATGTCTGCAGGAATATTGCGATCAGCGTATTCCCACCTTGCAAGCAACCTCTGAAAGAGTAGAAGCTTTTCGGAGAGCCATTTGCGCATATGATTGACTGCAAATCCGTATCTCCAAGCATAGCGAGCCCAATCAGTCCATGGGCTCCCTTTGAGATCACCCTCGCCTCGGAAAACGAAGTTCGCGCCATCCCAGACTGCTATCAATTTCTTGACTGGGTAATCAGGCTTCAGCTTCCGTCTCAGCCCAGTCTCATCGATCAAGGATTGAACACACTCGTCGCTTTCATAGAATGACTGCGCGCCTGTCTCTACCTGCTGGAAAGTATATGCGCCGTCGTAGACCTTAGCGGATTTGATCCTCCCTCCCACTTGAGGATTGGCTTCGTAGATTGTAATGTCGAGATCGACGTGAGCGTACTGATCATATAGATGATATGCGGCTGATACACCAGCGATGCCTGCGCCAATAATGGCAACTTTAGGGCCATGAGGAGCCTGATCATCCTTCGAAACGATAATTCCAGGGTGACCTGCTCCCCAGACACAAGACCAAAAATCAAATTGATGCAAACCAAAGAATAAAGCAGCATTGGGGCAAGTAAGCAGACTGTGTTGATGACTTGTCTTATGCTTCTTTGGGAGAGAGGAGAGAACAGATTGCCGATAGGATGATGCACGTGACCTTCATTTTTTCTCAGCCCAACCAGAAGTACAGAAGCTATCACCCTTCGTGCAAAAGGCAAATAGCTACTGCATAGGAAGTTTTTCCGGATTGAAATTTTGCGAGACGAAAAGACTTATCGCGCAATGCCAGGCCACAAGCTTCAAAAGGCGGGGCCATTTCGCTCACAACTTTGGGGCTGTTACGCTGCTCGGTGTGGTAGTGGTCGAGCAGTTGACCTCTGAAGGACTAAATGCGGAATGAGTCAGCGCAAGAAAGAAAGGTCAATGGCCTTACAACGTGATAGTCTCAGTACTCATACCCGTACCGGGTATGAGGTTAAAACGTTACCAAGACCTCGATTTTGGCTATAAACACCGAATTTAATAGTCTATATCTATAAATAAGTATGCTAGATATATATTATATATATAGATTTTATAGTAAATAAGTAGCTAATTAATATACCGTCTATACCTACTCTATATACTATCGTATTCTATATATACCTCTATAATTTCCTTCTAAGCTCTATATAGATATTTATACTACTTAGTATCTTTATAATTACTTAGGAACCTGTCTACTAATTCTTTTATAACTTTAAGGCGTATATCTTTAATATTATTACTAAGTATTATTAAGATATTAATATCTATAGTTCTAAGATATCTTATTATTATTATTATAGGAAAGGCTACTTACTTAGGAGGTTAATTAAGCTTAAGGAGTCCCTTAATAGGCTACTTAAGCCTAGAGTATATTAAAATAATAAGAAATACTTATATTTTTATTTTTATATAGTAGTAATATTACTATCCTATTCTTAATATTTCTATCTTATATAGGAATATCTTTTAAGTATATCTTTCTAACTAATACTATCCTAATAAAACTACTTATTAAGACCTTATTTAAAGTTTATAATATACTATTTAATTATTTAAGAATACTTAGCTATTAATTATTTTAAGAGGTTTCACCTAGGGGTTTTTTATAAGGAGGTAGGATAAATTTAAGGTTATAAGGATTCAAGTCTAGATTAAGATATTATATATTAATAGGAGGTATAATTATAAAATAGAGTTTATAAGTTAAAAAGGTATACTTAAAAGGTCTAATAAGCCTACGATTAAGTACTTAGATAGTTATAATAAATTATAGTATATTAGTAAATCTTAAACTACTTAGAGTAAGAGAGGAAGTTATAAGTTATATTAGTTATATTAGCTACTACGAGCAGGTATTAATAAATTAAAAATCTAAAGAAATTGAATTACGCGGGGATATTAAATTAGTAGTTTTTAATCTAAGGTTTTTTAAAATTTAGGCTTAGGCTAAGCTATTTCTTAAGGGAGGAGCCGGAAACCTCTCTAACTCACTTATTAATTGATAAATCTTAAAATAGACTCTAGATTTAGAATCTACGCTAAAAATATACTAGTATAGTATATTTATAGCCTTCTCCTCCTACTAAGGATAGGTAAATTTATTAAAAATTTATTAAATTCTAAAAATCCTAAGTTACTACAAGTAAATAGCTACTAAGTTAGTAATTAGGCTCCTAAAACCTACTTATTATATACTATATTAGTAACTTAGGAACCTGTATAGAAAACATAAATGTGCTAAATCTATATAAAGCGGTCTTTTCCGCCTAATAATAAAAAAATAAAATAAAAAAAGATAAATTTTATCTTAGCCTAAAAATCCTAAATATAGAAAATCTAGATTTAAGGCCTTAAATCCGTAATTTTCTACTAGCGCTAGGAAGCTTAATAGGGCTATATAGGCTACGTCGTCTACGCTAGCGTAATATAGATTTTAAATACAATTAATTGATATAATTTATATACGCGTAGAGTACCGCCCTAGACTAGCCCCGTATTATATTCCTACTACCCCTTACTATTAGTCCTACCTAGTAGGACTACTTATTCAGATTTATTTAAAATATTTTCCGCTGCTAAATACGCATTTAGCAGCGCTGCACGAAATGCGGTGTCATATCGCTCTCAGGGGCAGGTACATGAGCTTACCAGATCTAAGCGCATAATGCGCAAATTGTTGCAATATGCGGCCGCGCGAGATTACCGATGTATAATCCCTTAAGAGCGACGACATAGGATATTTCTACTAAACCTGCTAAAACTAACTTCTAAGCACTTATAGTACTTAAAGTCAGCTGTAGATTTTTATAGATGTATATAGAGAAAGATATATATTAAGATTTAGCCTATTTACATTATAGGATTTATATATAAAGATTTACCTAATTAGCTAAAATCTGTTATTTTAACCTTATACTCTATAGGGGGGAGGCTACGTCATAATACACGTAATTGATTGGCTATCAACGTATTAGTAAGCCTCCCCGGGAAGAGAGCATGAGGACTAAGGCTAACAACGTGAGTCCTGTTGGGATATTGACGTCTTGGCACGTCACAGTGGAAGCTCTGGTCACGTGACTCTACACCCACTAAAGCACGGCCCGAATATTTTCCGGTCAGATACCGATACACTTGGGTCCCTTCCATTACTCAAGCTATTTGGCATCCTACATGTTCCATGGTTGATACGCAACGAGCTTCTAGGAACTTGGATTGTACTAAGGCCACCTGGTTGTACAAGTAATTCTCTATTTTTGTATTTTGTATCAATATAACATATTCAATTTGATCATCAGGCTGGCATCGCCCGAATCTGTCCTCAAAGCGTCGTGGATTGGCGTTATCTTGCGTGCTCAACAAGCACCCATAATTTAGGCCGCTGGGGACTCCTTTCACTGCGGCTCCACAGCATCCTTACCAATCCGGGCATTACGCACGACAACACTGCGCGCTATCATAGAATCGAAGAGTAGCAGATATATCAACTATTCACCTATCAGAACACTCTTTCGAGCCGTTCTTGATAAAGTCGTATCTCCTTTTGGTCATCCTCGCGATGTAAGAGTACGGTTTTTGCAGAAATCCTGGCACAGCCTTATGCTTGCTACCTGATTAGACATTTCTTGGCACCCGGCAGCCTCAATTGCTCACAGAGCTGAGCTATATGGATCCAGTCACCGCGGTTGGTCTGGCAGCCAGTATTATCCAGATCATTACCGCTACTGCTCAGGCCATTCAATTCCTTAACGATGTCAAGGACGCGCCCAAAGACCGAGCCAAGATTGTCAAAGAAGCAGCAAATCTCTTGGGCCTCCTAACAAGTCTACAGTATCGAATGGAGGAGGCAAACCCCAAAGATGCCTGGTATGGAAGACTGCTTTCGCTTGGTGGTGAAGGGGGACCCCTCAACCAATATAAGCAGGCAATGGAAAATCTGGCTGAAAGACTGAAACCCAAGTCAGCGGTCAAGGATCTTCAGAGAAGGCTTAAGTGGACACTTGAAAAGAAGCACATCAAAGAGACGCTAGATGAGATCGAGCGATTGAAGGCTTTGATAGGCCTTGCTCTCCAAGAGGATAACTTGTAAGTGTCAATACGTCACTCACGAGCGTTAGGCGCTTGAAACTGATCGATTCAGCGAACTCTCTCTAAGTATCAAGCAAGACATTAGTAACGTCGGCCAAGACGTAGTCGGTGTCTCCCAGACCGTTGCAAAGTTGAATATCAATCAAAATCTTATTCTTGGGCGCGACTTAGATGAAGAACGTCAAGCGGCCATCTCTTGGCTTTCTCCGCTCAATTTCTCAACAAAACAAAACGACGTTTTCAATAGACGCCAAAATGGCACTGGACGATGGCTGCTTGAAGCAGAAGAGTTCAGGTCTTGGCTTTCTGGTGACAAACGATATTTATGTTGCCCCGGTCCTCGTAAGTTCACTACAACTTTCATACTTGAAAGACACGATATTCTCTAATTGTGACTTAGCTGGCGGTGGTAAAACCATACTTACGTAAGTGTCTCTATGATTAGCTCTACTCTGCCAGCCTTTGCTCACAGTCTGAGGCATAAAAATTAACCATGACGGTTTGGCAGATCGATCGTGGTAGACTACCTCGGTCAGAGTTTCTCGCCAAGAGATGCCGCGGTGGTCTACATCTACAACAGCTACAAAGAGCACGATGAACAATTAGCCACAAACCTTATTGGGAGCCTCCTACAACAGGTCGTACGGAAGAAGTCTGTCATTTCCGATGGGATCCTGACAATGTATCGGCAGCATTCGGCCCGACGAACCCGTCCCTCACTCAGTGACTTATCGTCGTCTTTACGGCTAGAAAGCAAAGACTTTACTCATGTCTTTATCCTTGTCGATGCCCTAGACGAATGCGCCGAAGCGAATGGTGTTAGAGAGAGCCTACTGACAGAATTGCACTTCCAACTGGTAGAGCCAAACACACATTTGATGATTACTTCGCGTTTCATTGCTGGTCTCGAATATGACTCGAATGAAGTTATGTTTCTTGAGATTCGTGCGTCTGATGATGACATTGAGAGGTATCTTCATTATCGGATTTCAAAGGAGCGCAGGCTAGCGCGCCATGTCGAGAACGATGAGAATTTGCATGATGCAATCATCAAGACCATTGTCAATAATGCAAAAGGAATGTAAGGACTCCGGAATTCTCCTATCCCTCAGGAACGTAAAAAGAGAGATGTTGACATGTTCTAAGGTTTTTGCTAGTCCAGTTACACCTCAACTCTCTGGCGAAAAAGCACAACAAACGCGATGTTCGTCTAGCTTTACATAGCTTGCCTAAAGAGCTGAATGGCACGTATGACGAAGCGATGCACAGGATCTACAGCCAGCCTACTGAAGACGTGGCCTTGGCGAAGCGCGTCCTATCTTGGATCTCATGCGCGAAAAGGCCATTGACGGTCTTAGAGGTCCAGCATGCGCTAGCTATTGAATCTGATGCCATGAATATCGATGAAGAAGCACTTACAGAAGAAGATCTCCTTGTCTCTGTGTGTGTCGGTCTAGTCACGATCGAGGAGGAAAGCAGTATAATTCGTCTAGTACACTTCACGACTCAGGAGTATTTTGAACGCACTCGAATAGGTCACTTTCCCACAGCTGAGACTGATATTGCTTTGTCTTGCCTGACATACCTCTCATTTGACGGGTACGCTACCTTGCTAGGTTCACCCAACAAAAAAATTAAAATGCGAGATCAGTATCCTCTACTTCAGTACGTTTGCACTTACTGGGGCGCCCATACAAGAGGGAAGCCAGAGGAAAATTCGCAAGTCCAGCGATTAGCCTTGCAGCTCTTGGAGAACAAGGATAGGTTAACAATATTGCACGGAGCCCAAGGATTTTCCGCAGGTTTGCTCCCATATCGCGAACACGCTCTTTTAGGATTGCCCATGGCGGCATCTAACGGTTTGATAATAATCACAACTTTGTTGCTAGATAGAGGAGCTCGAATGGAGGATGCTGCTCCTCCATTCCGTCAAACGGCCCTTCATTGCGCGGCTGAATGTGGATACAGCGTTATAGTAAAGTTATTGCTCGAAAGGGGTGCCCAGATAGATGCAGCAAAAGAGAACCAGGAGACCGCCCTGATGCTAGCCGCAGCATCAGGTCATGAGTTGGTAGTGCAAGTGCTTCTTGAATGTGGGGCCGACGTTAATAGAAGAACTGCTCGTGGCATGACGCCGTTAGGGAACGCGGTGTCCTCCAGCTCCAGTACAATAGTGGGAATGTTGCTAGAGGCAGGCGCCGATGTCAATGCTAGGCGAGGTTACAACACGACACTATTTGAGCCAGTGTCTAAAGGCAACAGCGATATAGTTCGATTGCTGCTTGATGCTGGGATTGATATTCACATGAAGAATGAACATGGGGAGACGGCATTGTTTCATGGAACGGATGAAGACAATGGTGATACAACGAGGCTATTGCTCGATGCTGGCGCTGATGTTCATGCGGAAGCTCTTGATGCAAAAACGGCACTATTTACAGCAGCAAGAAGAGGCGCGGCAGCTGTAGTGCGGCTGTTACTCAAGGAAGGGGCTGATGTGAATACAAGAGATAATGGAGGGGAGACGGCACTATTCGAAGCGGTAGAAAGAGGCAAGGCAGCTGTGATACATGTATTATTCAAGGAAGGGGTTGATGTGAATACGAAAGACAATGATGGGAGGACAGCACTATTTGTCGCGGCAAGAAGAGGCGCGACAGCGATAGTGCAGCTGTTACTCAAGGAAGGTGCCGATGTGGACACGAAAGACAACAATGGAAGGACGGCACTAATGGCGGCGGCAGACAAACGCGAGGCAGCTGTAGTACAGCTGTTACTCAAGGAAGGGGCTGATGTGAACACGAAAGACGAAAATGGGAGCACCGTACTGCATGCGGTGGTATGCGAAGACTGGTATCGTACAGGATGCTATGTCCAAAGAAATGACTACGAGACCGTGATACAATTACTACTTGAGGCTGGCGTCGAGTTTGATGCGAGAGATGATCATGAAAGAGCGGCTCTACATATCGCGGCCAAATTGGGTTATACCGGTGCAGTGCAGCTACTACTGAATGCTGGGGCTGAAGTTGATGCTCGAGATGATCGAGGAAGAACGGCTTTACATATGGCATTCAAAAACGGTCAAAGAAGTGCATTGCAGTCACTGCTGAATGCTGGAGCTGAAGTTGATGCTCGAGATGATCTTGGAAGAACGGCTTTACATATGGCGGTCAAAAACGGTCAAACCAGTGCATTGCAGTCACTGTCGAATGCTTTGGCCGAACTTGAAGCTGGAGATGATTTTGGGAGACCGGCTTTACGTGCGGTGCAATTACTGCTGCATGCTGGGGCTGAACCTGATGCTCGTGATGATCTCGGAAGAACAGCCTTACATATGGCGGCCGAATGGGATTCCACCTATGTGGAGTTACTGCTGCAGGCTGGGGCTGAATTAGATGCTCGAGATGGTCTAGGAAGAACAGCTTTACATATCGCGGTCAGAAAGGGTCAGACCGGTGCAGTGCAATTACTGCTGGACGCTGGTGCTAACTATGAACTGAAAGCTCACGATGGGAAAGATGCGCAGGTCATGAAGACACCGCTCGAAATTGCGGTCAGCAAGCGGCGAAGGAATGTGGTCAAACTACTTGAGAAGGCCAAGGAGGAGCGGCAAAAGGGACAAGAGGGTCTGGGTATCAACGAGGTGCATAGCGGTAATGATGGGAATGCATGAATGACTTAATTACGAGGGGACGTCTGTTATATAGATGTTACCGGGCTGGGTACATGAAGGAATGAAAAATTCCCAGCGAGATGCACGACAGCGATGATGGGAGAGCATGAATGATCTAGCTACTGGGGAACCTCTGCGACATAGACAATACCTGGTTATGTACATAAAGGAATGACCAAATCTCAGCGAGATGCACGACAGCAATGATGGGAAAGCATGTCCAGTCTAGCTACCAGGAAACTCCTGCAATATAGACGATATCTGGCTACATACATGAATGTATGACAATACAACCGGACTAACCAAGCAATCATGACATCAAGTAAACATGCACGTGACCGCACCCATTGGGAAACACGCACCCAACAAGAAAAAAACACAACCTCCACTATTAAACCAGCGCCAATAGTAATCGAGCAGAATTAGAAGTGTCCCTCTTATCTTCGCTAGGCCTTGGCAAACCCCTGAAACGAGTGCCTTGCCAGGAGAAGGGATAAAGTCCTAATACACAATAAGACCGATCAACCAAGTAATCATAACACCAACATCCACACCTAACCCAACGAAACCCACACTCCCCCCCCCCCCCCAAAAACAAAAACCCAACCCCCCTCTCTCCACAAATCTCTCTCACACATTAGCCACAACCCCAAAGCCCCCCCTAAAACTCATCCAAACCCCTCCAAAACCCCACCTCCCCCTTCCAAACCCCCATCCAACCCCCTCCCCACACCCTTCCAAAACCCCTCCAACACCCTCCCCCTACCAAAAAACCA
>JAABUK010003644.1_pt1 | contig 25836 bp, 20 predicted proteins | sample 5559141 | NCBI WGS metagenome assembly JAABUK01 (sample SAMN10711869, study PRJNA513367) | rock metagenome | isolation source: Antarctica rocks | place: Antarctica: Victoria Land, Pudding Butte nord | collected 2016-01-03 | reverse complement strand
ATAGTGGCTATCAGCTGTCAGGTATCAGCTCTTTATATATAATAGTGATTGACTATAATAGTGATTGACAACTTTCTTTGTTGAATGATGAATTGATATGTCAAGATTGATGACTCTTTAAAAGCTGATAACTGACAGCTGACGGCTGAAAGCTGTACAACTACTTTTATCCTAAGAATGTTTAACTAACTTTAAAAAAAATAACATGAACAGGGTTTTAATCTTTTTTTTATTGATGACTAGTGGTAGGTGTTTTGCGCAGGTAGAAGATTCAACCTTTATACGTAAGATAGCGGATGAGATACTGGTTAATGGTAAGGCATATGAAAATTTACGTGTGCTATGCAAAACCGTGGGTGCCCGGTTATCAGGCTCAACAGGAATGTATAAAGCGGAGGATTGGGGTGTAAAGACACTTAAAGCAATGGGCGCTGATAAGGTATACATGCAGGAATGTAAAGTGCCACACTGGGTTCGGGGTGGAAAAGATGAAGCATGGATAACGTACAATGATGCAAAAGGAAAACAGATAAAAATTGTTCTTGATGTATTGGCTATTGGCAATTCAATTGGTACAGGAAGCAATGGAATAAAAGCACCGGTAATTTTAATTCATGATTTCAATGAATTGGAAAAACGTAAAGATGAAATAAAAGGAAAGATAGTTTTTTACAATATTCCTTTTAACCCACGGTACATAGAATCAGGAAGAGCATACGGAGAATCAGGTATTTCCAGGAGATCCGGTGCAAGCAGGGCTGCTGAATATGGAGCAGTGGCTGTTTTGATAAGATCTCTTTCTGAATCGGTGGATAATAATCCACATACCGGGGCTCTCGCATATGATACCAGCTTACCCAAAATTCCCGGCGCTGCAATTGGATTAAAAGATGCAGATAATTTAACCGGCATATTATCTTCAGGACAAAAAGCAGATGCTTACCTTAAAACCATGGCTCATTTCCTGCCTGATACAACCGGCCATAATATAATAGGTGAATTAACAGGATCGGAATTTCCTAATGAGTTCATTATAGTGGGTGGGCATCTGGATTCATGGGATCCGGCTGAAGGCGCCAATGATGATGGAGCCGGTTGCGTACATTCCATTGAGGTATTAAGGGCACTTAAAGCAATTGGTTATAAACCCAAACATACTATACGAGTAGTGTTATTTGCAAACGAAGAAAACGGTTTACGCGGTGGCACTAAATATGCTGAAGAAGCTATAGCAAAAAACGAGAAACATATTTTTGCATTGGAAAGTGATAATGGCGGATTTACACCAAGAGGTTTTGATTTCATCATGCCTTCATCGCAGCTAACAAAAGTTAGGGCATGGCTACCGTTGTTTTTAACTTATGGTGTTTACTTTTTTGGTAATGGAGGCGGAGGTGCAGATGTATCGCCGTTAAATCAAAAATCAGGTGTTCCCGTTTCAGAGTTTCGTCCTGATTCACAACGGTATTTTGATTTGCATCATGCACGAAATGACGTTTTTGAAAACGTTCATAAACGGGAACTGGAATTAGGGGCTGTTAATATGGCGGCATTGATTTATATGGTTGATAAATATGGGTTGTAAAAATTAGACCTGGTAGGTTTTAAGGATAACCTATAAGGTCTTAAATTAGTAATTTCTAAAATTTCTTGATTAAGACCTTCTAGGTTTAAAATCAGGTTCTAAACTTTAAAATAAAAACATGAGAAAATTTCTTGGAATCATTGTCCTGTCTATATTAGTAATAGTAGCAGTATTTATCTACATTAAATATATAAATGTTTATGGTGAAGGCGTTAAATCCGGACAATTAAATTACCTGGTTAGAAAAGGAAATATCTTTAAAACGTACGAGGGTAAACTGATACAATCGGGTATCCGTAGCCGCCAACCAGGATCCATTCAGTCTTATGAGTTCGAGTTTTCCGTAGAGAACAGGAATGTTGCAGACAGGCTTATGGCTAACAGCGGAAAAGATTTTGATCTTCATTATAAAGAATACAGGGGAGCGCTTCCATGGCGTGGTTATACGGTTTTTATAGTAGACAGTATTCTTGCAATGCGTGAAATAAAGTAATTATCCTGCATATAGCAGGAATATCGCCGGACGCTTATTGATATCCGGTATATTCTTTTTCCAGTCACCGATTGTTTTAGTTAATATAGCTTCCGAACTGCCGGTAATATCAACGGCTACACAAAGTCGCGTGAGCGGCATACAGGTTTTAAGTATAATGTCGATTATCTGATTATTACGATATGGAGTCTCGATAAATATTTGAGTAACCTTAATACGAAGCGATTCTGCTTCCATTTCTTTAAGCGCTTTTATCCTTTCATTGTTATCAATAGGTAAATAGCCATTAAATCTGAATTGCTGGCCGTTCATTCCACTAGCCATCAAAGCCAATAGTACTGAATTAGGCCCTACTAATGGTTTAACCACCGCACCCATATTTTGTGCAACAGCAACCAGCAATTGTCCCGGATCAGCAACCCCCGGACAACCGGCTTCACTAAGGATACCGATAGTCATGCCTCTCTGCAGCAATTTTTTAAACCTGTCCCGCAATTCATCTTCCGCTTTGTGTATAGTGTGCCATTCATAATTATCTATTATCAACTCCTTCCACAGCTGCTTCAGGTACCTTCTCGCACTGCGTTCATTCTCTACAAAAAATACCTGGCAACTTTTTACAGCATCCAGTATATAAGCAGGTAATACCTCCAGGTTCTCTTCATCCAGGAATGTAGGAATAAGTAGTACCTGTCCTATTGCTAAGCTGGCCATAACACTTCTTTTTTTTGGTGATATAAGCTTAAAGTCGCGGCCACTACGGCGTAGGCTGGTGCAAGTATCCATCCAATAACAGGAATGATATGCATGAAATAAAATATCAATCCATTGCCGAAGGCAAGGCCCTTTTGTTTAGCAATTAATGCTATGCTTTCTGACGATGATAGCTTATGCCTTTCACAACTATAGTCCATCATCGAGAACCCATAGTAATAACATTCAATAAATAAGGCAAGAAGGGGAGTGATCCAGCCTACTAATGGAAAAAAAGAAAGGATCAGGATACATACCATGTAAACAGTTTGCCATAAAGTATTACGCAACGCCAGCCTGATGCCTCTTACCATGTCTTTAATTAATTGCACAAAACTGAATGGAGATTCTTTTCCTTCCAGGATGGTTTCCGTTTTTTCGCTCAGGTAAGCAAACAGGGGCGATCCTACAATTAAAAATAAAAATTTAAAAAGTGAAAAGTAAAAGAATACTAACATCAGCCTCACCATAATTTCACCCATCACAAAAATAAAACTAAGGAAAGCATTTTTTTCCTTCTGTAACCACCTGTCAATACCAACCAGGTGACTTAAGTAAGAAACAGCACCATTTGATGAAATAAAAAAGAAATACATCCCTATACAAAACAGCAGCATATATAATACTCCCGGCAGAATGATCCATTTCCATAAACGGTGTTTGCTAATGAACCTGTGGGCCCGGAAATATGATTCAATAGCTATAACAATTTCTTTAAGCAAATGGTATTAAATTTTTTAATTCATAAATTTATTACATTGAGTGCACACACTGCGAAAAACTTTTAGTATGGAAAAAATAACTGATGCATTTTACCAGCGTGAAGATGTGTTAAAGATATCACGGGAGTTGTTAGGAAAATTGCTCGTAACAAATTTTAATGGTTTATTAACCAGTGGAAGGATTGTGGAGACAGAAGCGTATAATGGAATAAATGATAAAGCATCACATGCTTTTGGAGGAAGAAGAACACGCCGCACTGAAGTAATGTTTGGCGCAGGTGGGTTTGCATACGTGTATTTATGTTATGGCATTCATCACATGTTTAATATAGTAACAAATGATCACGGTATACCACATGCGATTTTAGTTCGCGGCATTGAACCGGTTGAAGGAAAAAATATAATGCTGGAAAGAATGCACAAGACCATCTTCAATAAAACTGTTGGTAAGGGCCCGGGAAATGTTGCCAAAGCTTTAGGTATTCAAACTATCCATACAGGCTATTCACTAATGAGCGATGAGCTATTTATAGCAGATGATGGCTTTGTTGTAAAAGAATCACAGATCATAGCTTCTCCGAGAATAGGAGTGGATTATGCCGGCGAAGATGCAAAATTATTGTATAGATTTTTCATAAAAGACAATCCTTTTGTGAGCAGAATTTTGAAGCAGGATTTACAGGATTAAATGGATTCACAGAATTTTGAAGCAGGATTTACAGTATTAAATGGATTCACAGAATTTTGTCAACGCTTCTCACAAGGTCAAGATCCCTTTAAAGTGTATTAAGTAGCTCATCTATAATTATAGTAATATTAAATGTATTAAAGTGATCGTGTTCTTAATATCGAAGAGATTTCGTTAATCCAATTAATCCTGTAAATCCTGCCTTCATGATGACATTTAGTATAAGAATTTTGTCAACGCTTTTCACAAGGTGGAGATCCCTTTGAAGTACATTAAGTAGGTCATCTACAATTATAGTAACCTTAAATGTATTAAAGTGATCGTGTTCTTAATATCGACAAAATTCTGTGAATCCAATTAATCCTGTAAATCCTGCTTCAAAATACTGCTTAAAATTTAGGGCATGCAATCGCCTTTCTGCCTTCATCATGACGTTTAACATAGATAATAGAAAGTTCAAGACCACCGCGGCTTTGCGAGGCGGTTTTTAAACTGGACACATTAACATCATATGTAAAACCCAGTCGAAAATCATTAAATTCCAATCCTACATAAGGTATAATGGCATCGCCAAACCGCAACCAGGAACCTACATATAAATTGGTAGGATTATCCAGGTCGCCATTCGCATTCAATGCAAGTGCACCACCGATAACGGTATTTGTTGCGCCTGCCTGCCGGCTGTGAATGGCGCTAAGGTGGAGTATTGCATTATCGGCCACAGGAAAATAGCCACCGCCATGAATGGTGAAACGTGTATTCAATAGGTAGTAAATGCCATTGAAACTTTCCTGCGGACGGTTTATATGATAAAAGGAAGCCCCAAGATAAAAATTGTTGTAACCGTTCGTGGAACCGTTATATAGCATACCTGCATTAAAATCAAAATAGCTAACGGTTACAAGCATGTTATTGATAGGTTCGCTGGTAGGATTTGTCCACCCACCGAACTGGTCCAGTTCCTGTTCAAAATTTAATTTACCGCCGTCCAGTCTTTTGCCACCATAGGTTCCCTGAAATCCTACTCCAATCTGGTGAAGGCCTTCTTCATCCAATCCTTTATGATAGGCTGTTGATAAGGAAATATAATTACTGGTTAAAACTCCACTGGCAGTTTTGTCATTCATAGCCATTATCCCTACACCCCAGGTATCACGCTCTGATAATTTATTTCTTAAGATATTCATATCAAGAGAAACAGTAGAGGTAATAAACGCTTTATTGATAGAGGGCCATTGATCCCTGTAATTTCCTGCTACACGGTAAGTACCATCAAATTTACCTGTAAGAGCTGGATTAAGTGTTAACGGGGAAGCATAAAACTGAGAGAAACCCGGATCCTGAGATACGCAATTCAATTTGAATAAGGCAATGCACAAAAATACAAAAAGGCTCTTTTTCATACTATTTCACAAGGAATTCACAAAATACAATTAATGTGGGGATTATTATAATAATACGTGCGTAATTGTTAAATCTGAACTTTTGTTCCATAAGCAAGGTCCCCGGCATCTCCTAGTCCGGGTACTATAAAACCTTTTGCTGTTAGCTCATCATCAATAGAACCGCACCATATTGTAACTCCCGGTTCAGTACGATGTACGTATTCAATGCCTACGGTACAAGCTATAGCAACAACAACATGAATCATGGATGGATGACCTTCTTCCCTGAGATACTGAATGGTTTTAACCAGTGATGATCCGGTTGCCAGCATAGGGTCTGAGATAATCACAATCCGGTTTTCAAGTTCCGGACAGGAAACATAGTCGAGGCTGATATCGAACGTACCGTCTTTATTATGTTTCCTATAAGCTGAAATAAAAGCATTGTCTGCTTTGTCAAAGTAATTTAATAAACCCTGGTGTAAAGGTAGTCCGGCTCTAAGAATTGTGGCTAGCACCGGTTGAGCTGATAAAATTTTGCAAACTGAAATTCCCAGGGGTGTTTCAATCTCCTTTTCTACATACTCCAGTTGTTTGCTGATTTCATAAGCGGCTACTTCACCAATCCGCTCTAAATTACGACGAAAGCGCATTCTGTCAGATTGTATTTGTACATCGCGTAGCTCACTTACCCATTCACTTAGCAATGAATATTTTTCACTCAGATTTATAACCATTAAAAAATTTTTGATGTGTGAAATTATTATCTAAAATACAACATTCGTCTTAAAGTGATGAGTAGATAGAACACAAAGACTCTAAGGAACAAAGGAATAAAGAAAACTTTTCATGCTCCTTTGTGTCTTGAGTCTTTGTGCCTTAACTGAATGATATGTTTATATACATTTACGGTATCTGTTTGCAAGTTAACATTGAGTATTTTCGCTTTTTAGTTTAACACTTTATTCCTGTCTGATGATTTATAAAGCAATAGGACTTATGAGCGGTAGTTCCCTTGATGGATTGGATATTGTTTACGCCCATATCCAGGAAACTGGTGGAAAGTGGAGCTTTGAAATAACAAATGCTGATTGTTATCCTTATCCGGAGGAATGGATAGAGCAATTGCGGCACGCCACTTCTTTGAATGCGTTAGAGTATCAGTTATTAGATACAGCGTATGGACATTATACCGGTGAACAGGTAAACCGCTTTATTGAAGCATTTGCATTGCAGCATAAAGTAGATCTTATTGCCTCGCATGGCCATACAACATTTCATATTCCTGCTAAAAGAATGACGGCTCAGTTAGGGGATGGTGCTGCAATAGCAGCAGAAACGGGGCTGCCGGTAGTTTCTGATCTTCGTGCTATGGATGTAGCGTTGGGCGGAGAAGGTGCGCCCATTGTACCTATTGGTGAAAAACTGTTATTGCATGAATACAACATATTACTGAATCTTGGCGGCATAGCGAATATCTCCGCTAAAACTGGCAATGATTATATCGCTTTTGATGTTTGCGCCGCTAATAAGGTATTAAATATGATTGTTGCAAAAGAAGGAAAGAAATATGATGAAAACGGAGCCATGGCCGCTGCAGGTAAGGTGGATGAATTATTATTAAAAGCGCTTGATGGCTTTGAGTATTACAGTAAGGCATACCCGAAATCATTAGCAAATGATTTCGGGATTGATGTGGTATTTCCATTGGTTGAAAAGTATGCTCTTTCTACTAACGACGCATTGCGAACATACGTTGAACACATTGCTATTCAATTAAAGAATTCAATTTCATTGATACTGCGGAATAAAGAACTTCAACAAGTATCAGTTACAGGCCACCGTTTACTGGTAACAGGAGGGGGTGCTTTGAATTCTTTTTTAGTGAATCGTTTACGTGAAGTATTTCAGGAATTGATGATTGAAACTATAGTTCCTGAAAAAAGCCTTATTAATTATAAAGAAGCCCTTATCATGGCATTAATTGGGGTGCTTCGCTGGCGGGAAGAATACAATGTTTTATCTTCTGTTACCGGTGCATCCAGAAGCAGCATCGGAGGCGCATTGTGGTTAGGAGTGGAAGCGTAATTTAATGGTTAATTGTTAATGGTTAATTATTAACGGTAAGTGGTTAATTGTTATGGTTAATCAATGCCGTTGAATTTAATGATTTTGCGTTGTGCCTTCGTTCCGGTTTGAACGACTTGTGGGTAATAAATAATAAAAGGATGAGCTGTTGCGGTCAGGAACAGCATGTATTACAAAAGGAAAGATTATATTTCGAGTGTACTTACTCTTTGAATGTACTTCATCTGTTGGCAACTTACAGGTTGTTCCTAACCGGAACAAGATATAATTATTAAATTTTTTCTACCAACATGTCGTTCCTAATCGGAACGAAGAAAATTAACTATGAAATCTCTTAAGTCAAAAATATTGAGTGGATAATTGCAAATTCTGTAGCACAACATGTGTTACATTTTTATAAATAGCCTTGCAACTAATTCTTAAATGATTGTCTTAATTAACAATTAACAATTAACAATTAACAATTAACAATTAACAATTAACAATTAACAATTAACAATTAACCATTAAAAGGTTCTTACAGTGTTTGTTTGTTGAGGGCCCGTTTTCCAAATTCAATTAGGTCTTTGGGTTTTAAAAAACCAATCGTTTCAAGTACCGGCTTCCCTGTAGCATCAAAAACCAACAGTGTAGGGTAAGACTGTATCATCCAATCTGCAGACAGGTTTATCCCTTCTCCCTTTTCCATATCCATGGAAACATTAATAAAATTCTGATTAAATAAGCTAGCTACATTTTTATTTTTAAAGGTTGTTGCCTTTAATAATTTGCATGGGCCGCACCAGGAAGCATAAGCATCAACAAATATGAATTTATTTTCTTTACCGGCTTTTTTTAAAATAGCACTCCAGGAACTGTCGGTAAAAAGTATTCCGATGTTTTTTTGATTTGATTTCTTAAGATCACTGTTGCTTTGTTGAGACTGAGCAAATAAAATAGAGCCGGGAACACTTACTGCAACAAAGAAAAGCAGGATATATAAATGAATTTTTTTTAGTGATATCAATCTTTTATAATTTAATTATTTCTATAAGAAAAGTTGACAATTTTATTTCCGGAGATAACTTTTACAGCTCATTATATAACGATGCTGCTGCTGCCTTTAATAATGAAGCACTCAATCTTTGTGTTATATTAGGATTAATGTATTCAAATCGGATATTACCTTTTCTATTCAAAATAAATACTGATGGAACCGGTAACAGCTTATCTATATTCTTACCACCTGAAGTTTCCGGCAAAAATTTGTCATAATTCTTTGGTGATTTAAATGCAATGCCAAACTGTTTTGAAATACTCAGGTCTGCATCTGATAATAGGGTATAAGTAAGCTTTTGCTTGGTTTCTGTGTTCTTTAAATTTTCAGGGCTGTCGGTACTGACTGCTACTATCTGGTATCCCATTTTTGTAAGATCCTGTTCTATTTCCTGTATTCCAGCTAGCTGTTTTGAACAAAACGGACACCAGCCACCACGATAGAAAATAAGAATTGTAGGTTTGGAAGCAACAGCAGCATTCAGATCAAAACTTTGTCCGGCAGCATTTAAAAGATTTACTTTCGGGATGTTTTCACCTGTAAGTAACGGACTAATATCTTCCGGCAATAACGGAACACCACTGACCATTTTTGTAGTATCAGAATTGCCAGACCTTACAGTAATTTTTGTTGATGCATTTACATTGTAAGATACTGTCAACATCATTATGATGATCAGGGTTTTCAATAGAAATGTAATATTTTGGTTTGTAGATTTTCTTTTCATATATTTTATTACTATTTCTTTTATTTGTTTGAAAAACACCTAAGATTCTATTTAGCATTTGGCACTCCATTATTGAGCGTTACTCGTAAAGAGGGCTAAAACTACTGGTAAGATAGCTATTCTTCCTGATTGGATAACTATCCTTTCTTAATGGAAAGGTAAATTAACATTCAATGTTATTGACTGGTAAATCCAGGGCAGGATAATTAAATGTTTATTAAGTTTACTATCTGCTCCAGGTGATTTTTATCAGTTGCAGTAAAACTATTCAGTTGCCCGCTATCAACATCTAATATTGCCTGTACTTCGCTATAACGAATTACAGGAACCACAATTTCTGACTTCGATAAGCTGCTGCATGCAATATGTCCCGGGAACTTTTTAACATCCGAAACAATAATCGTTTCCGCTCTTTGCCAACTGGTTCCGCAAACACCACGGCCTTTACGAATTCTGGTACATGCAACAGGACCCTGGAAAGGACCAAGCACCAGTTCATCATTCTTTACAATATAGAATCCTACCCAAAGCCAACCGAACTGTTCTTTAAGTGCTGCGGCTATATTTGCGAGGTTTGCTATTAGATCTGGTTCCCCTTCTAACAAACCTTTTATTTGAGGCAGCAGGGAAATGTATTGCTCTTCGCGGGAACCGGTTATTATATTCAGATCTTCTGACATGGTCGTAAACTATTAATTATTTGAATTCTCACTCAGCTATCAGCACAGAATAATAAGTTGTTAGCTCTTTGAAGTAATAGGTTGCCATTAAATTGAATGATTGATAAACGGACTTTGCAGAAAGCTGAAAGCTGACGGCTGAAAGCCTTCCTTAAACCTTTCACTTCGCACGCTCGTACTGTACCGGCCAGGTTACATCATACCCAAGTTTTCTTGCTGCACGCAAGGGAAAATAAGGATCACGTAAAAATTCTCTGGCAAGTAATACAAAGTCAGCTTTACCTGATGCAATAACTTCTTCAGCTTGCGCAGGTTTTACAATAATACCAACAGCGCCTGTTAGCATACCGGTTCTATTACGGATAGTTTCTGAAAATGGAACCTGATATCCGGGACCTGCAGGTATAACCGCGTCGGGAATTACACCGCCGGAGGAACAATCAATAAGATCAACTCCTTTATCTTTCAACATGTTCGCCAGAGCAACAGAATCTTCAATTGTCCATCCACCATCCTTCCAATCCGAAGAGGAGATTCTTACGAACAGTGGATAACTTTCGGGCCATCCCTGCCTTATCACTTCAACAATCTGAAGTAATAACCGGGCTCTGTTTTCAAAACTTCCCCCATATTGATCGGTTCTTTTATTTGCAAGAGGCGACAAGAATTCATTAATAAGGTATCCATGAGCGGCATGAACTTCAATTACCTGGAAATCCGCCTCCAGCGCCCTTTTAGTAGCCGCTTTAAAGTCGGCGATAACCTTGTCAATACCATCCTGATCTAAAGATGACGGTGGAATTTCCTTCGGGTAAAAAGGTACTGCAGATGGGGCTACAGTTTGCCAGCCACCATTTGTTTCATTAAGTAAGTCCCCTCCTTTCCATGGCGATGTGCGACTTGCTTTTCTTCCGGCATGGGCAAGCTGTATCCCGGGTACAGCTTGCTGCTGTTTAATAAATTGAGTGATTCTTTTAAGCTCTTCAATATGTTCATCTTTCCAAATACCAAGATCATCTGGTGTAATCCTTCCCTCTGGTGATATTGCAGTTGCTTCTGTAAATACAAGCGAGGCACCCCTAACCGCCCTGCTTCCAAGATGCACCAGGTGCCAGTCATTGGCAAAGCCATCCACGCTTGAATATTCGCACATGGGTGAAACAAATATCCTGTTCTTAAATTCTATATCCCGAATTTTATAAGGTGTAAATAAATGAACCATGATAAATTTTTAATAAAGAATTTTTGTAGTTGATAATATCCTGATTATGCAAACATGTCTTTAACGGATTAGTTGATAAAAAGGTAAAGTTTGAAAAATAATGATATTTATTTAAGCTACATAAAAACAAGCAGGGGCTGATGCCCCTGCTTGTTTTTATCTCTGTTCCTTATTTCGAAAATTTATATAACTTATCTTTCCTCTTGCTGTGAAATGCGCTTCGCCCTCCTCCTTCAGCCATTGTTAATGCTGGTTTCTTGACGGCCTCTCCATACGTGGGGCAGGTGAAACTGATGGTTGATCAGATCGCCTTTCCATACGAGGTGCAGGGGTAACTGATGGTTGGTCAGATCGTCTTTCCATACGTGGTGTAGGTGTAACTGATGGTTGATCAGATGGCCTTTTCATACGAGGTGCAGAGGTAACTGATGGTTGTTCAGATCGTCTTTCCATACGTGGTGTAGGTGTAACTGATGGCTGATCAGATGGCCTGTTTTGCATTGTGTTATAGGGCCTTTCGATTTGTTGCCGTGGGTTGTTATTAATTGGACCCATTAAGTTTCTATCCTGTGAAATTCTGACAGGTCTTTCTTGTTGTATACGCAGGTTATCAATACCAGGATTAGAAGGCCTGTTTTGAATATCCGGCCTGTTGATTGGTTGCTCCGGATTAGATGTTACCGGATTGCCAGACCTGTCAATCATTAAACTACCAGGCCTGTTCCTATTTCCATCATTTCTATTATTATTTCCGGGTGTATAAATGCGGGAATTATTACCTGGTTGTTGCCCGCTACCCGGAACTACATCAGAACCAGCTACTCTACCGGGTATATTATTGTTATTGCCAGGGAATCTTGAACGGTCATTTGCACGGCCAGGTTGATTATTATCAGGTTGATAAGGGCGGTTAACCTGCCTGTCTCCGAATTGAGAACCTGGCCGCTGATCCTGGCCGCGATTTCCTGAACCTGCATTATATCCCGGCATAGTTCTGCCATTATTAAACCTGTCGTTATTATAGTTGTTATAAGGTGTTGATCTTCCATTACTACGTACATTGTTAAACCCTGGCCTGTCGCGGGTTACAACATCTCTTCTGTATCTGTATAAATTATTAGACCTATTATTATTAATGATAGTATAATTGTTTACAATAACATTCCGGCCGTAATAACCTTGATTATAATTGTACGACCTGTAATATGCCGGACGGTAAACCTGGGGTCCCCACCAGCCACCCCAATAGCTGGCCTGATAATAATTGCTTATGCCAAATGAAAACCATCCGCCCCAATAATCTATACCAAAGTTCCACCCTGTCCATGGATTATACCGCATATTAAAACCCCAGGTATAAGCGCGCGGATAATAATGCCTTCCCCTCCATGGTTTGTAATAGTAGCCCGTTCCGTAAACAATGGTTGGCCCATAAATATAGTTTCCTAAATACCCTGGTGTGTAACCCATGTAAACGTAATCCGGTGTTGCATCATATATATAAACATATTTAGAATTATATACAGGATAACTGGGAGGTATATTTTCTACTTCAGAAGGACGGCTAGTTGCAACTGACCAGGGGCCGGATGCACTATAGGATTCAAACCAAACCCCATTCTCAACCGCATAATATTTTCGTCCTGAATTAAGAACGGTACCCGGAGTATTGATCGCATACTTCAGATGTGTTCCTTCAATTTGTTCAAATTCCGGATCACCATCATAAGTTACCGATGCCTTTGCATTTCTACGATCAACTTTAGCCGTTTGAGGAACCTGGGCCTCCATTACCGACTCATTAGCAGCATTGGTTCCTGCCACATTGGGCAATACCACATCTTTAGGAGAGCCTTCAGGAATTTTTGCAAAGTCAGTGGGTAATTTGTCTGCAGAAATATAAGTCCAACTATTATTTAAGTTCCGCGCCCTGAACCAGCGACCTGAGATCAAAGCATAATATTGTTGAGAATTTACATCAAGAAAAACATCGTTACCTGTGTTACTCATGTATAGCAGGTTTGTTCCTTGTATCGGCGAAAAGTTCGCCTCACCATTCGACTGAATTAATTCAGCAGGTTCTGTACTAACTATGATGTTTGCTACAGCGTTATCAATATTACTGGTTTTAGAAGTATCACTCGCACGTACGTCCTGGTCCATTTTCTCCAGTCTGGAAGGAATCTGGTTAGCCATTGACCAGTGGCCGGTAATAGATGAAGCCCTAAACCAGCTTTTGTTTCCATAAAGATAATATTGCTGATCGGTATTTTTTACAATGATAAAAGGAGTATTGGTAACCTGCTCTACACCCCAGTTAACATTATTGCTAAGCTGAGGCTGACCGTCAATAAGTACCAGGATGGATGGTTTCTGCGTATAAATAATTTTAGGAGGATTATTATTCAGGTTAGCGGAAAGTTTTGATTCTTTCTCACTGTTTTGAAGCTTTGCCGTAAGATCATCATTTGAAATAATGATATTCCAGGATGGAACCTGTTTTTCAAGGTCGGCTGTTAGTTGATCTAATTCCGTATCGGTAGCTTCTCCCGGAAATTTTATATTAGTAACAGTGGCATTTTGCCAGGTAAGATTGTTGCCCTGGTTACCGAGGTTAACATCAGCCCATAGCACTCCAAAAACGGGATCTGTTTTATCTCTACGTAAAAGTGAAACAGCGGCCCTTACTTTCAGGATATTACCCTGGTAAGATTCCGGTTGGGGTTCATATAGCTTAGCTATGGAACCATCGGTGTTAAAGGTTTTGGGCCATTGCACCTGCTGTGAAAATGCGGAAAAAGAGCCCATAATCAAAAAAGAAAAGCAGATGGTGAGTAAAGTGTATTTCATAAATTTTGTTTTTCTGGTTAGATAAAGACGGGGTTATCCTGCTTTATATGAGACGCGCTTAACAACAAAACATTACCTTTTAAAATGTTAATATTATAGCTATCAGCCGTCAGCCGTCAGCAGATCAATGTGTATTAAGTTTCCTCCTGATTGCTGATAGCTGACGGCTGATAGCATTAATACGACATTTTATGATTGACACAACACTTGCCACTATAAAAAGAAGCGTTACCTGTAATTTAAGAATTTACGGTTTAAGCCAGACAACTTTTTGTTCAGGATTATGATTTTGGCCGATGACATCTTTATATAGTAAAGGTCTCCTTGCGTTTATGTACCTGTGCCCACCCGAGTTTGCAAGCTTATCAGGAGTACAGGTGGCGGTAATTATATCATCGCCTAATGTCCGGCATTCTGCAATGATATCTCCAAATGGATCTAAAATCATAGAACAGCCATTTTTAAGCTGGTCATCATCCATTCCAATAGCATTAGAAAAAATTGCAAAAATAGCATTGTCGTAAGCTCTGGCCGGTAACCACTTCATTAACCAGGCACGTCCTTTCAAACCATCAAATTCCAGGCGCAAAGAAGTAGGGTCGTTTTCACGATTATACCATAATGCGGGATCTACAAAGCCTGCTCCGGGTCTTGTTGAAGGGGTGCACATAGTAACATGAGGCATGAAAATAATTTGAGCACCCATCAATCGCGTAGCTCTCACATTTTCAATAATATTATTATCATAACAAATAAGTATTCCGCATTTCCAGCCAAATAAATCAAAAACGCAATATTGATCGCCGGGTGTTATACAGGAATTAATAAACGGATGCAGTTTTCGAAACTTTGTTATAATCCCAATTTTATCAACGCATACATACGCTTTGTATATTTTATCGTCCTTATCTTTTTCGAAAAGTCCGGCCAGGATAACAATATTATTTTTTTCTGCAATAGAGATTAATTTTTGAATACTTTCTCCATCCGGAATGTATTCAGAAACTTCAAGCAGTTGCTCTTTAGAAAAATGCCGGGCAAAACTATAACCCGTTACCGAACATTCGTGAAAAACGATTACTTGCGAACCTTCAGCGGCAGCTTTTGCTGATAATTTTTCAATTACCTGCAAATTGTACTGTTTGTCACCGCTTCTATGCTCGAACTGAGCGCTTGAAATTTTTATATTTTCCATGTGAGGTATGAGGTGTGGGCTATCAGCCATCAGCTTTCAGCTATCAGGAGAACCCCAGCCATCATTTTTTATTTATATTACTAAATATTCAAACTTAGGAACTTTCGAATTTTAAATATTCCAACTTTCAACAACATTAAACTAATGCAATGTAAATCATAAGATGACGCCATTGCTATCAGCTTTCAGAAAATACCTACTGGTGGTGTGTTTTCCTGACAGCTGATAGCTAACAGCTATACTAATTTAAATTCATCTCCATCAAACAAACCCTTATCACTTAATTTCAAATGCGGGATTACCAGCAGGGCCATAAAAGACAAAGTCATAAAAGGTGCTGAAAGAGTAGAACCTAAGCGTTTAGCCATGGCGTCAATAGCAGTATAAGCTGCTGCAACTTCATACCCGTTAACCGCACTCATCAAGCCGGCAACGGGTAAAGGCAGCACCAATTCTGTAGAATGAGTATTATCACTGGAAGGTCCAACGCAACTGATTCCACCCCGGTGTTCAATGACCAGATTTACAGCTTTACACAGGCTTTCATCATCTACTCCTATGGCAACAATATTATGAGAATCATGAGCAACAGAAGAAGCTATAGCACCAGATTTTAACCCAAAATTTTTTATAAAGGATTTTGCAACCGGCGCTTCAAAGTACCTGTTTACTACAACAAGTTTTAGTATGTCACGGTCAGCATCACTAACCATAAGGCCTTCAATTATTTTCGGCGAATAGCTAAGCCTGTTAGTAATGAGCTGGCCTTCCAGCGCTTCAATAACTGAAATTAATTTTTCAGTATTTGAATTATTGCTGTGTATAATAAAATCCGCTAATTCTTTTTTGCGGCAATTAAAATTATTAATAGTCTTTTTAGTCTTTATATCATCCCGTACTTCCCATCTGCCACCTTGCTCCCTGCCGTTTTCGGCCACTAATTCTCCTTCTATAAATGTTTGCAATACTTTAAAAGTCTTTAAATCTTCCACAACTATAAAATCTGCAAAGTCTCCTTCGCGAAGCAAACCAATATCCAGTTTATAATGCAGTACGGGGTTGATGCAAGCTGCCTGCAGAACATTGAATACATTAATTCCTTTTTCAACCGCCCGTAAACATAGCTGGTTGATGTGACCTATAAGCAGGCTATCCGGATGTTTGTCATCACTGCAGAACATCATGTTATCGGAATAGTCGTTTAATAATTCCACCAGTGCTTCAAAGTTCTTTGCAGCGCTGCCTTCTCTTATAAGAATTTTCATCCCGTATTGAAGCTTTTCCAGCGCTTCTTCTTTTGTAAAACATTCATGGTCTGTGCTTATACCGGTCTTTATATATTTTTTTGCTGCCTCACCCCGTAGGCCAGGTGCATGTCCATCAACCGGCTTTTCCAGGCGTTTTGACGCTGCTATCTTTTCCAGTACTTCTTTGTCTCCGGATAATACACCCAGAAAATTCATCATCTCGGTAAGATATTTAATTTCTTTCCGCTGTAATAACAGGGAAACAGCCGGGGCATCCAGTGTTGCACCGGCAGTTTCAAAAACAGTGGCAGGCACACAGCTGGGTGCGCCAAAATTAAATTTAAAAGGTACCCGGTTACCATCTTCAATCATAAATTCAATTCCTTCAATGCCGCAGACATTAGCAATTTCATGCGGATCACTCACCGTTCCTATCGTTCCATGCACTACAGCCATTCTTGCAAACTCCGATGGAACGAGCATGGAACTTTCTATATGAACATGAGCATCTATAAAACCCGGTAATATATAATGAAGCCGGGGCTGCATTTCCCCTTGTTGCTGCGAAACATCTGTAAGAGGTTCAATGGTTAAGATTTTTCCATTCAGTATGCTTATACGAGCGGTGTAAATTTTTTTTGCGAATATATCAACCAATTGCCCGGTAATTATTTTCATAGTTATTTATTGAACCTTAAATATTTATAGGTAGATGTTTTTGATAAGATCGTAATTATTTACACTCAAAGGTCAGGTAAAAGTACAATCTGGTGGTAGAAATCTGACCACCTGTAAAAAAGCCAAAAAGATTTTCAGATACCGGTTCATTTTATTCTTTATCCTATATTTGAATGGCATAATTATTTATAATTGTAATAATTCCAATACCCGGTTCATTTGAGCCGGGTATTGTTTTAAATACATCACCGGTAAAGGGTATTGTATTACTAAAAACAGATAACGACATTTATATAAACCAATGTGAGAAAGTTAGTTTCAAAATTGGAAAGTTTTTAAAGGCAATAAAATATAAACAATTTATTTACAGCAGGTTAAAGTGAGGACTGGTTGTTGTTTTAAACCGACAGCTTAGTTATACAAATAAAATCTTACCCTTTATGTTACTATTTCTACCTTTACTTTCTTTCAAGTCTGTAGTTGCCCGAAAACATCCTCAAGGTCTTTCCCTTTTTACAGGAAAGATTACTCAGAAAACTCCTGCCGGAAAATGGTTCTTCCAGTTATACGGGAATAATATTATTAAAACCACCTTTAACCCGGAAGGCTATACAAATAATGAACAGGTATCTGATGCTGTCATTAAAAAACCTTCCTACACAAATAAAGTTACCCTTAAAGAAAACAGGACTGCAATTGACCTGGAAAATGCAGGCAGGATTTCGTTAAAGGATAATAGTTACCTGTATCAGTTTAAAGGTGAAAAGAAAAGTATTTCTGCAAGATATTTTTCAACTGAAGGTTTCAGGGGTTTTCAGTTCAAACTGGAGAAAGACGAACAGATTTTTGGAGCCGGTGAAAGGGCGCTGCCATTAAATCGCAGGGGTTATGGTTTTAATCTCAATAATAGTCCTGCTTTTGGATATGGAGAAGGTGAGCATAATTTAAACTATTCGGTTCCTTTTATTATTTCATCTAAGGGGTATGGTATTTTTTTCGATAATGTATCAAACGGATACCTTGACATAGGTAAGAAAAACGCTGAGGTACTGGAAGCAGGTTTCAGCAGTGGAGAACTCACTTATTATATAATTAAAGGAAACAATACAGCCGAAATCTTAAAAAATTATACTGATCTCGTAGGAAGGCAGCCCATCCCGGCACGCTGGGTATTTGGAAATCTTATGAGCCGTTTTGGTTACCGCAGTGAAGAACAATTAATGAGCACTGTTGCCAAAATGAAAGAAGAAAATTTTCCTATAGATGCAGTTATCCTGGATCTCTTCTGGTTTGGTGATAGCATTAAAAATACCATGGGAAATCTTGATTGGGTAAATAATAAAAACTGGCCTGATCCGGATCGTATGATAAAAGATCTTAAAGATCAGGGTATCAAAACAATTCTTATTACGGAGCCCTATTTATTAATGGGAACCAAAAATTACAGTGAATCAAAACAATACCATGCGGTTGATAGTTCCAACAAACCTTATACACTTACCAATTTTTATTTTGGTTTTGGTGGGTTATTAGATCTTTTTCGCAAAGATGCCTGTGATTGGTTCTGGTCGAAGTATAAAAAACAGATTGAGAAAGGTGTTGCAGGCTGGTGGGGTGATTTAGGTGAACCTGAAACTCATCCGGCAGACATGCATCATAACTTAAAAGATCTTGGAGTTAAAAGATTGTTAGGTTCAGGAGAAGTGCATAATACTTACGGACATTACTGGAATAAAATGCTGTTTGAAAAATACCAGCAGGAACTTCCTAATGAAAGACTGTTTAATTTAAATCGTTCTGGCTTCGCCGGTAGCCAGCGTTATTCGATCTTCCCCTGGAGCGGTGATGTAGGAAGAAACTGGAGCGGGTTTCGTGCCCAGCTACCCGTTATGTTGGGTATGAGTATTAGTGGGGTTCCTTATATTCATGCTGATGCTGGTGGGTTTGCCATGGGACAGAAAGACCCTGAATTATATACCCGCTGGTTGCAGTTTGCTGCTTTTACGCCAGTGTTCCGTCCACATGGAAGTGCATTGGAAGAACTGGATAATCCACAGAACAATATTGAGAGCGAGCCTGTTTTTTATCCTGATCCGTTTAAATCAATTGTTCGTAAATATATCCAGTTGAGATATCAGCTATTGCCATACAATTATACCCTCGCTTACCAGCAGGCAAAGGAAGGAAGTCCGTTAACCCGTCCGATGTTTTATAACGATAGTACAGATATCAATTTGTTCAATGCGGAAGATCAGTACATGTGGGGTGATAATATTCTGGTTGCTCCGGTATTGCAGAAAGGCACTACCGATCGAAAAGTATACCTGCCAAAAGGATTCTGGTATAAATATTTTAGTAATGCTAAAATAAAAGGAGGACAATGGATCAACGAACTGGTGGATATAAACAATATACCATTGTATGTAAAGGCAGGATCGTTTATTCCAACAGTAGCTAACATGCTGAATACACAAGATTATAAACCAGATTCTTTATCTGTTACTTATTATCCCGGAATGGAAGATTCATCTTATACAATGTTTGATGATGATGGTAAAACAAATCTTTCTTTGGAAAAGGGAAAGTATGAATTGCTTTACTTTAAAGCATCCTTAACAGGCAAAAAATATACTTTGAAAATGTCTTCTAACGGTGGTTTTTATTTTAAAAAACCAAAGCATCGTAACATTGTATTGAATGTGCCGGCTTTAACAAGAATGCCTGCAATAGTTACAATTAATGGGCAAAGTATAAGTATAGATGGCAGCAATAATACTGGCGAGCCACATGCAAAATGGAATCGTAAAAGTGGTTTACTAAGTATTGCGTTTGTATTCAATGGTTCAAATCAGCAAATAGAAATAAGTTAGTGTGAACTATGATTTAAATGATTTAATGACAGACTATGATCATCTTCATAGTCCGTCATTAAATCATCTTAATCACAGTTCAGAATTCTTCCAGCAGATCAGGTCTTCTTTCCTTTGTTCTTTTCATAGATTCCTCATATCTCCATTCATCAATTTTTTTTGGATCACCGCTTAAAAGAATTTCCGGAACCTTTAAACCGCGAAAGTCGGCGGGCCTTGTAAAAACAGGTGGCGCTAATAACCCGTCCTGGAAAGAATCCGTTAATGCTGAAGTTTCATTATTTAATACTCCCGGTATCAGCCGCCCGATGGCATCTACAAGTACTGCAGCCGCTAGTTCACCACCGCTAAGTACGTAATCACCTATAGATATTTCTTTAGTTACATAGTGAGCCCTAATGCGTTCATCAATGCCTTTATAATGACCACAGATTAGAAGCAGGTTATTTTTTAATGATAACTGGTTTGCTGTTTTCTGAACCAGTGGTGGTCCATCCGGTGTTAAGAATATAATCTCATCGTAGGGATCATTCTTTTGTAATGACTCAATAGCATTCACAAGCGGCTCGGGCATCATAACCATACCTGCGCCACCGCCAAATTGATAATCATCTACCTGGCCGTGCTTATAATGAGTGTAATCTCTTAGGTTATAAACGTTCAATTCAAGTAATCCTTTTTCCTTAGCTCTCTTAAGTATGGAATGAGAAAACGGACTAGCAAGTAGTTCAGGCACTACAGAAATAATATCAATTTTCATTAGTCAAATATAATTGGTTTCTGCCGGAAGCATTTTATCGTACTGCTCATAGCAAATTATGATTCAGTTTATCATTGACAGGACACTAGTGTTAAGTTAAGTGTAAATTGACGTATTCGCTATCAGCCGTCAGCTATCAGGTATCAGGAGGAAACTTAATACACATTGATCTGCTGACGGCTGATAGCTGACTGCTGAAAGCAAACGCGTCACTTTAGAGTTAGCTTAACACTAGAATGAATGCTGATTACGTTTCATTCATAGAAAAATTATTGTTAATTTTAGCTTTATAAATCTGATATCACTACTATGTTTAAATCAAGGTCGACGTTGATTTTAGCTGGCTGTATTGCCGGAGCAGTATGTACAGCGCTACTTAAATACTACTATCCGTCATTCGTTTATTACAATACCGGTCTCCTGCTGGTGCTTCTCTTAACAATATTCCTCAAGTCGGATCTCTATACATATGTATTTGGAGTATTTGCCGTTCTTATGATTTTACTTTCATTACAACTGGCTGAAAACTCTCCTCAAATAGAAAGGATTATTAAACAAATAGGCAATGCACTAATTGCCCTTATCATCATGTTTGTAGTGTTGCACATCAAGAAACTATATCGCTCGCTAGATAAAGAAAAAAAGCAGATGATCGCCCTGTTTGATTTTGCTAAAGAAAGTATTATTCTCACTAACAGTAAAGGTGAAATTATTCTTGGAAATCCTGAGGCACAGCGACTTTTTTATTATAGTGCAAATGAAATGGCAGGCAAACATTTTGATATGCTTATTCCCCAACATTGTCATTCAATCTTTAATCAGTACAGGTCTGATGTTATTAAATCTCCATTAGAAGAACATGCCGGAAGGGAAATTGTTGGAGTAAAAAAATCGGGCGATGAATTTCCTGTAGAAGTGCATTTAAATAGTTATAAACAGCAGGAACAGCTTTTTATATTAATATTTATAGTAGATCTTTCCCAACGCAAAGAAGCTGAAAACAGATTTATAGAGCAGAAAACACAATTAGAAACAATAACGCATGATGTTCGTATCATGAATATTGAATTGGAGAACAAAGTGGCGGAACGAACGCTGATACTTCAGGAAGCCCTCCAGGAACTTGAGAAATCTCAAACAGAATTAAGTGATACGTTGAGTAAAGAGAAGGAACTTAATGAAATAAAATCCCGCTTTGTTTCAATGGCTTCTCATGAATTCAGGACTCCCTTAAGCACCATCTTATCTTCAGCTTCGTTATTATCAAAATACCAGTTAAATGAAGAACAGTCTAATAGGGAAAAACATATCAGGCGGATTAAAGATTCAGTAAAACATTTAAATGATATGTTGGAAGACTTTCTGAACCTGGGTAAAATTGAGGGAGGAAGGGTCTTTACTGAAGTGGTAGTGTTTGATGTAAAAGAGTTTTTACAGGATGTTTTTGATGAAATGAAAATCAATTTGAAGATGGGGCAGCAGCTTAAACTTTCTTTTGATGGAGAAAGTTTTTTCGCTACGGATAAGAGGTTGCTTAAAAATGTGCTGATTAATCTTTTAAGCAATGCTATGAAGTTTTCTGAAATGCATAAGACTATTGAAATAGCTGTTGACAATTCACCCACCTTTATGACACTTCAGGTTAAAGATCAGGGTATTGGTATTGCCAAAGAAGATATGCCACACTTGTTTTCAACTTTTTTTAGGGGAAAGAATGCTGTAAATATTCAGGGAACCGGTTTGGGGTTACACATAGTAAAACGTTATGTAAATATGCTGGAGGGAAGTATTACACTTTCTACCGAATTAAATGAGGGAACTACTTTTAATGTAGGATTACCGAACCTGAAAGAATTAGTATAATTCAATATTAATATTATCAATTTTATTGACTTAAGATTTCAGATATTACTTACTTAAGCCAACAGCATTAATTTATAAATATAAAAAATTACTTTTCTGGTAATCATTAAGCCTTACCATGCATTAAGTAGTATTGCTTACTTCTTTCTTTTCTTGATTTGGATTACCTGTTTATGACGTTTATCATAAGTATGTATTAAAGCTATCGGTGTATATTTGAATTTTCAAGATGTTATAATGAGGACTATTCTTATAATTGATGACCATACGGAAATAAGGGAAAATATTGCAGAGATATTACAACTTGCCGGGTATGCTACATTAACCGGGGAGAATGGAAGAAAGGGTCTTGAAATAGCCATGAAAGAAAAACCTTCTCTTATTATTTGTGATATTATGATGCCTGAGCTTGATGGTTATGGCGTATTGCATCTTCTTAGAAAAAATCCCGAGACGGAATATATACCTTTCATTTTTCTTACAGCTAAAACAGAACGAAACGATTTTCGTAAAGGAATGGAAATGGGTGCTGATGATTTTATAACCAAGCCCTTTGATGACATTGAATTGCTGAATGCCATAGAAACCAGGATAAAAAAATATGAGATCCTGCAAGGACGGTACACTTCAGATGAAAAAGGCGCCAACGATCTGATGAAAGACTTATGCGGCGGAGGATTAATTAATTTGGACTTTTCCTTGCACGAATCTGAAACGATAGCTAAGAAACAATTTTTGTATAGTGAGAATAAACGGCCTAAGTATTTGTACTACCTCAAAAAAGGCAAGGTTAAAATTTTTAAATTGAATGATGACGGAAAAGAATACATAACTCATTTGGCCACAGAAGGAGATTTTATTGGTTACCTGTCTTTACTGGAAAACAAATCTTATGATGATAATGCTGAAGTGCTGGAAGAAGCAGAAGTTATATTCATTCCAAAAGAAGATTTTCTATCATCAGTATATAGTGACCTGACGATAGCCGGTAAATTCATAAAGCTTATAACGCAGAATGTAAAAGATCAGGAAGAACGCCTGTTAAACCTTGCTTATAGTTCCCTGAGGAAAAGAATTGCAAAAGCATTAGTGATCATCCACTCTAAATTAAATATAGTAAAAAGCGGGGAGCAGGTGATAGATATTTCACGGGATGATATTGCACGCTATGTTGGAACGGCAACTGAATCACTCATTCGCACATTAAGCGATTTTAAATCTGAAAAATTAATAGAAATTAAAGAAGGTAAGATAAGGATAATAAACGTGGAGAAACTAAACAGCCTTTTAAATTAGTGCTGCAGGTGCTATTCTTTTGTTTATTATGATTTCAACTATTAACTATGAAAGAGTCTCCTTCTCTTATTATAACCACAGAGTCCTTCATGAATTGAAATTCAAACATCATGGTAAGATAACTGGATAAGTTGCACTGATCATTGGTTGTTTTTGAACCACGGAGGCACCAAGGCACACAAAGATTTTTTTTCGAACAAACACAAAAGAATATTAAAACTTTGTGCTCCTTCGTGCCTTGGTTAAAAACTTTTTGCTTCGGTGGCTAACTGATTTTCCGATCTGGTTATATAGGAGTAAAACGCCGGAGTAAAAGAAGAGGTTACACAGAGGGCTCCTCCGCGTAGCCTCTTCTTCCACTCTGGGGTTTCCTCCGTGGTTATAAAAACTGCAACCAACCTTCCTATTCCCCAAACATATCGTCCATGTTCCTGCGTTGTTTTTTAGAAGGGCGGCCTATTTTACTTTGCCTTTTACCCGTATTAAATGAGGGCGCCTGGTATTGCAGTCCGGGTTCTTCTTCAGGAGTAATATCAAGATAACATTTGATTGCTTCAGAGTATTGAACACGGTTGAAAAGTAATCCGGTAACTTTTATAACCCAACGCCTGGCTTCAGTTTTTACTTCAAATTCATCTCCAGCATTAACTGGCTTTGCAGCTTTAACAGCAGTTCCATTTAATTTTACCTTCCCTTTATCGCAGGCTTCAGCAGCCTGAGAACGGGTTTTAAAGAGCCTTATTGCCCATAAGTATTTATCAATTCTTAGTTTCTCTGCGGAAGGCATACTTACGAATAGATTAATATTTGTAATTAACGTTTTTGCTGTCAGCTATCAGGAGTTAGCCATGAACGTTTCCTCCTGATAGCTGACTGCTGACAGCTGATAGCAACAACTTTTATTTTAAGTAAACAACATTAGTGTGTTTTCATTTCGGTAAAGTACATATGAAAATATGGAATCGTTTCAATGCCTTTATAAAAATTGAAAATATCAAATTTTTCGTTTGGTGAGTGCAGGTTGTCACTGTCAAGGCCGAAACCGAGAAAAACAATCTTTATATCCAGTTCTTTTTCAAACAATGCACAGATAGGAATACTTCCACCTCCTCTAACGGGGATCGGCTTTCTTGCGAAGGTGGTTTCTATGGCTTTGGCTGCAGCTTTATATGCTACTGAATCAATTGGTGTAATATAAGGTTCACCGCCGTGATGCACCTCAGCTTTAACGGTTACACCCTGCGGTGCAACACTCCTGAAGTAGTCCAGCATTTTTTGCGTAATAACTTCAGAAGATTGGTTTGGTACAAGCCTGGCCGAAATCTTCGCGTAAGCTTTTGATGGTAGAACAGTCTTGGCACCTTGTCCCTGGTATCCGCCCCAAATGCCGTTTACCTCCAGTGTTGGCCTTATCCCTGTTCTTTCAATCGTTGAGTATCCATTATCACCCCAGAGTTCCTTTACCCCAAGGTCTGATTTATATGCTGACTCATCATAAGGAGCTTGTGCCATAAGTTTTCTTTCATCCCGCGTAGCTTCTACAACATCATCATAAAACCCCGGAATTGTTATATGATTATTCTGATCATGACAGGATGCGATCATCTTTGCAAGAATGGTAATGGGGTTTGCAACGGCCCCACCGTATATACCGCTATGCAGGTCACGGTTTGGTCCGGTAACTTCTAATTCAATATA
>JAABUK010003643.1_pt1 | contig 25843 bp, 25 predicted proteins | sample 5559141 | NCBI WGS metagenome assembly JAABUK01 (sample SAMN10711869, study PRJNA513367) | rock metagenome | isolation source: Antarctica rocks | place: Antarctica: Victoria Land, Pudding Butte nord | collected 2016-01-03 | reverse complement strand
GAGGTGGCCGTTGAGTAGTGGGAGGGGGAGTGGGGAGGGGAGGAAGGTGCCGGATGGGGTGAGGTATCACGTTTTGGATATTTGGGTGGATGAGTTGGAGAGGGCGGGTCAGGACAAGGAGGAGGAGGAGAAGGAGGGAGAAGAGGTGGGGGAAGAGGGGCAGAGGAGAAAGAAGGCGGTGCTGGGGATGGTGATGGGTCTCGTGGAGGGAGTTGCGAAGGACGCATTGGCCAAGGGGGTTCGATTGAGGGCGAAGGATGTATTGGCTGATGAGAGGCTGCAAGAGTGGAGATGAAGGTGCATGCTTGGAAACATAGAGGAGTGGCGACACAAAAATCATGCGAATTGAATGGAACCATCTCTACTTCGTCGTATTGGCAGACATCTTCAATAGTAGCATAGGTTATGAAAAGAAGATGCTAAGCTTGATCTTGGATAGCAATGTGAAATCGACGTGCCATACTAGTCAAGAAACGCTGACACAAGAAAGATATGCATTGAACTCATAAACTCCGATCGCGTCGCTTCCTCCTCGCTTCACCCGTTGATCTGACCGACGGCAATCTGCGGAGAGCATCACAGCCGCAACGAAGCCAGGATCCTGGTGGCCATGTGCTTATACTGATTCATGCCCCCTTGCACCTTCTTGAACTGAAGTCCATGAAGATTGAAGAGCGGAACCTTGACGATGAAAATATCGAAACGGAGCACCAAGTTCTCGCCCGTGTCTGACTGCACCCTTGTTGTGGTCGCACCCATATCCCTTCCTCCGTCTGCGTTGTTGTCGCGGGTAGGGCGAACATACTCATCCGATCCCTCAGAATTGGTAATGAAACTCCGATCGGAAGGACCACGTCGAGAGGATTGCCTAGTCATTTTCTCCTCGCGAATCTCATCTCGATCCTTGCGAAATCCGCCGAAAGAAATTCGTCGTTGATGACCAGATAGCACACGACCGCTTCTCTCCTCGTCCAGGGGACTGCCAGGGTCCCTCACTTTATCTAGGGTGATGCTCGGGGCATGCCGGCAGGTGAAGCCTCCCTTTACCTCTGTGTATTCGACTCCAAGCTGCTTCAAGACTCTAATGATATCTTGGCGGATGAATGGCAATGGTTTGTTGCTTGTTGTTGACACGGAGAAGAGGCCTTTGAGGTAGACTTTGCTCGAAATTTCGGCTCCAGGTGGGTCTGGCGGTACTGCTGCCTCATCACGGAGCTCAGCATCTGTTTCTTCTGGAAGATACCCTTCCCTGTCTCTCGCTTCTTCTCGCCTCTGTCTTCTCGCTTGTATGCTCTCTCTTCTAGCGTGTCCTAAGGATTTCGGTCGTGAAGATGACGGTGTCCTAGGCGTCGCAAGTTGAGTCGCATCAGCAGCAATAGTCTCGGTCAGATTTCCTTTAGCATTCTTCTGGCCGACGACGCTTGAGCGATCTGAGCCGCTCGTGGGGGGTGGCTCTGGTGCAAGTCTCGGCGAATCCATCCCCTCGGAAACGCCTCGGTTTTTGAACCGATGTGGGCGGTAATCTCCAGAGTTGACACTTGTTGATCGACCAAGGAATCTACTGCTACGCGAACTTCCGGCATTGGCATCAGATGCGCTCAGGAGGCCTTCCTGCTGTGGCTGGCTTCCACCTGGATGCATAGTAGTTGGAGACGGATCCCTTCTACGAGAACGGCGGACGGAGAAGGACTTTCGAGGTGGAGCAGCCAGATCTGTTGGAGGCTGAACATTGACTGAAGGAGCAGTCTGCCGCTCAGATGTTCTGTCTTTGTTCCTTCGCGTGCTGAACCGACGCAGCAGACCCATGGCTGTACCCTCCTTCTTAATAGGTGGATCAGACGGAGGTGTGGCTCGTGCCGGGGTTGAGGGTCCACGCTTTCCCACGACGTCCAATTTCTCCATACCCTGGACCACCTCATCATCACCATGAGTCCGGGCTCTTGGACGAGATCTGCCGCCTGTAGCCTTCTCACCAGCCATCTCAAACGCATGCTGATTTGTATGTGCAGCCTCTGGAGGTGGAAGGTCGGGCATAGCGAGTGGCTTTTCTCCCGGAGAGATCGGCATTGCAAGACCACCGGGATTTGCCTCATTCCGTTCACGATCCCTTTTCTCTCTCGCAAGATAGTAGACCGAGATCAACGGACTGTAGGCATTCGTGGGGTCGGTGGCACGGATTGCTTCAGCAGATGATGCTGATAGACCCTCACGACTGACCGAGTTACGCCTCTTGTAAAAGTCAAAAACACCACGCTTCTTCTCGCCAGCAGTAGAAAGACCGCCATCTTCTCTAGTATACCTTCGGATAGCGGCTTGATAGTCTTCTGATTCCAGAATCCGTGTTAGCTGTTCAGTGATGTAGGCAGTGGAACCGAAATCAAAGCCCGTCATCTTTTCTACCACCCGCGGATCCAGCGGCAATTGAAGCGGCTCTCGTGGTGGTAAGTAGCTCTCTGGTGGTGAATTGTAACCTTTGGTCATCCACGGGTGGTTCATGATCTCTTGTAGAGTGGCTCGTTCTTTCGGATCCACGACCAGCATGCGTGCTATTATAGACTTGCAATCTGCAACAGTCAGCAAGACTTTCAACTTGACCAATTGCCGAGCTTACCATGAGAGAGCCACTGCGGGTAATCAACCACACCCCTCTTGATCTTTGCATGCAGCTGAGGCATGCTCTGGTCGTCAAAAGGAACTTTGCCGCAGACCAAAACGTACAAAACAATTCCAAAACTCCAAAGATCAACTTCGGGACCAGTATACTGCCTTGCCTGCAGAAGTTCTGGTGCAGCAAAATATAGACTTCCGCAAAATGTCTTCAACAACGCCTTGGGAGAAAAGAGATTGCTTAAGCCGAAGTCGATGATCTTGATGTCTCCGGTCTTACTGATGAGAATGTTCTCAATCTTCAAGTCTCTGTGCACGATACTGTTTCGATGGCAGTAGTCGAGCGCACTAGCAATTTGACGACCAAACTTTCTGGCTTGCTTCTCCTTGAGTCGACCATGGGAGATGATGTAGTCAAGCATTTGGCCACCGTTCACATATTCGAACAGCATATACCAGTGGTAATTGGTTCTTTGTACGTCGCGCATTCCACAGATAAAAGGGTGGTCTAGTAAAGTAACCATTGCTGCCTCTCTTGCTGTACGTATCTCTTTTGACCTGTCCGCTCTTTCGTCTTTGGGGTTGCCATGCTCATCTGTGACTTGTCGAGGTACTATTTTGATCGCAACCTGTACATATGAGTTTAAGATAGAAGCAAGGTTGGGTCTGACGTACCTGTTCGCCCGTTTCTGTGTTCTTTGCCAGCTTCACTTTACCCATGCTGCCCTGACCGATGGTTTTACCTAAAGACCAGGTCCCCGTAGTCGTGCTAATTGATGTCCTTCGTCTCCCCATCGGAGGATGAGTAGAGGTTGCAGGCCTCTCTGTTTGGGCCGAAGATGATGGGGCTTGACTGGGGACGGAGCTCCCATTCGCTACCACTGTCGTCTCTCCAGAAAAGTCTGTACTGTTTCTTGAAGATCCAGGACGCGAGCTTTCACGATGATGAGTTCGTGCTGGCTCTGGGTGGTATTGCTGACCACCGTCAGAGGCTCCATCTCTCGAGGAGCTCCGCCTCGAGGAAGGCCGCCGTGCCACATTGATCGTCTCGTGATCTCTTCTGGCAACATTGGAAAGTGCCGCCTGATTCGCAACGGGAGGAGGGTCATGCGTGTGCGGTCGCGAGGCAGATCGGTGGGAGCAGGAGGTCGGTCTTTGGGTATTTGATTGATGTCTCGAAGGGATATCTGCATTCCCACCAGGGACACGGGTTGACGAGCTGCGGACCACCATTGGTGTTGCTGAAGACGTCGCGGTCGCCATGTTGACTATCCAGAAGGAAGTCTTCCTGAAATGCAATGCCTTCTCAAGGACAGTTGATCATTTCCACTTTGGTTCCCTGGACAGGTTTCAGGCAGCTCCAGTCGGGCGATGATCGTACTGGTAGCTTCACCGAGTAAACAAGGTTCAACTTAGCTAAGTAACTTGGTACAATCAGAAGTTCCCGGAAGCTATCATGCGTGTAAACATACTTTACGCTTGGAGGAGGCTCAGATGTAGAACCGAGTTTGAGGATTAGTAAATGCCTCATGCGAGTGCGAGACGAGGGATGACTACTATCCAAGTTTGATGCTTGCAAGGGATGTGTAGAGGTGGTTGCACCTTAGACTTGCACAGACTTGCCCTGCGCACTGCACGGCAATGGCAACATCAGATTCTCTTATCAATTTCACAACCACAGCACCCTGTGTCAGCAGACCTCTGAGCTGCAGACCCAGAACTGCTTCTCCCTTTCACCATCGAAAGACCGGAACCGAAAGCTTAGAACTGCAGCCTACTCCTGGTGATTTCGATCTCAGCGTGGCTGCTGCGACCGTTGAAGTTCTCCACTAAACTTAGCTGTGGCGCTTTACATCATCCAAGCTTTCCCTCAAAACCTCAGCATAGATCAGTTTCCACACAAGTTGCGCTATCAGTTCCAGCATCAAGTTTCTAGGAAGTAACTGCTGCAGCGCGCAGCACAGTCTTGGAAGGGCATGATGACTGGCAAACGGTCTCGCGCCACTTATGAAGAGGACTTACAGAAGCAGGGATCTCCATATGTATTCTTCGGAACTCCGCTGCCTCCACTCGATGAGTATACCCGGGACGATGGCTCATACGTGCCCGTCTGGAAACAGGAGGTTACAGACGACCGGGGAAGGAAACGTCTACATGGCGCCTTCACCGGTGGTTTCAGCGCCGGGTGAGCTCACGGTTATCGGGCACCCTGAACAAAATGACTAAAATGCCTCACGTAGATACTTCAACACAGTGGGATCAAAGGAAGGATGGACACCGGCCACATTCAAGTCTTCTAGGCAGCACAGAGCCAAGGGCTCCAAACCTACTGCACAGCAGCGTCCCGAGGACTTCATGGACGAGGAGGACGTACGGGAAGCGGAAGAGACCAGGAAAATGTCAACGGCCGAAGAGTTCGTGGGTTTCGGCTCCACAGATGAAGATCCTAAGCGACGCGACGCTCTCATTGATATATTCAGACCCACTGGCGAGACAATTGGAGTCAAGTTATTGAAGAAAATGGGTTGGAAGGAGGGACAAGGCATAGGACCAAAGGTGCGAAGGATAGCAGGTCTGGACGAAGCGGACGGCGGAAACAATGAAGCTGGCACGACACACCTGTTTGCTCCAGAAGATCCTCCAATGATCGCCTTTGATCGCAAGTTTGACCACAAAGGTCTTGGATTGGAGGAAGAATTACGCCTTGAAAGCGACTCGAACACATTCTCTGCTCCTATTACTTCCAAACGCAACGAAGACAACAGCGAGGATGACACTCAAGTGGATGGTGTATTTTCGAAAAATGTACGGAAAGGCCCAAAAGAATCCAGAATCATGAAAAGCGCGTTTGGAGTTGGCGTTCTCAATGACACAGGCTCGGACGATGAGAACCCCTACCAGATGGGTCCGAAGATATATTACAACCGCGTCATAGGAAGAGATAAGAAGTCGCAGAAGAAGAGAGACGTAGCACAGACCGTCTCGAATCCTCTATTAAAAGATCGACCTGTCTTCATGTCGAAAAAGGCGAAAGGCAAGTTTGGGTCTCGAAGATGTCATGACGGACGTCTTCCGCTTGACGGTTTCGTGTTGTCTACTGAGCTGGATTCCTTCGCATCACTGAACCTGCAGGACGAGAAATACAAGCCTCCTAAGGTACCGGAAGATTGGGTATCAAAGAGGCAATCTTCAAAAGAACGTTCTAAAGAGAATTATGTGTCAACTGCCGAGGCTGCGAAGCTCTCACACATGGACGCAAAGACCAGAGCTGCTTTACTTGGGGAAGAACAGATGCCTGGAAAGTCAGTCTTTGACTTTCTCACTCCGGCCGCACGGGACCGGATTTCTGCAGCCTCAGGAAAAAGCAACCTTCCTGTGGCGTTGGGTGAGAAGCCACCCAAGGGCTTTGAAGCAACAGACGAGGAGGGAAGTCGGGTCCTGCAAGATCGCGTGCCGAAACTGGACGCAGAAGTGGCCATGCAAGCCCTGAGTCGTGGAGTAGCAGGCTGGATGCCGTATGCAGAAGACGAGGGGAAGCGAGCCAGATATCGGGCATTTCTAGAGATCCGAGCAGGCATTCGAGAAGGACTTCCTGAACGGGCAGAGGAGGGGATGAGCAAAGATGATTGGGTCAACGAAATGCACGAATTTGCCAGAGCAGCCCAGGTCTTTAAGCCTATAACTGGGTTGATGGCTACAAGATTCACCTCGTCCTCGTCGCATCCTCGGCTTGCCTCAGATAGACCCGACTCATCTGTGAATGGAGAGGGAGCACTAAGCCAGCCACCTGCGAGGCCCACAGATCCTGCTGTTAATGCTGCTAAGATGGGTATGTTTGGTCCTCTGACAAGATCCATCAAGAACTTCTACCCAACCAGGCTGCTGTGCAAGCGGTTCAATGTCAAGCCCCCGGCTCATGTGCAATTGGACCCTGGCAATGGCTCGGGAAAGAGTGCTGTTGCACCAAGTGCTGCAAGTACCAGATTCCAATCCGCTGGTTATCAAATGCAACACGGTGGTGATCTGGAGCGAGCGGCCTCGACTATTCCCGACCAGAAACTGCTGCAATCGTTGGGGGAAGTGCCTTTTGAACCAAGCGCGAAGACGCCTCAGGCAGCACCGCCTAGTACAGTTGACCCCGAGAGAAACGATGCCTTGGAAGCAGAGCGACCTGGTGATGAGGTCTTCCAGGCTATCTTTGGTAGTGACGACGAGGGCGACTGATACATAGTCACACTGGTTGTCCGCATACCTTCTTGAACGTACCAGTATGATGTGCATTTGAACTCGTATTCGAGATGGTCCCCTGTCTCCATTACCGAAAGCTTCGCTGGAATATGCCCTGTACAAGGGTCTTCACACGATGCCCAGAGGCCTGGGATCGGGAATGGCGTTTAAGCAACGTGAACTCAACAGCTAAGCTTTCGACCTTCGGCCCCTACCATATTCCTAAGTTCCCTCCCATCATCCACATTTGGAGAGCTCGAGATCTTTCCGCCATCACCCAAGTCCACCAGACGGTCAGGCACAATCATCTTCATCGCAATTCCATCCACTATCTCTGCATTCATTTTGACACCAGAATAGACCTGGATCTTGTCGCTCGTTTGCTTGCAAGGCGCTGGCCACCTGAAGACTCGTGACTTCTTGCCTATCATGTACATGGACTGACAACCTTTCTCCGCATCTACGGATCTACCTCTGAGCTTTAAAAGCATGAACCATGGTAATTATTACTCTCACATCTGTTACTCGGGTTGCTTCTGCGCTTCTTTCCCGTCGCGGATATCTACATGGAGCAATACTGATAAGGCCTCTGGCAGGGTTGCTGTGCTTCCACCCAAGCCGGTGACAGAGATCAACCTTCTGCTGCAGTAACAGCACCACAACCCACAACATCTCAAACGTCAGCCCTGTCCTCCTTCAGCTCGATCCCTTCCCGCACTCCAGGTGCGCGACCTCTCCAAGTCCTCTTCACATCGCAGTCGCGACCTCCGTCCCGCTCCTCGACCCCCCTACAGCGCCCCTCTTCGTCCATCAACACTCCACGCCTCAACCTCCCATCCTCCGAACGTTATAATGCCCCACTAGCCACTCCACTCGCCTGGACCTCCACGACCAAAACATGGACGCACATCCAACTCCACGGCGAACGGCACGAATTCTTCGACACGCGCGTCACTGGCCGGCGCGAGATCTGGGGCGCACTGCAAAATGTGTGCGAATTGGTCAGAGGCGGCGATATACTGACGGCACAGGGGATATTGGATGCAGCGGGTATCACACTCCCGACGGGGAATCTGATAGACGGGTGTTACGACGAGGCAGGGAATCTCTACAGGTTACCGGAGGTAGTGGTTAGTGATCCAGTCAATATGGGGAGAGACGGCGATGGCGAAGAGATTAGGGTAGATGGATCCCGGAACAGCCACAACATCGATGGAGAGACGATGGTTGGTGTTCCGGAATCGAAGCTTGCAGCGACGGCGGAGGAGAAGATGTTGGATGGCGAGGAAGGGGATTTGGAGAGAGAGGATAACGAGCTTTTGGAGAGGCGGAGAGAAGAAAAGGGAAAAGCAAGTGAGCGTGATGCCGTCAAGGTAAGGTGTCGACTCAGCGACCGGGGCGGACCTGATGTCGTGATCGCGCTGGGCAAAGCCCAACATGTCGCTATATTGGTCAGGAAGGTTCAGCTCGAAGGAAATGTACGTCTTGATTCATTTCCTCGTTGTCTCACATGCAACATCCATTTGCCCGATCAGCAGTCGCGGAAAGGAAACACTGACTCGTATCATGTAATGAATGCTAACACTATATATACACAGGTATCACCATCTCTCCACATCCGCCTAGCCTACCTAGGCAAGATCCTCAGCGAGAAAGATACCCTCGAAGCACAGGGCTGGAAGGAAGGTCATGTCATCAACGCCATGGTCGTCGGTGGTATCGTTGTACCTGAAGGAGATATTTCTCAATCATAAGCCAGACTGGAAGGGTGGGCAATCAGGCGTCCAGGATAGCAGTCTGTCTTTATCAGACATGTTTTGCTTGACTTGTTGTGTATTCGGCTGGCGAAACTGCGCTCTCAGGATGCACGGAGGACGGATTATGTTTAGCATGTATGCAACAAACCCGTCACTATTGGTACAAGCATCGCACCGACTTGGCGGACAATGGGCTTGTTGGAGGTCAAGTCTCTGACTGTCTTTGGGCGATTGCAATAGTTACAAATGGATTAAACATTTAATATAAAATCAATTAGATTAATTATATAATTTAGTAAAATTATACAAAGAGTAATATTTAAAATATTAAAATAGTTTAATAAGTAGATTCTATTATTTCTTATATCACTGAATATATAGAATCAACACATTATTATAATAAATCATCAGCTGTCTTTAATACTTTAAGTGGGCAACAGATTGTGGCAAGACGCTTTGTAATCACATTTGTTATGCAGAAGTTTCCCATTGTTTTTGTCACTTTCCGATGTTTAGCACACGATTGTATCGAAGATTGACGACGGTAGTAATGATACGAATGGTCTGATCGAAGGCGAAATCCCCTTGTCAGGAGTTCGGTACTTAGGTAAAGTATTTAGCATCAGGAGGTTCGGTAACTAAACGCACCCTCGTGTACCTAGTTGAAAAAGCCAAGAGGCCAAATTGGTCGGGTTAATTACAGCTATCCGCCTAGATATCCATCCAAGCACGTACACAAACTCGAAGGTCCTAGGGGGTTTATAACAAAGACAGCCAGCTGGAATCCTGGGGTAGAAGACAACAATATCTCTGGCAGGATTAGGTGCAAAGACCTGGCGAAGACAATTGAATTCTCAACGTTCAAACGCCTTCGCAAAGAGTAGAGGAGTGCCCACACCACTCCAGAGTCATGATCGCGCCTAGTTGGAGATCCCAACTTCCGCCCTAATCACCTAAACTCCATCGCGCCACAAACACCCCTATCGAACTTATGGGTGAGCTCGAGCTGTTGGTACCTGCGATCACTCATCCTTACGTTAGCCTGCATGTAGTTGCCATATGCAATGGGAGTTGTCTGCAACTTACTTCTCGCTCCGAGCGTGGAAATAGATGCCATTGATCTTGCCTTCTACCTGGTTGAAGCAGATATAGTAGAATCCCTCAAAGCTGGCCCCTTGTATACTCCTGACTCGATGATCCGGGACAAGGAACCATTCCTTCCAGCGCATGAAGATGTTGGGCTGAGTCCACCAGCCGGGATTGGCCGGGCTGTCGCCTCTCTCTTTTGTGCCGTCGAGGATGGCAGGTGTGGAAGGAGAGGAGGACGCTGGTCGTGGTCCCAGACCTGTGGCAGGAGGCGGATATTTGAAATTGATGTCTCTTTTGGCATCTTTGCTGAGAGGCCGCCACGCGGGAAACCGAGCCCAATGTTGCAGATCGGTGCGGTCGGTTGCGCCCCAGCTGGGATCCTTCGTCTGAAAAGTGTGTTTGTGAGTTGGGCCACCAATTATCTCACCGGTGAAGAAGGTCGTCAGCGTAGGGTGATCTTCTGTCAGTCCGCAGATGCGCAGGTAGCCTGTCATGGTGGACTCCGGCACAGAGAGTGTAAGGATTTGAACGTCAACATTGTAGATCTGACGGTCCGATTGTTGAGTACCGCTAAATTTGGAGCCCGGGCGGAGGAACGAGGAGGGGTAGTGAGGGTAGAGGCGCCTGTTGGAGAAGTCGAAACGGGGAGTAGCAGGAAGATGAAAAGATGCGTAAGCATTGGTCCCATGGTTCATGGTAGAGCAGGTTTTTGAGGAGCCAGGAAAGACTTCATGCTTCTTCTCCCTAACAGAATCTTGCTCGTCGGAGACCTGAACTACAATAAAAGGTGCGAGCCGGGGCGCCGCATTGGGTTCTGAGACCCTCGTCCCAAATGAGCCTGCCGTGTCTCCGTCCATCGCTATACTTTCAGGCGTAGGCATGCTAACGACGTCGACTGCTGATTGATCGTGCATTGTAAAATCTGCCTTGAAAGACGTGTCGATCTCCAGTCGATCTTCTCTTTCCATTTCATCTTCCTCGTTGCCGCTAGACATCGGTATCGGAGGGTCTTGGAGAGAGGCCTTCTCAATCCCCTCAGGTGTCATATATAAGCTGCGGTCTTGGGCGAGGTTAAGTGCAGCCGCAGAATTTCCATCCGTTGGCCCATCATCTTTGCACCCGATCAGAGCAGTGTCGCGAATCGCCTCTTCACCGACCTCGGGTGGAGGTGTCGGGGGGCACATAGCTCTGGGCTCTCGTGGAGGATGTGGATCAACTGCGTGAGCAGCATCATCGGCTTCTTTCCCTGGGGTCCGCATACTGGCCGGAGAAGATCACACGAGCAGTGACATTGATAAAGATAGTCACAAATGACAAGTCATCTAGCATGAAGACATGATTTGGAAAGGAAGGGTGAGAAGAAAAAGAAGCGAGTGCTTCCCCGCAGCATGGAAGATGGTCGTCGGTAAGGGCTGAAGAGGTGAGAGAGAGGGAGAGAGGGTCATGCGGAACAGGTGGAGGAGGATTGGAAAGACAGGAAGCGAGTGGGGAAACTAGCCGCCCGGGCATTCAGAACTCCACGCTGTTCATGCAACGTGCAACCTCCCCGGAGCATGGGTCTCCGCTACAAGCACAGCAATACTTGAGAGGCAGAAGTCCTGGGCCGTCGATTATGCGCTTTGAAGATCGCTCGGACGACTGTCAACTGGTTCTCACTACCTATTGAGAGGCTAAGACTACCCAGAATTCCGCAGTGACCACGCCTCTCGGCTGGCTCCCTCGCTGAATCCGGCCGCCAGTGCTTTCTCTGCCGGTGCACCCACAGCTGTCATATCTTGGGGATAATTCAATGGCCGAGCTCTGTTTGGAAACCTGTGCCATGAATCATCAACCTAGCAAGCTTTGCGGATGTCTTCTTGCCGCCTCGCCCGGGTCCGCCTCGTGCATGTTCTGTAGTTCTCTGGTGAGCATTTGCCCTACTCGCATTCTGCTCTCAAAGTAGGCAAACCCTCGTAAGGACCTTTGGGCATTTTTCATGCCGATTGGATCAGAAAACAGCCTCTTCCCTGAGCCATCCAAAACACCATTCAACCAAGCCAACACGGCAGGATTCCGATTGCAGTCTCATAGTCACAATGAGGACGTGTCAGGGGCTGATCTTCTCTGGCTAGTATCGGTTCGTACTGACTCAGATTGGTTTGATCTGGTCAATTAGTTAGCACGCCGGAGAAATGGAGGGGCAGCAGGCTACTGACCTTGAAGTGCAGCGCAATCAGGGAGAAGACGAGTGCTTTTAGGTCTTGCACAAGATAGTAGAACACACGCAGACCTTCAGGATCTGCCGATTCAGTAACGTCGACCAGAGAGCCGATCTTCGCAGTCTACCAGAACCGTGGTCAGCAAAGGAGGGAAAAAAGGGAATCCAAACTATATTAAGCAACACGTACCTCAAAAGATATGTGCTCGTTGCCCAACCTGATCTCAAGCTCTTGTTTCCCATCCTTGTTCTTCTGGGGCCATCTGGTATCGTCTTCTTTCATAATCTCGCTATCCTTGATGATTTTCTTGATCTCAGAGATCATCAAGGAGCTGACACACACTGCATCTGATCAGTGACAGTCAATTGAGGCGGCAGCCGACGTGCATACTCTCTTTTCGTATCAGGGCATCATTTCGGTAATTAGAATTGTTTGCGTATCGAGCAGTTGCACTTCGTCCGTCGCCCACAACCCGGAAATCAAATTCCAGGAATTCTGCAAATGTGAGCGGTGCGTAGCCTCAATGGTTTCCCAACGTACCATGGCCGAAGCGACCAGTATGACCGCTATAGTACCGGACGTAGAACGGCTCATTGACTTGCGCCATTGTTACCGAGCCGTTGAGGAGCTTTCAGATTAATTTACTAGAGTGATAGACCTTGAGCAACGAAGCTCGTTACTGGTATCCTCACGGTACGCCAAGACATTTGGCCGCACCCGCATGGGCGAAGTCCCTATGAAATATCAGGACACATCCCACCGCAGGTACTGTGTACTTCCACGTTTGACTCTCTATGAAGCCTTTGACCGCTATGATGGAAGTGAAGCGTGGATGCACAGCAGATTCGGCCCAATGATCCTTCTTCTATGGTACTCTCTCCTCCCTTTCTCAGGACGTAACCCGCGACGTCTCCTCTGCGACTGCCCCCTTCTGGAAACCCGTCGCAGTTGTTCCAGCATCGACCTCTCGGCTGAAGAGTTGTGCCTTCAACCAAGCCGTCTGAAATCATGGCATCTTTCCTGGATACTGCATACAGCTTGGTGCACCAAGACAATGCAGCAGACCAACCGTCACAACAAGAGCTCAAAACCCAGTTGGAGAAAGGCACAGATGATTCCAAGGTGGAGACCATGAAGCGCATCCTTACTATCATGCTCAATGGCGATCCGATGCCCAATCTTCTCATGCACATAATCAGGTTCGTTATGCCGTCGAAAAGCAAGCCCCTGAAGAAGCTATTATACTTCTACTACGAGATCTGTCCCAAGCTCGACGCCAATGGAAAGTTGAAGCAGGAAATGATACTGGTGTGGTAGGTAAGGAGGACCTTCTGGAAGATTTGCCCTGATAGGATGTATAGCAACTCCGTACGGAACGACTTGCAGCACCCTAATGAGTTCATTCGTGGTAATACTCTGCGATTTCTGTGCAAACTTCGGGAACCTGAACTTCTTGAACCTCTCCTTTCCTCCGCTCGATCCTGTCTTGAGCATCGACATGCGTATGTGCGGAAGAATGCTGTGTGGGCTGTTGCATCTATTTTTCAGCATTCGGAAAGCATGATTCCAGACGCCCCAGAGCTCATCCATAACTTCATTGCCGGTGAAAGCGATACTACATGCAAGAGGAACGCATTTGCGGCATTGATGACTATCAGTCATCAGAAGGCTCTCGAGTACCTCAGCGGCGCTTTTGACGGCATTCCCAGTGTGGATGAACTGATCCAATTGGTTGAATTGGAGTTCATTCGCAAGGATGCCGTACAGAATGCGGCAAACAAAGCTCGCTACCTTCGTCTCATTTTTGACCTCCTAGAAGCTGGCGCAAGCACGGTTGTGTATGAGGCGGCCACTTCTCTGACAGCGCTCACCAGTAACCCTGTTGCGGTGAAAGCTGCAGCAGGAAAGCTGATAGAGCTTGGCATAAAGGAAGCAGATAACAACGTTAAATTGATCGTTCTGGATAGGGTCGATCAGCTAAGGCGGCGGAACGAAGGGATTCTGGATGATTTGGCAATGGAGATCTTGCGTGTCTTGTCAAGTCCAGACTTGGACGTGAGGAAGAAAGCCTTGAGTATTGCGCTGGAAATGGTTTCCAGCAAGAATGTGCAGGAAGTTATCCTGCTACTGAAAAAGGAACTTGCAAAGACAGTGGACGAGCAATACGAGAAGAATACGGAGTATCGTCAGCTGCTCATTCAATCGATACACCAGTGCGCCATCAAGTTCTCGGAAATTGCAGCGAGCGTGGTGGACGTGTTGATGGATTTCATTGCAGACTTCAACAACAGCGCGGCAGTCGATGTCATCTCATTTGTCAAAGAAGTGGTCGAAAAGTTCCCCAAATTACGTCCGTCCATCGTTGAAAGACTGGTTTCAACCCTTGGGGAGGTCCGAGCAGGGAAAGTGTACAGAGGGTCGCTGTGGGTGGTTGGAGAGTACTCTTTGCGGGAGAACGACATTAGGGATGCGTGGAAGAGGATAAGAGCAAGTTTGGGAGAAATTCCAATACTCGCCTCCGAACAGAGGTTGCTGGATGAAGCATCAGATGAGCACACTGAGCCAAAAGAACAGGTCAACGGTCATGCAAAATCTGCTCCAACTGGCTCCCGAAGGGTACTGGCAGATGGCACATATGCTACAGAAAGTGCTCTGACAGCGAGCTCGGCTGCCGCAGCGAAGCTTGAGGCTGTGAAGGCAGCATCAAAACCGCCTCTGAGGCAACTCATCCTCGATGGCGATTATTATCTTGCCACTGTACTCTCATCAACTCTAACCAAACTTGTTATGAGGCATTCTGAAATATCGTCTGACGAAGCTCGAACGAATGCTCTCCGAGCGGAAGCAATGTTAATCATGATCTCCATCATCCGCGTCGGACAGTCGCAATTCGTGAAAGCTCGCATCGACGAGGATTCGGTGGATCGGATAATGTCCTGCGTTCGGTCCCTTGCCGAATTTGCTCAACGACAAGAACTAGAAACTACGTTCCTCGAAGACACTCGGAAAGCATTCCGTGCGATGGTCAATGTGGAGGAGAAGAAACGCGCGGCAAAAGCCGCGGTGGAAAAAGCGAAGACGGCTGTCCAAGTCGACGACGTCTTCCAAATCCGCCAACTCGCGAAAAGATCCGACGGCAGCGTTGACGACATTGAGTTGGACCTCGAAAAGGCAACAGGGGGCGACTTCGCAACTGAAGATCTTAGCTCCAAGCTGTCTCGGGTTGTCCAATTGACCGGCTTCTCTGATCCAGTATATGCAGAAGCATATGTGAAAGTTCACCAATTCGACATCATTCTCGACGTCCTTCTCGTCAACCAAACCACCGAAACACTCCAAAATCTCTCCGTAGAGTTCGCCACCCTCGGCGATCTGAAAGTTGTCGAAAGACCCACCACCCAAAACCTAGGACCGCAGGACTTCCTCAACGTCCAATCCACCATCAAGGTTTCCAGCACCGACACTGGCGTCATCTTCGGAAACGTCGTCTACGACTCGCCCAGCGGCACCGACACCCATGTCGTCATCCTGAATGACGTCCACGCCGATATCATGGACTATATCCAGCCAGCGACTTGCACGGAGACGGCGTTCCGGACAATGTGGACCGAATTTGAGTGGGAGAACAAGGTCAATATCAATAGCAAGGGCGGGAAGGAGAGCAAGACCTTGAGACAGTTCTTGGAGCAGCTGATGAAGAGGACGAATATGAGTTGCTTGACTCCGGATGCGAGCTTGAGTGGGGATTGTCAGTTTTTGAGCGCAAATCTTTATGCCAGGAGCGTTTTTGGTATGTTTATCCCTCCTCTTCCACTCCATCTCCACTCCCCACTTCGTCTCTATAAGCGCCCCCGCCCAGACAGGTATCCCTATCTTATCTGACTACTGGCTGACACATTTGGTCGGACACAGGCGAGGACGCGTTAGCGAACCTCAGCATCGAGAAGGAAGGCGAAGATGGACCGATCACCGGCTTTGTGAGGATCAGGAGTAGGTCGCAGGGGTTGGCGCTGAGTTTGGGCTCATTGAGGGGAGTTAAAGCTGGGACGGTTTGAAAGCGAGATCGAGTCACAAAAGCGAAGACTATTACTCCATATCACAAAGGTCGATGCGGCAAGAAGAACGCGATCTCAAACTTCAATTGCAGCTCTAGATGTCCATACCCAAATGTCCATCGTCTAATCTCTGTCCCTGTGTGGAGGGGTGAGTACTGTCATCTCAGTTCAGATCTTCTGATCCAGCGGAGGAGATATTGAATGAATGCCAACCCATTCCGTTCCGTTGACCCGATCGACCAACGCCAGCCCCTGGTATCAAATGCAAGTCTGAATTCATTCAGTGAACACAAAGCGACCACCGCGACCAGATCTATCTCTTCTTAGTATAATAGAACAAGCCAGTCCAGTACATAGCATAAGTATTTTTCATCTCTCAACCCTCGCCGTCTCCGTCTCCCTGACCCGACCACCACCACCAGCACTACTAGTCCTTGGATTGGCACTCGCAGACCCAGCTGTGGCACCCTCCCAGCCCGCCGGCCCCTCCGCCTCGTAGACAAACCCAGACCTCGACAACACGGTCCCCAACCCGCGATGAACCTCGACCTGAAAGGGCTCAAAGGGCATCTTTTCCCCGTCCACGCTGATATACCCACCATCCCAATCCCCACCTTGACTCATCCCGCCCGTGATCCCCAACGCGGCCATCACCCTTCCTATCCTCGATTTCTCCTGCGTCTTCGCAGTACCGATGGATGATGATGACGATGATGACGACGGCGACTGCGCCCACTTCCCAAACCTGGGCACGACGCGAAACGCACTGACCTTGCGCGTGTGCACGTGCGGCATGTCGAAGAAGGTGCCGTTTTCGACGGCGAGGAGGGAGGCAATGGTCTTGAGGCGGCCGATGGTGCCGTCTATGGTGACGAGGTCGAGCAGGCCGTCTGAGGGAAGGGAGGCTGGGAAAATGGGGGTTGATTCCGCCATGATGGACATGTTGCCGCTGTAGAAGTTGCCGAGGGTGGGGTGGGGGTTTAGGGTCCAGTCGGGTGGGAGGGGTGATGAGACGGTGCCGTACTTGAGGGGGGGGAGGCCGGTGGAGGGAGAGGACGGGGAGATTGTGTCGTCGTCGTCGTTGTCGTCGTTGTCGTTGGTTTTGGAGCGAGATAGGGTCGATGAGGAATCGGATGCTAGTTGGGGGGTCTTGCGGCGTTCGGAGACGTTGGCGAGGTAGTGGGCTTTTATGGCGGCTTTGTCGGCGATTTCCGTCTTGATCGCAAGGTCGCAGGGGTAGACTGTCTTGCCGAGGAGGCACGCGAAAAAGCCGTAGGTGAATCTGGCAGAACCCATCCAGCGGATGTTGTCGGTTCCTAGGTCAGTCTCCGCCACGATGCCGATGGCTTGGCTGAGAAAAGAGATTATGCGTTTTTGTCCTTGAGTGAACGAGACCAGGTCGAGGGGAGTCCTGATGCCTTTGACGGTCACTAGAGCAGCCATGGAAGGAGACCCTGTCCCGTTCAGATTCCAAGACATGGCATTACCAGTACCGCAAGGAAGTTGCACGACTGCGACTTTGCGGAGAGCTTCTGCTGCGTTGCGTTTCTTCGCTAGACCATTGAAAACTTCATGTGGGAGACCGTCGCCCGAACATGAAGCAATGACATCGTATGCGTCAATATCGATGTTCTCTGCAATCTCAACGGCGTGGCCCATGTAGCATGTTCGCTCCACATCGTACTCGCAATGCGCAGCTGCCAAGATGGGCTCAATGTCCTTGGTGAACCATTTGCCTGCTTTGCCCGCGCCGCCAAATGGATTTATCAGCACCTTTATTCTCTTCTTTCTTTGCGACTCGCCATAGGCGCGATCTAGTAGTCGGGCAACCCAAGTCTTCGCGCTTTCAGCATCTGTCGTGGACGAGGGATCCAGGGTGTAGGTCATGTATGCAAGGTGTACGTCGCTTTTACCGAGAGGTTTCGCATATTGAATAGTAAGGTCAATCTTGGTCAAAGACGCCCAGAGGATGTTGAAGAAAGGGATAGCACGAGTGGTCTTGGACTCTGCGAAAATCCCGGTCAGTCAGTAGAAGAAGCCGTGGCAGCCGCAGTCAGCTTACTCGATGGTAAAAGGCCGCAGCACTTCAAACGCGGTTGTTCTCGGAAAGCTTCGTCTTCAAGAGGTCAGCTAGTCATTCCTTCTTCTGCTCGGCTTTCCAGGGGCGTACCGAGGACAATGAGTGAGTCTGTGGCTAAGGTCAAACTGGCATTTCTGCCAACATTCAGAGTAGATTCGCCGACAAAGGTTCGCGGATCCTCGACCAGCGTTGAATCGGCGAAGGGGTCATCGTCGGCATACCGTGGGTCCATGGCGAGGTGTGCTCGAGTGCATAGCTGTTTTGACCAGATCGTGGAGTGAAGAAGATAGAAGATGGACCTTCGCTGTTGGCAGCGTCACTCCAATCCGCCAAGTCGAACCACGAGCCAATATCCACGAGTTGAAAGGAGGATCCTTCGCTCAGAATAACACCAGATCCCACGCCCGCATCGTTACAACTGCCACTACAGACTCTGTGTCTCATCTTCGGATATGGAGATCCGGCTGAAGGTTGTTGGGATCTGCTACGGAGCAACAACGGACCTGGAGGCAGTTTCAACGATGAGTTACCCGTTTAGGCAGTGGTCTGCTCTAGGAGGTTCACTTGTCTGAATGCATGGACTCGGAGTCAAGGAATCACTGACCTTGTCTGTACCTCCAATGAACGTGAGTGGGCTCAGGCGTAGGGCCAGGGCTAGAACTGGGATGGAAGGATTCGATATTTTCCTGGTAATGCGGTGGCTTTCACCAATGAGTGGAGGCAGTGCCTCTGGCCACCACCCTCCTGCACGATCCTGCAACAAGCAGCATGGCTCTGTCCACTCGCCAAGTGAAGCTGGATGCTCTCTCGTGCATCGACCAGGCCAGCTCTTGGATCAAATTGCTCAAACCGCTGGAGCAAGACCACATGCCCCGACTATATACATCAGGATAACCCATGCCGTGCTCGCCCACTCGGCGATATACCTGGCATTCTAGACCAACCGAACACTTCGCGAAACGCTGAAACAGCCTGAAAAGGCAGGCTGCACTGCACCATGCCACAGGGACGCCAGGAGCTCTGTACCACAGAAAGCCTGTTCAAAGCCAACTGGTGAGGATTGATGCCCGTGCAAGCCAATAGCATGACTAGCTGGGAGCAGAGGGTTGGGCGATCGTCACCAGCTTCCTGACCAAACAGATCTGATCTTGCGTATTCAACCATGTTAGAGTCGTACGCAAGTCGCAAGGTCCAGGGCCCCCTTGGTCTCAGTCTTGGCCGGTCATATAACATGTCAACAAAATAGACCTTGGAGAGGTTTGGCTCTGCTGTGGCAAACAACATTGAATTGAAGAGGCTGTCTTCTGAACGGCTCCTACGGTTGAATCCGTCGGTTATGATGCACCGGTCTCCTTCATCTCCAACCTCTCCAGCTCAGAGGCGGGAAGTGAATTCCCTGGTTGAAGAGAGAACTGCGGAGGAGTATCCCAATGGCGGACAACCCTGACACCTGCAGCTACATTTCTGCGTCACCAGGGCTTGCAAGACCTCACAACAATCCGTCTTTCGTCAGCTTGTGGAACGGGTATTGGAAGATGAGAGGAAAACATGGCTGACATAGGAACCAATGACCTTCGATCCACAATCTACCTCCACTTCCAGCTGTAGTACTCTGTATGCAGTGATAACACGGAGTGATATCTACGCACCTGCTGATCTTTGTCCTCGAGAAACGGCTCAGTACTGGCATGTATGTTGGTGGCGCGATAAATCGCCTCTTTACCAAGCTCCGGATACTGGGAATGGTGAGAAGCAGTTGATGGATTCTACCGGCTAACACCACGTCGACAATGCTGACAACATGCAGGCAATGCCACAACACACCTTGATCCAGACATCCCTCAATCAAGTCGGCCACAACTTGACTTCGATTCCCATCTCCTGTCCTTCCACCTTCTTAATTCCCCCCTGATGACCGCCCCAAACACCTCTGCCACCCATCCACCCGCCCGCCCAGAGCCAGCTCCACGGCCGCTGGTACCGCACCAACACCACCCACCACCCCCTTCTGGCGCGCCAAATGCAACATCTCCATAACATAAGCCGCCATCCCTACCACCAACGTCGCCACCGTCGCCAACGTCGACGATCTAACCGTCTACCAAAACTCCGCCTCTCCACCGTTTAAAACAGTCCACGGCACCGACATCCCCTCACTCAACCGACCCGGCCACTTATGACGGGCAGGGCGCCGGCTGGTTGCACACCGCGCGGAGTCAGTGGGAGACCCGAGGGCATGGCTTACCGGAGGACGACGAGGTTGGTATGCAGTGAATGGCGATGTATGTGCGTAAATCGCTCTGCACGTCTGTTGGGGTCAATGTTTGTTCGCGGTCGAAGGAGGGATTGCCGGAGGTGGTGTAGACAGTTTTGGAGGGGGCGCTGGACGCTTTGGGGGATGAGGACTTGAGGGCTTTGGTGGCAGATTTGCTTCCCAGGAAGCAGGAGTGAGTCGAGGGATTGTTGTTCCTGGCCATGTGCTCACGGATCAGTTTGCCATAGTCCGGCGCAGCCATTTTGTGATGGCTGAGCGTGCCACAGACCGGATATCAGATGAACAGCATACACCTGTTTCCATATCGGCAAAGAGTTCATCACCTCCCAAAGAAGGACGGATGGATGGTGGAAATATCGACTACTCCAGCCTTGAGTCAAACGAAGCATTCCCCTCCGGTCGTCCTGCCTAGCTTCACACTCAGGCCATCTGAGAGGCAGGCCCAGCTCGTATGTGCGCATGGACATAGCATGTTCTTCACCAGTGGTCCTTGTAATACCCAGTAGAAAGAGAACCCACGTTCCTCTTCTGTGGATTGTTCGCCCACCGTTTCCCACTACTTGGCCGTTGAGCAGACTGTCCAGTGCCCGCACACCCTCTTTGATAGCAATACGCGTTCAACTCAAAGACCCAATGGTAACCGGGGCCAGACAGCTGGGGGAAAGGCTCCGATATCATTATCCTGTGCAATGTTCATAGGAGAGATCAGCCTTCGATTCCATTCGGGCACAACTAGCACTTAGTTAGCTCTCTGCCACAAGTTCCCCTGAGGCCTGACGCAGTCTCTATCAAATCCCCCCCTTCAACCCCGAACCGGTCAAACCGTTCTCCAATCTTGGCCTGCGAATCGCGACGATTCCAGATGGGCTTCGACAGGTTGGCTTGTCCAGATCGGCGCCCAATAGCCGGGTTTTCAATTGGCGCCACCGTTGGCTTCGAGCTATCAATGCTCCCTTCCCTGGCCGATTGATTGCTCCGCTTAAGCGCTATCAATGCTGTGGGAACCCATGAAGGTAGGTTTGGATGGCGAACCATGGCACCGTCTAGGGGATGAATTTACCCTTCTCCTCACCGATAGTTTGAGGCGAGTCGCGAACATGATCAATGTTCCAAGCAGTGTGTACTGACCCAGTTCTCTAGATTCCACATCCCTTGCGCCGAAGCTCACTGCGGACCTGAGAGCAACACCCGCCAGATTTTCTAATGCAAAGTCGGAGTCACTTTCACAGACGTCCGGCTGCTCTGTGAACCAATTGCGATCCATAGATAACATCCAAACCGCTCCTCCACGGCCTCTCGGCGCCCTCTATTGTCCATGAAGCGAAATACTTAGCGGTCACCTCGAAGAAGCCGAGAAGAGGCCGCTGTTGGTTGAAACATGTCCTGGGCCCGCTGACGCCAAATAAAATCCAAGCAATTCAGGTGCTGTGATGGCTCCAATCAAGACCTCGCCCAAAGCCCATGAGGTTTCTTCTACGCCGCTTGCCGACTTCTTCTGGATCGCGGGGCTGGATGGGCAGGATCTTTTGGAAACTTATGTCAAACTTGGCGAGGCGAACAAAGCCAAGAAGAATGGGAGCAGCAATGATATAATTGTCGAGGATGAAGCTGCCGAAGCTGAGGTTTCATCCATACTAGAGTCTCCCAGACCAACATCGAATCAGTCAAAGCGAAATTCCTATCAACGGCTCTCCAGGCTGTCTGGTGAAGCCCAGAATTCCATCCGATCGCTTGACAAGACATCTTCCGGCGCTTCAAGCACTCGCAGCAGTGCCACAATCCGGGCCGTACCATCGGCATCCCCGCATGCCTCTGCTGTTCTCAGCGATGTCGATTTCGACAAGGCGATGAAGAAGTTTGCGAATGACCGAGACTCCTTCTTCCTCGACATCAATTTTAGCGCAGGAGCAGTCAGTCAGCCCAACCGACCACGCCCACGACCAAGAACGCAGAGGATCGTTGCAGAGGATCAACCGCCTGGTCTAAGCAGAGGCATTGGAAGTGTAAGGAGGCACATGTCATTTCGAGAGATGAATAGCGCGAAGCGACAATCCTCGGTAGCCCGGCAAGGTTTGTTGAACTCAATGTCTTCATACGTGCTTCAATGATTGATCATGTTCGGTAGTTTCCGTCCGAACTTCACGACGCACGAGCAACTACAACTCAGTGATACCCAATCCTGAGCCCCTTCAGGCCTCTCCAACAATGCACCCACTAAAACGAAAATTCGAACCAGTTCTTCTGGACAGATATCCTCAAACGGGAATGCCTGACGAATCACGGCGGCGAGGCAAATTTCCTGATTACGTGCCAATGTTCGCATTTCCAAACGATATCAATGTTGTTTCTTCCGACACGCGGCCACGCTCAACCTGGCATGGCTTTTCGATGACTGCTGCCGACAATTCCAGACTGCACGCAATCTGTGTCCTCGTCTGGATACCGATGAACCCGACAGCCGCGGATGAGCTAGAAAAACGTTGCGAGGAGTGGAGGCGAGCGAACATGACTGATGTGGAGAGAGAGCTGGCTTCAAGTCTGGGCGAAAGACTTGCTGGCGAACGTGCAAAACTTTCCCGCTTGTTGTCGAGGTTGCCTTACGTCGATTCTGGCTCAGCTGCTCGAGAAGAGCTGGAAGAGGAGATTAGCTCTGTAGAAGAAAAGATAGTAATGATGACGGATATGCTGAGACCGTTGAGGCATGGAGCTGCTTCGAGGATCGAAGGTCTCACGGATGGCGATACTGGTCTCTGGATTCCAAGAGCATATGGAATACTTGGACGCGACTCATCTATGACGAGCTTTTGGAAGGAATGGCTTCGAGCAATTACAGTACCAATGACCGATGGCGCCATCATGAGAGTTCCTCCGAGCTCCCCTCGAGTTGGCATGTGGCAACCAGTAGAGCGATATGTCATCAATCTTTGCACAGAGGCGCCCAGTCCTATATCGTCGAAGACGCAAGTCGAAGTTGCAGTCCGAGAACTGCGTCTATTTGCTCGCAAAGAGGCTATAAATGAGCTCCCAGGATCCCGAGATACCGACTTATATGCTCTCTTTCGAGCCCTGACCATTCCAAACATTATGGTGCTCTTCGAATACGTCCTCGCAGAATCGAGGATCATCCTGCTATCCTCACACACATCGATGCTACACTTGGTAAGCAAAGCCGTCGTTGAGCTCATCTGGCCACTGAAATGGGCCGGTGTCTTCATACCTGTTCTCCCTGCTCGGCTCGTGCAGGCTCTCGAAGCGCCGTGTCCGTATATCTGCGGCATAGAGAGACGATATGAGAAAGCCGAGCTCCCAGATGATGATTTCGTTCTCGTTGATTTGGACAACAACGAAATCGAAAGCACGGCACAGCCTACACCGATACCGCGCCAACAACGCCGGAAACTAATGTCTCTCCTTCAACTGGCAGCACCTCATCATAACAAATTTGGTGTTCCAGTAGGGCCTCCCCCATATGCAATCGAGGCCACGCCGTTTGATTCTTTTGCATCGGAAAACCCATCCGTCTTCTCACCAAACGCTCAATCGACCTCTCTTGCAAGGCTAGTGGGACTGACATCGACCTCTTTCGGCACTGTCGCAGCAGCGGAGGGACCCCGAAAGCCATTTATATTGAATGCCTTTTTGCAAGTAAAAGGGGCTTCGAGAGGAAGCGGCACGGGCGATAGGCCACGAACAGCGTCCACTTCGAGACAGAGCAACCCAGAGTCACCAAACCAATCACCGATAACGGGATCATTTCCGCAGTTGCCTGTAACACCAGTTTCACGTAACGATTCAGGCTTTGCCCTACAGTCTTCTCTCCGCGACAAGCGAGGAGGTCAGTCCGACTCCATGTCGAAGGGAAGCGGGTCCACACATCGACAGGCCAAAAGGCAGCCCAGTCTTCCCTTCTTGGGACATTCTTCGAATCTGTCAATTGGCACCCTCAATCCAGAATCGCACAATTCGTCATCGTATGCTCCGTCCACCTACGCTCAGTCAACCCTCGCTGCTTCGACTATCATGCCACAAGTGCTGCTGCAGCCTGTGCGTAATACTGCCAACACCAGCTGGATCGAGGGCCACTGCTTACAGTGGCAGTTAAACGACGATCGCTCAACATGCTCTGTCTGCGATGAGAAGGCCGATGATGGCATTTATCGATGCTCTGGTTGTGGTGTAACAGTTCACGCTCGTTGCGGCTACCAATTATACATCGTCTGCCCAGTGGCCTTTTACCCAGATCAGATTCGCGCCTCTTTTGTCCGGTGTTTTGCAAGCCTCTTTTACACCTACAGGAAATTCATGTTGGCCCCGACTCCCGAACAGAAGAAGAACGGGATGTTCTATCGCTTTGACTTGAATAGCTTTCTGCGAAGTATGCCGCACGAAAATGCTGACTACATAGCGGTACTTCTTCAGCAGACACAGGGTCAGTAATAAACTCCTATTTTGAGTCTCCACAGCCATCGCTGACATGCTGACCCACCAGCCTTCAACGAGTTTATCTCCGAGCGTGAATGCACCCCAGCAGCACCCACATCATCATCCTCAACATCAGTCCACACTTCCATCACCCTCTTCGACAGCATCATCCTCTCTAAACGAAACCGTGGGCGCCTCCTACCGACAGCGCGACAGCTTCCCGGCGCCTCTCTAACAAGCAGCAAGAATCCCTTCTCCTCACGCTTCTCAACCTCCGCATTCTCCAACAACCCAACCACCCAACCGGACTTCCTCTCCGACACCTCCGACCACCTGTGGCGTTCCGCCTCTGCCACCACCACCACCAACACCGGCACCGCCTTCGGCGACCCAACCAGAGACTACCGACAGATCGTCACCCGTGTACCAGCGAAACTAGAAGAGAGATTCATGCGTGAACCGAGGATGATCCAGGGTGTCCCGAGGATCAGTGAGAAAAGCAGGAATGCCGCGCAGGGAGGAAGGAAGCCTCTACCGGCGGGGTTGAGGGAGAGAATGAATGGGTTGGCACTGAATGCGCCGGATGGTGGGCCGCCTTTGCCGCCTCTGCCACCGTCGTCTGGGTCGAATAGGAGTCGTTGATCGAAAAGAAAACGTTTTTAATTCTGGATTTGATGGAAACACCAGTCCATTATTCACCCTTAGCCACTGACTGCTACGCCCGTAGCAGCGGTACGAGCTGCCGATGTCTGGACGTCGGTCTGTCCGTCTCCACCCGTTTGCCAGATTTAGCCGACGGGAGAACGGAGTACGGTTGGCTTGGCTTTTGCATAGCATTGGATATCTATGCACAGCGTGGCATGTGGCGTTTGGTTTGCTTTTGATCGAAAAGAAAATGGGGGAAATGGGAATCGCCTTGCGGGATGCGGGGGCTTTTGAAGGAAGAGGCCATGTATATGTAGGGGAGGGGAGGGCGCAAGCAACGCAGTTTGATGTATGTACGAGTTTGAAGCCGAGGTGATGAAACAGAGAATGAAAGCTGGCTTATCTTGGTCAAGTAAGGAGTCGCGGGAATGAGAAAGGAGCATCAGATATTTTTTCCTACCCACACGTCCATCATCCATCCTAACTGG
>JAABUK010003640.1_pt1 | contig 25852 bp, 30 predicted proteins | sample 5559141 | NCBI WGS metagenome assembly JAABUK01 (sample SAMN10711869, study PRJNA513367) | rock metagenome | isolation source: Antarctica rocks | place: Antarctica: Victoria Land, Pudding Butte nord | collected 2016-01-03 | reverse complement strand
CAAGCTCGACGCCTTCGGGAGCATTGATGCTGCCTTGCAGGCGATACGCTGATGGTACCAGGTGTTGATACGGAAGTCGAACACCTGCCAAAAGTGCTCGGTTGCAGCGCTTGCATGCTGGTAGGTTCGTTCGGATGCGCTTGTTCCAACGCTGACACCTGCAGCTGCTCAACTGTAACAAATCGAGATTGGCAAAGGTGACTTCGGAGCCACCTAGTCAGTGCGACGGAGCAGAATGAGGACGGTTCTGCGTTCTGCGCATCAGCGTTGATCAAGGTTGGGGACGCAATGACCGGCCCGCGAGTTTTGCAAAATTTAGAAATTAAAATCTACCAGTCGTTCACTAGCAGCATGCAACCAGCATGAAACACTTAGCATCGAAGAAGCAACACCGGATCAGTGAATTCTTGCGTTTTTGTACGTGCTGCGTGTGATGCTTTGTAAAATCTCCCTCTCAGCAGCAAGGCCACACCCCAAGCTGTAAAGTACTGAATGAGGACTTTGTCATGTGGAATGACACTGTACGGCAGCTGCAGTAGGTTTAGACGCCGTACAACCAAATAATTCGAAAACCGCCATGTCATGACATTTACATGATCCATTCATTCATTCGTTCTTTCGCTGGATTCTGAAGGTCGTTGGCATAAAGTTTGCGGGTGTACAGCTTCTTCTTCATGCAAATCATGCGAGTGTTTGCGCAACCTGTGCAACAAATTACAGGAAGCAGCAATTCAAGTCATTGGCAGTGTATGAGGTTTGTAGTCAACCCATCAGCGAGCTTTCTTGAAAGTGTGCGGGGTGGCCAATACGCTGCTGCTCGCGACCTAAAACAAGAGATCCCACCAATTTTGCACCTGCTGTGAGTCAAATGGTCCTGCGCTGCTGCCGCTGACACCCGTCGAGACTATGGTGCAGTGTTGGGGTTGCGCCAGGATGCCGCGTTTCTTCATGGGCAGTGCACTTCCGTGCTGCAGCCTCCCACGGCATGTCACAATTGCTCAACAACGCAGACTCGACTCATGCCGAACTCTGGCACAGGCTGATGATGCAGCTAAAGATGCTTCAGATTCTCAGAGCAGAGCCAATGCACTGACAGGGACGATAAAACGGAAACAGAAGCAAATGGCAGACCTTTTGCAAGACCTTGGCATGGAAACTTTAGAAGACAGGCTTCAATCCGCCACGGCTTCGCCAGCGGTCCCCTCTCACAGATTTGCGCAGCTTATTCAGGTGACAGGTGACTAAAATGCACAATACATATCATGCCAGTTGCATATCCACCCCTTGAGCTTGACTGTCTTGTGTTACCTGCACATCTTATGATGCATTCAAGGTTGCTCAAACACAATCGAAGCTGCCCCTACTACCCTAAAAAAGCTATTGCATTGCACACAGTCGGTATTATGCAAGCTCTTCTGTGCACCTCAGGACAGCATCCCATACGGCAAGCCAGTGTTGGTAGCCGAGGTCTGTCGGCCATCCCCCTCTTCTTCTTCCCAAGATGTGGCTCAGCTTGCTGCTGACTATGTTGCCTGGGGAGTAGACGCCATTGCAGTTGCCACAGACCTGGAAGAAACACCTGCAGGGTTGTCAGACCTGTTTGCAGTTTGCCGAGCTGTCAAGGTGCCTGTGTTGCAATGGGATTGGTTCCTCCATCCATTACAGGTAAAGCACTCACTTCTCCCTGAGCAGCCCGGCATATTTGTTATGTGTATGTATATGTATATGTATATGTATATGTATATGTATATGTATATGTATATGTATATGTATATGTATATGTACCGTTATATGTGTTATACTTGGCACTTCTCACTGAGCAGCTTGGCATAATACTTGGCTTCTCATCAAATCGACGCCAAAAGGTGTAGTCGTTTCTTTTCTTTCACCCTCTTTTCTGCCTCATTACAACACTTGTGGTGGCCAGCACATGACAGAGTATCCCGGCAGTGCCTAGACTGTCAAAGTGCCCACTACCACGAGACATTTGCTACATGAGCATGTGATGCACCTTGTATGACCAGCTACATTACAGTCTGCCGTGTCACACTCAATCATTTGCAGGCTTCGTACAATGCGTCAATGTCTTCTGAGAGCTGTCCATAGCAAACTGATGTTGTCATGACCTTTGCCAACCTGACAATCAGCAGTCCCTGAAAAGATGCACAAAGCAGGCCTCGCATATTCTGTGTCACACCACCAAGCTGTTGCACCAGCAAGTTTTGTGGCTGCTGTTTGATTGTGACTGCTTGGTAGTGTGACATTATCAAAACCAGCCACCAAGGCACATCATCAAACCAGATTGTGATTGCCTGGTAGTGTGACATCGTAAAAACCAGCCACAAAGGCACATCATCAAACCAGAAGTGGCATCTATGGCAGGTTGCAGAACCTCCAGGGTTCCGCCTCAGGAGGCTCCCATTATGATCGCTGGAAAGCGCAGACTTTGAATTCTTTTCTTTCAGGTTGCAGAAGCCAAGGAAGCTGGAGCGGCAGGCATCATAGGCGTCGTTGCCAACGTGCTGGGCAATGGTTCTCCCATCATGAGCAGCTTTGCAGCAGCCATAGGCCTAGATGCGCCAGTTGAGGTATGTCCCACACATATTGCTTGCATGTGACCCCCTTCGTGCTTGGTTTCCTACAAAGCAGGTCTAGACTTATCCGTGGGCTCAGTAGAGGTTGAGGACAGGCTTGCCGCTCTTCCATTCGCAATGGCTGATGATTCCGCAGGTTGCAGTACATGTCTAATGTTTTGCTGTTGACAAGCTATGTAGGCTGGTCTTCTAGCTGCAGAGCTGCCAGCTGGCTCTGCAAAGGCAATGCTTGCGTGACCGTTCTTGAGTGTAACACCAAGTTGTGCATTGTCAAGCAGACTGATCACATGAAATCTGACACACACTAGACCCCTCACAGTGCTGCATGACCAACCACAACCATAATTCACTGCTGCATCAGATAGCGCGCATGATTGTCAAACTTGACAGTGGCTGTTATGTTGCTGATTGCTCAACTTGTAGTCTAGTGGTGTGAGTCAGTATAAACTGCAGGTGGTAAACAAGACAGAGCTGACCCGTCTTGGCGATGCTGGTGTGCCATTCTTTGGCATCAACCTGTCGGTTGGTCTGTCTCTAGCTCTACCTGGCTTCCAAACTGACATGGCCAAGGGTTTGTTGAATAATATGCCCTTTGGCGCTATCACATTGGTTGGGGCAAAGAGTTCTGCAGATGCACGGAAGGCTAGATTAGCAGGTGCTGATGCAATTCTGCTGAAGAAAGAAATGCTGGTCGGAATCGGTCAAGATGCAAAGGATGTGAGGCGAATGCTGGATCAGTTGATATACTCTTTGAGTGGCGATGACTAAAGGTCTCATCGTTGATGATCTGAATCTCTAAACTCACAACAGGGGACGCATTGGTGAAGGCTGGTGACATGCTCAGGCCTGGACCATGCATATACCTTTCATGATATCTCTTGTCAGGCTCCAGAACGTTAGGTGCACACTGCAGGAACTGACATTCTTGACACAGCATGCTGTGCTTGAGTGTTGCTGATCCACCCAATAGAGACGTTTCTGCCTGTACGGCCTTGGCCAGGTGCAGGCCTGCCTAGGTGAAGTGCTTGCAGCATCTGATTCAGCAGGCCATGCATGCATACGTCTTGTAAGGTCAAAGCCTGCCTAGCAACAGTAATGTTGAGACAAGGCATGCACGCAGCCTACCGAGACGCAAAGGCGGGGTCTCATTGAGCCATATTGCCTTGAAATGCTGCCACATCAAAGGCTGCCTGAATATCCTGTTGAGGATTCCCGAATATTATTCCACCAGATTCCTGGTCAACCTTGTATGGGAATGCGTGTCGCAAACAATGTTCCATGGCGACTCAAGCAGACGCGAAACCCCAACGGCATGCCTCACTAGACATTGTCGGTTCTGCAAAGCAGGCCGGCAAGATGAAGGTGGCTACAAACAAAGCAGCGATCCGTCTTCACGACAGGTGGGATGGCAGATCGTACTGAGATCAGGCGGGCTTTGGTCTGCTGATGCTAGATATCGACAGCACGCCAGCCAGGACCCCAATATCGACACCAAAGCTATGTACTGACTCAATCTTGGTGCAGGGTCAACTTATGTGCCCTACCTCTGATTGGCATACTATCTGTGGCGGGACTGCTTGGGTACTATGATGCTTCCAAAGTGACCAACATGATGTTAAGCTACATTGTAGCAGATCTGGTGTGGGTCTGGGTGGAGCCAGGGTGCTTGCCAAGTATGCCAGGCACCATAATGACGCATCACCTGGTTACCATAATACTACTGCTCTTCCCGCTTAGATTTCCTGGCTTTCATCACTATACTTGCTGGGATGCCATAGTCGAGATCAACACATTCTTCATGATTGCAAGAAGGCAATTTCCAGCCCAACGGAAGGTGCTGCATTGGGCTTACTGGATCACCTTCTTTCCCTTGCGAATGGTGCTATATCCTTACTTAGTGGTGCACTTGTACTATGCACTGGCAGTTCCTGGGGTTCCTTGGTATGAGCGCTTTGTTGCAGTATTATGTCAAGCTATACTATGTGGCTTCAACGGCATGATGCTGACTGCATCTTTGAGAAGACGCTTCAATACCAACAGAAGTCAAGCATTCTCAATGCTGCAAGGGTTTTGCACGACAGACCTGTCTTTTGTCCAGGAACACAAAAAGCATGATGTATACATAACAGCAGATACCACAGCCTCCTAATTGATGTCTGTTATTTAGTCTCTCTGTGTGATTTTCCTATTGTTAGAATCAAGTTATGGCATGCATTGCCCAGTTTTCATGTGGTTTTGCCACACTTGGCCCTGTATTTGATTATCAGACCCAAATTTTGCAGCAATCAACTGCATTCAGACCACCATGCAGGCTTGTACGCACAGCATGTTTTGCCCGATTGGTGACTGCAAACACTTTCTGCTCACATGAGTGCATGCCTCCTGTTCTTAATAGCTTTCGACACCTTTGTGTTGTGCTACAGCTGTGTCTGGCCTGCCTGTCATGGATGAAGTGCATGACATGAATACATTACAGATCAAGCTTACTGCTTTCAATTATCAAGTGCATCAAAATGGTCAACTTGCCTGTATTGAGGCTGTTGACAAATCACATTCACACTGCATCTTTTCTGTAAAGCCAACACTGAGTACTACTGCCAGGCCTTGCAGGAGTACTCCACGTTTGATACAACTCTCAAACAATTCACACAACAATGCATCATCAGGACAAGTGTATGAGACCAAGGGCAATGGCAACAATGCTATATCATCTTGTTGCTTCATTGGCTGCTCAGAACCCACGTCATGTAGCCACTGAATGCTGTCATGTTCAGCAACACTGGGTACCAAGTGGCAACCCAGAGGTCGTCCCAGAAGCCTGCCTATGGGTTTGCCTCTGGGCCTGCCTCTGGACCAGTCCATGTCAGTTCACCTCTGCAGTGGCAAGAACACCATTGACCTTAACACTATGAGCTGCTTCCAGCAATTTCGTAGCCTTCATCGTGACAACTCTGCAATGCAAGATGCTCCTGTCCTTGTACGTCTTGGAGCAGTTGATGGCGAGTACGCATGAGCTACCTCAGGTGTACACAGCAACAGCTGCTTGACAGGTACTCCATTTGTACTTGCTGCCCTCTCACCCCCCCCTTTCACATGACAACAGCATAAACAGTGAACACTTTTGTGTACTTGGGAACTCATAAGCATCACTGTCAGTGGCTCTGAGTATGTTAAGATCTCACACCGTGCAAAGACAGACCTGCATGTGCATTCGTTCTTTGATGAGTGCAACCCACATAGAGTTTTGGCTCGCTCAAGTGCAGACTTCCTGTTGATTGCGCTATGTATCTCCTGGGCCAATAACCTGAGTCAGGAATGAAGTGCATTGCATGATGATGTCTCAGCGATATGTAAACTTTTACTGCTTGATGTTCCAAGTGTACTGAAACAATCAAGTTGCCTGAGGCTCTCTCACAACAAACTACAGTCACAACTTTTCTGTTCATCTGCCATCCTGATTTAGGTCTTATCATCGTTTCACTCAGAGAAATTCACTGCTGTTGCACTGCCTTACTGCCAACCGTGCACAAACATCAAAAAGCCCAGCCCTGCCTGAAACGCTAGGCACTGAGACAAACAGGACTCCAGTCCATCCTCAATGACCTTATACTGACAATTTGACATCAAATACATATACAAGTTCTGTTCGTACAAAGACTGTCTGTCAGCTGATTTCTCACAGCTTCTGTTCAATCACTTCTTGCCCTTCCCTGTCTTGGCTTTCAATGCATTGCCTGGCTTGCCATTCATTGCCTCTTTGTCCTCCTTCTTTTGCCACCTGAAGATCCTGGCCATTGTCTTGCCAAAAGCTGCATCCTCATCCACCCAGCCATTGTCGACATGTGGCAAACGAAGGTCAAAGCGCTCGCCACCATCATACTCTGGCATGCCAAATGGCGCAATGGGGATGATAATGCCCCATTTGGGTACTTCGTCCTTTTTCTGCAAAGCATCAAAATAAATAAACAGCTTGGCCAAGACTGTTAAGCTGGGTGAGATTGCCTGCAGGTGATCCATGTTTTGCTGCAATACACATTCACACATAACAACAGCTAACGAGTGCCATCGTCAGATCAGGCTTTGCTGCCGCATGCACATGTTGATAAGCATTATGCACAGCATGCTAGCATAACAAAGTTTCAAGCATGAATTTTGCCGTGATAGCCCACTGTGCAAAGAGACCACATTAATGCGTTCGTGAGTCACTGATGCTACCCATTTTGAAGATGTATATAGGATATGGACGCTTGCCTCGGCCTTTTTCCTGGCACGTCGTTCATCATCCACCTCCTTCTTGTAGGCAGGGTTTGTCTGATACTTCCGTACCTCAGCTCGCCGAGCCTCAACATCCTGCAGCGCCAGAAGGCAGCGTCAAACCTGCTCTTTTGAATATCGTGCAATATGCCTGGTTGCGTGAGTGTTCAATCCAGCTAGATATTGTCTTTGAGCTGCACTGCAGAGACCGTTTGTGGACAAAGACAGTACCATTTGGCACACTGCTCTGCATGTTTGGCTGTGTCGTTGTCTGGAGAGTACTGAAACAAAGGCAAGCATGGCGCTCAAAATAGCGCTCTCATACAAGATTAATACATTGCTGACTCAGCAGCACGCTTACATTTTGCCACAAGTTGCCCCTTCTTCGCTTTAGCACCTCCTGCTGTGCTTCCCATTGCTCATCCCTCTCAGCTGCTCGCTCCTGCTTTGTACCCCTAGAGCACATGCGTGATGAGGGATTGACCTGACGCACTAGACTAGAACGGCTTGCACAGTCACTCAGTGATCCAGCAGACTTCTTCAGCTCACCAGCCAAACAATGCTTGTGTCTGGCACGGCCGGTGGTTCCTGCACACATCAGTTCAGGTTCAATGCGTGTTATGTAGGATGCAAAGTTACACGGGCGCAGAAAGGTTGGTGAGAGGTTTCACACCTGCACAGAGACTGGCGCCTCTGCTGCGGTAAAGTCTGGCCTGCGGAAAAAGGCTTGACGCCAACAACCGTGCTTGACAACATGCTGCTGAACTTTGACGCAATATGATTTCCGACTATCTTACGGTTGATTGATTTCTTGCCTGGTTTCTTGCAAAGCCGAAGAAGAACGGCAGCTGCTCGGCAACGCCCTTGAACTTTTTAGGTCTCCCAGTTTCAGATTTGACCTAGATTAGCTTTCGGAAAGCTCAAACGCAAGTTTGGACAGTTTGCTTGAATACGTTTGCTCGAATCGATAGCGTCATGCAGACCTCGTTGTTGCCACGGCAACAACCTTGTTTGCAGGTGGGACTTTGCCTCGTTCGGTCTTGTGCAGGGCATGCAAGCTCGTGATCTGCGTTGACCTGTGCGCTGCATGCATGGGTGCAGGGTACAACACAGGCGAACGCGCCACAGAGGCGCAGATGCTCCCTGCATCGGAAGCTGCAAGTCTCCGCCACCACCGCTGTCGAGGCCCCACCTTCAACTGCACAGTCTCAGGTACTTGCAGAGGCGTCAAACCCCGGCTGTGTTCCGGACGTCTGCCAGACGATGGCTGCAGTCGTTTGTGTAGCCATCAGGCAGTTTGATGCATTGCCGCTGCGTGATGCAGACCCCACAGGACCCGTTGTTGCTGAGGGCTGTCAGAGGGGAGCAAGTTGAACGCCCTCCAGTATGGATGATGCGACAAGCAGGACGCTACATGAAGGCAAGCTCCTGTGCAAACACTGCTATACACAAGTGCTGTGTGGAAAGGCACAAGTCTCCATCATGAGTTATCTGTGCATGCTGCAGGTCTACCAAGATCTATGCAAAAAGCATCCTACTTTCCGGGAGCGATCTGAAAATGCAGACCTTGCGGTAAGTTTGCACTGCTGTAGCACTCCATGCTGAAGACCGCTGCGGCATGTTTGTCATTGCATTTTCTCCCTGTGATACACAACTGCATGGGTCAAGCCCTGTGTCTCAGCTCATGCCCTCGACTACACAAACAGATGTCAGTCTGACATGGTCTGCATTGCGCATGTTGTCTGACAGCAACTATGCAGGTCTTCCATTCCCTTTATGCCAGTGTCAATGCAGCCCCTTTCATTGGTGCAACACAAGGAGCAATACATCATGGATCTGTACATACCGCTGTTTTCATCTGTTCCACATGAATAGACATTCTGACAGCTCCTTTGTGAACACGGTTAGCCCTGTAAGAGAGATCAGCACAGCTTGTCTCCAACGCAATTGTGCAAGCGCTATAACACTCTACATGTTGCTCAGAAGCCAAGCTGATGCAGGTAGAGATTTCGCTACAGCCCTGGCGAGCCTTCAAACCAGATGGTGTCATTCTGTTCTCAGACATTCTGACTCCCTTGACCGGCATGGGCATCCCCTTTGACATAGAGGCTGGCCGAGGGCCTGTCATACACACTCCAATCAGAACCATGCAGGTCAGAAACTCTCTTGTCTTTCACTTCCACAGCCCTGTGCACATGGACCATAGCAGATGGTTGGTTTTAACAAAAATAAAAATAAATCCGCTTTCCAGCTCATGATGAGCCAGGTACGTGCGGGACAAGTCTTGTCCAAAGCAATACAGCTGGTTGGTATATGCGCACTTAAGCTTGTTGCAAACTGTCTGGAACAATGCCGACCTTGTTGTCACCTTGTGATTTGTTGACAGTCGACAGGCATTGCCCAGCTGAAGCCAGCCATGGATTCCATGAAACAATGCTTACAGCCCTGACATATTCAAAGCAGCTTGCGTACACATGTCTTGAATGTACAAATGCAACGTTATTTGTCTGCAGTCTGCTGTGTCACATGGCATCTCTGCATGCACCACCTCAAGCCAGCTTTCCATTGCCTGGCCCATGTGTTGCTGCATCTTGGGGGCAGTTGGCATGTCATGCAATTCTGCACGCATGAACTTACATGACATGAACCCCTTCAGTGAAGCATGTGCTTGCAAGGTGGCTGCTGTTATACTTTTTGCCAATATTGTAAGTGTGTTTGCAGCAAGTGGAGCAAGTTACCAAGTTGGATGCACATGGCAGTGTACCTTACGTAGCAGAGGCACTAACCAGACTACGAGAGGAGGTTGGTAACCAGTCTACAGTGCTAGGGTTTGTGGGCGCTCCCTTCACCCTAGCTACCTACATTGTAGAGGGTGGATCATCCAAGAACTACACTCACATGAAGCGGCTGATGTTCACACAGCCTGAGGTTTTACATGCTTTCTTGAGCAAGATGGCGGACAACATTGCAGACTACGTCCGGTATCAGGTGCTTCTTTTCTTCTATGCATGCCTCCTCACACATGCATTTTGCCTTATGCAAGCCATTGTCGCGCCTACCAAGAGAAATATAAAGTCTACAACAAATGTAATGGGCACGCCATGTTCTTCACTCACATAGGCCAGGTTGCTTGCTGTTGCATCAATTAGCAAAGAATGTATATTTGAGTTCTAAGACTGACAGTGACTGCGCCATGATAGCATTACGTTTTGATTTGAACTAGGGTGCAGCACTGGCTGTTCAGTTTGTGAGGTCCATCTCCAAGTGCACCAAGGAGACTTGCTGACTGTCACAAACACATGAATCAGTGCTGAAGCTTTGGCCAGCACAAAGATGAAAGCAAAGTCCTCCTACAACTGGCCTGTTGTTGGTGTTTCTGTAGCTACTGCTACTGCATTTGCATGTACCCCTCAGCAACACTGTTCAACAGCCATGCATAGAGGCATGGCCTGCCTTTGTACACTTTCAGGCTGTGGTGCATAGTCATGTTGTGGGAGCTGCATGGAGCAGATTCTGTTCAATGTGGACTGGTGTTACACAGTCTGTCAAACATGAAGCTGTTCTGTAAAGTGCTGGTGATGCTGCCCTAAGGCTGTGACAGATGAGCGTCAATGGCTCCATGCCTGCCTGAGTGCAAGCTGCAGCTGGCCCTGCTTGAACCCAGCAGCTTCAACTGCTTTTGCATCTGTACTTCTTGAGCTCTTCCTGCTTGCTGTTATGCAATCATCATTAGAAGCGGTCGCATCTCCAATTTAATTGCAAGGGTGATTCAGATGTGATGGTTTGCTCAATGCAGGCAGATGCAGGAGCACAAGCTGTGCAGATCTTTGATTCTTGGGCGTCTAATCTGGCCCCCCAGGATTACGACATCTTTGCTGGACCTTACATCAACCAGATTGTGGACTCTGTCAAGCAGACGCACCCAGACCTGCCTCTGATCCTTTACATCAGTGGCAGCGGTGGGTTGCTGGAGCGCATGGCAAAGTGCAATGTGGAAGTCATCTCTATTGACGGTAGCGTCGACATGAAGGATGCTATCCGAAGAGTAGGACCCAGCTTTGCTGTCCAGGTGTGCCCGCATTTTGGCAGACTGTGAGTCAACTTGTTTGCAAGGTGTCATCTGCCTTGCTGAGGCTGAGTTGCAGATATGATTCTGATGAGATGTGCGTTGTGCAGTCCTGGATCTGTCTGTGACTGGTCGCAATGAATGGTGTTATGTCACGATCTTTATGATAACGGTGCCACAACCTACTGGTCACTGACATATTAGGCAAAGGACAATCTGTTGGTTTAGTCCTTGCTGTGCGTGTTTGCAGGGCAACATGGACCCTGGAGTGTTGTTTGGCTCCAAGGATACAATTGCACAAAGAGTTGTAGAAACTGTGCGGTCGGCACAGGGCACTCGCCATATCATGAACCTTGGACATGGTGTACTGGTGGGCACACCTGAGGAGAATGTTGCACATTTCTTTGAAGTTGGAAAGACTGTAAATGAGAGGCTTTGATGTGCAAAGGCACATGTCTGATCGCATTTGCGCAAGCATGATGTCATTTGCTTGCAATCAAGATGCAAACGTCAAACATTTCATTTGGCTTCACTGCACAGTAGTCTGCCTAAGAAGCACGACCGCATTGCTTCCCGCAGCTGTTACATAGTCGAACAGTCATGTGAACTCCCCTCGGAACTGAGACTAAAGACAGTCCTGAACTCGGAAAATATCATGTGCATACTGTATACAAACACTGAACACTCTGGCGCAATAGGGGCAGCAACACACTAAGGTCATTCTTCCCAGCTGACCAATATCAAGATTGCGCCTCCAAAAGTCACATTGTAGTTCAAGTTGACACGAGCAGGAACAGCTGGCATGCGTTGAACGAAATCAATGAGTCAAGAATGACTGGATCTGCAGCTGAACACAATCAACAAGCCATGCATCAATCACCACACACCCAGCTTTACTGTAAATGTATAAGGTCATGAGTGGATGCAGGCAGGAAAGCAACAAAACCCAGATTCATAAAATCTTGGAACAAATGGATGCCGTATTGGCCCAGATCCTCTCTTATAAGACTCTGAAAAGCGGCTGTATTTAGCTGACCATTGACTAACCATGTAGTTGCTCATGAGCATCCCAAAGCTTGTTGAGATTATTGACAGTTGCAGCATTTGGCATAATGCGGCCATCCTTGCAAGCTTGGTCCACAAATTGCTCGGCGTCCTTGGGGTCACTGCCCAGCCTACACCACTTCCTGCATTTTGAAAAGGAAAAAAAAGTTTATGCTTTTCAGCAACCATAACCAGAGCCTCCTAAGGGGGCAGCTTGGCTTTCTGCATCTGCAATGTGGATCAGTCAGCCTGTGAGCCAGTATGCATATGGTGACAGCCAACCTGGCGTTCAGCAACTTGGAGCAGAGACATCTCAAGATTTGAGACTCGTGCAACCATGTAGTGTGGTTCCTCGTGTCAAGTCTCACACACATGATCAATGGCCAGCTTGCAGCGCAGGTATGTCTGGCTACTGTCCCAACCAAACTCTGACTTTCTGCTGCATATTTCAGATGTACATGCTCTGGGTAGAGTAAAACAGTGTCAACACAAAGTTTGCACAAGCTAATGTTGGTAGAGTGTCAGATCTAACACAAGCTGTACAGCATGGACAAGGCATACTATCAGGTCAGAGTGGCTCACTTGAGAAGAAGATTAAGGCCTTCCACATCATCAACCTCCACAACCTCAGGGGCAGGGTCCTGAAGGGGGGTGTACCCCACCCCTACAACCTCTGCTGAAGAAGCTGTGTGCTGGGCTACAATATTGAGACCATCATGCATGACACCATGAAATGGCACGGGGGAGGGAGTTATGATGAAACCTGGAGCCGAATTGGGCAAGATAGACCTCTCTGCAGGTGACTCAGGACTCACTGCCCCAAGTGACTCAGCTGCTGAGTCAGAACCTGGCGAGTCAATGAGTGGAGCGCTGTAGAGTATGAACTCCTCTTCGCAGTGCTTGGCTTGGGACTGTATGTGGTGATGCTCATCTGGAGAGATGATCATAGGGACAACATGGGTCCCCAACCCAGTCTGAGCACTTACATTCCTGGCTACTTCATCTGCCTGGTCATCCATTTGGGAAGGAGTACACATGGGCGTGTCATGTGACTCACATGGGTCATCCACTGTACCCTGAGCATGATCTGCCTTGCATGGGACTGCTTGCACAACCTCTTTGGAGAAGGGTGAGGGCAGCAGGCGCATGTCTAGTCTGACCAGGGATGTAGCTGAGTCGTGTGGTACGCCTTGGGCGAACTGGGCTCGCGGCCGGTGTGCCAGTGCCAGGGCAGGACTGTCACATATGACAGGTCCCATGCACAGCTCACCGTCTACAGTCATGTTGAACTGATCAACACTGTCGTGTGCACTGCTGATGTGTGCAGTGTTGCCTGCAGGCAACATCAGACAGCACATGGTGGGACATCAACAAGAGCTGGCAGGCCTGAGCACAACAGTACTTTGCAGTGATGAAGTTGCACACAAGGTGGCTTTGCTTCAAACAGCTTAAGGACAGCAATATCACCCTCAGGCTGAGTCACAGCAACAGTACCAACCACAAAGTGCCCTTAGCTCAGCAATACTGGCTTTGCAAACTACTCACGCAGAATACAAAGACTCAGACAGGACTCACCTTGCACAGCAGGTGATAAGCACAAGGCGCCTCCAAGATATTCCTGTGACAGCCTGGGATCCACTTGCAAGTATCTGCAGCATCACTGTGGTGACAAGTGGTGCTGGTGCACATGCCTGCTGCTGGTGAAGCATGAAGCTGTCATTCCAAAGCATACACAGCAGGAAGTTCTGGACGCCAAAGCATGCACAGCAGGAAGTTCTGGACGCCAAAGCAGGCACAGCAGGAAGTTATGGACGCCAAAGCGTACACAGCAGGAAGTCATGCATGCCCTCCACAATGCCAGGCAATACTGAATGCAAAAGAGGTTACCTGCGGTGGTCTCCAGAACCCTGCAGACCTGCCTCCTGCTGCAGCTGATCAAAAGCTGTGATGTCTGCAAGCAAGCTAGCTTGTCAGTCTTCGAAATCAGGGTACATGTGTTGCTACCGCTCAGCTGGACCATATGCCAAGCCAAGTGCTTGACAAAAGCTTGTATGGCGGGATACAAAGCTGCAGCACAGGAGTAGCAAGCAGCTGCAAGTGGATTTGTTGCGCAGGATCACATGCGAGGATTATGTAGATGAGCACCTCTGAGAACAACAGAGCTTCCAGCAGACTGTCCCACACCAGCAGCCATGGGGGCAGGCGGCGGCGGCCAGGACAGCTGAAAAGCAGCTGTTGTGCCTTTTGTAGATGCTGCTTGTGCCATCTCAGATCTGGAGTGCTGAATCGACTGTGACAACCTATCAAAGTCCAAGCTAGCTGTCTGTATTCTGGCAGGATTGACTGCTGCCTTGCGCACGACCTTGACTCGTGGCATACGTGCCTTGGCCTGCTGGCGTACATGCTCAGTTAAAGATGTGGGCATACTGAGACACGTGTTGAATGAGCCAGGCAGAGGCGGTCTGTTCTCATCTTCTTCGTCAGAGAATGGCATGAAGGAAGGCTGCTGGTGGATTGCCTTGAATGGCTGCGGGCGAGGCGGATGCCGGTGGTTTACAGGTTGCAGACATGGCTCTGCTGTGTGAACTTGATGCGGCAGAAGGCACTCTGCTGACAAAGATGTATGCAGAAGCAAGCTCCCATCACCAGCCATAGGAACCTGCAGAAGAAGTCAAGATTGGCGGCCTGCCCTCGGCTATGACCAGGCTGGCAGCATATGTGGATTTAAGCTTTTGCACAGTTTGCTAGAGTACCTGCTGCAGATTTGGCCAGGAGGCAGATATACTGCCATGATGGTCTATGCCATTTGAAGTCAAACCCTCGCTGGAATGTGCTGGCCAGTCACTAATGGCAAAGCTGTTTTGGCTCAAGCTGGTGGGAGCTAGCTGAAAGCTTTCTGGCATGCACTGATCTTGTTCTCGCCCAGACGGTCCTGGGATGTCAAAAGCATTGCTACCTGGAACCAGACAAGTAGATCAATCAAGCTGAATGGTCTCAATACTCAGAGGAATGCAATTTGCTGAAGTTCACGGCAGTCGTACTCGATCGCAGAGCCAGGTTTTCCTCAGACTCCTCAGTCTCAATCACATCTGGCAGGCCTTTCCATGTTGGACTGGTCTTGGTTTTCTTCTTGAGTCTGTCAGCAGTCCAAGGAGACTTAGAATGCTTGTAAGATCTTTCAGGTGAAGGTGTCCTACTGAGGTGCATCTCAGTGTGTCAGGCGAACATAGAGGTCACGTTCGATCTATCGTTTTGTTGACCATGAACCGAAAGCACTGGGGGTGATCACCCGCTCAAGTGTCAAGCAAAGAGAGCGAGTCGATGCAAATGAAGTGTCTCAACCATGTGCTCGACGGCGATCTTGTCGGCAGAACACTTTGCAGCGCTAGCTGTGACATTCAGCTTTGAAAGCGGGCGCAAGATGTTGCACAATCTCAAGCTCGAGTCAAAATCCGTGATCAGAGATGACCAACTCACATGTTATTACATAACAACACGTGGCAGCCGCAGATGATGAAGACGAACACCATTTTGTGCTTGACCGTTACAGTCACAATGAATACTTCAGCATAGAGCTAAATGTGCAGAGAGAGTCGAGTGCCTGTTTCTCGGTATCACAGTGATTAATAATTCAAGGCAGAATTACGTCATCAATATTGCCAGGTGCACCCATGCAATCACCCATATAAAAAATTCCTGCAGCTGCCGTCCTTTATCATACGCTGCATAACGAGTTCACGCCAGAACCGCTCTTTGAGGCACAACACAAAGCACAATGTGCGACGGAAAATTACAAATGAAAGCTTCTGCATGCGCATGCATGTCCACAACAGGATTGACATGGACAAATGTCTCAAAACAAAGCAAAAGCAGCACGTGCAGCGTTTTGCCAGCTGCTCAATGGATGCCAAGATGCGCTGAGACGCGTCGCACAATCTCATCCTTTTTGCCACTCTTTGGCAGCTGATTTACTTCACAATACTTCTTGAGCTCATTCACTGTCAGCTTGCCAAGCTTACCATCTGTTGCAAGACCCTGCATGCCGCCAGACAAATCGTCAGGTCAGCAAATCACATAGCACAGTGCAACCAGCAGTTTTTCCACGGCCTGGAGTCTGCAGTGCGATGAACAATCTGGGTTGTATCTGCACAATAAATGATGATGCATAGTTCCCATTTCTTGCATGCACCTTGAAATCTATGGCAGCAGCCTGCTGCTTGACATCCTGTTCCTCTTCTGCACTCTTTCGTTTCCTGGAGGCTGCCGGCTTGACCTTGTAGTCATCATCATTTCCCTCCCCATAAACGGCATCCTACACGTGCACTCATTCATTTCTTCACTGTCGTTTCTTGACATTTCAGACAAGCAGGCACAAAGAGGCCCATGCCTACAGGATATGTGTTGCATGCATGGCATGAATGAGCTTCTTCAAACAGCTCATCAGCAGTGCCTAAAATGGATCTCAAGCGAAAACCAGGACAAGTGCTGAGGCTTTGCCTGAATGCCTAGACAGGTTCAACAGCTATTGGCATTCACAACAGCTGAGCTATGCTGGCACCAGAAGCCAGCAGTGCTGGCCATGCAAGATGCAAAAACACATTGTCCATGAGCTGCTGTTCCTGAAACACTTCTGACATGGCATTGAGCTGCAGCCAGAGTTCCCCTCGGGTGGGTTTCTAACGTCTAATTAGCAAGGAAAGTGTGACATGCTAATTCAGCTTATGTAAATTTCTATGTATGTGCTCAGGACTCAGGGACTGAGCGAACCACTGTGCTGTGGAGACCAAGTCAAAGCACAATGACATTGCATTGTTGAGACATACAGTGTGAGTTGCATGAAAGCAAAGCTGGCTTCAATGTAAAAAAGGCTCAGGAGCGCATATGCAGCACTGCTCTGGGAAAGTTGTCTGACACTCAAGATCTCCATACCTGCTGTCCACCTTGGAGGCACATGCAGCAAGTGGGTGACGTGTATTCCAGGGATGGAATGGTACAAAGCACAAGAACTGGCACTGTTGAAAGCATAAACACTGGGCAACTCACCCTGAAGCCTATGATTGCCTCCATGTTTTTTTGCATGCCCTCGTCATCAGGTTTTGTCCCATCATTCACCTCTTCTGGTGGAGGCTCGTTCAAAGCATAACACTCTAGGACCTGCAGCATCAACATCCTCTCGGCAACCCAATGCGCAGATGCTGCATGGGAGTTGATTGAAGGTGCAGTAGCAGACTTTTACGCCCACAGGCTCCGAGCTGTCGCCTAAGGAGGCTCCTGTTACGATCGCTGAAAAGCGTGAAGGCTTCTTGTACTTTCTTTATGCCCACAAGGCAGAGCCCACATGAGGACAGTCAGTCAACAGCTTAAGAGCCACAAGTCTGCAGCAGACCAGGTTGCGTTGCATTGGAGGCTCCACAGTGGATGTCAGCATCACATGTTTTGCGTCATGTCACATGTACACAAGTGTCCAGCATGGAAACCTGTCTTGACACTGCAAGCCACAGCTCAAAGGATGCACACCATACTTGCTACTCGGTCCCCTTGCTGATGTACGGCAACAAAGGACCTTCTACAAGAGACATAAGTTTTTCACAGAGTGTTTGTCACAAAAACGACAGTATCAAGTCAGACATGTAGGTCTTGTCAGTAGTGATGACAAAAAGCCTGGGTTGCTGAATGACCACAGAGCTGTCACCATGTGCAATTTGGAGTACTGCTCTACAGTCTGCTGCACATTGGTAGTCTGTCAGCGTGCAAACTGCAGGGCTTGTGCACATGTCAAGCAATTCCCAGACAAGTGCCAATGAGCCACTGCAGGGTTAACCCCAAGTGGCCAAGGCCCACCTGGTAGTGTCGCTGTAAGGTGGGGTTGGCAATGTCAGAGCTAGCAAAAGCACCCAGGTTGAGTTTGGTCAGCAGCTGCTCTGCGGCCTCGACCTGCTTTGCATCTGCCTTGGGGTGTGAAAGGCCGGTGAAGCTGGTGTCTGCCTCAGGCTGGCGTACATCATCAGAGTATGGGAGATAGACCATGTTCATGCCTGGAGGTGTTACCTGCAGACATGCATGCACTTCACCATGCAGTCAATCTATCAAGACAAGTTCCTGTCTTGATGAATCATCAATGCGTCTGCACTGAAGGGTCATGTGATGCGGCTGTTACTTGTTCTGAGGTGGCGAGAGCATGGGAAATGAAACATCCTTGTGCTGAGAATCCCTGCCTGACAGTGTCCATGCAAATCTGCCTGCAATGCGTTTGAGTGTCGTGCCTTGGTGCAGCTGGGGATCAGTGTGAAACACATGGACAACAGGACAAGTGTAGGTGCATTCATATAAAGGCTGATTGCCACATGCACAGCTGACATGCAGGACCTGACAACACATGCATTGATGATGCAGATGATGTTTAGATCCTCAGTGATGACAATCTGGGAAATCAAGCTAGAGGCCCACCTGCACTCCGAACTCATCCACTTCCTCTTCCTGAGGCAGCAGCGCAACCAGTCTAGGTTCAGCTGCCTTGGTCCTTACAAAGCTGCAGATGGCCATCTTCTGCTTCTTCAGCATTGTCGCATGGAAAGCAATGAAGGTCTGAGTGCTGCCAGACATGGATCTCTCATCTGGGTACAGGAAGGTGGGACTGCGTAGCTGGTGGTAGTGTTTCAGCATTGATCTGGACTTGAATCCTAGCAGCCTTAACCCTGCGTAGTGCAGCGGGTTTGATTGACTGCGGATGTACAGCAGGCATTGCAAGGATGACACCATCATGCTGTCATGGTATAGTGCAGTGTTAGTCAACGAGTGATCCATGCAGGACCCCACACAGGGGCTTGACACAATAGCTGCAGCATGCAGCTGCTTGTCAGCCTGAAACTCAGTAGTATCTGTTTCATTAGGGGAAAATGTAAACATAGGTTTTTTGGGTTGAGATGCAGAGTGAATATTGTCCCTATGGTATCAGCTTTAGCAACCAGAAATTGCATGAAAGGGATCTTCAACCCATCAGCCAAGGAGAAAGCCATCAGCAGCGGCTGACGCCTGTTACTGACAAAGGACTGCACCTGTCAAAAGGCAAGGCACGTACCTTTGGGCTGGACTGACTTGACTTCCTGCAGCTCCTCTGTGGTCAGCAGGATCCGGGGATACCTGGCTGTCTTGTACTGGGTGGGGTTAGGGAAGAGAGACTTAGTCAGGTTGGCCTTGGTCAGCACAGCACCTGTGCACAGCAATGCAGTGATCATGGGCATGGTATGCACCTCATATTGTGTGGTCAAGCCCTCAGTCACACATTTACACACAGACAGGCACACAGGCACCGAAACAGGCACAGACACAGACACAGACACAGACACAGACACAGACACAGACACAGACACAGACACAGACACAGACACAGACACAGACACAGACACAGACACAGACACAGACACAGACACCGACAAAGGAAAGACCACATCACATGGTGCATGCTACATACTGCACTGCCAACTGCACACGATATGAGGTTGGCTGTGCAAAACATTGGGATAATAAGGAATAATGTATGCACTTGGAGGATATGCTGCTATGTGATCAGTCCTTGGGGAAATGAACAAGCAGCTGTGTACTACATGTAAATGCACTGTGCAGGCTAGTGACATTATGCCCTGTGAAAAGGCTGTCCTGCCCTGTAAAAAAGGGCAACGCTGCGCTGTGAAAAGGCTGTCCTGCCCGCTAGAGAAAAGCAATGCTGCCCTGTGAAAAGGCTGTCCTGCCCACTACAGAAAGGTAATGCTGCCCTGCGAAAAGGCTGTCCTGCCCACTAGAGAAAGAAAAGGTTGCCCTGTGAAAAGGCCTGTCCTGCCCACTAGAGAAAGGCAATGCTGCCCTGTGAAAAGCCCTGTCCTGCCCACTAGAGCAAGGCAATGCTGCCCTGTGAAAAGCCTGTCATGCCCACTAGAGAAAGGCAATGCTGCCCTGTGAACAGCCTGTCCTGCCTACTGTCAAAAGGCAATGCTGCCCTGTGCTCGCAAGCAGGCTCACCTGTGTCATTGCAGATGTAGGCTGTTTCAGACCTCAAGGGCTCATTGTTCTGAGCCTTGACATACGTGTATGTCCCTTTCACGGCTGGCTGGATCATGGCATACAGGGCCACAGCAATCTCAAAGCCAGCGCCAAAGCTCCAGCGCACATCCCTCGACAGCACTCTCTTCCTGTAAGCCTTTTGCTTGATGACGCCTGCCAGATCCTGTGGGCCAGAAGATCACAGGAAGTCACCATAAAAATAATAAATGAAAACAATAGCGCTTCCAGCTCATGATGAGCTAGGTACATGCAGGACAAGTCTTGTCTTGCCAGAGCAGCCTGTCGTGTGCATGCCTATAAGACCGACTCATACGATGACTCAGACAATCACGTAACGCAACATCAAGTCAGCTATCTGTCCACTTTTCTTTGCTTGTAGGCCTGGCGGCTAGTGATGATAACGTATGCCTGTGAGCGGAGCACGTGAGGAGAACTGGTATCTGCACTAGAGAGCGAGACCTACAGTGAGTCTATCTGGAATGTTGCTGCCTTCATACTCCCATTGGTCTTCTTCCGTCTTCTGCAGCACCGCTGACCAGAAGCTCATGTCAAATTTCTGATCTTGAGGGATCATTGGGAGTACATCCAGCTTGGCATTTGTCTCGGTCAGCTCCTGTGCTCGACTCAGGATTTGCTCTCTGCAAACGCAGCAACATTGCATTGACACCACAGCTATGGAGCCTGTGATGTCACAGTCAGTCAGAGCTTGAAGTATGGGCTCATGTCACGCTCACACTTGCAGAAGGATATGAGGAAGGAGTATGCAATATGTATTGCAGTCAGAAATGCTGTCCAGGCGCAGACTCTGATGTGGAGCTACTCAGGACTGCTCAAATCTGATGTGGACGCTAAACTGATTGAATGGTGCAGGCCGGGCCACACTTGAATGTACCAGCCTCTCCTGCTGGATTCTCGTCTCGTGTGAAAATGAGGATTCGCTTGCTGGCCTTGCTGCTGGCACCCGACAGAAGCTGACTGGCTGTCCACAAGGCATAGTGAAGCTGCTCAGGATCTGCAGATCCCTTGCTGCCGATGTGCTCTTCAAATTGCCCACCTGTCAAGCATACATGATGGTGGATGTTAAGGACGCCATTAGCAGTCAGTGTGGGTGCGAGGAATGCATGCCACAGACTGGGAGGGACATTCTCATGACTGATGCTGATCAGCAGGGAGTGTGAAGTGTACCCAGCAGGCTCTCCAACCCTCTGATGCGCTGAGCATCTGGTACGTCCAGATCTTGGAAAGTGTAGACATTTTCAAAGGCATTGTTGTTCTGGCTTTCTCTCTGCATGCAGCAGGAAGTAGATTGTGCAGGCTTTGAAATGTGGCACAGCAACAGTTCCAGGAGCAGGCAGCCCATAGCATGGACCTACCGTGCCATAGAATACTACAGCCAGCTGGTCATTGTCTGAAGAGATAATGCGTGATTTGAGGATTTCTCTTGTGGTCTTCAGGGCAGCATCAAACCAGGAGACGTTTTTGAAGTCCTGTTGCATAAGACACGAAAATGCTTGCAGCTGATCAATGCAGCAGAACAGCCCTGCACAACTTGCGCCCTACCGGAGAGTCTACTAGGTTTGTCTCCTGAAACATAGCAGGCTGAGCATCTATAAGGAAGACCAAGTTCTCTCGAAACGGTTCAAAGCCCTGCATGATGAGCGAATGCTTGTAAAGTGACGGTGTCCCTTTAACAGATACAAACCGCGGCGGCGGTACTGCTGTAAGCAAACCCACAGCTGCAAATTTGTCCTCATCTTCCTGATCAGCTGTCTCGTCGGCGTTGTAAAAGTCCATCTACGCTGATGATGACAAGCGAAAGCACTTCAAGTGTGATCCTAACAATCTGTGGGTGTCTAACCAAAGGAGAAGGGCGGATGCTATACTAGAACAAGCGGAGAACACGGCAAATGCACCTCATAAGATGACAAGGAGTATGACCTGCGGTCGCACAGAGCCGGACATGCTGCACTGTTCGGACTTGTTCTAGGTGATTGGATCGACATCTCCGACAAAGAGTCTCCGTGCCGAAGGTGTGCACTAGAAGCGGGCTTCGCACATGCCGCATGCTTTGCTCTATGCTTTGCCGATTCATCTCCTAATCCATCTCCTTGGCTGTGGATGTCAGCGCATCTACTTGACCCGCATCTCAGATACAATGTACGCATTGAGTGCGCCGCGGTTTTCGTGCGGCGGGAGTCGCCTTCACTCACAGCGAGCAGGACGGCTGAGAATCGCTGCCGCTCGGCGGTGCGTGCATGTGCGAGCAGAGCTGAAGGTACGCATGACAGAGCTCATGTCCAGACAATCTCTGTGTGATGCTTTCAGGATGCCATGTGAATGCTGGCTGCCGCGCTGTGATGTCACTGTCATAGCCAGCTTGCACTGGGGATATTGCCAAGCCATGATCACTCAAAGTAACGCAGGAAGGAAAGGGTGAACTTCACAAGGCAGGGACGTCTTTATTGGCCATTGCATTATGGACAGGTGTCACCTTTGCTGCACCCCAGGTGCAGCATTTGAACGCCTATGCTGACGACAACAACACCTCTGCATACAACAAACGGCTTGCGGACACACAGAAACGCAGAGAGCTGCTGACGCAAGCGTAAGCACTACAGGCCTGCTATTGCAAATTTCATCATGTTCCAATTGGCATGCCTATCAGATAGGCAGTTCACAAGCATGTGGCCAGTTAGAATGTACAATGACATGCAGAAATTATGCACATGATTATTATTTTGAGCCGTGTAGACATCATTACGTCTATGTGTACTTGATGTCAGAAAATCGCATGGCACTGTGCAGGCGGCAGAATGCGCTTGCCAAAGGAGGGCAAGCTAAGGCGATTGAGTCCGGTGAAGCAGAAGATCCTGAGGTGAGCAATCTAGCATGCCATCAGCAGGGCTCAAATCAAGCTTAGCCAGTTGGACTGTTGCCATCATGCACCTGTGACTGAATATGACTACACATTTCCAGGCTGTATGTACGTATATGTGTTGCATTTTGCGCTACATTGAATCCCAGGTATGATGTAGCTGTAACAAATCCATTGGATGGTTTATGGAAGTTACAAATTCATTTCTTGGTATCAGATAAACAGCCTATATAAAGTGAGGTCAACCTGCACCTGTGTGTGATCCAGGTTGCAGCAGCAAATCGAGAAGTTGAGGCAACCAATGCCAAGCGAGCTCAGGAGTCTGAGCGCAGCCTGCAAGCTCTTAGACAGAAGGCTGCAGATGACTACACAAAGCAGGTGAAGGTGGCCTCATTGTCATTTGCGCCGGGGTAACACTGCGCTTCACACGCTGCGCAATTGTGTGCAGTCATTCTTTCGCATTCACTGTTGTCATTGGTCCGTGGCATGTATGCTCGTGCTCTGTCACACAGCAAGTACAGCAACGGAGCTGCTCCGCAGCAAAATCATTACTTCTGACATCCGCATTGTCTTTGACAGTCATCCAAGACTGGGCCAGCCTTCAAGAGGGTGTCTTACACCCTGTCTGAAGAGTCATCTTCTGCGCCAGCCTTCGACTTCTCAGACCCACCTCCACCCCTAGACACACCTCAAGACCCCACCCCCAGCCCCGAAATCAACCCTGGTAGTGTCATGAACAGCTCCAGCAGCTCGCCCTTCCCATCAGCCCTGGCTCCATCACAACCCAGGCAACAAGAGGGCCTGGCCAATGGCCAAGACACCCCTGACCCCTTTAAGGGTCTGTTTGATCTGCCTAAGACTGAGTTGGCTCCTGGCAAAGCACCCGCTCAAGGCCCCAGCTCACCCTTCCAGGTTTGCACGAAAGGCAATGCATCACCAGCGTGTATGCCTACCCTGGTTTGTTGGGACATTCCTTCCGGGTTGTCCCTCTGCCCTTCAGTTGAGACATCTCAGCTAGAAGCTAAAGCAACAGCAGCAACTTGTGAATGATTTTGTCGGAGTGCAAAATGCCAGCATGCTCAATTGGACAGCTCTGACCTTGCTCAGCGACTGGTTTGCATTGTATCAAATTTGACGCGCTACTTTGCAATTTGGTAGACTAGAAATGTTGCGTGCTGACTATGGTGGTTTCTACTATCTTGCACATGAAGAGCATTTGTGCTTTGTCCTACTGTCGATGATGCCTTTGTTACCTGTCACGTATGCCACATGCTTTTTGACCAATGAGACATGATTTGAATCACAGGTTTGTCTTGGTTGCCTGTTACTGTTGCACTGCACATGTGGTCATGTACATGACCTCAGGGAACATAACATCAGGGAACATATCATCAGTATGCAAATAGCTGCTCTGTTCTCGTCTCTGTGCCCTGCATCAATTGCGTTGCAGGTTTGTGTCACGTACATGACCGGGCCACTCACTGGAGCTACTTGCTGTTGCAGGACGGTGAGCCCACAGCAACTATGCCTCCTACCAGGGCAGCTACAACCCTTCTGCAGGAACCTGCAGTCCAGGAACCTGCAAAGCAGGTCAGGATTCCACAGCCGTTCCTTCTGTGAATAACCTGCTTGATGTGCATTGGCCTGGCATTTTTGCCAAAGTTTGCAAATGGAGACTGGTGAATAGGTCAAAGTTGAGCAGCACGCCAGTCAGGACCTTTTGCATCAGGTGTCGGCTCCTGTGCCACTGCACGAGTTTTTGTCCTGTTGTTGACACTGACTTGCATGGGTGTATTAGCACTGGTGATTTGCATTTGATTCATAGGTCATTGCGCATGGGATGTGAGTGGGCCTCCGGTCTTGCCTTTTGCTTTGTGACAGTGCATTCAGGCTACTGTGACTTGCAGGTTGCAGCTGTGACCAAGAGCAACAAGAGGCAGGGCCCTTTGCCCTTGTTCCTTGCACAATTTCTAGTTCTGGCTGCTTATGGTGGTTTTGGCTTCCTGGCATTCAAGAAGGACGAGGAAGCACGCAAGGCAGTTGCCATTGTTTTGGGTGCTTTTAGGAAAGGTTACAACAAACTTCAGCAAGTGTTGCCATCTGGCAGCAAAGCATGAGTCAGACGACTTGTGACAAACTGTGCGTCATAGAGACTTGAGCCTGCAACATGTAACAAAACACTGGAAGATGTTGAAAGACACCTCTGCCCATGTCACAGGCATCGCGATGCACCTGGATAGTTGCTACATGTTAGCTCTGTCGAGATTGGGCATGGCATGCATGACAACTTTGACCAAAGTTTAGGATTCTGAAGCGAGAGTGAGAATGGGGATTGGTGCCGCGCAAAGGCGCAGAGCGCAAGACCAGTCGTGACTGAATCAAGTAGATGTATTGAGATCAAGCACGGGCTTTGCGATTGACAAGCGCTGCGCCGTGCAGCTCTAAGCGCCAGTGGGTCGCACCTGCAGGTTTTCGTTTGAAAGCCAAATCAGCATGAATCAGCTTGGAACAATCAGCGGGAGGGCCCTATGTCCTGCACCTCAGGCAAGGCCTGAGCTTTGATTGCAATGTTGCTAAGTATAACACCGTGACCTACTGAGTGAGCCAGATGCACGCCCGCCTGACAGGTGCTACAACGAGCAGTGTCAAGAAGGCCACAGGTCATAGTTGCTTCCTTCAAAGTCAGGCCGTATACGGTTCGCAAAGGCGACACCTTGAACTCAATTGCAAGGAAGCGAGGTGAGCTGCGCAGACAAGCCTGATGCTTAGGTTCGGGCTTTGTGTGTTGACTTGATTCCATCTTTGGTCAAACTGCAGAGATCAAGTTTGAAGAGTTGGTTGCCCTGAACCATGACATGAACCCTGATAGTTTGGTAGAGGGCCAAACTATATTGTTGCCTGGTGGCAAGCTGTCATCAAGAGATAGGGAAATTTTGGCAGGAATTGGCCCTGCCACCTACA
>JAABUK010003639.1_pt1 | contig 25854 bp, 19 predicted proteins | sample 5559141 | NCBI WGS metagenome assembly JAABUK01 (sample SAMN10711869, study PRJNA513367) | rock metagenome | isolation source: Antarctica rocks | place: Antarctica: Victoria Land, Pudding Butte nord | collected 2016-01-03 | reverse complement strand
TAACCCTAACCCTAACCCTAGCTTTTCTATAAGCTAGATTAGTTTTTATAACTTAAGTATTTATTTTTATAGACTATTAAATATATCTAGCTTAAATTATTATAATATATTTAAGTTCACTTTCTTTACTATTTAAATGAATATAAAACAGTAATTCTTCAATCGATTCAAATTTTAAGTAGATCAGTTTATCTCTATTAAATCTTCTTTAAATCACTCTCAGACTCTTTAATAATAAGATAGATTTCGTGAACAAACTTAATATATTGAGTTCGATTATCTATTTTCGAAGAGAGAGAAATCAGAGATGTCTTTTAAAAAATAAAATAAAAGTAAGATAATCTGAGAATTGAATTAGTAAATTCGGGATCTATTAATTAACAGTTAATATTCGCGAATAAAAGAATCTTAAGAGTATTTAAAATAATATAATTAAAAGTAAAATCTAAAATTTGATTTCTGAGCTAATTAATATTAATATAACTCGATCTAATTAAGAAAGATTAGAAGAAGATTCTGCGTTATAGAATAATTTAGATATAGATCGATAACAATCTTCTTTATAAATAAAGAATGTCGAGATAAAAATGATTTAAAAGATAATAACTTTAAGATAACTTACTAAGAATCAAGAAGTAATAAAGTTTATTGCGAGAATATAGAATAACGTGAATAATATATTACGCACATTTAAGAAATTCTGTGATTTATATAATGAGATAATTAAGACTTATAATAAAGAGATTAATAAGATAATAGAAAATCATTAAATAATTTATGAGTTACAGAATTATTAATAAAAAGAAAGAGATATCTAAATAACTGAACAGAAACAACTAATTTAAAAGGATTAGATTTTAATAAAAATACTGAAAGATAAAAAGATATTAATGAAGAATCTATTAACGAGATCTATAATATCTACAGCTTCTTTATTACATTAGAATAATGCGGAGAGCGTTCAATAAATGTTAGAAGTAATCTTTAATATACAGGCGAGTAATTAATATAATAAGAGCGAGAAGCTATTAGATTCAGATGTTTTTAAGATAAGAACTTCTCAGTAGTTCGCGATATAATTATTAGTATTAGAGCTAAAGTTGCTTATAAATAAAGATCGATATCTCACAGAAATAAATCGTGTGATCTATATAAGATCGAGAATCAAGAAAGAGATTAGCAATCTATTAAAATTATATTTAGAGATATTTCAGATAATCATAATTAAGAATTTATTACAGATATTGTTAAATCAGTTTGAAGATCTCTTTTAAAAAGATACTGTGCGAGATAGTTATCATTATTTATATCAGTTAAATAAGAATTTGCTTAGTTTCTTTAAAGAATTCTTTCGATATATTATAAAGACAAATATCTCAGAGAAGAATCAGATTAAAGATATCAAATCAAAAATATTTAATGATTTAAAGTTGATTATAATCTTAAAGAGATATATGACTATTAAGAAAGTTATAAAGAATTTGTAATTTCTAAAATTAAATTTGCGAAAAGTAAAGTAATATGCGAAAGATTTTCAATCTATTCGAACAGATTTAGAATTTCGAAAGAGAAGATTGATCGAAAAGTTAAAAGATGGAACTCAGCTTATGAAGATAGCGTTTATCTATATATCGAAAGTCGATTAAGAAGAGTTCAGATATTATAAATATTAATAATTACAATATATAATCAGAAACTGCTTAAGCTTAACAGTTATTAAGAAAGAAGACTTTAATATTTCAAAGAAATTAGAAAAAGAGTAGTTTATCGCAAAGATGTTATGAATAAATCTGTGAGCGTAGAAATAGCTATAAAGGAGTTCAGATAAAAGCGTTAATTGAGAATATTATCTGCGATCATCTCTGCAGTAATTGAAGACTAAATGAAGTCTCTATTTCTAATAAATATTTTATTAAGTAAAGAAAAGACAAATTCTCTGAATATGTCTATATTAATAAATACTAATTATTAGCTTACAGTGATAATAGATTATTAACTGACTAAGAATCTATATAAAAGACTGCAAATTAAGTTAGTGAATCTAATTAAGAAGATTTTATTAACGAATTTTGTAGAAAGAAAGTATTCTATTATAATATAGATGATTCATATATTCATAATAATTATAAGACATTAATAAATATTATAGATCTTCTATATAACTCAAACGGCGTACTCTATTATTCTAAGAAAGAAGTAAATGAGATTGTATGATTATATATCTAATTCCATTACTGACACTATAAATTTCAAGTCGAGATATTATTAGCACAACAGTAGAAATCCAACTATTTTATTGTATATATGATATGACGAAATATTAAGAAATGAGAATAAATCAGATATAAACAACTCTAATTATTCTTGAATAAAGAAGAATATATCTAATTATAATCAGATATATAAGAACAATTCTGAGTATATATATTCAGATTTAAACAGATTAGAATATAAGATGAAATAATCTTCTACTAAAATTTTAAAGCGTGAAAAGATAAAGATTAATCTAAGATCAATCTCGTTCTTAGTTAAGTCTTCTATAAAGAAAAGAATGAAGTCTCGAAGATCTTGAAAACAAAGAGATAATATAAATTTAATAAGCTTAATCTTTTCTAATTCAAAGAATATTAAGATAATGAGTTTAGTAGTTTTTAAAGAGCTGATTAAGAAATTTAAAGCGAAGATCATTATAATTATCTTCGAGAATATTAAGAAGTAGAGAAAGAATAATAAGAAGATTGAGAAGAATTTATAAAAGACAATTCCGTTTGAGTTTCGTGAATATACTTATATCTTTTTAAAAAAGACTTCGAACACTCTTTTTTCGCATTAAAATTAATATAATCATTAAATAGAATTATAGAAGAGCGCCGAACTATCTAGAAAACAGTCTTATTAACATATAAATCCTGCGGAATATAATATAATTAAGAGATATATTGAGAAGAATCTTAAAAAGAGATTTATTAAGTTAAATAATATATTATTTACATCTCCGATTTTATTGATTCGAAAATTAAATAGAGAACTTCGATTTTGTGTGAACTATCGAGATCTGAACGTTTTTTACAAAGAAGAATGAATATCTAATACTTAGAATTAACGAGATATTAAAACAGCTCATTAAAGCGAAGTTTCTGACAAAGATAAATGTGCGTTAAACATTTCATTATATTAAAATAATCATGATTAGAGATAATGATTTAATGATATTCAGTATAATATATAAAAACTATCGCTATTTAATGATGTCTTTTAGATTAAGCTTGACGCCCTCAATTAATTAAAGATATATAAACGATATATCTTTAAGTGTGTTAAGACGATTTATAATATTATATTAGAATGATATTCTAATATTTAATAACACGCGAGAAGAATATAAACAGTATATTAAGAAGATATTAAAGATTCTAAAGAAAGTAGAACTTTAAATAAATATTAAGAAATGTGACTTTTATATTATAGAGATCAAATTCTTAAATCTATTAATAAATATAAATAAAATGCGATTAAATTCAGCTTAAATCAAGATAATTTAGAAGTGAGAGATATTTAGATCAGAGAATATATAAATAATATAATAATTTCTTGAATTCATTAACTATTATTGTCGATTTTGCAAGAGTTTTAATTAAATAGCGAGATCATTAAATAATTTATTAAGAAAGAATATCTCGTTAATATAAAATGAATTCTATATCGAGATATTTAAAAGATTAAAGAAGTTAATAATGTCTGATTCAATTCTTTAATATTTTGATTCGAGAAAGAAGACTTACGTGAAATATAATATAAGTAATTATATTACAGAAGGAAATCTCTCATAGAAAGAATTGAATAGAGAATTGTATTTTATTACTTATTACTTAAGTAGTATAAGTCTAATAGAAAGGAATTATATCATATATAATAAGAAATTATTGACGATAATTCGATATTTTAAAGAATGAGAGCTGAAGTTATAGAGTACTGAAGAAGATGTTATTAAGATACTTATAAATTATAAAGCTCTGAAATACTTTATATTAATAAAGAAGTTGACAAGATAATAAACGCGATAAATAGAGTTCTTAATACAATTCAATTTCAAGATAATCTATTAATTAGAAGTAATTAATAAAAAGACTAATATCTTAATAAGACGAGAAAAGAATATTTTTAGAATAAGAAATGATTCGAATTTATATCAGATGTTATTAATATTAAAGATATTGTCTGAAAAGATTCAGAGGAATTATGAGATAATATATATCACATAAAAGATTCGCACGCTAAACGAAAATATTAAATAGACAAATAAAAATAATTAGAATCTGAAAGAAATTTATAAGATCTTATAAAATAAGATTGAGAGCGTCTATAATAAATATCAAATAAGTTTATATAAGAAAAGAGAAGATCTACTCTATTTTCGAGATAAATTAATTATTTTAATAAAGCTAGAAGAGCTAAGAACGCAAGCGATTTAATAAATTTATAAGAGTCAAGAGATAAATTATATAAAAGAATTAAAAATACTGCGATTAATTCAAAAATTATATTAATTTTCTAAACTAATAGAAGCAGTTAAATAATATCTAAGAAACTGTCACATCTATTAAAGATTAAAGACAAAGAGATAACACTTAAAAGAAGAGTTATAATCTCTCCCGATTTCTGAGATATCTTAAAAGAATATCTCTATAAATTTTGTAATAGAATTATTAAAATCGGAAAGATTTAATACAATTCTTAATATAATAGATCGATTGATGAAGAAGAAACATTATATCGCCTACATAATTATTAATAAGAATATGATCGCGGAAAATATAATCAAAATATTATATAAGAATGTATGAAGAATTCACGATCTATTTAATATAATTATATTGAACAGAGATTCTTAATTTGCGAGTATAATATGATTATATCTATATAAGATTCTGAGCATTACAGCGAAGCTGTTCACAGCGTTTCATTCACAGATAAATAAATAGATAGAAGTCGCGAATATAGAGATAAAGTATTATCTGCGTAATTATATAAACTTCAATTAGAAGAATTAAGCGGAATTATTATTAAGTATAGAATTCGCGATTAATATAATTATATTCGAATTGACTTAGCTATCTCTATTTATAATTAATAAAGAATATAAGTCATAAATAAACTTCAACGCGATAAAGAAGTTAAGAATAATTAGATAATAAATTAAGCTGTAGAAGACTTAAAGTCTAATAGAGTTAATAATTGAAATATAAAATTAAGCAAGAAATCATTTAGCTGAGACTTAGAAGAGATAGAAGAAGTAGATTAATAAGCATTATTAATTAATAATATTCGAAAAAGAAGAGAAGATATAACTGTTAATAAAGAATATTTATATAATCAAATCTTGTAAGAAGTTAAATGCGAAATAAATAAATTTATATAAGATGTTAAAGAAGTAAAGAGATGTGTATAAACTTAAATTATCTGCGTTTATAAAGATTTACTTAATCTTTTATACCGCATTATTATTTAGAGATTTAGAGAATCTCTTATTTAAATAAAAATATTTCAGATCTCTCTTTATTATTACGAAAACAGAGATAAACGCGGAATAAGAAGTGAAGAATATTATTAATATTAAGAGAGTGAGAAGATGTCTTAAGATAAAAGTATAGTAAGTAAGTTATTTAGAGAATTTAATTTACTATTTAATTAAGAATCTTAAAAATTTAAAGAAGATTCTTAATAATTACTACTTAAGAAATATTAATAAGTTAAGATTTAAGTAATTAAAGAATAGCTTTAAGAAGTAAGTTAAAGATGATAAGAAGAATAATATTTCTGAGTTATTATCTGAGAAAGAGATATTGACGAGCTTAATTAATAACAAAAAAATTAGTGATTAAGAATAAGAGAATAACACTACTAATTATCAATTAAGAACAATTAACTTAATAAGCTAAGAAATAATATCATAAGTTACTACAGCTATAAAGAATAGTTATACGCGAGAGATGATTATAGACTTAATTATAGAAATCCAACTATTTCATTATACGTGCGATATAGTGAAATGTTTGAGACTTAACATATGAGCTTAACACGTTAGAGCTACATCTCTTAATTAAGCTTCAGAGCTAAAAGACTATATTAAGATTAGCGATTATAGTGCGCATCTGATACTTCTACAGCTTCTCTATAAGCTAAATTAATTTCTGCAACTTAAGTATTTGTTTTCATAAACTATTGAATATATCTAACTTAAGCTATTACAGTTCTAATATATTAAACCCGTATATTAGTCTTAAACATTTTATTATATTATATATATAATAAAATAATTGAATTTTCATAATTAAGTCTACAATTATCTCTCGCGTATAATTATTCTTTATAGCTGTAATAACTTATGATAATATAAGAAGTTAATTACTCTTATATTATAAGCGATTATTATGTATATTCTTCTTTTAATAAATATTAACTGATCTAAAGTTATTATTTATATTGGGTTAATTTTAAATCTTCTCTTTTTTTTCGCATTCTTTATATATATAATAATATTCTCGCTTCTAAGTTAATAAATTGTAAGTAATTCACGAGATATAAATATATTATTTATATATTCTATTATTCTTTTAATGAGTTTCTTTATTAATAAACATCTAATTATCTTAATCTTCTTCTTTTTCTTAATTTAAATAATTATCTCTTTACTCTTATTAAGTTTCTCTTAAGAGAAGATAAAGAGTATAAAAGATTCTGATTAAAAAGTATTAATAATTTTACTGCGAGTCATCTGCGCGTAATTTATTATAAAGAGAGATGTTATTATTTTTATATTTAATTTCTTCATGATTTTCTTTAAATAAGTAAGAATCTCATTTATATATGTGAACGCGTTAATCTGATAAGACGCCTGCGTCTGACTAACAAGTTCTTTCATCTTTATTAGAAATTTTGCTATTCTTTTGTATAAGATATTTTTCTTATTTGCTTCTTTAATAGAATCGAAAGAGTTTCTGATGCTTGTAACTTCTCTAATTAAGCTATCAGTAATTGAATTCTGAGTGTTGATATTTTCGCGGCCGCTCTCCGCACGCGTTTCGCGTGCTGCAGGCCGGGGCACTGCCATTTGAGAGAGTGGCGCAGTGATAGAGGAGACAGTGAGCTGTGATATCTTCTTCTTGGCTTACTATGACACTTAGAATCGTTTGTCGGCGGCATATATATATAACACATAACATGACAGCCACCCATTTAACCAGCAGCCATAACAACGTGGCTCATCGATCTTGCCGCCTCAATGCCAGTAAATGAATCTACACGTGATATCTGGGGTCCTCGCATATTGCTCCCCTGCCTTCGGATTCAGCCTGAGCATGCTTTCTGTCCAGATGACACAGGCCCAAACCTGGCACCTGCCCAAGCGCTATGCGGCCATCAGCTCGGCGGCCAGCAGGAGTGCACAAGTTTTCGCTGCTGATTCAACCTATGCTCCCACAACCAGGGGCGTAGACTACATATTCCTGATGTGAAATGTCAGTAGAGCTAAGAAGCGGGAGACTAATATTGAACCGAGCATGTTGAGCAGTTCAGAGGATGTAAACTGGTGCGATTGAGTATATGGAATACACCGTGGAACACCTACAATTACAGCCCAAATTGGGCACACTGATGACGACGTATAGGGTCCAGCAGACTAAGTTGATGGGATCATGGCAATGTATCGGGGCGTTGTAGGAAGATGTCCAACTTCAAAAAATTCTGGCTCTTTGAAAGATAGACTTCTAAGCGAAAAAGTTGATGGGGGCCTTGGAATCCGGAATTTATTCTTATCCCATTCCTCGAATGTTTGAATCCAATCCGGGTAGAAACGGCCTCCATCCTGAGTAACCAAAAGTGCAACAGTAAATTCGTTCATACCCAGGTCGCTTAATTCATCGGTGGATTCAAGACGTCCGGAATCACGGATCAGGAAAAAGTTTTGATCAGCCCAGAAGTTGTTGTTCGTGTCCTTGAGTTCCATCGCCAAGATATACCTTGTGATTTTCTGTGTTAACGATGTTGCAGAGGCGGTTGCCACGACGTTGCCTTAACATGTTAGTAGAGTGCCGTTGATATCATGCGCTAAAACTTACCAAGGACAAGGATAAATTGTGTAACTAAAGAGACCTCTGCCCCATCTGGCGAATATTGCAGAGCAATAAACGTATGTGGAAGTAGAGTCTGGACCTTTAGATCGCGGCAGGTAGCTGGATCCGACAGTTTCGGATTCACGAGATGGCCATTTAGGCGTAGCGCCAGGAAGTATTGTCGACTTAAATCAATCCAACCAAGTGCTAAGTCTTGGTCATCGCGTACCCTGCCATACCAGAGTCGCCCGAAGATGACTTGTGATGCTTCATTGCCTTCCCCCCAATTTGCTTTTGAGAGTATTTCGCCAAACCATTTGGGAGGAAGGGCGTCGAATTCTGGTTTAGGGGAGTCAGGCCGATCTTCTATCCAGTCGAAAAAGTCTTCAGCATCGCCGTCTTTTCCCAATTTGGTTCTGATATCATCAACCCAGTCCATTGATGCGTTCAGTGACAAGCTCTTCCATTCTTCGAAGAGCTGCTGGTATTCCTCGCAGCATTCTTGGCTTCTCTGCTTCCTGTTCTCGCTTTTGACCCAAGAAAGTCTTTCCAAGACTTCGGAAGGCTTTGCGATCGGATTGGGATCGGTGTTATTGAACATAGGGTTGGAAGTCTTTGTGAAGTAGGGGACGGCTTGGCTGACCTTTGAAGGGTCATAAGTAGACATGCTTCTTTCATCCTCGGCGCCAATTTCCTGAGTAGGCTTAGACATGATGATGTTTGCGAGAAACGGTACTCGGACACTGTTCTATTACTTGCTGAACGTCCTTAGAGAACGCTGCTGAAAAGGTAACTGACGAGATTGAACGCCGTTAAATATGGACTGTAGTCAATGACTTCGCCAAGGTTGTACTAGGATATTAATGCGCATCGATATTCAATTGGTTATAGAGGTTGCCTGATGGTGTGATAAGTAGAAGATAGGACGGACTCATGAGCGTGTGATTATCTGAAAAGCCACAGCACCGCCAAGCTTCAGTGCGCAGATAATAAAGCGGGGTAAAGATCGAAACATGTTTGCTACGAAATGCGGTCTTGGGCCAATTCATCGCAATGTGTTCTCATGTTCACTCCCATTCTTCAGCCTCCTCTCTCTCTCAGCTCTTTCACCGGAATCTTCTTTTACCCTAATCCATCTCCAAGTCATCAATAAATATTTTCATGCTAAAATTGGGTCAGTAACGGGCCCAATCTTCCACGAATTTAAACAGCCATTCTTTTATCCGTTTTGTTTGCTTCCTTCAGTTGGCCTGTTATAAGTACGACCATGGCCCCGCCAATGTCTGGGAAATTGTACATGATGGAAAAACTGGGAAAAGAACAGCAAGAGCAGCAGCGAAACGTAGTTTTTCGCGATTTCTTTGACAGGCATGACCGGGTTCCCTCATCAGCTTTTGATCACCGTCAAAAATATGACTTCTACATGAAAAAGCCTATTGACAAGACCAATTTGGACAATGAAGTTGTCAAACTTAATGCCCAGAAGGCGTCATTAAAGGGCGTCGGCAAAATTCAGGAATACGTTGACAACTGTGACCTCAACTCTGCATGGGATCTCTGTTGGGCTTTGCATATTGAGGCATTCCTCTCGCATCTTGATCGCGATGTCAAACTCTTACTGAAGGTTCAAAAGTGGGACTTTGCGATCCTGCAAGTAGCATACGAGGTTGTCCAATTCTTCCACAATATGTTTTTCTAAAAACTTTCGGAAATACACAAGCGTCTCCTCGTCAGTGGAGATAATGCACTTGTTTCTAGGGAATCCCTGGCAAAATCCATCCAACAACAGCTAGATTTAATCAAAGCTGGGTCTAGCAAGCTTCGTTACAAATACCGAGAGTTCAGGGGCGCCAAGAATACGAACGAACCTGGCATCGGAATTCAACTCAGAACGCCGGCAGTGACGTTGAGAGAGCTACTCGTGCGGAACGCGATGCATCAGGAGAAGAAGACTATCCTGAGTCAGAGCGGCGGGCTCAATGCAATCGATACTATTGCCACTACAATTGGTAAGTATAAAGCAATCCATCTCAAATCTGTGGTTAGAACCAATTATGCTGTTAGACAATTTGTTCTCGACCTTCAAAGATGAAAACCAACCGGCAATAATTACTGCCTGGCAGCCGCGCGTAATTACCATTGTTCTGGATACCCAATCTGAACTTATCATCACCGGAGCCACACAAGCTCAATGTGAGAAGTTTGTGTTGCTTGCGGATTCTGCAGCACGAGTCAATCGCTGTCGCCTCGGACTCGAAGAGAATTATTCACGCGTCATAAACAGGTGCTGTAAGCATTTCAGTGATCTGATCACTGCACTAAAGAAAGTCTACGGGGAATTTCCGAAAGGCGAAGAGAGTGTGCAATTCTACACAGCACTGGTAATAGAAGGAAAGCTTTCGGAAAACCTCATTGAATTGTTGCAATCTCCGCAGTCGAAACTCAACGAAAAACCCCTTGAATATGCAGAGGTTCCAAGTGCCGATGAAAACCAACGAGTGTTATGTTGGGCGATAAGTGGCGATGACTTCAGCTCCAAGCCGCCTTGTTTACGATGTCAGCACCTCTACCGGGCGTGGACTCTTCACAAATGCCCGGCGGATGAGGGCAGTTAAGGTGCATTCCTTGAATCAGGAATACATGACCCTTCCTGTACAGTAAACTATAAGCCCGGGAAATCATTTTGTTGCGCAGAAAGCATAACCGCGGCAAAGTTATACTCATGGCGGAACGGAACATTGGCCCTGGCCTGACCACACTAAGTACTCTGAACGTGCGGTCTTCGTATAGAATAGCTTATGTCCATGCTGGATTTTGTAGTTCTCTCCCAATGAGTGTGAACCATTGTACAACTTTATCATAAATGCTGTGTCGCTCCCACTCAAGTGACTTCAGCGTCCTCGGTTTCACTTCTGGATGACGTTTGTAGAAGCCTTGGGGCCAACTTTTGCAAGGCAGTTCTTCAGTATCCGCGCCAACAAGATCAGTCCACGCCGACTCATACTCGGCCAGATACTCTTCACAAGAGATGCCAGTACGTCCGAGATAGACACCGGCCGTTGCCAGAGCGAGAGGTAGACCATCGAGGCGTCTGGCAAGATCTATGGCTAACTTATCTATCATAGGTCAGTGAGACGACTTACAATAATCGTGTCTGGTGCCTACCGTCCGAAAGATCTCGGCCTGAGCGCTGCGACAGAACTGCCAATCCCGTCTTCACACCCCTCAACTTCTGCAATCTCAACTGCTTTCCGAAGCTTAACTTTGGGGACCGTGTGGTGATGACGATACTGCCCTGAGGACGATGTGGAAAGAATGAGCGAATATCGTAGCCGGTGGGTGATCGCACCCCAGGAATGTTAGGATCGTCGTAGTTGTCGAAGATCATCAGCCACTTGTCATTGTCTGCCTTCGATAGCCACCACCGCACCTGCTCGACCTTGATATCTTTATCCTCCCTGTTCTGCGCCGTTCTACAGTACACCATGGCCTGTCTCAAGCTGACCTCGTCTTTAGCGTTCACCCAAAACACGGCCAAGTATCCCTCGCCGCACCCTCGTACATGGGCCAGACTGAGCTAGGTCTTGCCCACTCCTCCCATGCCAGAGACACCAACGACGCACTGACGATGAGAGTGCTTATCTGGCGGTAGCAGATCTTGCAGCGGCTGGAGCTCACCGGTTCGCCCGATAAAAGCATCCGCGTCGATCTGTGGTGCCTGGCCGAGACAGACACCTAATAAGTACGACGATATGGGCGGTACGGGTGGTGCCAGCGTCAACTTCGACAGCTTCTCTAAAATACGCTCTTCCCTCTCAGCATATTGTGTCATCTGGTGTAGTACCAGGAAGTCGATGTCCCTGTGAATTTTCTCCACAGCCTGACAGACCTTGTCTTCTTTTACCAAACTCATCAGTGCTTTCACCGCTCGTTCTAGCTTAGAAATATTTTCGGGCGGGATAATGTGAGATAGATGTGTTTAGACGACCGACACCTGCGTCGACTTGCTCTCCACCACCGCTCGTACGGCGGTTGCCACATCATCAGGCAGTCAACACGCCTGTGCCTGAATAGAGGAACAGGCCACGCGCCAGCGTGTTGCGGGCGGCAAGGTGCAGCGCAGCCTCGTGAGGCTGTTTCTTCCATCAGGCGCTGCACAGTTGATGGGAGGGGGTCATTTGGCAATTACGGCAGGACAGGTGGTCACGATGGCAGGTGCGGTATAGCGAGCTGTCAAGCAATCGGGAGGAGGGTCATTCTAGACAAATCGGGGGTGGAATATCGTGGCGAGGACCTCTCCACCACCCACGTGGTACATACCGCCGAGGTATCGAGTCCACTGGCCTCGGTAAGCGGGCTTTCCCGCCATCCTTTAGAAGTATCTTCTGAAAGCGCCAAGAGTGCTCAAAGAGGGCTGCATACACGCAAAGCTCTATGTGAATGATCGTCAATAATCGCCGAGTGGCGATGTCCATCCTGTCGACTGACTGGATATGCTTTCAGGTCCTAAACCGAAGTGAGGTGGTCGTACGCGACGGTAGAAAGTTCTGAGGCTTTAGTAAGGACCTGATCTTATCAGCTTAGTGTACAACTAGACCAGGGGAATTTTGAATGAAGACAACACCGTTGGAGTGGCGATCAATTTGAGAGCTGTCAAGGACTTATTCACTCCGATCGAGACGGTGGTGGTGGTGCTGGCTGCTTCTGAAGTCAAAGTACCCGGGTGAGATTTCATTACGCAGGGAGCTGATGTGGTTTAGATTACGAGGAACATCCCGAAGTTCGGGGACGGCGGCTGGAACTTCCGTTTGTGGAGTTCAAGTCGACTCCACCTTCGGTCCTCGGCTCATTTCCCGCTTTGTCGGTGCAGCGACGTCTTTCCCCCCGCGACCTTGGCTCAGCTTCTGTCCTTATCGGGTATTCAAGTATTCTCTCAAGCCCGAGTTGTGTAATTAATCAGTCTCCTCCTTTCGAGCCTGGGAGATGGGTGGTGATTGTGGCACGGGCTTTCTTCGTCGGGCGTAACGGAACCAGACTGGAGCCGCGTTCAGCGGACAGGGGTTGAAGAGAGATTTTCAAGCGAGGACGGTCAGTTTCATCTTTCTTGTCCACGTCTTTCGAGCTAGCTGGGGCAACAGCAGCGTCAGCTTCAACTTCGACTTCGGTGTTTTGAGGCCTAGACTCTCATTCCAACCATCCGAGGCTCCTCTTCAGCTATTCGAAGCGATCGTTCTGTTTCTGGGTGCGGTTCTGTCCGGCCGTTTCACCAGACCATTTCCAAACGATCAGGATGAATCATCGCAGGAGCTTGATCGAATGCGTCTGGCTGCACGGTGGCTACGAGCCCAAAAGCAGGCCCTAGTGTACCAGAACCGGGTCTTGCCAAGTCCGCAGTCACCTGCTCAGCCTCTGCTCAGGGTTGCTCAGACGCGCTCGGTCTCGGCTCAGTCTCGGCTCAGGTTAAAACAGCGACCGCTCAGGATGGAGGGCCGTAACTGGAACTGGGAAAAAATATCTTGTGTCCGACTATATGGGTATTATATGTTATATGACTCAAATACGATGGCTCACGTGACGATACGACAGGCCTCTTCGAGCGCCCTGTCGATTGATTGTAAGGCTCGGATGGAGGCACCATCCGATGTTTTAGTTCAGCTCTGATTCTCTTATTCTTCATAAACTCGTTGGATGATATTATCTTCCAATGCCGCCTTGCCCCTCCAAGTTTCATTTGCAATCTCCCCTTGATTTTGCTTTCTGACACAAAAACAGGGCACATGAAATTGCATTTCCCTACTCCGTGTCATAATCTAAACTCGAATCGCCACGGAGAGGATCGATAATGAAAGCTGGCGAATTTCTTCAAGCGTGACTTACCTGACCCTTGAATGGACTTTGATGTGAGAGTCAACGGGTCGGAGGTTGAACCAGCCATCCGGTTTGAGCTGATAGCTCGGATCTGTCATTTCCTTCAACAGCGTAGACAGGGTAACCATGTTCCAAATCCATGTGGGGTGATGTTGGTAAAATTAGACTGAATAATAAAAAAATGGGAGCACGTCACATGACCCACATCGACGTTTTAGACTGCAGAGCAGCTTTACACGCCGTGCTGTCTCCCAAAAGTCTGATCGCACAAAACTCACTCTCAAAAGAGGACGTCAATTCAGCCTAACAGAAGTCGTCCGATAAACACTTCGAGCGGTAATCTTCAATGGGTCAGAACTTTGTCTGACGAGGCTTGCATATCTGAAAAGGACTTGTATAAAGTACGTAAGAGTCATCTGTTACATTCTATGTTCCAGACACTACTATTCATGACTCCAAACTGATAGAAGGAGAAAACCCAAGAAAAGCAGATCTAAGTTGCAAAACAACAACACGCTCTCTGAAGCATTTCCTTCCCAGCGCCGCCTTCTTTCAAAACCCGCTATACAAGACAATGGAAAAACCGCGACAACTCTACACAACCAAATTTCTCTTTCGCAACCATTCACACACCGACCTTATCCGCAAACCACTTGGCCAAATGCGAGACAGTAGGATGTCCCCAAACAAGCGTAGGAGGAACCTTGACCCCCAGACTTGTCTGGAGCTGTCTCCGCAGCGCCACCGTCATGACAGAGTCCATGCCCAGCTCTGGCAGTGCAACCTTGGGATCGACATCTCCCACGTCTGGTAGATCCAGTACGGAAGCCACGCACTCGGAGATCTTAGTAATTAGGTATGCAGTCCGTTCGGGACCTGCTGGCGGTACTGTTTCCTGGAAGGAGGATGATGAAGAAGCACCGAAGTCGACGTTGTTTGCTGCTCCACCTTCAGCGGGAATAGCGAAGCGTCGAACGGCAATCTCTTCCAGAATATCCATTGGGAGGAGCTCTTTGGCTTCCAGAACACGGCTGCGCAAGACGACACCATGTGAGATGTCGTATTTGGCAACATGATCCCAGGCACGGAATGCCTCATCACGGGTGATACTTGTGATTCCCTTACTCTCCAGCTCAGCCTCGATGAAGTCGGTGCTGGATGCCATGCCCATGCCTTGCCAGCTAGTCCACTGTAAAGCGATGGCGTTGTCACCGAGGCCCCGGCGATGCTCCGCCAAGCTGTCGAGGAAGGCGTTTCCGGCAGCGTAGGACGCCTGGCCGGGGAAGCCGAAGAGTTGACCACAAGATGAGAACATCATGAAGAAGTCGACGGTTGTTGGAGGGAATGCCTTGTGGAGGGCGAGGGCACCAGCTACTTTGGGAGCGAGGACGCGGTTGAAAGATTCGGACGTGGTTGAGAGAACGAGCTGGTCTTCTAGAACACCCGCAGCGTGAACGATTCCCAGAACGGGAGGCAGGGACAACGTGTCGAGTTTCGCCGAAAGTGAAGCAGCGGCATCGGCTGCACCGAGATCAAGACCAATACTGAAGACTGTTGCGCCCGCCTGTTCCAATATTTGGATCTTCTGGACGATTTCCAGTAAGTCGCCGGTTTGGGAAGCCCATACGTTTCGAGGCGGTAGTGCCCGACGAGAGAGTAGAACGATTCTTCTGGCGCCACGTTCCACCAAGAAGGCTGCGACTTCACGGCCAAGTGAGCCCAGACCACCAGATATGACATAAGTCCCTTTTGCGCGAGGGTGCAGCTGATTCTGCTTGTCTAGCGCGTGGAGTCGGTCCTGGGGCATGGCTCGTAGTCGATTCACTTTTGCAACAGTGTCCTCCACCTTGATGACGTCTGCTCCAGAGATATACTTGACAGCCTGAAGGGGAAATGCAGAAGAGTCGACGTCAACCACGGCTCCCCAAAGCGCTGGTTGCTCGGCCGCAATAATGCGGCCAAGTCCAACCAGTGGAGCGTGTGCGAGTGCAGTGGGTTCGGCGCTGCCAGTGAGCGCACCGACTGTTACTGCAAAGACGCGGGGATTGATTCCGCTAGCATCAACGTATTTGACAATGTCCAGGAGATCCTGGCAGAAACTGTTTGCGGCAACGGAAACATCGTCGATAGAGTCGACCTCTCCGGGCAGATACATAACGATAGTACCCTCGGGGGTGCCTTCGGTCAAGACACTTGACAAGCCTTCGGCAGATTGGACATTGGAAGTCTTAACACGACGCTTGGCGAGCTGCGCTGCATAATCCTTCATTAATGTATTTTTTTCGCTGCTCACCAGCACAACATGATTCAATGGAGATGCAATCTCAGAGATCCGAGCAGGTGGCCAAGCGAGCTGGTGGACTAGATTATCTGCACTGTCCTTGGCTTCAGGCGTGCCTTCGATTTCCGAAAATCGCATCGATTTGAATTTGGCGAGTGCTTTGCCAGCTTCATTGGTGATAGTAACATCAACGGCAAGGCTGGTCTTGCTGGTGCTGGCATCCTGGACATAGATGTAGGCAATCTTAGGAGGAACCGCGCCTTCATAGATGGCCGTGCTTTCAACCTGGGCAGGCATACGAAGACGTGGTGTTTCATAGAACAGCGTGGAGCCGATAGACGTCGCGGCGTCGAAGATCGGGGCCCAGGATGTGGCACTCCATGGGACGGAGGCGTTGGCGGCAGTTTCTGGAGAAACATCTACGCATGCAAGCATCTCCTTGTTGTTTCCAATGTGTTTGGTCACGGCCCAAGGGAAACCCATTGCAGGAACACCAACACCTGCGAGGTAGTCGATGGAGAAAGATGGCTTAAGCTCCGTACTTAGGCGTGTTTGGATGCCAGGAAGATCAATATCGACTTCGGAGGGTGCTTTTTCGTCATATGGTTGAGTCGGGACGTTTGCGGAAGTATGTGTCAGCCAGGACGCGTTGCGCTTGACTTCTGCATCTTCACTGGCTTCAATCAGACGAGACATGAGGCGAACCTCACCACTCTGGGCGACGACTTGAATGTCTCTTGGCGCACTGATTGCAACAGGCACACGCAAATTGACGTTGGTCAGCGATGTGGCACCAGTCGCCAGGAAAAAAGTGTTGAACAGGACAGCCGCAGGGATGATTTCCGTTCCATGAAGAGGGTGGCTACCAGGGAACGGCTTCGTGTTGTCGTCCAATTTGGTAGTGAATATGGTAGTGTTTTCTCCAGCAACGGGGACCTGTTGACCGAGAAGTGTATGTGAATCAACATCATGAGTTATGGCTGAGTTGCTAGAGCCAGTCCCTATGGTCTTCCAAAAAGCTTGGTGTCGCCATTTCGTCTTGGGAACATTGTCCGCCCAATTTGCCCCAGAGAAGACCATCTTCCAGTCGATAGATACACCCCGACACCACATGGTGGCAAGACTTTTCAACAGGGCGCGCCGGGCAGGTTTGTTGCGGAGGAGAGTAGGGATTACCGCGTGGTCTTCGATTCCCACTTCCATCAGTGTCTCGGTGACCGAATGTGAAATGACGGGGTGAGTTGACACCTCAAGGAAGATTCGGTATCCATCCTCGGCGGCAGCCTTCATGGTATTGTTGAGTAAGACTGGTTTCAGCATGTTTTGAACCCAGTAGTGGGCGTCCCGAGGAGCCTGCTGTCGAGGATCTTCCAGTGTTGTCGTGTACAAAGGAACAGTGGCAGTCTTCGGCTTGAGCACTCCACTCAGCGCAGCGTAAAGTGGCTTTGTAAGAACATTGAGAAGGGGGCTGTGGAAAGCAACATCTGATTTGACTTTGAGTACCTTGTGGCCAGCAGCTTCCCATTGCATGGAATGTTCTTCTATGGCACTGATGGTGCCTGAAATGACGCAAGAGCTGGGGGATGATTCGATGGAAGCCGTGATGTCCAACCGATCACCAAGCATCTTCGTCATCTTTTTGAAGGGGATGTTGACAAGAACCATTGCGCCTTGTCCCATGACTTGACGATACAGAACTGCACGTCTGCAGACGACGAGAGCACCCTCTGCAATAGTCAAGGTCCCGGCAACAACAGCTGCTGCAATTTCGCCGAGTGAATGGCCGACAACTGCGCTGGGCCGAACTCCCTTCGATGCAAGAATGGCAGCCAGACCGATCTGCATGACGAAAGTCAGGATCTGAACCTTATCCGAGGATTCAAAGTCCTCTTGCATCAAAGCATGGAGTGCAGAGAATCCTGCCTCTTCCTGGATTATTGGTTCTAGGAAGGCGACTGTTTCGCGGAGTAGAGGCTCATCAGCGAGCAATTCTTTGCCCATAGCCAGCCATTGCGCGCCATGACCTGAAAAGAGCCAGACGGCTCCAGTGTTCTCATTCTTGCCGAGAACACGACCAGTGATTATATCTGCTGAATTGCCACTTTTAGCTAATGTCTCGCTCAATTCAATAGCTTTTGCGCGGCTATCGATGATGAAGGCTGCCCTGCAGTCGTGTTGGGCTCGTCGAGTGGCCATGGTAGAAGCAATCGAAGCGAGAGACGTTTCGTTGCCGTCACCAGCCATCCATGTCCCGAGGGTCATGGCATCTGCTGGTAGTCGCTTCTCTTGCGGCGCTGACAGAAGTAGGAGTGTGGGCTCTTTGTCCTCAACGACCAGGTCTTCGAGATGATTGTCTACTACGGGAGCTGCCTCGATGACGGCATGAGACACAGTGCCACCATAGCCGTATGAGCAAATCGCTGCTCTTGGCGGGCTCTGCGTCTCTGGCCATTGAGTGGATTCAAAGGGAACATTGATGCCGGCCGTCTTCCAGTCTATCTTCTGGTTGAGAGTCTTCAAATTGGCTTGTGGAGGAATGATTCCGTTCCTGATTGACATGACCGCCTTCATGAAACCCATTGCGCCAGCACCAGCCTCAAGATGCCCAATATTTGGTTTGATGCTTCCGATATAGCAGGGTGAGGCGGTTGTTCTGTTCGCACCATAAATATTTGACATTGCTTTGATTTCGACAGGGTCTCCAACAGAGGTACTTGTCGCGTGCGCCTCGACGTACTGGATGGTGGTTGGGTCGATGTAACCAAGAGCAGTGCGCGCGACCGACTCTTGGGCGTCTCCATTTGGAGCCATGATACCATTGGTACGGCCGTCTTGGCCAACCGCGGAGCCCTTGACAACTGCCAGAATCCTGTCATTGTCGCGAATGGCATCCGAGATGCGCTTTAGGATAATGACAGATGCACCCTCTCCACGACCGTAGCCATTGGCCTCGTTGTCGAACGATCGGCAGACACCGTCCTTGGAAGTGGCGCCAGCTATGTCCAAGACACGTGTGAGACCAGGTCCGGCAAGCACGTTGACACCACCGACAATGGCCACATCGGTTTCACCAGTCATTAAAGACTGCCTTCCGTGATGAATGGCGACTAAGGAGGAGGCGCAGGCTGCATCGAGCGCAGTAGATGGGCCTCGAAGATCGAGCAAGTAGGAGATGCGATTGGGAATACCGCAATAGGCCGTTCCAATGCCCATCCAGGCTTCGACCCCAGGAATGTCCTCGAGAAGCAGCTTACCATAGTCATCCGAGTTGACGCCCATAAATACGGCGGTGTTGGAACCTGCGAGACTATTGGGTGGAATGCCAGCATCTTCCAGCGCTTCCCACGTAACTTCGACTGTGATCCTTTGCTGTGGGTCCATTAAGACCGCTTCCTTCGGAGAAATTCCAAAGAATGTGCTGTCAAAATTCTCGACATTGTGCAGAAAGTAGCCACGCTGGGTGGTGTCGTTGAGTACCTGAACATAAAGATGAGTTAGAGTCCTGAAAGCCAAGGTTCAACACGAGATTAACAAGATACCGCATACTTTCGCGTTTCGAGAATCTCGACGATAATATGGCTCCCATCGCATTGCAGGGATTTCCGAAGAGGCGACCTGTCTGTTCAAGAGGGACTCCCAGAGCTTTTCGGGAGTGTCATTGTCGCCGGCCACGCGGCATGCCATGCCCACGACAGCTATATCATCAAGTTCGATTGGGGCCTGCACAAGTGGTTCTGAGTCAGCAAACATGATGCGTTTTCTCTCAGTTGTGCCTAATGTATACACATACTCTCTCGCGGGATATTGAAGCGTCCACCTTGGTCTGCTTGGAGCAGGAGGACGTGCCTGAATCGCCGGGATAATCCGCTATTCCACGCATTAGATTTCTGTGTAAAGATATGGAGTAAAAGCCTTACCATTCAAGAATGGTGCCATTCTGCTTGGTGGATATGGTATTAGGGGCGAATTGTAGTAGGAAAGATGTCTCTATCCTAGGACACGATTGAGAGTCGATATGTACCAGAGATGAGTCTATAACAGAGAAGAGATCTGGGCTTTGAGATGACGAGGCTGTCTCGATATTTCGAGTATAATTTGAGACGATGAGGCCGCCTTGATATTGTGAGTAGACGACAGACTTCAGCCCCTTCTAGTTCGTGATGGAGGTAATGAAGAAGTGTGACAGGAGGGAGCTGTCTTATGAATGGATCGAAGGACATATATAAACAGTTGGAGGCATAGACATTTGAAGACAAGATGAGCAAAGAAGGTAACAAGAATCAGGCAGAATGCTACCCATGTGGCAGGACCCATATCCACCCTCGTAAACAATTCATGAGCTGGGCCTAAACGAGCGGCTAAGATGCTGCAGTTGGAAGTAATAATGGAACAGCTGAACAGCTGAACAGCGCCAGTTGGAATGAGCTGTACCCAGGTGGGCCTGGATGTTGAGAGCCTGGATTTAGACAACGCCATATGCATTGATGTCTCGGACAGCGCGTGATATTAATGTAACACAAGCGAGAGATATGCTGCCTCGTTAGGATACGAGGGGTCTTTCTTTCTTCACCCCTAGAAGCACGGAAAAGGAGGTTAGTTGTGGCCCGCCAACATTTCAAAACAGCTCTTATGTGTAAAAACAGCTCTTGTCCCTTCAGATAGCAATCCTTCCATCATTTCCTGTCTTCAACCACATTCGTACCCACCTACCATTAATCTGTCAAGATCAAAGCTCCTACCCAAGGCCATGGACGACTCGATCAGAAAGCCCTTTTCCATTGCCATCGTTGGCGGTGGTATTGGAGGGCTTGCGCTTGCGATAGGCCTTCGTCACCACGGCAGCTCAGTACAAATCTACGAAGCTGCCCCAACTTTTGCTGAGATTGGAGCTGGCATTGCTTTTGGGCCTAATGCCATCAGCGCCATGTCCCTTATCGACCCAGCCATTAGGGATGCGTTCCGTCGCTTGGCTACCAAGAATGGATTTGAAGAGGAGGTTGAAACTTGGATCAACTTTCGCCGCGGATTCGGCGAGCCCACGATGATTGCTAAGGTGCAGACAGGCGATCACGAAAAGACGGGGCTGAGCAGTGTGCACAGGGCACGCTTTCTTGACGAGCTTGCAAGGCTGATACCGAAAGAAATCGCACACTTCGGGAAAAGGCTACTGAATTTCAAAGCCGAGGACTCTGGGATGTTGACCCTTGACTTTGAAGACGGAACAACAGCCAAGGCAGATGCTTTGGTGGGAGCCGACGGTGTGAGAAGCCGTGTCCGGCAGCTTTTGCTCGGCAAGGAAAGCGTCCTCGACGGCCTCAGCTTCACAGGAAAGTATGCTTACCGCGGGTTGGTTCCAATGGACAAAGCGAGAGAGGCAATTGGAGACGAACTGGCTATGAATAGCCAGATGTACCTTGGCAAAGATGGACATGTCCTAACGTATCCCATCGACCACGGGGAAATCATGAACGTGGTGGCTTTCAAGAACAAGGAGGACGGCCTCTGGGAGCACGATCATTGGGTGCTGAAGAGGAAGGGGGCCGATATGAGGCGCGATTTTGGGCGATGGGGAACGCCGGTGCGCACCGTGCTTGAGGTGAGTGACAAACTGTCAACAACCGCCACTCTTCACCGCCAGTGGTATGCATGCTAATCCCAGGTTTCGCGTAGCTGATGGAGGACCCGGACATGTGGGCTCTTTTCGATATGCTACCTGCGCCAACGTACTACACGGGCAACGTGGTACTCTTGGGTGATGCTGCACATGCGTCTACGCCACACCAAGGCGCAGGAGCAGGACAGGCGCTTGAGGATGCATTCATCCTGTCGCTATTGCTTGGAGATATGAAGACGCGGTCAGCACGTGACATTCCAGCGGCGTTCAGGGCGTATGATGCAGTGCGCCGACCTCGGTCGCAAAAGGTGGTAAGCACTAGTCGTGCAGCGGGTGCCACATATGCGCTGCAAGGGCAAGCTTTGGATAACCTGGACTTGGTTGGAGAGGAGCTCTTGCAGCGCTATAAATGGATTTGGGCTGAGGACCTGACCGTCCAGGCTGAGCGCGCCCGAGGGTATCTTGGGTAGCATCTCATGTGGACGAGGGCACCTGTAAGCGAGTTTGCCTTGGAATGAGGAACTTGGGCGAGATGGTACAGGGTCTGGCTTGAGTTAGTTGGAATCATCTTCCATTCGGTCTTCCTGTTGCATCAATCAGTCCGTTGTGGGCTCGTAGGGAGCAGAACGTATCCTTGCTGTGTTGCTTGTAATGACCTCGAATCGAGAAGCTGCGAAATACAGCAATAATGAGGCGGCAGCGCCAAGGCTCTACACCGTGAGTGGCGATTAACATACGGCTTGCGGGCCGGGCAGAGCAAAAAGCTAACAAACGGGGAGGCTAATGATGATAAGGCTGAGGCTGGAGCTGACATCTTGTGATTGGGCCAATTTGAAGGCTGCTGTGTACGAGTAGCCTGCAAGAAGGGGTGGTGGTTTTGGGATGTGGTCGGTGGAAAGGGGGCGGTGGGCGTCAGGCAACACGACCTACTACCTAAGGCTGACGTTACTTGAAATGGCCTAAGCTCAAGATTACCACTGGTATCAGTACCCGGCGACAGTACCAGGCTTGTACTGTGCACTAGTATCAGTACCGGCAGCACTAGTATCAGCTGTATCGGCAGTTTCTTCGCCCAATGTATCGACCAAACGCCAATGATACTCCGTACATCGTACTGAGTAAATACTTTCTTCGGCTATGCATATGTACATCTCAGCTAGGCGATGTTCTCATTTACAAGGCGCCTGTTGTCACTTGTCACCTCGTCTAATCCTACGCCTACCGAAGTTTCCAAGTTTGGTATCAACACGAGCGTCAGGCCTACACCTGGACACTGGTATACCTTGCAGCGCAGCATACCTGGCCGTTCCCACAGCGGAATCGACTGTGTCGCTCCACAGTGTCAGGCTTCCGGCTGCACTGGTTCTAGATGCCATTCAAATCTCACCATGTGGCTCGTAGATCATGGTAGGTCGTGCTTCACCATCGGAACAACTCCCGAATTAGAACTCGATAAGCTTTCCACCTCGTGGTCGTATTGAGCCTCTGAAACCCTCTCAGCCGCTGTCTTACATTTCCTCTGTCCAAGCGGGACCTGCATCAAACTTCCTAGGCTACCTCAACATGGAAATAGCATCATCAGCGATTGCCTTATGGCGTCGATACGAGATTTCTATGAAAGGGGAGACCGAACGAGCTGTGCCCATCGCGGTTCTATCTCGGCTGTGGGAACCCATAAATAGCGGTCCTGAGCAAAGGGGGCCAAGCGAATGCATCAAAGAAAAGATAAATAGATTTCAGGGAATGCTGTTCAAGGCTACAGACAGCCATCTATTACCTCGCTACCTCCTCAGTTTTCCAAGCAAGCCGGCCTCGGTCCTTCGACATGAAATCTTTTGTATCTACCCTGGCATTGGGCTTCCTGCTCATAGGATCTCAAGTCTATGCTGCTCCTGCCGCTCCTGCAGCAAACTCAACATCTGCCTTAGCAACACCTGCCTCGACAGATTCTGCCGCCCCAGATTCCACTGTGTCATCGACTCCTGGGGATGACGACAACGCAGAATTTAGCAATGGTACACCCAATTTTGACCAGATGAAGAAAAAGTACCAGAACTACATCAAGAACACTTTGAAGAAACGGAAGCCAAGTCATAGCTGCACGCTTGATAAATTATCGGTCCGGAAGGAATGGTAGGAAAGCCAGGTTCCGGAACACTTTTGTATGTCATACTGACCAACACTAAAGGGGTACCATGTCCAAGAAAGAACGCATTGCCTATATCGACGCGGTCAAGTGTTTCTACTCTAAGAAGCCACCACTGAGCAATCCAGCCGAGATTCCTGGCGCACGGAACCGATTCGATGACTTCGTAGCCGCCCACATCCAGCAAGGACAGAACATCCATTTTGACGGCTATCTTCTTGCGTGGCACCGAAATTTTGTGTCGATCTATGAGCAAGCCCTGAAGAAAGAATGCGGCTATAAAGGCCCTACTCCCTTCTGGGACTGGACTCTTACTCCAGACGATCCACGTCTGTCACCCGTCTTTGACGGAAGCGCGACCTCGATGTCAGGCAATGGCGAGTCGATCCCTCATGGTGGAACTTTTGTTACAGCCTTTGGACTCAACCTCACCCTTCCGCCCGGTACTGGAGGTGGCTGCGTCAAGGATGGGCCGTTTGCCAACTTGCAGGTACGTGGCTGATATGCAGCTTGTCCCGCTCCATAATTTCTTCTCTCTCTCTCTTTAGTACTCCCTTCGCTAACATATGCTTCCAGGTTAACCTCGGCGTGAACCCCATCATCGCACCTCCTAGCTCAGTCGACCTTACCGCCAATATATCATCAGTCGGTGTGTTTGCCAGCGCCTCAGAAGCCACTGTCTCCACCTTCCGCTCCTCTGGGACCATCAACCAAGCACTCAAATACAACCCTCGCTGTCTGACCCGCGACATCAACCTCTTCTGGAGCAAGCAAGTCCGCGTAAAGGATGTGGAGAACCTCCTCAGCTGCCCAAATGTTGACTGCCTCGAAAAACGTGCCGACGGATGGGAGATCAATCGCGCCCTGCCCCAGCCACTTTTGCACGCTGCCGGTCACTTTTCCGTTGGTGGCCTGCAGAATGACCCTTTCGCCAGTCCGGGTGATCCCGTCTTCTACCTCCATCATGCGGCATTTGATCGGCTCTTTAGTATCTGGCAGGCACAGGATGCGAAGAACCGGCTCTATCAAGTTGGAGGCACACAGACTCCGTTCAACAGTACGTTCTTCACTTACCCTTTCACTCATCTGTCCCAGTGCTTTTCGATGAAAATATGATATTACCACCATCTGCTGACTCGAATGTTCGATAAAATAGTTCCTGCAAGCGGCCCCGTAACGCTTGACGACACCGTCGATTTCGGAGTGGTATCCAAAAAGGTCAAGCTCAGAGAACTTATGTCTACTATTGATGGTCCATTCTGCTACATGTACGATTAGTAAACGGGAAAGCTTCTTGGTTTGGGTTGTTTTCGTCCACGGCTTTGTGTTAGCTTTTCTGATTGCACTGAGAGGTTTTTCGGCGTCTGGCTACACTGAAATGCTGTAATCGTAATTTATGAACAGTTTGTACGATTTAGGGTAATCATTGATTGGCGCAAAGTGGTTTTCTTTGATTCTGGAGTGGGGAGATCAAGGTTGGCTGAATCAAAAGAGTCAATCTCCACACTATCTAACGAGCTAAGGCGTATAGAAGGCGCATAACCGTGCATTGACAATAGAGCTATAGCCTCGCGGAATCCATTTAGCTGCTCGGCAGATTCTAAGTAACACTATCCTAACTGACTCCATATTTCTACTGTAATCGACAGATGCTGAAGAGGAGTTGGTCAGTTCTAATTGTATAGAACCACTGTAATGCACGATTTCATACCTTCGTAAACATAACATCGTCATTTATACCCGCATCCAACAATGGTCTAAGCATTCCCAACCCCCTCCTTCTCTCCCCTCCTCACCCAACTCCTGCTACCCTTCAACATCCCGACCGCCACAA
>JAABUK010003637.1_pt1 | contig 25864 bp, 40 predicted proteins | sample 5559141 | NCBI WGS metagenome assembly JAABUK01 (sample SAMN10711869, study PRJNA513367) | rock metagenome | isolation source: Antarctica rocks | place: Antarctica: Victoria Land, Pudding Butte nord | collected 2016-01-03 | reverse complement strand
GAGCAGTACATCTGGGAGTCACAGGCAGGAGGTTCCTTCACCATTGCCCGTCATGACGAGGACCCTCTGGGCCGGGGAACTAAGATTATTCTCTACCTGAAGGTATGTTGCCCTAGTGCAGACACTTTTCTTTTGCACCCTGCAGCTGTTTTCAATTGTGTACACTTGTAACCATGTTGCCTTGTGCAGGAGGACCAGCTGGAGTACATTGAGGAGCGCAGATTGAAGGACTTGGTGAAGAAGCACAGTGAGTTCATCAGCTACCCCATCTCTCTCTGGACTGAGAAGACCACCGAGAAGGAGGTCTCTGATGATGAGGTCAGTGCTTGGCTTCCTGTGGTCCAGGGGCACTGCAGCCTTTGATTGCCATTACATCAATTGCAGCTGCGCATGATCTTGACTAGAGCAGACTTTGTTTATCCTTGGATTGTCTGTTTGCTGCTGCTTTAGTAGCAGTCAGAGATGCTCTGCTGCTTCAACTTTCACTCTATGGATACTTATTAGTGGGTATTGTCCAATATATCTGGATGTTTACTGCTTGTAATTTTGCAGGAGGAGACTCCAAAGGAGGAGGATGACGAAGAGAAGATCGAGGAGGTGAAAGATGAGGAGGAGACCAAGGAGAAGAAGAAGAAGAAGGTAGCCCCCTGCCAGACTGCAATGTAACATATGTACTGGTGTACGGCATTTGTCGCTTTCACAATTTGCATGTGCGTTTTGGGTGACAACTGCAGATGTGTTTTTCACTTTGCTTTGGTTTCAGCATGTTCAAAGCAGTGCAAAGGCATGTGCAATCAGATAGCATCCCTAAAAATCATTTCACATAGTCAATATGCTGTTGCTGCAGCACTAAAGCAGATGCGTCTTTGGGCTCTTGACGGCTATCCTAAGTCATTTCTTGTGCAATGTGCAGGTCAAGGAGGTCAGCCATGAGTGGGCTCTGGTGAACAAACAAAAGCCCATCTGGATGAGGAACCCAGAGGAGATCACCAAGGATGAGTACGCTGCCTTCTACAAATCCCTATCCAATGACTGGGAGGAGCACTTGGCAGTCAAGCACTTCAGTATTGAAGGCCAGCTGGAGTTCAAGAGTGTGCTGTTTGTACCCAAGTGAGTTTTGTCAAAGCATTGCAGAGCTGTTTTGGCATGCTTGTATCTCAGAAATGGTTATCGTGTGGATCTGCTTGAATCAAGTTGTACCTTGCTCTACATAGAGGCTGGGCTGCTTTCATGTCTCTTTTGTGTTGCTTGCTGCACATTAGTGTGCTGCAGAGTCGTGCTGATTGCTCCATTGCTTTGCAGGCGTGCACCTTTTGATCTGTTTGACACCAAGAAGAAGCAGAACAACATCAAGCTATATGTGCGACGGGTGTTCATTATGGACAACTGCGATGACTTGATTCCTGAGTACTTGGGCTTTGTCAAGGGTATTGTTGACAGTGAGGACCTGCCTCTGAACATTTCTCGTGAGATGCTACAGCAGAACAAGATCCTCAAGGTATGCCTGTGTGACATTATTCACTGCAATTTTATGAGTGTTCTGCATTGTGGTTTACCCATTACCTATAATCAACGCCAGGCTGGTACCTCTAATTTCTGCTTGTTGGTCCCTGCCTGTCAGTGCGTGCGTGCTCCTGTGAACCTCTTGGAGCCTCTACCTGTGTCTTGCATGGAAAGCTGTTCCATGTCGATCATATCCTCAGCTTAGTTTTTGTGCCTTACAGCAGTGGGTTCTAGTGGAGTGGTTTGTGGTCATCATCATTGACAGCTGTTCTCACCTGCGTATACTGTTGTGCAGGTCATTCGCAAGAACATTGTCAAGAAGTGCCTTGAGATGTTTGCTGAGATTGCTGAGAACAAGGACGACTACGCCAAGTTCTATGAGAACTTTGGCAAAAACCTGAAGCTGGGCATTCACGAGGACTCACAGAACAGAGCCAAGATGGCTGAGCTCTTGAGGTACATGACCTTTGAACAGTTGCTGCTGATGGTTTCGTTGTTCTGTTTGTGCTTGTCTGCTGACAGTCATTGGGTCTTGTCTGCTGGAATGGATCACAGCGACAGAGATACCATCCCTTGAGCTGCTTGTACTTTTGCAATCAGCTTGTTCTGTGTTCTGTGATATTCTTTGGCTGAATTTGGCCCAGCCTTTAGCTAGTCCCATGCCCTCCTGCCTAGTCCCATCTACAGGTTTTCAGCAAATTGTGTGTATACAGGTATCACAGCACAAAGTCTGGGGAGGAAATGACCAGCTTGAAGGACTACGTGACCCGCATGAAGGAGGGCCAGGCCAGCATCTACTACATCACTGGCGAGAGCAGAAAGGCTGTGGAGCACTCTCCATTCATTGAGAAGCTCAGGAAGAGGAGCCTTGAGGTGGGCCTGCTTTCTGGCTGTATAAGCTACCTCTACCTTGGTCTGACTTGCTTTGATAGATTGTGTGAGCCTGTCCTGAATGTGCATCAGACCTGTTTCACAATACTGACAGGAGCGTGCCACCTAACATTTGTGATGTTTTTTTGACATTTGTAATGCTGCTGCTGTGTACGTGCTGCACTGATTTGTTGATTGGCTCAGGGATTTCTTGTGCATTGGGCAGCCCGATATAACACTTGGCTTATCGTTAATCTGACGCTGCAAGGTGTAGTCTTTTCCTTTTCTTTTCTGGTGCTTGTGCTGAAGAGCTGGTGGTGTTGATCACAGGTGCTATACATGGTGGACCCCATTGATGAGTACGCTGTCCAGCAGTTGAAGGAATATGACGGCAAGAAGCTCGTGTGCGTCACTAAGGAAGGCCTGCAGCTGGATGAGACTGACGAGGAGAAGAAGAACAAGGAGGAGATCAAGGCTCAGTTTGAGGGTCTCTGCACTCTCATGAAGGACATCCTTACAGAGAAGGTTGAGAAGGTAAGACTTTGGTTTGGGCTGCTGAACCTCTAGCTTTTTCAATCCGTTTGTTATGCTGCTGTCTGATGCAGCATCATGTTGGTGTCACTACTGTACAGCCTGAGCTTTGCTAGCCTCAACGCTGCTGTGTGTGTGTGCATGGTCATGATTCTTGTGATTGAACATCCAGGTGATTGTGTCAGACCGCATTGTGGACAGCCCATGTGTGCTGGTGACTGGCGAGTACGGGTGGAGTGCCAACATGGAGCGCATCATGAAGGCCCAGGCCCTGCGAGATAACAGCATGAGCGCCTACATGTCATCCAAGAAGACTCTGGAGATCAACCCAGACAATGCCATCATGCAGGTCTGTCTTTGCTCAAAATCCTTTTGTATATTAAGCTGTGGTGCAAGCTGAGCCGTAGAGCAGTTGTCTTATGATGACCCTTGTTGCACAAATACGCGTGATTGTTTTCTTCAGGGTTATTGGTTCCTTGTAAGATCAGAGTCTGTCTTCTCTTGACATTATTTGGTTTTGCTGCAGGAGCTGCGCAAGCGTGCAGATGCAGACAAGAGTGACAAGACAGTCAAGGACCTGGTGTTGTTGCTGCATGAGACTGCCCTGCTCACTTCTGGCTTCAGCCTGGATGAGCCCAGCACCTTTGGTACCAGAATCCACAGGTACATAGGAAAACATGCTTTGCACACAAAGATATTCTGCACATTTGACTGCATGCTGCTATTTTGTTGTTGTTTACCAGGTCACTTTGGTCACAGTGTGTGCCAAGTTTGCATGTGGTGGTGTCAACAGATCCCACGATTCCTCTGCCTGGTGCTGTCAGCAAGCATCTGGTGCATGTTTGTGCCGTGCTGTTTGAATTGTGTGACACATGCACACTGTGTATGACCTGACAGGCCCCTGTGCTGTTTGGTAATACTGTTGATAGAAGTGCATGACGTTATGTACATTCAACTAGTGGCTGTTACTAAACTGACTGCTGGGTTACAGGATGATCAAGTTGGGTCTCAGCATTGATGAGGATGATGTAGTTGGTGAGGATGCAGACGAGGACCTGCCACCTCTGGAAGAGAATGTAGATGAGGGCAGCAGAATGGAGGAGGTGGACTAAGCATCAGCTTTGCATTTCTTTTGGCAGCCAGAAGTGTTAGGTTAATGTAGCTGAGTCATGATTCAGCTTCCCACAGACCCTGAAGACACTGTTTGCAGTGCTTTGTTGTGTCTTACATTGTCATGCTCAGTAGGGCAGCATGCCACTTTTAGTAGTATGTACAGTAGACCACCACTGAGAAGGAATGCTCCTTGTAGCATCAAAATTAAGCACAGACTTAGCAAAAGTGTAATTCGATAGCAAGACAGCCCCTACATACTGTAGTCCTACGAGTAAGCAGAAATGTGGTTAGTCTGTCAGAGTTCTGTGATGTACTGCACAAAGTCAACCAGTGAGGTACTGCACCAACGAGTGGCAATCAGTGTGTGGGGCTTGGCTTTTGCCTGCAGTGCTCAGCATGCATATGGGTTTGATTGCTGCATTGCGAGGTTGGCTTCTTCAGCACGGCTACGCTCAAGTCAAAGGAGATGAGACAGAATGTTGGCTCATAATGCATGTGTGTGAGTGCGTGTTTCCGAATTTGAAATGACCAGGCCCAAAGCTGTGCATTGCACGCGCATGTTTGGCATTGCGAGATGACCAGCTTGTCGCACTCCGCTGAAAGCTTCATCGTCGGCCTTGAGAAAGCAGAAGCGGATCTGAAAGCTGTGGCTCACAGGCTGGAGGAGGGCTTTGAGCAGCAATATGGTCGGCATCAGGTTAGACCCTTGCTTACTGTGTCGCTTGCGTACAGCGTTAAAGTCGGGGTCTTGATGCCATCAGGTCAATCCTTTCGACCTTTTCCAACGCATCAGGAGGCTTGAAAGGTGACAGATCGCCTTGTTTTCTACACGTCAAGCTAGCAAAAGCTGCCTGCAGTTACTTATCCTTGCTGGACATGCAGACAGTTGCCAGACGTGCTGAAAGAATGTCGCCTTGTGCTCACTACCAAGCAGGTATGGTCTTGCTCAACTGACTGCATTGTGCTTCAGGCCTGACTGTATACAGCAAGTCAGCTACATTCAAACTGCACAGGAGCTGATAGACTCTGCAAAAAGCCAGCTTATTGGCAACTGCAAAGCACTTGAAAGCCTTGAGCACAAATCAGGCCACCTGCTGCCCAAGAACACAGACACCTTTCAGGCTTTTACGGCAGCTGTAGCAGAGTGGGACAGCAGCCTTGGTCTTCTGCAACAAATTGGTGAGCTTGCACTTAGAATCTTGCATGGTATACACATCATGCAACAGGTTTCAAGGGCCAGAACATCCACAACTACATATGCTTGGTGGTATGCAGGTACACAACAAACAAACCTTAATCAAGCTCTGCTCAACAGCGTACTGGAAGTAACGTAAAGAACAATCAATCTGCAAAATGTTTCAAAGCATTACAGCAAACGCCTTACAGTGTAATACAGTATCTGTAACAGGCCAGGGAGTGCAATTTCAGCAATGCTTTTTGCGCTCATCACTGGATGCATAATTGGCTATGCACCTTCTCTGAGTAACAAATTGAAATATAGTGACATCCTAAAACCAAGCTTGCGATCAAACAACAGCCGCAAGCTTACGAAATACCACATTATACAAACCAAATTATCAATTGATAACTATGATAAGGGCTGATTTGCATGCATTAAACAATCAACTCAGGTATACAGCGCTGGCTGGGCACCTTGCTGCTTTGCAAGCAGACGCACCTGCAGCTCAGATGCACACAAGTAAGCATCTGCTCAAGAGCAGCAGGCATGGCACACAGCAGCATCATGAAGTTGGCTTTCACTCAAGTTGTTGGTAAGGCATTAGCAGAGCTGTGAGCTCATACAGCAAACTAGACTACTGGTGTGGCCCAATTTGCAGCTTTTGCAGCTGCTTTGAAATGAGACAGTACCTGGGCCTGTGTTTCGCGTCTAATCTGCTGATGGACTGCCACAGGTTTGGCATCAAGTCTTTGCTGCAGTGCCAAACGCCGAGTCAAGCTGGTGCTGCGGTCAGTACCTCTGCCAGATGCCACTGGCTCTGCCTGAGCGCACAAGAGAGGAATGTAAACCAAGGTGAAGTTGGCACCCTGCCATGCTTCACACTAGTGAATGCTTCGTGCCCTGGCTTCGAGCACATCATCAATCAAGGGAAATACAGTGTTGGTTTGCTTGACATAAAACTACAGTGCAGTCACTGGAAGCAAAATCCAAACAACCCTTCATGAAGAAACGAGGGCTTTACATGTTGCCAACTCGCTATCGCACACACCCTAGTAGTCTCTATGGTAGCGTGTCACAAATTTTCACCTGCATTGGGAAGCTATGTTGCCTAGCTGATCGTGTAGTCTGTGCCCTAGAGGGCTGCTTGAACCTGCCAGCTGTGACAGCTGCTGTATGCAGCCAAGGCGCTCTGGATGACTGAGGTGTTGGCAACAAGGAAGAGCGCTGCGTTCTGTATGTGACAGCCTGTTCATCTGGGTCCAGGACCTGCTGGCTCACTGTGAACTGGTTTGCCCAAACTGAGGACCTTGGTCTGCTCATTGTCGCTGAAACAGACACATATTGAACAGCTTTGCCAACTTCAGCAACATTGTGTCAGTCAAAATACATGCGTTGATGCTGACCAGCCTTGCAGTGGCTAAAGTATGCATGAAGTAGTGGAAATGTCTGTCTGACTGATGTATGCATGCATACAGTAACAACAGCCAAATCTGATGCCCTTAGATGGGGCATTGCACCAGCAGCTTGTCAAACAATACTGGCAACTGAGGAGATCAGGCTCGCAGCAACATGTCTGCCGCGACCGCATTCAGAGTGACAGCGGCCTGTTTTGTCAACAGCTTCTGACTTGCATTTGACAAGTCAGCCTACACACCCACCAGCAGGGGGGTGGCTGTCTGCAGGGGCATCAAGAGCTTTGCCATAACTGACATTGTGCTCCTTGGCCATCTGAGCAGCCAATGAGTGACCTGCAGGCCAGTCCCTAGCACTATGCGGTCCATCTGCCGCTGAGCTGTCAGCATCATTGGAGGGGCCCTGGTGCTGTCCATCTATCACCTGCATCATAACATTCTACACCACTTTCCCAATGTATGCTGTGAAGTATAGCAAAGGTCTGAAGGTGATAGTATTGTGCCGGCTGTACAGCTTCTGCATGGTGCAGGTGACACAAGACAGTGCACGTCACCAAGCTTGTGTGTCATGTGCATCATGTGGCCGGCATCAACAGTGCAGGAAACCTAGCATGTGGAGTCTTGCCAGACAGTTGCAACATGCAATTGATGACAGCGCAACAGCAATGGCACGTAATGTGATGCTGGGTTGTCAGGATTGCACTTCTATGTCTTGCTCCAAGACCATACGAGGGTGTCATCCTACAGCGGTCCTATGTTACACAGCTGACAAGCACTCACTCTGCCATGGAATGTCTGCAGCCCTTTCCTATGCCTATCAGCTCGCAACGCTGCCAAGCCCAATGATGGCACATGTGGTCTCCCACTTCCCACTGCCTTGCAAACCACAGCTGTGCTGCGTGAGGTAGCGGTGGACGCGCCCTCCACAGCTGTGGCAGAGGTGGCAGCAGCAGTGGACGGCTCAGCATCCATGGCTGTGGCACCTAAAGGCTGGGCAATGGGCTCTGACGCATGGCGGGAAGAATGGGGATTGATAGAAGTGTTCCAGCCAGCTGGAGGGGAGTCATGTGGTTGGCCAAGGAATGCAGCTTGACGCAGCATGTTCCTTGGACTAGCATGACGCGTATGAGCCAGTTCACTTGACACCTGCAGTAACCAGCACACAGCTTGTGGCATGAAACAGGATGAGACACGAGAGGCATCCAGCATCACTTCAACTGCATGCTCTGTGTAAGTTTTGAAACATGAGTAAAAGGTGGTGGTGCTGGAAGCACACAAACAACAGATGTTGTTGAGACAGCTGCACCTGAAACCTGCATGTCAGGCTATGCATACAAGCATGAGCATGCAGAGCAAGATGCAGACTGCATCAGCACATGTCATAGATGCTGCAGCCATGTGCAGAAATCTGCGTACAAACAGTGATCATTTTACCCACAAAATGCAGTGATGCAACTGCGTAAGAATGCATGCCACCTCGTGCAAAGATAGTGCATTATGCAGCAACGCACACACTGGGTTGAAGACCATCTGACGGCATGCACTGCACAAGGACCTGTCTATCCACTCACTCTGAGTCTCACCTGATGATCTTGGGCTGGCAGACCCTTCACACTGACCCCTGTTGCTCCCATGGGGTGTCTACCCCTTGCTGTTGCATCCGCCCATGAGGCCATCATGTCACTGTCTATGCTGCCACCAGCTGCATTGGCTAAAAACCTGGTCCTACCTGCTGGACACCTTAACGTAGAAGAGCTGGCCAGCTGTGTATCATCTGCACCCCCAACTGCAAAAGTGTCTGTTTGCCTGGCATACACCGCGCTAAGGGCTGACTGAGACTGCGGCTTGCCATGGCATTCCTCGCTAATGCAGACCTGTCTCATGCTGCTGCCAGGCTCAGATGCTTCGTCATGTGCCTGCGCCAACTGTTCTGCTACTCCGTGCGGCAAATTGATGTTACCAGAGTCAGTGTCAGTGGCTGGCTGCAGCTGCATGCTGAAAGACATTGGCTGACTTTGCTGCTGCTGCTGCTGCTGCTGCTGCTGCTGCTGCTGCTGCTGCTGCTGCTTGAGCTGCCATGAGAGAGGTGTTACAGATTCAGCAGTGTCCTGCAGCCACTGCAGCCTGTACCAGGAACAGAAATGGTCAGGTGCCTTGTTTGCATGGAGCGTTGAAGCATGTCACTGACCAAGGGCTGCTCAGCATACTGATACAGTGCTTGCTGTCAACACACAGCACATCGGAAGATTGGCTTGAGAGCTGACCCATGTCTATGGCCCAAAAGCAACATGAACTTACAGATTTTGAGGCAACTAGGCTTGCCCAACAGCCAAATAAGACAAGGCAAACAGCTAGACATGAGAATGCCTTGGACCTACTTCTGTCTTGTCCTTGGTGTCACATGCACACTCTTCTTCTCACGTACAGGCCTGACGCTCTCCTCAGACTGCTCATTGTCAATGTCTGTCTGAGTGCGCACTGCACCCCACACGTGGCCCTCTGCTGAGTCAGCAGCTTCCAGGTCTGGCCCTAGTGACTGTCCTACAGTATTGTCATCTGAAGCCATCAAGCAGCTGCTTCCCTGCATTCCTCTGCCTGTCGACCGACTTGTATCTTGCATGCTTCCAGCTGCCGTCTGACCTGCTGCATGTGTGTCTAAAGCCAATGAGCGGCTAGTTCCTTTTCGTTCTGCACGCAATGCTGGCTCCTCAGCAGGCAACGTCATAGAGGCTGACTGAGATGGCGCATCAACATGACCATTGGCTGATGATTGAGACCTAATTACTGCTGCTGGCTGAGCATCAACAGGAAGCTCTGAAATCAATGACTGGGTGATCAAAGGCAGCACTCCGGTGCCAAATCTGATGCGAGTCTTGGGCAGAACAACGCTACCAGAGGGAGTTGCTAGGCTGCTGTCAGATTGCACCATCTGCTCAACCTGTTGCAGGCAGGCAAGCATGAGAAGATTGTTGTGTGATGCAGACTCTGCAAACAGAGCTTCATACTATGCGTCCAGTCAAGAGTGCTTCTGTCCCTCTAACCAGAAGCTGGTGGTTGTGACAGTGCACATGACATGTGTCTGTGTGTGGTCACAATGCGTGATCACAGTGCGTTGTCACAGTGTGTGGTCAGGCATATTGCAAAGAAAGAAGATGGTGCCGCAACAGGGCCTGTATTTTGGAGACAATTGTGCTGCACCTGTCTTATGTTTTCCTCAGAGGTCTGCGTTCCTTCTCTTTGCCTGTCAGCGAGACCATCTAGCATGGATGGCTGTGAGGTCAACGGCATCATGGACTCAGTCATCAGCCTGCACACAGGCTGCATTCCAATTTTTTTGTTATGACAAAAAGCACAGAGACACAAAGAAAGGTATTTTATTTGTGAGGGGTTGCCACAAGGGCTGGCTGGAGTTTGCATGACGGTCAATATTGCATGTACAGCCTATTTAGCCCTCTGCCTGTGGCAGAACCTTGAGCTTAACAATTTTGACATCCCCAATATGTCATGAAGCTCCTGACTTGCTTCTGAACAGCCCGTGTTAGGTGAACATCATGTATGGCAGACCCAGTTTGTGTTACCATGTAGCAGAAAAACTGTGACAGCAGAGTTTGACATGCAAGGAGCTACTGTGTATAACAGCAATTTGACAGTGAGCGCAGCAGTTTGACAAGCAGCAGCAAATGTAATGGATTGTGAATGCAACATGCAGGCAGTGTGCCTTTCAAGTCCTACTTGCTCCTGACATGGCGTTCTCTGTCTTTGATGCGCTCATGCATGTGGACAAATTTGGCTCGCCAGCCCCCCTCATCCTTGAACACAGCCTCCATCACCTTCTTGCGTCTGCATGGTCACAAACGTAACGGCAGATAATTCCAGTCGAGATGACGAGGCAAAGAGATGCAAGTGTTGCATGATGAGTAATGCTGCATGGGGATTGATCCCATGCTGCAGGGCAAGGGCAGGTGCATGATGCAAGCATGATGCACAGGCAGCTGTTTGGCTGCAGCTAGCACTGCTTGATAAACAGTGTACATGCACACCTGTCTCACCAGGTTGCAGGTGGTGTAGACTTGCAGGCAGAAGCTGCTGTGAATGATCAATGCTGATGTAATGCAAACATCAATGTAAGACTTCTGGCGCAGTCACAGACACTCGCACAGACAGATGCATGAGCCACCTGTAGGCCCTAGCCATAAGTGCAATGTTATAGGCAGTCGTGCCATTGCTCCTGGTATGACTGCCTTCCTTCAGATCTTGACTGTCTCTGCTCATTATGTCAATGAAGTCAGTGAAGCCTATTCCGCTTGAGCCATGGTACCTGACACTATCAAGCACTGTAGCCACAGCTTGCAGTGACACATGATCGCCTAGAGACTGCAGACCAGCAGATAAGCTCCGCATCAGCGCAGGGCTGTTGAAGGACAACTTTTATGCAATGATGGTGTGATGGCACGATGATACCTTGAAGACATCCCTGAGCTCCTCAGTTGTGATGGTTCCAGTGCTATTGGTGTCGATGATATCAAAGCACTCTCGCAGAGCCTCCAGCTGTTTCCTGTCTAGCCTAGGTCTGACTGGTTTACCATGCTTTCGGAGCCACGAACTTATGGTGTCCAAATGCACGAGATTGACGATGGGCGGTTGCGTATTGCCCGCCGGGCGTGCCATGCTTGCCAAGAGCCACAAAGCTCAGGCTTTCAGCATCGATATGACAGTAGAAGGAAAAGGTCAGCAAAAGAGCTTCCTGGAACAATACCGCTGCAGCTGCAGGCGAAATGCAGCATTATAATTGCTATCAGACTCGAAAGACACAAATGTAGCTTCGTTGGTTTGCTGCGGTCTGAAGAAGATGCAGACTGCCCAGGCGTACCGAGCCATACTGCATTTGCACCTCCAAGAAATGTTGAGCCGCGAAAGCGGACATCGCAGAAGTCAACAGAAACTGCGCGAGCAGCACTCAAGCTATTGCGCCGACGCCTGTTGTCAACAACCGATGCCAGCATTGGTCCATCATTGCCTGGGCTTCTAAATGCCGTAACGTCTCCAGTCATACTGGGGCAACACCGTACAAATCAAATCAACACACACACACACATTCACAAAGCCATCTCGATTTGGCCGCAGCATATGACTCTACAGCCGCAACTGCTTGAGCAGCATGCTGCTTTGAAGCACAGATGTTCAACAAGTGAACTCTGTACACATAAATACATACTGCATCCAAACAAACTTCTTCACGATAGCTGTCCAGATCAGGAAGCAGGGTTATGCAGCATTTTCAAATACATTGTCTGCACAGCTTAGCAAAATTGCCTGTTGAGCAATCAGACACGAGGACATCTGATGGTACTGCACCATCGTGACAAACATTTCACTCTGTCACCAGGCTCTGCAAGTCAGCGCATCCTTGGGACCGAGTGTCTGAGCTCTAATCAACCATGGAAACAAGTCACACTCACAGTTGCTTGGCACCTCTCACACTCCCTTTCTGCCTATACAAAGCTTCTGAATGCCTTTGCACAGCAGTCAGATTGTTCTTGATTTCATTCTCTACCCTGTTTTGAATCAAGCGGATGGGAAGCCAGACCTGGAGAACAGGTCATAGTATCAACAGGACATACCCATCGCATCTCTAAACGTGCAGTTCTGGATGTGAGTCAGCTTCCGCTGTGTTGGAAAGCAATAAACCAACCAGAATAGGCACGCTCTGGTCAACATGCACATTAGGTGACAAGCTTTGTGCATTGATCTACACTTGGGCACTGCGCAATACAGATGCGCAATCGATCCACAATGGCAGTCCTCAGTTGCAGCATGCATGAGCCATACCTGCGGTCTTACAAACAATGCATATGACAATCTGCAGGAGTTAGGCCCCTGAGAGCCTTGCTGCATGCGCCAAATGCCTCTGAATGCCTGCACATCAGAGCAGTGAGTGAGTTTACAGACTGAATATTGGCTGTTCTGGATGGCAGCGGAATGGCATGTGTACGTCTGTAGCCTCAACCTCAGATTGCTGCTCAAAACCATGCAAGGCCTAGCCAGGCTGGCTGTTGCAGCTGGCAACAGATTATGTCCATACACATGTCCTGTTGTTTTGCGCATGCATTGACAAGTTTGCATGGAGAATGCTGCTGATCTGCAAGTTGATACAAAGGGGCATGGAACAGGAAAAGTGTTTATTCATGCAGAACCTATGCAATATTTCTGCAGGGCAGTATTCTTCAGGGAATACTGCCCTGCAAAATCAGACAACGCCGACAACATGCACATAACAAGGGGAAGCTGTCTATGAATGACAGGTGCGCTAAGAGATACTGTAGAGCGATCTGCTCTTGAACGTCACCACTTTGTTGCAGACTGCGTGACTACTGTGTGGGATGATCTGGGATACTGCAGAGCGGTCTGCTCTTGGACTTCACCACTTTGTTGCAGACTGCATGAGTAGTGTGTGGGATGATCTGGGTCACACCTGAAAGTCCCCCTCCACCAGACTGAAGCACACATCTTTGCATGGGCCAACACATGGTGGTGCCCTAGGCAGAGGGTAAAGCCTCTCCTCGGCCATAGCACTGCCACTGCTTCTGCTGCCATCGTGATTGCTGCAGAGCCTCTGTGGAGTGCCATCACTGTGCTCTTGAATGTCTAGCACCACCCTAGCTCTGAACTTGGCACCAAAGGCTACATCTTGCTCACCTACTTGGAGAAGCGTTGCACCCTGGGCCTTTCTGGACAGGCATCGGTTTTCTGTTAGGCCTGCAGAAAGTTGACCCTCATTGCTGTGGAGCTAGGATGCCAGACAGTCAGGTATGCACGCATTTTGCAAGAGGCGCAGATACAAGCCATCACTAGCGCTCCAAGTTGTCACAAGGGCACTCAAACAATGTCCTCAATGGAAAAATGGGACATCGCACCAGGAATAAAGTTTCCTAGTCCTTCGTAGTCTGTCAGAGCTCCCCACACAACATCTATTGGAGCTGCTATCTGAATAGCCGCGTACAATCGTCTGCTGTTTCTTGCAGCTCTCTCTACAGTCACATCAACTGACTGTGCTCCACCAGTCCCGTTGCCTACCGTTTAACACATGTAGTCTTAGAGGCAAATAATGCGTCACAGCACAACTTGAGGACGTCAGTAAGCATCAATACCTGAAGCTGCGTTCCAGAAGGCGGTAGTCCTGCCTGGAAGATACCTTTGCCTGGCTTTCAAGCACAGAGACCTTACAGGGTTGTTTGAAGGTCGGTGCGACAACACACGACTACAGCGAGGGTTCTGTTCGCTACTGGAGAGTTGCTCAAATCGATAGGATGGTGTTTGAGGGCCAAGAGCGCAAGCCGATATCGCGTTTGTCGCTTTCAGATCAAGCATAGCACTCTTGACATTCACCTGTGCGGACACCTAGTTCGCAGACAGCTGGACCCGGCGACAATCTGTTGCCGCACGAGATGCAATCACGCTTTCTGTTCAAGAGATGACACCGCAACTCGCGACTTTAGGCACTATACACGACAGTTGCCGATTAATAGTATGGACGTTGACCAACTGAGAAGATGAAGCGTCGACCATTGAGGATCAGGTCCTTACTCATCTCATTGACAAGACTAGCTTCGAGGCTGTATGCAGCATCCCTGCTGTGAAGCTTCTCTGTGTGTAGTTGTTGCTTCGATACTGCCTCCCTCTCTCCGACCCTAAGCATTCTTCCTGGCAAGGATCTTCATTGTGCCGGGGCAGCTCAACTGGCACCACCTTTAGGTGTAGCAGCTGGTAAGCTTATCCATATGGTATGGCACTACCTATCCATGCATGTACCTTTCGCTTGCTTGGATTCGAATCTTCAAACGGGCAGTACGTCACAATGAGCAAGATTACACCTTGTACTATCCCAGAGTGCAAGATCAAAGTGAGTGTAATATCGCCATAAGATCTGACCATCTGTTCCTAATAATTACAGTGATAGTCATGCTTGCGCCACAGCTGAACACAGTTCATGCATATGCTCGACCAAGCATCGAAGCTGTCTCAACTTCACTGGTTTCCACTGCCATTTGTGATTGGAATTTCTGCTTGGTAGAAAGCTTCATCTTGTGTTTTCTGAGGGCCTGCAATGTACCCAGCTGCTCCATCGCTTTCCAGATATCGAGCAACCTCCTTTGCCATTGTGTAGCCATACTCTACACACTTACCCAGTGCTACTCCTGCAGTGGTCACCTCACACATCAGATTACCCGCGGCATGAATGGTGTTGCTGACCGCACTTTCCCGATTTGGTTGAGTTGCACTCACATCCACCCGTGCCTTTCCAAAATGTCTGAAGAGTCACAACTGACTCCACTGCCAGAATACGAAGTACGGTATGATAGACAAATAAAAGAAACAGTGATGACTGAAATCCACTACAGTTTGGCATACACCATGTGCTCATTGCAAAGTCTACATTTGCAGGTACAAGCAAAAGAGAGCAAGGTTGAGACATGTGCTATGCTATGGCAGCATGAGCATGCAAACTATCATGATCTCACAACATCTTGCGTGAAGCAAGCTTACCAGAGACATAGTTGCCGCCGAGGTAGAAGCCGCTCCAGCCTTGCTCCACCAAATCCTCTTTTAGTTCCTGCATGCATTCAACAGCTGAGTCCTGAGCTGCTTGCTCTTGCACAGCAGCGCTGCGCCATTCAACAGGACCGTGGGGCAATGAATCTGGCTTGCCACATGATCTTTGCCACATGTAATCACAGGTACCTTGTGTGTCGATGAACTCACAGACTTGCAAGTCTACAAGCAGCTGATGATCTATCTAACAGCGCTGCACAGAGTTGCACAACAGTTGAGGCTTGCAGAAGCTTGCACAAGAAACAACAGCTGGATGAGACAGCAGATACATGTGTTGCACATACATCTGCTCATCCACGTACCCTTACAGCAGTGTCAGTGCACTTACGGCATGCCCAGCCAACAGCAATATTGACATTAATGGCATTGCACTTATGGCATACCCAACACACAGTAGGCTGTAGCATGTAGCAGTGCCAGGTCAGCGCCTACCTGGACGTCATCCAGGTGGTGAATGTTGAATTGGGGAATGGCTCTGCGCCAAACTGTGACATCAATGGTCTTGGGAGCCGGGGCATCAGGCTTCACCAGCATCACTCTCAGATCCTTGTCAACCTACAAATGCACACACCAAATCACACCTGTGCTCTCAAGCCAGGATGTCTGATGAGTCACAAGTGGCTCCACACCGCAGACAGTAAGGTATTGAATGAAATGTAAACTTCCAGGAGGTTTACACCACATGCATGTCTGTGCAGACAATACAACTGCTCTGATTGGTCTTCAAAGTCAGGTGTTTGAAGGTATGCTCAAGTCCTTGGTCAGGACTGCTTTGCTTGCAATGTACACTCAGGTCAGCATGTACGTCACTCCATGAACAGCCAAGATGCAGAGCGCAACAGATGCATGTGAGCAGCCAATTCTTCAGGCTGATGGAAGCTTTACATGCTGAATCCTTGCAGAGCACTTGGGGCGCCAGCTGCTTGCACACATGCTGACACCAGAGACAGAAGTCTGTGAGGCCACAGCATTAGATGAGACTACTGTAGTGAGCAGGACCAGCACCTCTGAGGGCTGTCCTATGTGAGAGTGGTGCTGTGAGCAAGACAACTCTGTGAACATGATGATTTAGGAGGCAAGTTCCCTGGGCAGCCCAGTACAATACATGACTTCTCATTGAGCTGACATGGAGAGGTGTAGTCTTCGCTTGTATTTTCTTTTCTTTAAGCAAGATGCTGGAAGCAGGATGGTTACCTGGGAGACCAAGTCTTCATGGGGTTGATCCACAATGCCTCTGTTTGTAGCACCGCCAATGAAGTTGAGCACCAGGTGTTGACCCTTGGGCGCCCTGTTCTCAAAGACTGAGCTGCTGTAGATGGTCCCTAGCGTTGTGATGCCTTGGCTCCTGGGATGCAGCTGACCGAACCCTGAACACACATACGTTTCTACAATGTGCCGTTCTGGTGGCGTCTAGCTGCAGTTGTTGTAAAGCCATACGCACAGGCCACAAAAATATCAAGCGGATGTTGTTGCAACAGTGGCTGAGCAGTGCCTTGCATATTTGTTTCAACCTGCCAACTTCAACTGCAAACACAGTCCTTGTGCCGCGCCAGCCTTGAATGTGATCAGTTGATGAGCTAGCGCAAGTCTCACTGCATCAATGCGTGACACTGCGGCATTGTCACCCAGTTCTTTTGCAAGATCATACACTGCATCAATGCGTGACACTGCGGCATTGTCACCCAGTTCTTTTGCAAGATCATACACTCTAAAACATTTGGACTATCGTCGCTCCTAACAATCCATGATGGGCATCCAGCAAAACAATGATTAAAGAGAAGCTGACTGTCTGCAAGATCACACATGGTAGGGCAGCACAGGATCGTGCAGAAAGCATATCAATGATGCTGTAAGCACCATCCTGCTGCAGGGCCACACAATGTACAAGCATTAGCACTGCACAGAACCAGAAAGTCTTATGAAGGACATGAGTTCACACACATGACCTAATGTGTGCAGCTTAGAAAGATATTCCACAGCATGTATCTCCAGTGGTGCAGTGTATGTCCTGCACATACCTAGCTCATCATGAGCCAGAAAGTATAAAAATTGTGATTAGTACTATTGTGATGTGCAGTGTACTGTACCTGGCACTTCTCCCTGCTTGTCTTTCCTGTCATCTCTGATAGAGGACATAGGATATGCGAGGGTGACAGCACCAACTGGGGGGTAGTCAAAGCCTCTGAGCTTGTCTGCAGCAGCTGTGCAGTGGTCTTGCAGCAGGTCCGCTGCTATGTAGGCTGGCACTGTCAAGGCCACTGATTTGGTCTTCAGCTGCTTCTGCCCATCTGGGGTGTCATACACCAGAGCAAAGGTGTTGTCTTTGTTCTTGCTCACGCTCTGCAGCTTCCAACTCGTCCTGCACAAGGCTGACATGTGTCATCACATGGTTTGCAGACAACTTGCGCATGTGTTGTCTGACAGAGACTCACCAGAAGAGTCCTGTTTGACTCTCGTGATGTGTTCCAAAAACAAGCTTTGATCATACTCAACCATTGCATTACAAAGCTGCCGTATGACAACAGCGAACATTGATGCAAGCTCTGGGAACAGCATCAGCGCATGAACTGCAGGCAATAATGTATCCATTCATGTGTTCACTACACAGGTGTCGCAGATTTGTTTGCTAGGTACCCTCCAGGTATGTCTGAGCTCTGAGCTTGGCGCCAACAAGCAAGCAGCACATCGCAGCAGCATTGAAGTTGGGGACAAACAGGCGTGAAATGGCAGGTTGAAACCAAACACACAGATCAAGGGGATGGGATGCAGCCGTCAGACTCCAACAAGTGATTGTACAAAGATGCTCCCTGTGCGACTATGCAGCTGTGGTCATCTGTGCAGTCTTGCATTCCCTTCTGGTAGCTGTAGTCATGACCTGGCATTTTGACAACATAGTGGCAACATAGTGGCAAGCTCACAAGAGGCACCAACCTGAGCTTGTCGTGCATCTTGTGTGCAATAGCTTCAGGCAGCATTCTGAGCCCCCCAGTGAAGGATCCCACTGTCTGGCCCTTGGGCTTGGGGGGCAGAGAGGGGTCTCTAGGAGGGCCTGGATTCTTCTTCTTGTCCCTTATCAGCTTTATGGCCCCACCTAGGATTGTGCCTCCTGACTTCTCAAGCGCGACGATCTGCATTGGACATGCACAACGAGTGGACATACTGCAAATTTGTGAGACAATTTTGTAGGTTTGCAATCAATCTGGCGCAATGGAGATGCAAGTGAGAGGTGTATGCATGACAAGACCCTGGTCATATGTTGCTGATACAGACGTGCTGTTGCTTGCAGAATGATCAGGTAAATGTGGAGCGCAGCTGTCCAGGCCTATGCGCTACTGCCTGGCTTGCCAACATGCACTGCAGTACTAGTTGTGCTGCAGGAGTCTGCCATCATGATGAGTACATGTTACAAAAGGCTTTGTAAGCATGCCTGCAGTTGGCATTACAGTGGGACAGCAATGCAACTTATGTGGTACTTTGAGTGTACTGGTACCTTGCCAAAGGCTGCTTGCATGGACAGCTTCGATGGGTCTCCAGCATACACGCCTGAGCAGAAGGGCTCAATCAGGCGCTCAAACACCTCCTTACCTAGGTTACGCCGCACGTACTGCTCTACAGACTCCTCTTGATCTGTATGCCACAGCACGCAAGAAATTCATGACTCAATTTGCAAGCTCATCAAGCAGCGCCTGATTCTGTACCTGTCATGATGAACATTTGTAATGGCCGTACAGACTGGACTAGCTGTTGGCTTGTACAGGCGAAGCAATCAAGTGTGTGCAGCAACAGAGTGCAACACATGTATCTGTAGCAACCATGTTGTCATGCATGATACATCCATATGTCACAGATGGCTCTGCAGAAGTTTGATGCCCAAGGTATGTCGCCTTCATGTTTCTACTGGGATTATAGAAGGATGGCAAAGGACATATGTGCTCCTATCAGCAGTACAGATGTTGCACAAAGTATGGGCAGGCGAGTGCCAGCAGGGATGAGATGCTGACCTGGCATCTTGGGCCTGAGACCCAGGAGACCCATGCCTGCTCTGAGCTTGCCCCCAATGCTCAGCAAATCAAAGGTCACAACATCAGGTCCAGAGGGTGTGGGGCGCAGCTTCTTCTCCCAGAAAACAAAGCGTGGTGCTGTTGGGTTGCCGTACTGAATGTCATCGGCAATGCCAACATCCACCTGAGATTGACATCAGGTTTTGCGGCATGACTGCAGGTTTAGACCATTTGATTGGTGTTTTGCAGTATATTTGAAACAGTTACATGCGGCTCTGAAACCAGACAAAAGGCTTGTAGCACATGCATGCAGACATCTGTGACTGTCACAGTGCAGGATGTGTGCAGAATGACTTCGAACTTACAGCTAGCTTGAGGACAGGATCACTTGGCTGAAAGCTATTCGGTCCAGTTTCATACTGGAAACCATCTGCCTTCTTTGTTGTGATATTGCCTCCTACTCGATCTTGTGCCTCAGTGATGATGACTTTAGCGACTGTACCAGAATGCTCAGCCGCAAAAGCCTGTGCCAATGTCAGGCCAGAAATGCCAGCTCCAACGATGACACAGTCGAGAAGTTCACTGTCTGTGTTTGCTGTAGCTTTCGGTCGACGTGAAGCTGTCTGTGCTGGTGCAGCTGACGCAAACAACACAAAAGAGTGCTGACTTTGCCTAACACGCTTTGGCAAAGAGTGTCGTAATTTGTGCAGGTTGGCTGCACTGCCTGCCTGCAGGTAACGTGCCCATGCCTGGCCGGACAGACCTGCAGGTCTGTGCAGACCGCACTGCTGGTTCTGGCTCGAGATGGGTTGACAGCGAAAGTGCGGCATGGCGCTGCTACCGCTAAAACTTGGGAGCGCAAGACTGTCTGCAATTCATTGCTATCTCATCGAATCCGGAAATTGCAATGCTCACGTGGCGATTCACGCATGTCAATCAAATTTGACCTCTAAAGGCATCCATCACAACGGCGTCCTTTACAGTCACAGTGTAAATGGTGATAAGCCAAGCTGTAGGTGTTGCACATCTTCTTTCATTGCTGCTGCAATGCTACCAAATCCAGCAAAGCCCAGGATGAAGCTGACAGGAGCTGCAGCACAAGACATAGCAAAAAAGCATAGCACTATAGGCAAGGCAGCCCTGTGGCAATGCCACCATGGGAATGCAACTGCAACAGCAAAAAGCATCATTGCAGCGCAGGCGCACCACATAGCGAGCAGCACCCAGCGTTTGCGCAGACTTTGGAACCTATCAACACCTGCATGCAGCATGATTGACTTTGAGGCAGCATCTGCAGATCTTGCACATTGCCATGGCTGTAGCGTATGACCAATTCTGCATCAAGCAGACTAGCATAACGGTACTGAGCTGCGAAAAACCATCGACATGTGAATTTTGCTGCAAGTGCAATGTCAGGCTCTCTGCTCATGCAAACTAGGCAGTCTTGCGTGGACATATGCATATGTAATACTCACATTGTTGCATGATGCCTTGGGCTGCTACAAAGAGCTCAGGGTGCTTTCCAATGATTTCGCGAGCAGTTGTGTGCATGTGTCTGCATTCCAGCAAGCATCAGATGACTTTACGGCATCACAAGTTGCTGAGATGCCAGTTGTCATCACACAGACACTCAACTCAGAGGTTACTCGCTATGGGAACAGAGCTGATCAGCACGTCTCTGCTTTTGGATACATTTATAGAACACCCAGTACCATGTCTGCAATATCCCAGGGGTCAATTTAAAGCTGCAGTGCTTGCCCTCACAGTCTGTGCCCTCATCAAGAAGTCGATTCAGGCCTAGCCTGCAGTTTTGTCAATTGGAGACATCCAAACGCACCTGCCAGTACAGGCTTCCTCAAATTGGCACACAGCTTCAACTCCTAGGTGATCTGAATAAGAACAGCTCTTGTGTGCTCTCTGCATAGTCACTCTTGCCCCAACTGGCTTGCCTGACACCCAAACATAGTCAATGCGACTAGGAGGATCTCCACCTGCGCAGTGTCATAGTTTGCCACAGGGCCTGATTGTGATGCATCAATGACATTGGGAAGACAGCCATACTGCGCGTCTGGCAAGCCGCCAATGCACATGTGTCATTGTGAAATGTACGTGTGCTTTGCACCATGTTGCATTGCAATCAAAGGTGCTGACTTGATGCTGGTTGGCATACTATAGTCCTGTTTATAATTCTTGATCACAAAAAGGATCAAGGTGTGTTATAGTCTCTCCATGCATCCAGCTCTGGAAGCAGTTTGGTGTTTTCAAAGCTCATCACATATTTGAGAGGAGCACCAGCAGGATGCACTGGACTTTACGCAGTGCTGCTGCTGCCTTGAATAAGACCTGTTTTATTATACACACTGAGCTGCATCAGCTTGCTCAAATGATCAGCACTCAACACTCCAATAAACAAGCTTGCCTGGTTTGGTGAAGGTGTTGTCAGCTGCATTAGCTGTGCAGCCGGGCTGATCTGGATGCTGCTCTAGCCAGCAATCATGCAAGTCAGGCAGCAAGGCTTTAAAGATGTGCATCTCTAGGCTGTCAGGTGGACAGTTCAGGTCTCCTGCTACAACAGTCCCCATGTAACCCTGCATACAAGTACAGCCTGATCTTAGCTCCTGTCTTTGGTTGCGCAATGTGAAAAGTCAGGTGAGCATGTTGAGCTGAATGTCCAGAGTTGTTTGCATGCATGCGTGTGATAACTTATCACAGCATGTGGCTTAAGCATTATTACAAGTCTTGCCAGTTACCAATATCTGGGTTGAGGGCACACTGAGTGACGGCATGAATATCCATGCTTGAACGAACATGCGAATGACTAAAGTTCTCGTTTGACGGAGAAATTGAGTAGGGCGGTGCAATGCACAGCTTCGCAAGCAATGTAGTCAAACAATGGTCATGCATAAAGGCTTCCTGGTCTCATGTGCTTGATGTTGCATAGCAAGCTGCAGGTGATACTCTCTGTACAGACAGCTGAAAGCTTGTAGTAGACAGACATTCCTAGAGATACTTCACACATATCTTGCGAATGGAAAATGGTACAGCAGCCCCCAAGGACTCAGCAGATCCGGAATGCATATGTGGCATGTGCAAAGTAACTGTCCATCTGGACTAGGCTTAGGTTGCAGATGATGCACCTGTTGCTGAGCAACTTGCACCAGGCTTGCAAGCTGCAGCACCTGTGAGATGCGTATGGCTGCATCATTATCTGCAGGGATCCTGCATTTGAGGTCCTTAGCTGGCTCTGCAGACAGCATTCAGTACATGGCTGGGTGACAATCAGCATGTCGAGCTCAAGTGTGGCAGAGCAACAGCACACTTTGCATATGAAGCCAACATAAGCAGACCAAAAAAATGCTGACTGAGCAGCTTGCAATGTGATATTAATGCCATACAAGATGCTGCACAAAGAAGTTGCCAGGAGGCGCAGGAACGGTATGCAAGCCAGCAAGCTGGGTGCACATAGCATAAAGCAATGAAGGCTTTCGTGCCAAAAGATTAAGAAATAGGGTTGCAAAATAAACCGCAGCACACAGACATGCGTTGCCACCTTTGTACTTATGGGAGTAGTTGGCGCAGGTGTGAGTGTTGAATACGCTCAAAAGACCTGCAGAGGTCTGGAGGACTGCATGACCAATACCCTTGCCAGCATAATAGTCACCATGCATGGGCACAGATGGATCTCCTGCAACAGCATATCCATGAAAGTGTGCCTGCAAATCAGTCACTACAGCTGAGGTCGTTAGCACTGTAGACATCTGTGACAGCAAGAGGTTGATACGATGTTTCTGTGTGGGCTTGAAGTGAGTGCTTACCTCATATATAGGATAAGTTGACAGCAGCAGCAACTCCCCACTCAACATTCCACTGTTGAAGAAAAGAGCATGTTTCAGCCTGCCAGCTTTGGCTGAGTTCACGAGAAGAGATGCGTCTGCATGTAGGAAGACCTCTTGCAGCATCACAACATCCTGAAAGGCAAGCGTTTGTCAGTGTATAGGTAAACCTAAGGGAGGGTCAAGGTACTTTGGATCTGCATCTCACACACTGACCGCCTGACAGCTTCTGAGGAACTGTGCCAGCCACCTACATGGATGGAAAGGGTTGGAACGTAGACAGCCATCACTGTGCTGAGGTGACCATACAATATTGTTTGCCATACAGGTCAAACGGAACATGCAACAAGAACTACCTCATACGCTGAGATCGCCGTTTTGCGACCAACCAGAGGCCCCAGCAGTTCAGAGTGAGAACCGTGAGTTGCATTCCTGGCAGGCTTTGTGGTAGCTCACTTCTGAGAATGGGTTGATCAGTGGCTATAGCTTGGTCGATAAGCAAACACGCCTAGTCCAGTGGAGCACAGACCCTGCCGAGTTGCTCTACACTCAGTGAAGTGTCATTCACATACAACAATACCTGATGGCTTTTCAGAGCAAACGCCTTTGCTTGCACATTCCGGTCCTACGGAGCACGAGACGGAGACGGAGACAGCATTTTAAACGGCAATGCTGTTGGCAATTTTGCTTGAGCGAAGGTCGGCACTTTGAGTGTCATCTCCCAAACGGCTCAAATTCCCCATTTTGACTGGAATATTCGCTGCCTAGAAAACCTTACGCTCACACAGCCTCTTGCACACTGATCAAGCATGCACATGGGTGTTCAGTGACGCAAACTTCGGTGATTACCCCTAGGCTACAGCGCGCATGGCTGCTCAGTGGGAGAGGCTGAAGACTGGGTTGGGTATTGGCCCTGAACCGGTCGCGGAGCCGGAAAGCTTACCAAGTCAACTGCTACATCAACTGGATGAAGCCACTACGCTGTCCAAGACTCAGGTAATGTTTGAACAGGCTCATGCACATGCAGAAAATGCTATTCTGAGCAGTTAGCATGACCTATTTTGATATGCAGAGGGTCTATGGATTTGCAATATGTTTAGGTCTTGGCCTGTTGTTTGGCTTTCTAGTAAGCCATTTGCTGACACAGCTGCTGCATCAGACAGACCAGCAGTGGCGCGCGTTACAATCAATGGGACTGAAGTCCTGTTTTTGACATGCAGTCCAGTGTATTCTTCTTGATGCCAGTAAAGTTTGCAATTCTGTATACACTTGCAAACCTGTTGTTCATTGGCAGGTGAGGTTCCGACAGGTGTTGTAGCAATTAGCAGTCTCCGCTTTGACAGGCATTAATGGGGTGCATTGTCATGCAGTACCATGTTCCTGATGGGACCTTTGGCACAGTTCAAAAAAATGTTTGAGAAGGGTCGAATAATCGCTACCTGTTTGTACTTTGGAGCCATGTTCATCACGCTGTGGATGGCAATCAAGGTATGTATAGCTTGCATGGTTGTGTACTTAGACCCCTTTGCCCACAGTTCCACAGACACAATACATAGTGTTGTCACAATTCTGCATGTTTATGATATTCTGTCATTGTGCACATTGCCATGTGACGCAAGTGCAGAGGGTCTCTACATGGACATGGTGCATAGTCTGTATGCAAAGTGTGTCAACAGATGCTCAACTGTCTGGTACACAATCCTTGTCAGACAGTCATCAACAAGCCAAACTCTTGTGCAAGCTGACTTGGAAGCTGGCCTGCAGTTACACAGCTTTCCTGGAACCATACTGGCTCTGCTAGTGCAAATGGGCGCCTTGATATGGTGAGCATGGTACTTGCAACTTCTGCTGCAAGAACTTACTACATTTGTTGGTGACAACACCTCTCTGTCTGCGTTGCATGCAGGTACTGCATGAGCTACATCCCATTTGCAAGGGCAATGGCAACCAAAATGTTTTCCTCCTTCATATCTGGTTAATGGATGTTGTTGATAGAAATGCAATAAGAAATGCCTCACCGAGTGGCGTCTGGAGTTGGGAATGAAAAAGCTGCTTCTGCTGCCTATCATGTGCAGATGGCAATGTTTTGTCACAACAATTATGTGAATGCAAGTGTTTGACTGCAAGCCCAGCTCACATGTTGACGAGCCAGCTTGCCAATGAATGCTAGGAAGTGATTTCTGACCAGACAAATCAATGCAGACGCCTTCAGAACAAATGTTTCACAGTGATGTTGGGCACCAGCTGCAACTTTGGTGATTGACTGATTTGCCAGCACCTGCAACTGTCAGATCTGACTACATCACATGCTAGTGAGCCACGCTTCAGTTTCACTGTTATGATTCTTCAACAAGTCGACTTGTGCCTGGAGGCCCAGCAGCTGACTTTCCTTGGCCTCCAATGCATTTGCCATTGTGTCTCGCTCCTCTGTCAGGACCTTCATCTGCTCTTGCAGCCGCTGCAACTGCAGTTTGGCCTGCAATAATGTGTATGGCTTAAAATCAGCTGCTTTCAGAAACATGTATCTTCTATGTCATGGTGAACAGATAGACCGTCTATCTTCACCAAGCAAGGCATCTGAATGCAGTTGTCTTCATTGCATCCTACATATTAGCTTCCTGCATTGCTTTCAGCCTTGAGAATGCACTCCAAACATGTATGCAGACCCTCCATCATCAATGAGTACGAAGAAATCAAAGCATACCTGCTGCAACTCAGACTCCAGTTGAGTAACATGCTGGGCAGAGGCTGCTGACAGCCTTTGGGTGGCTTCTGCTGCTTGCCTTATAGCCTCTGCCTCAGCAGCTTGAG
>JAABUK010003636.1_pt1 | contig 25866 bp, 27 predicted proteins | sample 5559141 | NCBI WGS metagenome assembly JAABUK01 (sample SAMN10711869, study PRJNA513367) | rock metagenome | isolation source: Antarctica rocks | place: Antarctica: Victoria Land, Pudding Butte nord | collected 2016-01-03 | reverse complement strand
CTGACAATGCTAGAAAGGTGAGAAAACCACATTCTAGAATGTCAACAAGGGTTAGAAACCACCGCACAAGCTTGGATGTTTGCAAGAACGCTTGATGCTCTGCCTGCTAGCCAGACAAACCGTGAATTTGCCTCCGTGAGTGTGCTCTGATGATAGTAGAAAGTGAAAATGATTAGCGCGAACGTCACGTGATGTATTCTGGAAGGCATAGAACAGGAGAACAGCCGCGAGTCAAAAAGCATACCAACGACTTATGCAACATGCTTGGTACAGGATACTATGGTACAGTCATCCTCGTCTGCTGATCCCAATTGAAGAAGTAGCTCTCGATGAAATGCACAATAGCTGACTATCGAAGCGATCCGGACAGCTAGCTGTGCAACACGAGAAAGGAAACATGCATATCGAGTAGAGACGGACATAAGATAAGCCCATCGACAAGCTAGCCTTTTCGCGTTACACAAGCGCCACGCTGAGCTAGGTCAGTCCATATGACATGTTGAGGATACCATACTGTCCTGGCATTGGATGACACAAACACATTTCACTGATCTGTGCCTAAACCATCATCATCACCTCCGATATCCGAGTCGTAGTCATCGAAGTGCAATCCTGCATCGCGACATCGTTTCTGCCATTTGTTGCTCTCTGCCCACGCTTGTTCAGCATTGGCCTTCATCTTGTTATTTCTTTCAGAAAGCTCCTTGATTGCCACATCAATCGTGGCTCTTTCGTTGTTCCAGGAGCGCTCTTTTCCTGTCAGCTCGGTTATGTAAGAGACCGCGCGTTGCAAGATGGATCCCTTGTTCTTTTCACATCCGGGAACGATCTTGGCAATCTCATTGATGCCTTCGTTGATGGTTTCTCGGCGTCGCCTTTCAACTGTAGAACTAGTCAGTTCTGGAGATCAGAGCTCATGTCAATATCGACCTACCCTCTTTGTGGTTGTTCTTTCGTTGAACATGCCACTCATTTGTTCCAACCGCAGGCTTGTTCACGCTCATGGTCACTTCTCGCGCAGCTTGAAGTTGTGAAGCCGTCGAAGTGGTCAGGTTGTTTCCATCTGGAAAAGACAGTGCATAGTGAGCACCAGAGCCACTGTCAAACGATGCGTCTGGGGCTGGATAACTTCCTGGTTGCATTGGTGTGTTCAGAGCCGCTTGTGCCGTTCTCTGATTTTCTTCGTCTGGAGCAGAATCACCATTCTGGCCTAGAGATTGCAGCAATTGTTCCGATATTTGGCTCATAGTGGCTTCGTTGGCTCTTCTTCCCTCTCCATTGATATCCTGCGACCTCGGCGCTCTTCCACCATCTGCTTGGTCAGAGCTGTCTCTTTTGCGCTTGTGTGTAGTCAACGTTGGCGCATAGCTCTCTGACTGCATGACTGTAGTGGTCATGGAAGATCGAGACGTCATAAAGAGATATCGAGCAATGGAGCCGTAGTGCAGGAAGGACCAGGACCAGGGTCAGACTCGTCAAGCCTTTTGTTGGTGGGCCGGTGCCTGAGAAAGGTCAGAGTGGTACGAAGATGATTGCAGCGGCAGTCTACCTGCTATCCGTGACAGATCCCACTTTTGCGTAACTTGACGAGCGGATGAACGTCTTCAGCGCAAATAGTTCGTGATGTCGCAGGTGAAGATTGCCTTTTCCGTCGAGGAACCGGACTCGGGGTACGGTCAGACTGAGAGTAATGACTGAACTGTGTCTTGCTAGTCGCAGTGTCCTCCAATCACATAGTCTTCTGTGAATCTCGATCCTGCAATACAATGCGATTAGTGGTCTGATCAACACGGCTGCAACATGAGATCAAGTTGCGAGAATGCACGACCGACAGCTCATCGCATCGCTGCCAGAGAAGCTCTCGCTAGATACATCAAGCAAATGGCCCTCAGCTGAGTTGATGGCCGTTCAAGCTTCAATGCCAATACTGAAGCCCGTAGGTGGAGGCATATCCGAGGCGGACTGGCCATGCTGAGCAACTCTAGCTCCATGTTGTGTCGCTGACGCGAACGACAGAGCTTCGTTGGGAGCCGGTCCGCTCTACAAGCCCTGACAGGGAGCGTGAAGAATGGTTTGGTCACGGTGACAGGAGGTCAGGTGCTCGGGGATGGGAAAGATCAGGTGACACGTACGTAGACAAACGTGATCTGCTGCAACGCCGAGGCTGCGTAACCTCGATGTCGCGCCTCACAACCCGGAGCCAACTCGATGCGATTCCGCTTGAGATTGAATGCAGGCAGACAGGTCGCAGAAGGTGATGGCTTGATGTCGTCTCACTGTGTCCGGTCGTCGTGTATGCCCCGGTCGGGGTGAAGGTGAAGTCACGTTGTCTGAAAGCACATGATCACTGGGCGGAAGAGGCTCGGCAGCACGGAGCGGGAGGCGTAGCCGGTCCACATCGGCTAAACCTGCGCTTTCGAGGGAGCGATTCCGCTCCGAGTCTTCAGGATGATCAAACACACGACAATCAAGACTACGTATGAAAGAGTGTGTCTGTTTCAAGGCATCTTGTGATTCCTGCGCGAAGCTATATTGTCTGATCGTCTCCGTCTCCAGGTCATGTGCGCCCACAAGCGCGAACTGGAGTCCCATCCCTTCATTCAACGACTTCTGATTTGCTGAGCAGGCGTGCGGGGTTCTCCACAGAAGTGCACCGCTTCTCCCTGCCACTGAATGTCCTGTCCCTGGCCTCGTCCCTACTCAGGAAGGCCTACTGAAGAGTGAACGTCGTTCTTCTTCAGAGTTACAGTGGGGTGTGATGCTTCTTCGTCCAAAGCCTGTTGCTGCCATCGAGCAAGGTGGTGAGCTCCTGTCACTCGTGATCGCAGGCTGTGGGACCTTCGTCCTCATTCGGACTTTCCGCCGGCCATGACCTTCTCAATCCATACTTCGGCCTGTTCTTGGTGTCAACGACCAACAAGCCCTCTTCTACTCTTCCCAGCATCTCCCAGACGCGAACTTCTCCGTCCACCCTGCCGTCCCCTCGCGAGATTCCCATGACCGTGCTTGAGCCAGCATATCTCACGGGTCCTATCAAAGGTGCATCTCCTTCTTCACCACAGCGATTAGCAAAGACAACGACCACCTCCTGGCTTGACCCATTAGGACCCATCAATGGTCTCATCCTCTCCAGCCAATACCCTACAGTATCCAGATCCGGTTGCTCGGCATACCCTTGTAATTCATCTGTCGACAATCGAGTGAGCCAAGCCATAGAGAGCACCACAAGCTCTGCTCCAGAAGCGAGGGCGTGATTCGCGAATTCGTAAGAAGTCCAGGGTGCTTCGAATCTGTAAGGATTTATGTCCATACAGATTCCACCGGCCACCTTCTTGCTATGGAAGGAGGATCCTAGTGGTAATTCACCTGCAAAGAAACCTTGGCCTTCTGATGCCCATGTCTCATCTGTGTAGTACAAGAAAGTTTTGCGCGTGTGAGCGACGATCTGGCCTGATGTGCCGACAAAGACTAGGGAGTTGTACGCTCGACTCTCCGTGCCCAAGATGTCTTTTTCAGGATAGCCAACGGCCACGACACATTGGAGGGTTCGAGCAGTCTTCTGAGCCCACAATGTTGAAGGTCCAGCGCTTGTTGGCTCGAGATAGGGTTCGATATCTGCAAATGACTTGTGATTGTAGCCTGCTTTGCGTAAGAAGACGACGTGATATGCGGGCTGACCGCTTCTAGACGCTAAAGGACTTGGACTGCATCAGCCTACCTGCAAATGCTAGTTCTGGCAATACAAGCAGATCCAAATTTTCCAGTCTATCCTTCTGGTCTAACAAGAGCGAGCCTGCTTTCTTGATGTTCCCCTCCACATTCCCGAGTGCAGAATCGAGTTGTAATGTAGCAATGCGCATCTTGTAGAATCTGTGATCTGTCTACCCGCGTGGCCGGAAAGGAGATTAAAGGGTTGAAGTTGTCCCTGACTTAAGTCCAGTCCTTTCACTCCGTACCTACGATAGAATGACGACGGGCCGAAGCTTGACTGACAAGCTGTGCCGCCGGTGTTGTTCGAGCTGAATTCATTGTGATCGCGTTATGGAGGACGATCGCTACCAGACTGGATTTGGTCTAGATAAGCGTGAGCGGAAGTTGGCAACGAACTCTGGCCGTTGACTCCCCGAAGACTTCAATTGTTCAACTCTAAGCCGTGTCCACTGGAACATACATCCCTCGTTGTTCATTGTTTCGTGCACACTCCTTTTCGCGGCGAGTAAGAGGAAGTATCTCGCTGGCCGAGAGCGGTAGGAAATGCATCCGACTGCGCAGCTGTCATCGAGCTCCCGGGTTAAGTCATCCATCCTCAAGTCAATAGGCGAATGGCCTCAGGCGATGACCAAAAGGCTCCGGTCTCGAGAGCAACGCCGAAGGGACCAGTCTGAGCACATAATGGCCATGAGTCCAGACCTCAGGAGACTGGACATACCTCATCCCTTGTGATCAACAGTCCGGAGTCGCCTAGTTCGCCACAAAATAGCCGTAAGAAGTAATACCACCCTAAGGAGATACCAACGAAGGTAGGTGAATCAGAAATTCCAAAAGACACGACAACACACGACATTATGGCAGGTTTGTCTCCATCTGATGCCACCGGAGATTTTGAAAAGTCTTTCTATTCCGGCCCAACTGTTGCTGTCAAGGTTTGGGTCTTTATGTGGACACGAATGCCACTTCCCAGCTTCCTCCGTCGAAGAATAGAGACAGTCTCGAGGTCATTGGATGATCTCCTCACTCGCTTGCGGTATTATTTGCGTCAAGGGCTGACGTTTGATATGCTCCACTTCACGCCTGCTCTTCCTGCTCTATAATGGCCTGAAATGGATTTTATTTCCCGTGCTTCTCACATCCCCTTATATTCATAGATAGACACCACAGGTCACAAGCGTTACCGGACAATGCTGGCAAGATCGAACGGATAGGCCTTGCCCTTGGGTGTCATGAGAGCTCCAATTAACGTCAACATTGAGAGAGTGTGTGTGTTGTGGTGGAAGAAAGGATATGATTATGTGGGAGGTTCTCTGAGTGAACCACTTTGCTCATGTGTCTGAACATGAGTTCTAGGATTCTCGGTAATGTCAAGGTATCGACCCGCAAGATATCCTCACTGGCCTTGATTTGTTCTACAAGGAAATTAATATGCAACAAGCCCTGTCCATCCTTAACGCTCTAAGATTAGAGGCAGTAGCACCTTGGCCACTAAGGAACCCTTCACCACCTTCTTGCTACAACGGTGTATACGCTTGTCCGGGCATCACACAATATAATGCGGGTTGATCTGCGAATTGCAGGTTGCCAGGCTGACCGACTTTATGCCATCTACCGCCCTATACTGGTCTCAATAATCTTTGTGAACGGCTACCCTCTCACCAAGCTATTCTATCTTGATTCCTTCTCAAGCACTGCGAGCTTTCTCTACCCTAAGCTTCATCAAAGAGCCCTTCAGAAAGCGGTGTTGCCCGTCCTCAAACCTTTCATTTCTCAGGATGTTCCTCATCGGTCAAAGCAACTATGGCCAAGCCTTCTTCGTTCCGCAAAACAAGGAGTCTCGTTGACGAGCTACAGGTATGCTCACATCATCAAGCTGGGGCGAGTTCTTTAAGCACCGACTTACTCTGTTAGAGCGATCGCAGTGGCTGCATATCTCGTCCTATCGGGAAGCTGCTTAGTAGGACCAAAAAAATTGTTCAAGGCGAAAGCCCTTGTCAGCCATTCACTTCTATTTTAGCTTCTACCAATCCTAGCCCTCATAGAAAGAACCAATAGCTTGCAAAAGGAGAGTGATGGAGAGCTACTGTTGCTGAGCGAGAGGACTAGATCTCCAGATACTGACTTCCGAAGCTCATCTCGTTCGAACAACATACCATCCGCACACCGGGAACTTCAAGTGGTCCGCCGAGTCTGAAGACTGGCTTTAGTCTGTCTACCGCCTCGGCTGGGTCTGTTGGCTTTGATGAACAGGAGTGTAACTGTTCCCGCCAACCCACTGGCGGCAGCAGTCAAAACTCAAGTCAAGTGCATGGCGAAGCTCAGATTGAGGACATGACTCGAGGTACCGCTAACCAGCCGTCGCCTAACAACTCTCTCGCCGAGCAGTCCTCATCGTTGCTCCCTACCGCTGAAGCATCTGTCTTGGTACGCCTCCTCTCGTATTCCTCGCAGACTCCTTCTAATGTTTCTAGGACTCGGTGCGATCTAGCTCAGATTCATCACAGCCTGGAGCACCATCACCAGTCGAGACCGTCACTGATGGAAGTCCTCCCAGTTCATGGATGGACCGCGTTGTTGACGAAGATCTGCGACGAGATGTCCTGGTTGGGAGAGCTTCCACGATCAGACGTGTCTACGAAGACGAAGAGAGCTCGATCGTTGTCTACACCTGATGGCTATAGAGGTAATTCCGGTGGATACCCACATGCTCGCGTTATTCCGGTCCACCCCACGCAGCTCTCGACTGATTTGCCAACTCCAGATTCTTTGACAAGGAACGTCAGACGAGTCAAGTCTGACTGATCTTCCCAGCTTGTTCATGGAATCGGACGTTTCTGGGGAGAAAAAGGCGAATCCATTCCCGATTTGGCGCGATGATGCTGCAACTTTGGGCGCTAAGACGGGAGCCGATTTGGTTTGTCTTGCTCAACCCTAATTGGAGATAGAAACTATTTGGCAGACTCGCCGTTGATTCGTGGAGTTATTGCGGTCGGCTTTTGTCGAACAGAAAGCGGAACTGCAGTCAGGCCTTTCAAAGACCTAGCAAAAGAGCAAGAAACTCTCAATGGTCTTCTTGAAGAAAGCTACAACAGTTCAGCTCATCTCCATGAAATTGAGATGCTCAATCTGCAAGATGAGTATTGGGCCGAGGTGAAAGGACTGAAGCAGAAAATGAGGGATTATCAGGCTCGTCTCGCAAACCTGGAAAAGTCTCTTCGCACTTCGAGACGTGAGATGAAGTCACTCGAAGACGAATGCAGCACTACCGAGACCCAACTTCAAGAGAGGTCTGTTCAGTGCAATCAATTGTTGCAAGCTTTCCAAGAGCGCGAAACAAACTGGCAACGACAGACTGAAGAGCTTCACGACCTGGGAGCAGGGCTTGCGAGGACTCGGCAAGAGGACCAGAGATTGTTGCGTGCGTGTCAAGACGGGCTTCACCGCTCACATACAGAATTGACGGACAGCTACAACGACTTGCCGACTGGATTCAACCAGCTGAACTTCGACAGACAGAATGAGGAAGCCAAGCTCGAGGCAGTGGAAGGCCAACTGGAAGCAGCACAAGCCGCGGCACAGTACCAACAGCAAGCCTGTGAAGACTTTAGGGCTCTCTACAATCATGTAGTCGCCGAGAAGGTCAGAAACTTCTCCTGGCATGTCGCCGACAGCGCAAATCCTTTGGCCACGAAGCTAATAGACACAGAGGATGAGATAGCGGAAGCAACGAAGCAGCTGCGCGAGAGTTTCGAGGGGCAGATTGAATTATCTGCTGAGCTACATCGTCAACTCGAGTCTTTGCAAGCCACCGATGAAGCGAAATCTAAGAAGCTGAAGCTAGTCGTAGCCAAGCAGAACCAGGAAAACCAAACATTGGAAATGGCGCTTAAAATAGCTCAAGGTCAACGCGATCATTGGGCTGAGAAATACCATCAAGTCGCCGAAGCCGTGAACAGCAAGCTCGCCTTCTCATTCTTCGAGCGTGGTCTTGCCGACCGAAATCTCGCCCTGCAAGAGACAAAGTTCGCATCGGAAGCTGAACTCCGGGGTGCAAGAATTCGAGGCGATCGTGCTGTACTTGAATGTGCTATCCGCAAACGTCACGAAGTCATCACGCTTCTCCAGCTTGATGCCGTGATAGCGAACGTAAAGGATGAACTCCAAACCATGAAGGAGAAATTAAAGTACGAGAACGGCGTGGCGCTCATGTATGAAGAAGTCATCGACTGGGAAATGCCTGGCCTTCGAGAGCGCAATGTTGAACTCGAAGGAATGCTTGAGGACTAGATCATCAAGAACGTCAACGCAGACCATCGGGCTATCTTCAAGGCTCTGCACAGTCGAATCCGCGACCTCAAGGACACCATCAAGTACTAGGAGCACGAAGTCAGCTTGTGCAGTCGAGAAAAAGGTTCACTCGAGACGTCCTGGAACATGTTCTGCTGCAGCGTCTACTACGATTTCACGAATGCTCGTAGCTGCCACAACGACCGAGATCGCCTCGAAATAGAGAACGCTGCTTTCCAAGAACGTTTCGCAGACGAGCTGAGAAACGAACCACTCGTACTTCCCTAGACCAGCAAGACCAGGCAGCAAATAAACGATGACTTCAAGCTGGAAAGCATCGACGACTGCTTGCTCAGCAGATCGATTCCGGGTGGGGATCTGTGCCAAAGGAAATCGGGACGATGGATGCACCTCCTTGGGAGCGCATCCAAATCGATCTTCGAGAAGACATCGCTGAGCAGAAGAAGCGGTGGATTGCTGAGCGAGATGCGCTGCTTGCCTCTTCCAAGAACGAAGGGAGTGGAGACTCCTAACCACCATGAATGGATCGATGACGAAGAGGGATTGGAGGTGGTGTGGAAGGGAAAGGTAAAGGTGATCGGGAAAGACCTTGGAAGTGGTGAGAGGGTGGCACGGAAGGGAAAAGGAAAGGAGACTGGGGACGGCCAAGGTCAAGAAGGACAAGTCGCTGAGCGGAGCCGGGCAACTGAGCAAGATCCCACTGCTGATCCTTTCAGAGGCTCAGCTGCCCTGGCTTGTCTGACTGAGTGGGATTTTGGTGAGAAGTGGAAATGGTCCGCTGTTGGATTGGCGCAGGATTGGTGACACTGGCACCCGATCTTGGGCTGGGGGACGATTTTTCTTTTCTCTTTTTTTGTGGAAACCGCACTGGGCTGATATTGCATGGCATGGAGTAGACCTCAGCAGCTTCACGTTTTCCTGTTTTCAGTTTGTCAATTCATCCATCTACGCTTCTTCCATCGACGCAGTGATTGCATAGCGCGGAGTCATTTTGGTCAATGCTCTGCAGGGAGTCCATCGGCTGTTCATTACTTAGAGATATCCCTTTGCATTGGGTGGGGTCTATCGGCTCACGGCTTCAAGACAGCATGACAGCACGTTTCCCGGAATGGAAGAGATTGGACAATCGGATTGGGTAGAGATGAATATGCTCCAGTGTGCTTCTTTCTTGGCTCGCCTCGAACTTGCTCCCCTCTCATGCTCTCAACAACGCACCCTTTTCCTGGAGACGTAGATGCTTGTTGTCTTCTGCCTCTCCTCCTGAAGACATTTTCACGCTTCGCCCTGCAATCGATTCTCCCATACGCCCCACTCTTCTCGTTGAAGCAGGCGTTCCAAAACCGGGCAAGCTTACTCGCTCTTGTGTCGATCGCGAGAGGATGAGGCCTCTGACGCTCGATTCGCCATGATATGTCGTGCCTTCACGGTTGCGCCGGGCAATATTCTAGGTCTTGCTGGTATCCACAATCTCCACCTCCATCTCCATCTCAAAGCAGCAAGTTCTAATGAAGACAATGAACTCGTATCGGTTGTCGCACAATCCAGCAATGATAAGCAAAAGCTCAAACTCAAAGCTGATATGGAAATGCCGCTTGTGCATAGGTGCCCGAATGTGCCCCGACTTCGAGGCATAAAATAGAACTCTGAAGGGAAGAAAATGATGAAGAGGAAGAACGGACAAGAGAGAAGCGTTAAGGCTCGCAGGGGAGGAGACGGGGCGGCGAAGGTGTTGACGCAAGAGGTCAACACGCCATCCTCTAGATCGGTGAGAATGTAAAACTTAAACATGTAGAATCGTTAATGCGATAGTCTATCTCCTTTTCTTCCTCATCATCTGTTTCTGCCACCGAATCAACTCGAGCACTTCGAGGATCAGATCATTGTATGGGTAATGTACCGTACCATGCAGATGAACAGCAGTCCATGTATCCACTTCCCGCCATGCACAAACCTGTATGAAGCGCTTACCATAACCAAAGCTCTTTCTTCAGAGCCCAGACTCTTGCTCTTTGATTTGCGCCATCTCGGATATCAATGCTTGCCAACGAATGTTCCCGGGCCCAGGATACGCCCTGGATCAATTCAAATGTTCCCACAATTCTTACTGCCAAACGCGCTGCCAAAGTTCATGCTCTTCTTCAGTTTCAACCGTGGCCCCCCATCATCAACCTCATCATCGATCTTACCAAATCCATCCTTCTCTTGACTTTCGGCGTTGGACACTGCGCGTGGCCGCTGCGACTCGGCCATCAATCTGGCGTCAAGCTGGTTCAAGAATTGGTTATCTTGGCCCTCTTCGTGCGTGTGCGTCATCATCAGAGGAGCTTTCAATTCCACGTCGCCATCCTTGTGAGAGGCTTCTTCGTCGGTCTCCGTTTCGAACGCACACGAGAAATACGAGTCGGATCGTTCTGATGGCAGCATAGGCGGCCTACTAGGTCGAGAACTAGAACCTGACTCTCCCTTAGGTGTAAACGCTTCCACCTCTGGCGAGTTTCGACTTGCAATACTGGATGCAGTCTCCCTACTGACAGTTGGACGGCCGAATTCCATGGGAGTGTGACCCGCATGCTTGACTAAATTCACATCTGTGGAGGCGAGAAGTTCATCCAGATTCACACGCAATATCTTCTCTTCCTTGACGATCCGCGGTCCTGGTGATGGTGGTTGAGGCGGTGAGGTGGATGATGGTGAGCTGATCTTGACAAAGGATGACTCTAGGCCAGCTGATTTGAGTGTGATGCCGTCCAGAGAACTGTCAAACCTTTCCACAGGGACAGGGACTGAGCGAAGGGAAAGCGGCTTTTCTGTCGCATTTTCCGCAATGCTAGGAAGGCCATTTGAGATAGATACGGACTTCTTCGATTGTGGTTGCTGTTCCTCGTTCGAGAAGACTCTTGTGACAATCGCCCCCATGTTTGGTGTTTCCCATACAGGATGAGCACCATCAGGCTCTGATGAGCCACGTGAGGTCCTGAAATGGCTGAATGAAGGTCTTTGGCTGAAATCTTCCCGGAGCGACTGCGCACTGACACTGGAGGCGTCATTGCTGAATCTTCGCCGCCCAGTGCCGCTCCTGCACACATTGAACTCCAGATCTGCTATCCTCGTTTTGAGCATCGCCCTCTCTACATTCCATAACCTCCGCTCCTTCTCGAACATCTCTCTTTCCCTCTCGAAATTGAGCCTCTGACTTTCCAGCAACGATCTTGACTGCTCCAGGTAAGCGCTCATATCTACCTCGGGAGGCAGGTTCTTCATCCGGATGTTTTGGCGCGGTAGCCGGCTGGCGGAGGAGATGGGTTCTAGAGAGGGAACAGAGGTCGCAAGGGACTGGGCTCGGCGAGCAGATGAGATGATGGGCGAGAAATGTACTTCTTTTGATGATCTTCTCTCAAAGCGATTGTCGTCCGTGGTAGTATTTGGATTCTCTGTGAGAGGGGAGAAATTCTCTTTGTTCGCATCCAGCGCAGGCGTAGGCTCAAAAGCCATGGAAGGGGATTTTGGTGCCATTAGCTGCGACGTACTGACAAGTCGAATAAGGGGAACTTGGTCAATAGATGCAGTGATGCCGGTTGTGGACAAGAATAATCGATAGTGTCTCGCGAGCAGAGGAGATGTGTCAAGAAGTGAGTAACGTCGGTGAGAACGCCTGTCGAGGTGCAGAGCTGCGGATGTCGGTAAGGAGTTGTCAAATGGCAGATAGACACGTTAGAGATGGAAATGAAAAAAGAGTTGGCGGTGGAAAGGAGTGGCATGCAGATCGAGATGAACTGACGTGAGGCTCAAGGTCTTGGGAGGATGTGATTCATGGGTTGTTCTCCTGCCTGACCGACCCAGTTCTCCCTCTCCAATGATCACCTTGTTGCTGTGAGGGTGGAGTTGTACCTGGCGGAACCATCAACCATGAACCATGATTCCAAGGCGCCAATGCGCATCAAAGGAAGTCCCGCTGAAGGCGAAAGGGAAAAGCGTTGACGACGGGATACAGCCTCAGTGCCATACGGGAGTAAAACGTCTTTTAATAACCTCTCCCTTCTGCAACGTCTACCAAGTTCTCAGTTCTCGGCTCTCCAGTGGAACATCCTATTCATCCTTTCAGGCATAGGAACCGGAGAACCAGCAGGTGACAGGACCCGTGTATTCTAGTCATCTACTCCTACACCTTGGGAGAAGACTTGTTCTTCACGGCGATCAATCAAGACCCTGCTGAGCCCTGCACCAACTGCAGTGTTTCAAAGCCATTCGAATTATCTGGGCTATGATGAGTATCATACTGGTAGCATACTTGCATTCGGTGTCTAGCGGTTCTTCATGTCTGCGAACATACTACCCTAGCAATTGGATCAATGAGGATACAAGTACAAGCAGATTCCTGACATCTTCCTTTCTTGACAATACATTACTAGACTTCACAAGCCCTGTCATGCCTGTACTTTAAACACACCTCCTGTTTTCCGGAGCGGACCAGTTGAGAGATGCTGAAAGGTTGGTGGATCGATCCGTCATCAAGTACTTGACCCGGTTCTCAGTAGATGTATCAACGTGGTGCTTCGATGGATGAACAGCCTATCCCTTTCACGTCAGCATCGCATTCAGCAAAGACCCGATGCTTGCTTCAGCACCCCCCATCTTCTTGCTTGGTTGACGTACCGAGTACTGAACCTGCCATTCATGCTTCACATGTACGCCTTGCTGGCCGGCCTTGTCTGGCGTTCCATACATCCGATAATCATCGGCTTCTTCCGGCAATGGACCAATCTCAGACTGCATCATGGTCGTCGCTCCGGCTGACCTGTTGTTCCTGCGAATCAAACTCTTGAGTCCGGTCAACGTCGCATGGGGTATTGCGGGAAGCTTGTTGCCTTCCTCGAATTGGTCGCTTTGAGCACTGCCCTTCTTGAGCATCATTCTTGCGATCCAAGAGTTTGAGGGTCGGAGCTGCCTCTGCTCTGAATTTCGAGAACCTTGACCGACAAGAAGTGCACGGAAAGTAGTCATCGAACCCATAAGAACAGCGACGGCTCCTTCTGCGTATTGCCAGAATACCTCCCATACTAGGTCAACACCAACAGGCCCATACATCTTGCTCACGCGGACGATCAGTATGATTATCATTACAAGCGAAAGACACATAAAGGTCCCCAAGGCGAATTTTTGCTGCAAGTTTATCTTCGATCTGCGCAATACAATGATTGGAATACTGGCGACTATTGACAGCGGGCTTAATGAATTTCTTGATATGGTGAACCAGACACGAACTCACCCATGATATCGGTAAGAGCGTCCAAGCTGGCAGCCAGTCCTATCATAGCTTGATACAGAACCCTTCTTGACGCCCCAAAGCAGGTCTCTGGTTTGGTAGTCAGATAATTCCTCCATCCAAGGCCTGGAAAGTCTTACCAACCTTTGTGCCAGTGTAAGGGCACAAAATGAATTGCTGGAACACGACGAAGAGCCAGGAGACAACGGTGAAGGCTACCACAATCCAATAGTATGTCTGGATATGCTCGACTTGTCTGATCAGACGTTTGAAGAACGCTAGGAACGAAAACTTCACGAAGAAGATAGCTGTCCAGGACAAGGCAATAAAAGCTTGCGTGTATTGAACCGAAACATTGAGTAAACCGTTGAAGAGATCGGAGCTTATCTTGAAAATGAGGCTGGAATCCCTTTCAAGTGCGCGACCAAGAAAGAGATAATCGCATGTCTTGTAGGCCAGAGCTGTGATAGCAGAGAGGGAAAGGAGCGCAGCGAGTATGAAATAGTCGTCCACAGATAGTTTTCGGTAAGTATGTATTCTGATTCCAATGCGGGCAAAGACGGATATGACTGAAAGACCGAACAATGCCCCAATGCCCATCTGCACTTTGTTAAGCGCAGAGCTTCAACGATAGATTTCGACCCTCATTACCTGATAGGCGCTTCTGGTGATGCTTCCCGAATTGTAGATTGCCGTGTTCAAATCTCCTGAAGAATCCATTTTTCCTGGTACGAAGTCCGACACGATGAGATAGATGACTCGAAAAGAGCAAAGAACGCAGCACTCACCACAAAACAACGGAAATGAAGAGCGTGAAGTATTGAGAGCTCACTGGGTCCATCAAACTTCTCGGGATCCTCCCAAGCGGTGTGCTGGTTGCATCACATCCCACACCTGCATGCAAATGGGGGCTGCAGTACATCCTTCAGATCGGCTCGTATCAACAAACGAAAACGTTGCCTGGTCTGACTATGAGATACAATACCTCCAATCAGAGTCGCTGGCCCGGCGCAAGGGGAGAATGCGTCGAGGCCCCCAAGTTCGGATCCTTCACCGAGATGTTGGCTCTGCTGTTCTGCATTTCTAGCCAACCGAAGCTATAGGACTTGCGATTATTGTGGACATACCATGCCTTGCCTTTTCATACCATTCCCAGCTTTCCCTACATCCCCCCATTGCGCAGTCGCACTCGATCGTCAGCGGGAGTCGTGACTCATGAGCGGGACTTTGAATGGCCGGTGGGAATATGTTAAGCAAATGGCTAGAATAGCGCAAAAATGCTTGTAGAAGTGATTGAATTTGACTGTCTAAATCTATGTAGAATTGCTTCTTCAAATGAAGGTTATGTCAAGAGAATCGCTCAAATAGCCTGTTGGACAGGGCGCAGGCTAGTCGAAACCTGACAAAGGACGCCCTTTTTTTCGTTTTCTCTCTTGTGGAGGTGAAAGGAATCACCTCCTAAATATGCATAGACTCATGGAAATCCTCAAAAGAGATTTCTGCAGCCAAACAGACTTGACAATCTTGTCATCACAATATATTTAAAATGATCAATTCCCGTATCTCGTCATTTCGTGCACTAATTCTTTTCTAGCCTGTTCCAGATTATCGATTCTGTTCTTGTAAAATCTACCTACACTGCGTATCTCACGAGCAGCTACTGCCTCCGCTTCAGCTATCTCACCAGCAGCTACTGCCTTCGCTTCAGCTATCTTACAAGCAGCTGCTGCCTCCGCTTTAGCTATCAATCCATCTCTCCATTTCTGCTCTTGGATAATTCTATTTGGAATTTCGTCGCATTTCGTCTTCTTCACTGAGTAAGCATCTTGGGGTTGGTGAATAGGAGTTTTAGATTGTTGAATGCTCTTCTGAGGCATGATCTTTATTTGCGATTTGAAAAAGTCAGTTAATTAGACTGAATGATTGTAGTATACTGTAAATAGATTGAGAGGATTGATAATTGAATATGTGATTGACTGTATGTGGACAGAATTAAGTATCTAGAATCTGTTTAGAATTACTCTTGAGAATGGAGTTTATATATTAAGAGAATTACTCAAAATAGCCTGTTAGATAGGGCGCAGGCTAGTTGAAACCTGATAAATGGGCGCCCTGAGGCGTGAGCTGTTTGACAGGTACAATGGGGTGCCTGAGAGTGCTGGTAGGAGGTTCCCAGTCCTCCAGAGGGGAGCGAAGAGGTCAGCTTTGTGATGAATGAGCGTATGCAGGAGGAAGCTATTAACGCAAACTACAATGCCTACGCAAAAGTATCTACCCGCGGGCGCGTTTTCTTGGCTAAATTTCAACGCGTTTTTTCGATCATTACATTTGCATCATACATTATATCATATCTAGAAGGCCTTTGGCGATAATTTCTGCGAATATTCCTTGTGAAGAAGAGCTTACACTCTATACTCGATCAAAAATAACAACTTTATATAAAAATAGCGCTGAAATTGGCGATATTTTAAGATGATTAAAAATCTTTGAAAATATTATAAAATATATTGTCAAAACAGACGCTCAGCGTTTAGAAGATAATATTATATAGTGTATAAGTGTTACGACCCTGTTTCTGCGCTGTCTGTGTGGGCTGCGGTAGCGCTAGGCCCAATGGGGTGCTAGGGCTTTGGAAGTGCTCTGACAGTGCTGATATCTTGTGCCAAGGCTTGCTTTTGCGCCAAGACACAGCCGCATTCGGCCTTAGGGCTTGGGCAAAGGCTTGGCGCGGCCGCGCTTTTCCTTATTTCTATTCTCCGCCCCCACTTAGATTAATATCAACAACACAATCACCCAGCCATACTTAGTCCAATCAAGCTATTTCTGACTATTCAGCTATCTCAGCCATAGCGCCTGTTACTCACTGTAACAATAAGTAGGTTAAAGAAATATACTTAATTAAACGCTTAAAATATTATATATTTATTTAAATTCATCTGAAGTTTATATATATAAATATTTAATAAAATCTTTATATCTATCTCTCTTATAACACTCTTAATCATATTCTTAATTCTACGAGCATTAAGAATTAGAAAGCTCTTAAATAATCTATATTAATAGTTGAATATACTTAAATTCATTATAAATAAGTTAAAATTCACTTAAATTAAAAGATTAAGTAAGAATTTTATTTTATTTTAAATAAATACTTAATAGAATGAAATAAGAAATAATCACGTTAATAAATCTTTTATATATTCACGCAGAAATGAAATAAAGAGATGATTAAATTATATAATATAAGAAAGAATATTTATATTATAATTTAAGATATTATTTAAATAAAAGAAAGATCAGATTTAATTATAATAATTCGCGATAAAAAGATCGCTCGAAATAATTATTTTATTAACTTCTATCTTGAAATTCTTAATAATTAAATAAAAGTTTGCTTTAAGTCTAATTATATATTTATATAAAATAATATTAATATTTATATAATTAAAAAGATTAAGAATTAATTTAAAGATAAAAGTATATTATTATTTAATTAATCACTTTATTTATTAAATATAAATCCCATTAAATATATTTAGAAGAAGCTGAAAGAGATTATTTATTAATATTATTCAGAGCTGATTAATATAAATAAAAGTAAGATCGATCTATTTACTTTAAGTACTGTAATTATAGATATTTAAGATATAATATCTTAGATCTGACTTAATAATCTAATTAATAGTATATCGAGATGAATTAAGATTATTTGAAAGAAGAAAGACTGACACACTAAGTATTAATATTAAGAGATCTAATTCAGAAGTATCTCAGTCTTAAGATCTGCTATTTGTGAATATTAACAAGTCTCATAAATAATCTATTTGTTTTGGTCTTGTAGTAGTAAAATGTATGGTGGTGAATAAAATGGTGGGTGAGGCGCGAAATTTCCGCGGGTAGATACTTTTGCGTAGACATTGTAGCAAGGAAGAAGAAACAGGCCTACGCCGAGTAAGCCGTCAAGGAGGACCTACAACACTTTATCCCCCTCCCCCATATTCTGTCAAACAGCGCACGCCTCAGGGCGCCCATTTGTCAGGTTTCAACTAGCCTGCACCCTATTATCAGGCTATTTTGAGTGATTCTCTTGATATGTAAGCTCCATCCTCAAGAGTAATTCTAGATCTTTCCAGGCAGTTAATTCTGTCCATATATAGTCAATCACATATCCAATTATTGATCCTCTTAATCTGTTCGCAGCATACTACAATCATCCAGTCCAGTTAACCGAATTATTCAAATCGCAAATAAAGATCATGTCTAATTAACAATCCCAAGATCCTTACTCAGTGAAGAAGAAGAAATGCGACGGAATTTCAAATAATATTTGGAAAGCTGAGGAATCGAGAGACAAGGCGATAAAAGAGATAGATGTAGAATGGAATCGGAAAATCGAGCTAATGCATCAGACTAGACAGAAATTAGTTAGTGAGTGAATTGCAGGGGACTTCCTCTCGATCCAGGCTTGGTCGATACTAATAGTCGGAGCAGATGTTCGGATCATAACAAGCAAAAGCGAATCTCACCCTGCCCTCACCCCGAGGAGACTGCAGAAAGAAGCAGATGAGCATTACGGAATCATCCTGCCCCTTCTCTCTCCCACGGGTGTTCTAGTTCTCTAGTACGGAGCATTTCAATGCCACTTCCTTCCCTGGCAAGCGCCTAGGCCTGTGGGAAAAGACATGCGAATTACAAGAAGTAAAGTTTGATCCTACGGCACCATCACGCAAGGAGACCTCATGGAGAAGCAGTTCAGCGTCACCCATAAAAACTGGTCATATCATGAAGAAAGCCTCGAGGAACTCAACGGGCTAAAGCCAACAACACAGTATCTTTAGCAATCCATTAACATCGCCCAACCGAGTGCCTGCGAATGTCATGGCGTTCACCAGCTCTGCCACACCAACTTGAAAAGCAGGTGAATCGATACTAGTATCTCTGTATACAGCCGTAGCCCATAACTGCTGCCGACGGATCAGTGACATCGCCTTAGGCGACTGCGTGAGTCCCAAAAGATGTCTGAGGTGGCGTCATGTTGAAGTTTTTGTCTTCCGAGAGGCTCAGTCAGTTGTCATCCGTGCACGAGTGTCTTACACAGGTCTCAAGAACAATACGTTTGACCCCAAGAAGAACAAGACTATCTCACTTCGACTCTTGCCTGTTCAGCTTGCCGCAGATAACACCCTTCGTCAGCTTCTTGTGAAGGTCTCGATGGAGGCGACTTGGGTGGGAATATTTATGTAAACGGATTACGGGATGTCTCCGGCAGAAGACAGCCAGAGCGCGGTCGTGGCAAATTTCTCGTTGCGCCGTCGACAGTCATCGACCATCTTCCAGCAGCAATGTTTGGCAAAGGACCTATCAGCCCCACTGCATTGGGTGACTCGTTGGTAGTGGGCTTCAATCGCATGCATGTCACCGATCACTTCATCCCGACAAGAGCCTCTGCTGGGGACATGGAGGTGCAGGTTCTTCGATAAGGATTGCCCAAGAATTATTCCGTCCGACATGCCTGGAATTGAGGAAAGGAGGCAGTCGTGTAGATTGCGAATGAGGCCCCCAATGCCGAGTGTCCTCTGAGCATCCGATGAAAAGGAATTATTTGCGGAAAGACCAATTTCGATTCGCCTGCAAAGCGGAACATACACGTGAAGAACAGCCTTGGGAATTACCGTTCCTAGGATAACGCCTTTGTGTGCCGCTTTAGTGACTGTTCTTCACCAAATCGCCAACCAATCGTCTTCAACATGTCCACTTCATCAACGGCCATCTCCTTTTAGTCCACAAGATCTCAACGCCCATGCGAGGCATCAAAGACGCACAGAATGTTGCGACGCACCTCGGATGGTGCGGGCTGTGCTGCCGTTAGCTGTCTCAACTTGCCGAAGATTTCGACCATGTAATTAACAGCACGAGGGCTTCGTTCGGCTCTTGATTACCACAGATGGCTACATTGGTTTGGAGACAGCTCGCAAATGCATTCGGCCACCGATCTGTGTCTTTCTGCGTGTATGACTCTGCTCTGGAGCCATGGGAGCGGTATACGCCGGCTTATAACACGCAGGGCCTAATGGATCATCTTGCTCGTCATATTCGCGACCCGAATTTCCCTGTTAGATGTCCTCCGTCCAATGAGGCCAGCGAGACGGTTGCGGCAACTTGCGACTGCACGGCACTGATGTGCAAGGATGAGATGCTTGCCCATCTGGAGGAGAGTCACAGACTAGTGCCCAAGGAAAGGAAGCGAAAGCGAGAGGCCAAGGTCCTTGATCGCATTGCAGCGGGTCCGCAAGACCCCTATGCAAAAGATACCTCTTCGAGCCTCACAACGACTCCTTCCAAGGCAGCCAAAGGGCAACCACCAGATCGAGAAGGAAGATCCTTCGTCCGATAGATGTCAATACCTCAGCTGGGCTTGCTATGAGATCCGCTATCTCTATCAAGAAGGGTGCCTTAGTAGAGAAGGAGAACTCAGTCTCTACTATATGAAAGGGCCAGGAGGCCGTTGTGGGCACAAGATTCTCAATACTGCTTATCGGGGCCCTCAATTGTAATTGGTCTAGGGGAGACACTGGCGCTATATAGAGGGTTAGGAGGTCGTTGTAGATATAAGATTCTCAACAGTGCTCATTGGGGCCCTCGATTGTGATCGGTCTGGAAGGAGATATTGGCGCTAAAGAGAACAGCCAGGAGGCGGTTGTCCGCAGAAAGTTTTCAACCGCTGCTCATTGGGGCCCTTGATTCAGATCGATCAACAATAGCGGATGGATTCGAACATTTCATAGCGAGCGAGGCGAGTACGGTTAGCATCATCTAGAGACTGCCATTCATTGATCGACGCTGTCGTGAGTTATTACCCTCATCAAAGACGGAGGTTGTAGGTATTCTCATTTAGCTGATGACCAGTCGTGTCTCAGGTGCCCTCGAGTGCCGAACTCCCAAACGCCAGCCCTGCCGCCATGCAGTATCGTCCAGGCTGCTCCTACAACCCCATCGTGAAGTCGTATTCTATAGAAGGTACAACAGTGGAGGCAAATTTCATGAAGACAACGAGATACTGATCGACTCTGATAGCCACTTTGTCCTCCGCGTCTCCCTCCTCCTGGTCCAGTACCTCCCATTCATCCCCACCTGCGCCTCCTGCGGCGGCCACACCTTGAGCATGTGCTTTCCTCTCCAGGCTGAGCTTTGACGTCTCGTCAATCAATCCTTCCATTCCTGACGCTGTGTGACTTGCACCTGTTGCGCCTACCTGACTTTGCTTCATCTTCAGGAGTCTGAGCTTGAGTGCCGCGTCTGCACGATCGAGAAGGACTTTCATAACCGAGGCGTGCTTGCAAGGATGCACGCTGGCCATCTTCACTCCTCCATCGAAAAAGGGAAATGTCTCGAGTGTCACGGTCTTCTCTTTGTAGTCGCCCACGATGTCCTCCATCATCGCCGCAGGTGGCACAGGTTCTGAAGCGGATAGGTATCCTGAAAGGTATAATCGCGGAGTTCGATAGTATGGGAAATACGTAATGTAGAGGTTGTAGGTTCGCAACGGCCTGCAATCATGTCAGTTGGTAGCCGACATGGTAGAGAAGTGGCACACCCACGCTTTCGTGCCGCCAGCTTGTGGATCTCGAATGATAGCCTCGTTATCATCATCGTCGTCCTCCATATCCGGTATCTCGTCCTCATCGTCCGGTTCTGCCTTCTCTCCTATGTTACCCGACTCGGACATAGTCTGCACGTCTCTGATATTCGCAGCCTGCTCTTTCTCCGAGCCACCTCCAGTCCTGAGCCAGCCATCATCTTCTCCATCGCCACCGCCGCCTTCCTTATCATCAACACCTAGGAAACCATCTTGCACCAGGTCATCGGCAACGCCAGCTGCTCCGGCAAAGTTGTCGTCTAGCCGTCTGTGACAGGGAACGCCTCGAGTGACCAGATATTGCTTTCCGGGCGGGAGATAGCTGACACGCCTTGACTCGGGCGAGGCATCCGCCCATGACCAGGTGGGGAATTTGTAGACTAAATAGTCCCCTGCAAGAACGAACTCTTCGGGCGAAATCTGCCCCGTGGACCGGAAGTTGGAGGTGTGAGAGATGAAGGAGTAATGATCACGAATGGTCGAGAGCGTGGAGTGAAAGATGTTCATGTCGTTGGGACTTCAGGAGACTCCTTGAGAAATGAGAAGTTTGGTGTCTCCCTGGAGCGCTTGGCTGTGTTATACAGGCTGGTCGAAGTTGAAAGAGCAGGCAGGTTGAGAGGGGGGAGGGCAAGGTTCGCAGGTGCGAGTGGTATTGGATGCAGGGTCAATATCATAATTCATGGTCATGGGTAGGCAACGGTCGGGGGTACATAAAGCGGGATGCCAAGCCATACATCAGCACAAGGCCAGTTTAGGACCAGCATGCAATCGCAGGGCGGGTTGTGACGAAGATTTCCTCGACATGTTAACTATCATGATGGTGCACCCACTCAACAAGAACATGACGGGTTTGCTCTTGTGAACGACTCGAATACATGCCTTGCACACAACATGACGGAGGATGTGGCGCGAGTGTCCTATCAAGCCCGGCCTGCGACGAGTCTCACCAGCGATACAAGCATATCTTCTTCCTGACGCATCCCCACTTCATGTTCACCAGCCATACGGAAAGGACCAAGTAAGATGTCTGCCAACCTCCGTTTAGTCACTCTCTTCGCTCTCGCTTTCCTTCGCCCCTTTTGTAGCCTTTTTCGCGGCCTTCTTTTCCTTCTTCTCCTTTTTCTTGCGTTTGCGTTCTGCTCTCTCTTCTGGCGTCTCTCCTTCATGTCGCTTGCGCTTCTTCTCTTTCTCGCCATTCGCCTTCGGCTCATCCACCTCCATTGCATCGGAAGTGCCGTTGGGAGCAGCAGGAGGCGCAGAAAGCACATCCTCTTTGGCTGTCTTCTCTGCCACTGGTTGTGCGGTCGTGCCATCCGCTGGTGCATTGTAGTCCCTGTACTCGGACTGCCACGTCGTGGGAGTCGCGTCATTTGCTCGCCCGTATTTCTGAAGAAGTTAGCTTATGCCCATAAAAACGTACAAAAAGGAGATCTCACATCAAGTTTCCCGTCCGACTTCATTTTCTTCTTTTCCAGCGCAACAGGACCCATGCCCCATCTCCGAGGGTACAAATCTCTCTCCATGATACATCGCTTGACTTTGGCAACAACTCCATGATCGCATGTCGAGAGCTCCACTGTCGACATTTGTGCAATACCCAAAGCAATAGCTTCTCCTTTTGTGGTCATCAAGACGACTTCCTCATTAATCTCGATGCCGGATTCGAATCGTAGCAGACCGGGTATCATCAATTTGGCTCCATAGCAAACCGCATTAACCGCACTATCCTTGACGACTATTCGCTTGTATGTGGTGAGGAGGGTTTCCAACGGCTCGATTACCTTCCTTAGATATGATTCGTCTCGATTGTTGTCCATCACCCATTGTGCGTCCAAGACATCGTGTAAAGTGACCATGCCACTTGACTCGTCCATCGCGCCACTTCGTACTCTTCGTAATTCCTGCATGTGGGCGCCCACACCCAGTAGTAACCCGAGATGAACGCACAGCGTCCTTATGTAAGTTCCTGCTTCGCATGATACCCAGAATACTGCCAAGTGTCTGTCATTGTCAAACTCGTGCAGCTTGCTCTCATGAATGGTCCGGATGCGCAGTTGTCGCTTTACTGCTGAGATAAGCGGTGGTCGTTGAAACAATGCCCCCGTCAACGTTTCCAATGCTCTTGCAAATTGCGCTTCTCCGCCAGGTATCTTGTCGTGCATTCTGATGACGCACACGTATTCCTTTCCTGCTCCTTGCTGTGACTTGACCAGTCTGGTAGCGCGGTCGATACAGACAATTAGACATCCTGTCACCTTGGGATCTAACGTTCCGCTGTGTCCCGTCTTCTCCACCCGGAGCATTCGCTTCACCCATGCAACGACCTCATGACTGGACGGGTTTGAGGGTTTGTCGAGGTTTATGACGCCTGAGGAGATGTATGATTTGAGGTCGCGCTTCAGAGGCGTGCAACCACAGGGAATAGGTGTGAAGTGACCGGTTCGAACAAGTACTATAAATCAAGTCAGCTCTGGCTGTGACGCCGCACTACGGAAGAAAGGCCTACATTTATCATAACTCTTCAGTAGTAGAGGCCATTCTGATGTGGGAATAGCTGGTGTGACATTTTCTGGCTTTATGCTGTACTCAGCTTCCTCGGCGGCACCCATCTCGTAAGCTTTTTGCGCAATTCGAGAGTCTGGATGCGGTCAATAGTATACTAATGCCAGCATAATCCTCATGGCCGTGGCTACTACATGAAGACAAAGTCAGATACGCCTAGTAAAAGATGGCGGTGGTAATGGTGAGAGGCGAAGTAGTGGGCTGAATATTTTTGTGATCTTCGTATCGAGGAGCTTTGGTGCTCGAGAAAAATCGCGGAGCTCTTGGTACACTAGTGCCGTATCGATACCAGAAAATTACAATCCATTTACAACATCTGTCTTCATCTTTTCCTCGACTTCAGCCTTGCACGAGTAACACCAGCTCCGATTCTATCACCAACCGATAACCCCTCCTGGTGTTCGGGCTCCTTCTGCGATGTCTTCTCTATACTGGTTCTGGAATGCTCCTCCGGTTACAAGGTGACGACACCCGACTATCAGTCTCTCCAACTCAAAAGCTCATCTCAGTCCCAGGACTTTTGTGGCCACCACATTCATCGAGTCCATTCTCTGCCATGGCGGTCTTCTCTCTGCCATGCGTGTCATCTTCTACAAACCGTTCTTGTTCAAGCTTCTCCCAGAAATATGGAGACTAGCAACGCCTTTCATGCTGACGAGTGGTGGTCTTGGTTTCATCTTCGACTTGTACTTCCGTACGTCACTCCATGAGCAGCCCGTTGGATCGTCTCTAAGCTGACGAACTCGAACAGTGTGGACGTATGGAACGGGCCTTGAGCTTAACTCTCCACGTTTTACTCAACCTGGAGATTTCTTCACCTACTTGGCATTTATATGCACGACCATCATTGTGCGTCGATATCCTCTTCTTATTTCTCTTCCTCTTCTTAGTCCCTACCATTTTGTCAATATCTGTCAGTAGGCTGCTTTTTTTCGGTTCAAATCTGCCAAATCTTGATTTCGCACCTCTTATATCTGCCCGCCCAGTCATCTTCTAGCTGAAGCGGTTCCTAGAAACGAGGGAGATTACCCCTGCAGCACATCTGGGTCCATCATTCGCAATCACAAAATAGAGGGCCCTTATGCGGTGTAGGCATGGTGGAAGTATCTATTTGAGAAAGCTTACGCGATTTCCCATGTCGCGGTTGGCGGTTGTGGCTTCCTACAGTCGAAGATCTGATCCAGCTTCTGCCCGTTCAGCAGCCGGCTACTGCAAACCTCCAAGCCTTCGTTTCCAACGGAACAAGTGGTAAATGTAGACCACCGCTAACACTCTGAAAGGCAACCGCCGGCCTCCTCCTGGACGGCCACATCTTCACCCACGCCCTCATCCTCGCCCTAGCTTATACCTACGCAACCGATAACCGTGGCAAACGCGTTACCTTCATCATCATCCAGATCCCCGTCGAATACCTGCCCTGGGCCATGCTCACCATCACGCTCGTCATGAGCGGCTGGCCTGCCGCCCTCCAGGAAGGGATGGGCATCATTGCTGCCCATCTGTACGATTTCCTCACGAGGCTATATCCGACGTTCCAGGGCGGGCGAAATTGGATCCAGACGCCGGCGTTTGTGAGAAGGGCTTTTGGTGCGGAGAGGAGCGCATTTAGTCACAAGGCGTACGGAACGAGTTTTCGGTCAGGGGCTACGACGCCAGCTGGCCAGCAGAGTAGTAGTGGATGGACAAGTGCGCTGGGTGGATCTTGGGGTGGGAGAGGTGCCGGCAGGAGGTTGGGTGGTGATTGACCAGCTTAGTCTGAAGACAACGATATTGATGATCTCCCTTTTCTCTTTCTTGGAAATTGTGACCGTCCCCTAGAGTGACCGTCCCTAGAGTGACCGTCCCCTAGAGTGACCGCCACCTAGAGTGTACAGCCAGTATCGTAGGAACGCGAATCTTTCCCTTGCTCGGGATACCAACTCTCACCAGCCAGAAGTGTTGCTTGTCGACTCGGCCAAGCAGGCACCATAGTGAAGAACACCACGGGCGCCCGGGAAGGTCTCCTTTCACGGGAAGAGGGACCAATGCCTGGTGCAAAGAAAGGGCTAGACCTAGTCATCCTTTTTGTTACCAGGCCTCGGGGCACGTCCCCCAGCTGTGGTCTGTCGGGAGGTAAGGGAATGAGAAGGCCTGGAGTTACCTACCCTGCATGAGTTGCTGATAGCTGTTGATCAGAAATCAAAGCTCGAGATCTTCGTGCGGCAGTCAAGGCACGTTGCAAATGCTCACACTGTCGGCTCAATCCCAGTCGTCGTCGTCGTCGTCTCCCACCACCTTCTTCCTCCCTTGGATCCCTCTCCTACCGTGACCAAACAGCCGGTCATGCTTCCTCGTCCTCTGGTGCCCTTCAATCTCCTCCCTATCTTCATCCTCTTCGCTGCTCCAA
>JAABUK010003635.1_pt1 | contig 25867 bp, 39 predicted proteins | sample 5559141 | NCBI WGS metagenome assembly JAABUK01 (sample SAMN10711869, study PRJNA513367) | rock metagenome | isolation source: Antarctica rocks | place: Antarctica: Victoria Land, Pudding Butte nord | collected 2016-01-03 | reverse complement strand
TTGCAGAAGAATAGAGTCAGGGGGATGAAGCAAGACCACATCTCCTGTGTCTGTGTGGAACAACAGCTTATCAGCAGTTTGCAGCCTGCCAGCTGCTGTGGCCAAGGGAGCAACATCTCTTTCTGGAACTTCTCAGGCTCCTACCATCCATGCTATTCTGCCATTGAGCTCGTGTTTGTAGCGTTTGTTCTTGTGCCTGGTTCCTCAGACTCAGACTCAGAAAATTTGCCACTGATGGTGAAATGAGAGTTCATTGCAGTCAGGTCAGCGCATGGAATGTTGTACCCGCCAGAATCTGTTGCCGCACCTGCCGTATGGTGCACGAAAGCCAGAGGACAACAGCAAGAATGTGCCGACGCCTAGGATGATCATAGCCCACGCCATGCCGCAGACCAACGAACAAACATTGACCGGCATTCGACTTGTTGCTTGATGACTGGAGGTACAGAAGCGAGGATCAATTGCCTTGTGTGCTCCCAAGAAAGGCAAACCAAACTATGTCAGTTTTCCGGCCAGAAGCAAGTAGAAATAATGAACCTTGCTCTGAAACCATTGCAAGGGCGTTCTATATTTGTGTAAACGTATATATATTGCGAATTGCTGCAAGCCAACAAGAGTCGATTTGTTACCCGACAAGCTGACATTTTAAGCCCATTGTGTGAATTACAGACCCGCAGACAGCATCCCAGCCCACAATTGCTTCCATCCGCATGGCCCTCAACGGCGCAACCTATCTTCAGCCTCACTTCACTGAGGCCATGTGTGCTGTCACCGCAAATTTTCTTATCATTGCAGGTAGGCTTCGTCACGTGAGTGCAGGCGCGTTGCAGCATTCCTGTTGAGAGCATCGTGCAACGCACTTCAGGTGACTTCGTTGAACTTTCTGGTCAGCTTGCCGTGGAAACCGAGAGACTGTTTGAGCCGTTCACTATTCTAAAGGTGGTTCAGGCTGCTTATGTGAAAGGCTTTTTGCTGCAGATAACCGCAACGTACTTCATCAATAGACCTAAACCCATGATGCTGGCAGAGGATGGGAGGATCAGTTTCTTGCTTTTTTGCAATACATTTTGACACCGTTGTTGTCAATGTTTTCAAAGGTTGGCTTTTGGAGTGATGAGCTGTCAGTCATCCCAATCAAAGAGCTTAAGAATCTTGGGTATCTTCAGCAAAGTGACGGCACTCGGGTCAAAGGCTGATTGCTGGTAAGCAAACCTAGACTGTATGATTCAGGTCCACAATGTGCATATACTGCTTCATGAAAGTCACTTTGTTACCAAATATGCTTGTCTATAGAAACCTAGCAACCCTAGCAGCTGCTTCTCCAGTGTGGGTGTGGGTGTCCGTGCATGCGTGCGTGGGCGTGGGCGTGGGCGTGCGCGTGCGCGTGTCACATTTCCATAGGCACTGCATCAGATGTTGTGTTTTCTTTGGCAGACTAATCTTATTACTGTGGCTGATGTAGGTGATGAAGGCCATGACAAAGAAACCTGGCCGCCTCTTTTGATGACTTTAGTCAAATCTCTTCAGGTTTCACCCTAGTTAGGATGTAACCTGCTTGCACACCAGCAGGCCCAGGCAGGTTTGGCTAAACGGGTTTCAGCTGGAGGGGTTTCAGATATCAGCCGAGGGCAGGAGCGCAGTGTGGGTTACCATCACAGCTGCTCAAGAGGAGGCAAGTGCTACCTACCAGCAGAAACGTACACATACAGCATGCTGGTCCAGAGACATAGCTGCTGTCAAATGGCATAGGTATCGTTGAAGCAGACCAGCCACTGAGCACGCGTCACGCCACTTATGCTAGCAGCCAGCATCCCATCTGACACTCATGCAACTCCACTGATAGAGTTGCTATGCCACAATGGTGCAAGGGCACAGCTGCGCAACAACAGAGGGGAAACAGCGCTGATGAGAGCAGCAGCTACAGGCTCCACGACTTCAGCCTGCAGTAACAGGCTGGCTGCTGCATTGACTTTCAAGACATGCTGGATGCACAGCATTGCTGCCCTGTTTGAAGCCTACTCCCTCACATGTAGAAAAAACACAGTCTGATTGTAGTAGGCTTCAAGGCCAATGGTTCGGCAATGTTCCTTCTCCACTCAGGGCTGGACATCAGCCCGTGAGTTGAAAAGGTACAATGCCGAGCTGTCGGCAGTGAAGCCTTCTGCAGTCAGGCGCTATTCCACATGCAAGGGAACAGCCTTCTGACTGTGCATCAATGCCGTGTACCCGGCATTGTCTTGCAGGTCAATGCAGCCGCCAGCCTGTAGCAACAGGGTGGCTGAAGTCATGGGGCCAGTTGCTGCTGCTTTCATCAGCGCTGTTTCCCCTGTGTGGTCTTGCAGCTCTGCCTCTGCACCATTCTGGCATAGCAACTCTATGAGTGGAGTTGCATAAGTGTCAGATTGGATGCTGGCTGCTAGCATCTGTGGCGTGATGTCAGCATTGTCTGCTGCATTGACAATAGCCCTGTTTGACAATCTCTGGACCAGCATGCTGTATGTGCCCCTTTCTGCTGGTGTGTAGCAGTTGCCTCCTCAGTTGGTTCAGCAAACCACAATGCGCTGTTGCCCTCAGCTGACGTCATTTTGACGTCTGCTCCTGACCTTGTCAAGATCTGCAGTACCTGAGCATGTCGATGTGGTGCATGCTTTGGTACTGCAGATCTCGACAAGGTCAGGAGCAGATGTATAGCTATCATCACAGCTGAAAGGCCTGAGTCACCCAGCAGACCTAGCTAGGGAAGCTCTGCAAAGCAGCGTTGAGCCTTTCGAACACATTGAATGCAAGCCTTTGAAGCCTAACATAATGTGATATTGATGCTACCGCATGACATGCACATTGTGCTTTTGCCTATGCATGTACTGTGGCATTTGGTTGGGGTTGCCATTGCGTACGCTATTGCTATTGCAGTATATGCTGCTGCTTTTGCATATGTCTTTGCTGACGCCATGTTGAAATTGTTGCTGCATGTACTGCTGCATTCGTTGATTTGAGTTCTCCATGTGCTGTGCTGATTTCAGTAAAAATATACATGCTGTTAATTCAGTTGTGCAGTTGCTCAAGATTACTTGTTTTGTGTACATAAAGCTATTGATGAAGTCAGATTGGTCCAAGCTTGGCATAAGCAAGGCAAGCATCAAAATTAGCAAACGTGTCAGGCTCAAAATCGAGTCTCCAAACAACTGCGTTTTCCTGTGGTCTGAGAGTTGCACTTAGAAGCCATATTTGTGAGTTCCAAGGGTTTCAGTGGATCGCACAATTTCGAATGAACACTGGCAACAACAAACTCAACAGATGCTATCTACAGTGCATCTGTCCATCTGGATCGGCCTTCCTGCAGATGACTGTATGGATTCATTTGATTGTCATAACTTCAGGCCTGCATATGCCTAGAAAATGCTGACTCAAAATCTGTTATCACTGGATGTTGATTACGGACTTCCTCCCAAACGAGAACTTTCCAGGTTGCGTGTTGTTCAGCCGGAAACCAGGGTCTATCAAGTCTGGCACTCCCTTTATTATGGGCGCTGCAGGTCTGCGCTGAAGTGACATTTTGCAATGTGAGTACAAGCAAAACCCAGCCACAGCCAAGACAACCCCAACTGTCATGCGTGTTGTGAACATACTCTTTTCACCTGCAGCATTGCATACCAATCTCATGTTGCATGTTGTGTGCAGAGACAGCAGCAATGACAGCACAGGCTATTGTGATGTATTCCAACACTCGCTGAATGGCACATCTTGCCTGGTCTCAAAGCAGCAATGACAGCACAAGGTCCTCTGATAGGCCTAGGACCCCACCAGAGGATGTCAAACAATCTACAACAGTGCCATGCAATGAATGATACACACGTAAAGACACTTTTGAGCAAAGCTTACCCAACAAGAGGACAGACAACACCAGCAGACCTACAATCTTCACCTCGCCCAGAACCGTTGTTGTCACAGCTGATGTCATCTGGATCATGAGATAATGTACAACATTGTATGAAAGGGCATTGACGCTACCAACCAGGATGATCGCTGTCACAATCATACTCTGGCCTTGCGAGTATGTCATAAAGCGAGCTGACTGCATTTGGGCAATGCACACAGTTGGTACCTTGCCAGGAATTTGTATCGAGCACTTACAAACAAGGAAAAACGGATTTGGGCAGAAGTTGAATGCAGAATCTGCTATAGGCCTGAATGCCCACAGACAGCAGACAGCAGAAAGGACAAACACAGCATGTAGGGAGACAGTGGCATGTATAATAATTCAATCAGCTCACCTCACGGAAGTAGCAGAATGGGAAAAGTGCAATGCAAGACACAGGCGCAGTGTAGAAGGCGAGTCGCAAGACGTCCAGCTTTTCTGACAACTGCCTGAAGTGCTCATCATCGCTGCATTGCAGACTGTGCCCACAATGCACAGCATGATGCCATGAGGGCTGCCGTTGACACTGCCTTCCCAAACAGCTATCATGACACCAAGTGAGAGTATGACCAATGACCCGATCTCCTTTCCTGTTGGAATCTTGTTCTCAATACCAATGGCAAGAAGACAGCAGATGACTGGTATGAATGACCTGCAAGGCAAGTAAGTATCAGCATGCAAGCTGCTGTCAGCTTGAGGGCTAGTGTTGACTGTCTACATGCAACCATGCAGACCAGCCAACTGAAGGGAAGCCGATTGCCTGTGCAAATGTGGCTCTGTATTGATGCAGCAATGTGGGGTGAGAGCTAGCATAGGGTGCTGCTCACCTGATGACCTGGTTCAGAGACAATGTAATTTGCACCAAGCTCAAGTTATTGAACGCTATATTGACAGCCATGAAAAGGCCAATGCCGATGATACCCTTCCATTGTTTTTGAAGCGTGGCTGCATGGAGGCTTTTGAAAGGCTCTCTCATCATGAAAGGCAGTAATATCAGGAAGCTAAACAGCATGTGACAACTGGTCAACAAGAGTGGAAATGAAAAGCCATAAATTCCCAATAGCCACTTGTTCATCAGGTTTAGTGTCGAGTTTAGTGTCAAATATGCTGCCACTGTTGCAACCAAATTGAACACGCTTTGCTGCTTGGCTGAATCCGGAGCCATGGCCTAAAGCTTCACAAGGGCAGAGCCCTGTTCCCAGGATACCCCGCACAGTACTGGAGGCTAGAGTGCCCCGCAAGTTAGCGGCACAAGTAACCACCGAACCTTCCCGAGTGTCGACATCACAAGCGCATAAACAGCGCGCGTGAAACGATGTTGCTTTGTCACAACGATTCCGATGAGATGCAGGTGACGCTGTGCCCTAGTGCAGCTCAACGTCAGTTCCTGACCAAGTCTTAATCTGATCAAAAAACAAAACCGGTTAGTCGCGGCGACAAAATTGCACGCGATCGGTGTGCCGTTGCTGCGTCGCACTCACTACAGCTTGTGACACTTGCAGCAGTTTACGACGATGACTACCCACTCGCCGCGCTCACGAGCAGGCATGCCCAACACAAGGGTCAGGGCCACTTAGGCCCTATAGGGCCTTTTGACTTATGTGCCCTCCCCTACGTTGCTGATGGCTTTGCGGCAGCACAGCAAAGCACAGCTGACCCGCATCGTCCTGTCAGACACCCTGATTGGAATGGCCCACACTTATGGGGAGGTGCTACCACCATCTTTTCCCGATATTTTCAGCTTTGCAAGGAACCCTCAGCAGACAGTGTTCATAGATGCTGGCAGCGGCTACGGTGCTTTGTTGGCTGCAGCTGTCACTGTGTATGGTTGTAGCCACGCCATTGGAATTGAGAAGTACAAAGACAAATATCTTGCCAGTCTCAAGCTTGTCGGTCAAATGCCTCAAGCCCTGCAGCAGCGCGTAACAATAGTACTGCAGGATATCAACGATACAGACCTCATGCCCCTGCTGGACAGTCTGTCCTTCCAAAATCTACTGTTCTTCTGCAACAATGTTGCCTTCAACTCGGGAACCATTCATAGGTATAACCTATTCTGCATCAGCACACGCAGCCTGAGATAAGCTGCATGACATAGTCACGCTGCAACTTCTTGCCTGTCAACTGGCAGGCTTGGAGTCAAAGTGAGATCACTCCTGGATGAGTTGCAAGCTGCGGACAAGAAGTGCATTGTCATAAGTATGATGCCCTTGACCCTGCTGACAACTAATAAAATATCCTCGCTAGCTCTACACACAACCTGGAATAAAGAGGAGCCGCATGTCACCCCTGTATTTAGTAGCCTTCCGCTTACATGAAGTGCTGATAGGTGTCTGCCACAGTGCAACATGCGAGCACGGACTTGCCTGACCATTGAGCTGCGAGACAGTCTTGTACAAGCATGCTATCAAGTTGAGATGACAAAAGTGCTTGATACACAGCATGAGAAGATATGCATACAGCAGAGGCAATGCTGGCACAGCATAGCTTGGGTGTTTTGGCTATCATATAGGTCATACTGACTGCTTGCTCATTCATGCAGCTGGCGTGCAGAGCAACCTTGTGTCTGATCATGTTGTCGGTCATGCAATTGCCATGGCTAATGGGAAGGAATTGCGTTCGATGAGTTGCGTTCGATGGTTTGCTTGCGTTCGATGGTTTGCTTGCGTTCGATGATTCTGAGTGAGTGCCGCACCTCCTGGTCAGCAAAAACAGAAAGAACTTCACTGCAAATCAATGTTCGACAATAACTCAACAGGTAGTACTCTACACAAAAATTTACATGTAGCTGCTTGTCAGCCAAGCACTCTTCTTTTGTGAAGCTGTGACATGGCTGTTGGAGGCATCCAGCAATTGCTGGTTGCAACAATTGTTGACCCTGTGGCGGGCCAGCAATTGAATTTGTGGCAGTCTGGCAGCCTCACATCACATGTTGGACTTGCACTTGACCCCTGTTTTGTCATGACAAACCGTGCCAGCAGTCCTTGCTTTTTAGCTTCACAACTTTCTTGGCGCAGCATTTCTGTGCTCAAGGCAAGTCATGCAGGACCTGCCACTCAGCATAGTGAGTCGTCAGCAGCTACAGCACCAAGACCCCAGCTTGCCCTTATGCAGCAACCGCCATTCTGCAGTTTGCTCACAAGGCTGAGTTGCCAAATGAGGCTTTTCTATGGCTGTCTGGTTTCAGACTTGTCCTGCATGAGTGTATACTGGCCCTTTCGAATGTCAGCATTTGCCCATTGCCATCTCGAGCAAGTGTTGCCACTGCCCTGTTCTCTCTTACTATCGCTCTTTAAGGGCAAAGGAGTTTTTCATCAGCAGACGTCCAGGAGGGGTAAACGAAGACACAGAAGACATTCTGGAAGGTGGCCAAAGTACATGAGTCACCCTGCCTTCTATCAGTGCTAGGGGCACCTGCAGCATACCACTCTGTTGCCGATGCAGACTTTTACACTCATTGTCTGTTTGCAAGCATGGAAATAGGATGGTCTCAAATGCGCCGCACGTCTGATCTACGGACTAGAATATGTGTATGATCATGACGGTGTACACCGCACGTACAGCTGTGATCTACATACCGCACCATACTTGCTTCTGGAATCTTCACTCAGATCGGCGTTGTCCCCTTCCAGCCAACAATGTCCCTGCAACAAACATAGGGCATGCTATGCATAGCATGCAATTGTCTGAGGTGAGACCTTCACAGCTATTAAATCTGACCTGCGGGATCTTTTCAATGTCAACACGGTCTGGAAGGGCAACCCAGTCTCCTTCCAAAGCTAGCAAACGCTTGATCAGAATGGTTTCAGGACTTGCAGGGGATCTGCATGCAGCATTGCAAGTTTCATAGCTTGCAGCTTGCATGCTGTCAGTGCGTCTCCTCAGCTTGCTGACCTGAACAGAACTACATCCCCTCTGGAGTATCTGTACATCCGTATGCTGAGTTTGTCGACCAAGACAATGTCCTTAGACGCTGAGCCCGAAGGGTTCAACGTGGGCTGCATGGACCTTCCATGCACAGAGGCCGGTCCGGCCACCAGGTCGTTCACAGTAACGAAAATGGGTGTGAGCCAACAAGTCTTAACCACAACGCTTTTTGCAAAGCGCCAGCCTTGGCTCATATAGCGGCCGTCGGCAGCTGCCTCAGCGTTTGTGCTCAGAGGGCATGCACTGGCTGACCGGCCGTTCGCAACAAAGTCAGTGCACCTGAGCGTGCAACACACGGAGACCCAGCTCCCAATCTGTGCAACGCCAGCGTCTTCCGTGTTATGAAGCAACCTGACATGCTGTGAGTGTTATGAAGTCAACGAGTTTGACCGAAACAGCAGCGCTGGCACAAAGTCACAACAGCTGTGACATTGTTGACGGTGCATCGTCACGTCAGCGAATCATCTTTACCCAGACTCCTCACTCACCATTGCGCAGGTCTGGGTAGCTTGACAGCTTGCATGCACACAGCTGCTCAGACAACGACAGGGCTGCTGAGCTTTGAAGGCGGTCTGAGCAGACAAGCATTTCAACCGGTTTGCAAAGCTGCTCGTGTTGCTCCTGATTCAGCTGTCTCCCTTGTGACACCTGTGCTGCCTCAGCTGCCCGCTTGCAAACATTTCCTCAACCTCACCAACGGTGTAGAAGCAGTGCCGTTGCTAGAGTCTCTCCGCTTGCCTTACAGGTACAAGCTGTTGCCTGAGGTCTGCACTCATTTGACGCAACACATGCAGCTGCCAAGGCTCGGCTGATGATTGTGTGTGACTGCAGCTTTGTACGGATTCAGAGCACCTGGTGTGAACAACAGAGATTTGACCTCATTTTGGCCAACTTGGATGCTGCATTGCTGCTGCATCTTGCGCTTGGTCATTGGTAAGCCCTATGCTGAGCAGACTGACTCATGACCTGCAATCATCTTACCTTCATGGCAGAAAGGCTTTGCCTAGGTACATACTAATTCACTTGGTTGTGACCCTGCAGCTGCCTAGTTTGGGACTTTGCCAGTCGCAACAAGAAACGCGGCATACCGCGAGCCCTGTGGTATGTGATGACTCATCTTGCTGGTTGCATTGCATGGCCACAGGAAGGATCTATGCTGATCGATAAGAATCTCTGCTCATTGACTCAGACAAAAAACATTTGCATGACTGATCCTAGGTATGGCTTGGAGTTTGTGACTTATGTCCTGAGAAGGCTCTGGTTTCAGCGCTGCACAGACGCTTGGTTGAGAAGACAGAATGTGACCTCAGTCTTTGAGGCGCACTACAATGATCTGCAGAAAACCACTGTTGCGTAAGTTTGCTTGCTGATCCCCTCTACTTGACGGACCTTGCTGTCACGTCATTGAGTAGACTGTCTACCAGTGAAGACAAGTCTGTGTGCATGATGTGCAAGCCAACTGCTGCATTAGCATCAGAATGCTTCACAGCTGTTGCACATACCATGAGATGCAATGTTGGCTGGCAGCGTAAGCTGTAAGTAATGTCTTTGAGCTGCTGCGAGATTTGGACGCAAAGTGGCAACCCAAGAGGTGTCAAGGTTCATGCATGACAGCAGCATTCTGTTTGCAGGAAGCTGAGGTACTACATGAGGTACATACCACCAGGGGTCACCGACATTCAGTTGTACGGCGTGTGCAAAGCTACTGTGCATGACCCAGATCCTGGATATTACAGGTATTGTTTTCACAACAACCATGCACACATACAATCTCCAGCTTTCCTAGGAGTGCTGCTTGATTGGTCTTTACTCAACTGCCCCAGATTGCTCTTGGTCAGATGTGCTGTACTTGCTGCTGTTAGGGATATTGTACACAAGCACTTGTGGAATGGCCTCACTACAGACACTGTGACTGCTGAGCAGCAACCCTCATCACAGCAGACAACTCTGTCAGACGCACAAGAGGCACCGACTGGCATTCCACAAATTGGTAGCAGAGACCTTGGTGAGTCATACATGCTTTCATTGGAGCTGTGTGATCAGAGCTTATGCTGTATGCCTGGAAACACAGCAAATGATGCTGCAGAGAATGATGCCCAAGCCCTGCTAGCAAGCTATGGCTTCAAGGTGGCTTTTGGTGGTATATACTGTATAGACGACTACCGAGCTATGTAGACAGGGTTAGCAATATCAGCGCCACCTGAGTCAGGCAGAAGATGTCTCTGCGCAGCTGCAAGATGTTTTCTGTGCTTGAAACAATATGTAACGAAACAAAACATGTGTAAGGTAGTTCTTTGACATGCCTGTGCGCTCAATGACGCATGCAAATTTTTAGCAGGGCATGTATTTCTTGCCAAAAGCTTCGCCATGTTGACTGTCCATGCCTGTTGCACGTATTGTGTCCTTACAGGCTACGTGCAAAATCAGGCACTTCCAGCCTGACCTGTTCAATTGCCCATGCTGACAGGTAGATTGACCAATGTGTTTTCAATTCAAGCAAAATGGCCACGCCGAACAACAATTCAAACTTGAGTGCAGAATCACTGCCCAGGAGCATCAAAGCTATGGCAGCACCCCACCGTGCTGTTGCAGGCAGACAAAACAGACTGAAGAAGTACAAAGTACAAAGGGATCATGTTATACATTTAGAATCTGAGCGGCTCAGACTACTCAAAGCTCGCCAGCTCTGCCTCCATACTCACATCTGGGCTGCCACCTGTTGCTGCAACAATTTTACGCAGCACGATAGCAGCTATAAGCAAACAAAGCATTACAGCAAGCACTGTCAAACCCAGATCCTCCCATTCGTGAGCTGAGCGCCTTAAGAGACAGCTGCTGAGTGACTGCTGTGTTGAGGAACCCTCACTGCAAAGACACATTCACACATGAACGATGTGATAGCTCGACGTAAAGTACTGGGATGCATGCTCATTGTCTGCAAAGTTTAATACCAACAAGTGTATTGTCACACAACTGCCTTCTTGCTGCTCAAGCTAGCTGTTAGATTTAGCATATCTGACAGCTAGCTTCAGCATGAAGAAGGCAGTTGTATGACAACACACTTGTTTGTAATCAACTTTGCAAAGTTACGTTTGCAGGCTTGCAGCTTTGCCCCAATCAAAGAGCATGCCATACTCCAGTAGCATATCAGACAACAACTGGTTTCAGTGAGCCAAGCACCCATGCTGGCAGCAATGCATGCAACAGACAGTAAACCATAGCAAAAGGCATGCAAAGCTGAAGCTATACACTTACCTAACTGATGCTGAGCTGGTTGACGCAGTCTGTACATGGTTCCTTTGCCTCACTCCTTCTGCTGGTGCTATCTCACTGTGCAGCTGCACCACTGGACTCTGCTCAGCTGACATAGCCTGTGATGATGTGGAGTGTGCTGCAGCAGGGCTTGTCACAGACTCTGCTTCTGGCAATGCATCACTGCTGACTGATGGCTGTGCTGGAGATCCTTGAGCAGGGGCAGCAGTTGAACCCTCACTGTCAGATGACTTGCCTTCCTGCAGCATTGTATTGCACATATCTTGTCATGTGGGGGACACTCGACACAGAACAATGTTGTCTCCTTTTGAGGTCAGCACAAGGCACTATGAATTTGCCCTTCTTCAAGCATGTATAAAGCCTCTAAGCAATATATGAGCACTTGCCTGTTCTGCAGCTAGCATGCGAGCATGCAGGTGGTTGATGATCTGCTGCTTGGCTTCACTGCCGTACTTTGGGGGCGCCTTGCGTGACTCAACAGCAAGAACGCGCTTCTCCTGTTTGCTGAAGTCCTGCATGAAACAGCACCAAATGCCATTTGTGCGCTCACAACACCTGAGGGCAAAATGTCCATTTTGATGTCGCGCATCAGCCATAGGGCGTTAAGGTCAGAAATATTTGGCATAAGACAGGATCTTACCAAAGAGCCAATCGCGCCATGGCCAGAAGTGGGCAAGAATGCAATCAGAGCCACCAGGGCCACTCTGACACTCCAGGAAGGCTGCCAGTGTTCTGGGTGGTGAGAGGACATGGACAGACAGATTTTGACCCCTGTCTCAAACCTGCCACTGGGCGAAACCATGATGAATGACGGTGGCTTGAATGGATACTCTGGTGGCAAAATGATGCGCCCATGATAGATTCCACCCTGCAACCATAAAGCAAAAGGCTCAATTGGCTGCCATGCTGCAGGTTGCACACGCATCTGCCACAGCAGGTTGCATATGCATATATGACACACCAGCTGCAGGTGTGCTGTACCTCAAACTCAGAGTCTGGTGGACCACGAATGGCAAAGTGCCACTCAAAGATGTTATCCTGCATGTCCAATAGAGCATGAGTGAGTCGAGACAGCTGGTTGCCCCAGCCAGCGAGATCCAGCGTTTGAGCTCAAAGCACCTCCAGCGCTTCAGCCATTATCTCGCCACTGGTCTCGCGCTGAATTTCTCGCATCTCCTGCAACATATAAGCAACATAGTCATGACAGGTCACAGACTGCCCCGTCAGAGCAGTTCAGCTTGGCCTCACCTGCATAATCCGCTTCACCGCGGGATTGCGAAGGTTGTATTTTGTGCTGTCCATTGTGCAAAGCCAGGTCAGACCCCCAAGCACAAGTTTCTCGTGTGTACGGGTCCTCGTACTCTGCGCGATGTATACAGTTCGATGCTGCACTTCGCATGTGCTTCTCTTCGCTGCTAACTTCCACCTGCACCACGTAATACCTAACTTACTGTCATGCAAATGCAGCATGCACCTTTTGAACATGAACAAGCTGTGTTGGCTGGCAGAAACTTGTAAAATCCTTCTTCTTCTTCTTCTTCTTCTGATTGCCATGATTGGCACAAGCGATCGGCTGTGTTGGCTGGCAGAAACTTGTAAAATCCTTCTTCTTCTTTCTTCCTGCCAGACTGTCATGCAAACGATGCATGGAAAGGCCCCGGATCAAATCAGTCGCAACATGCGAAATCTCATTGAGAGGCCCATAACACAGAGACCGATGACATGTCCGCTCTGCTCAGATCTGAGGCAGCATCAATAACGACAATAACACCTGGCAGCAACTGTTGCGACTGCTCAGGCGACATCTTTTCGGGGGGTTTGAACGCATCCCGCTGATTCTGTCAGGTGCGGGTGAAATGCAATCAAGACATGCCATGCTGGCAATGCAATGCAACACCGGATGGGGAATGCCAGGTGTCGATGGCCACATGCTGCCATGGCGGTCAAATCAAGTAGTCAACGCATTTCAAGCTACGGAAGTGTGAATAGCAGCGCATGCTTGTGCGTCGCACTTTCTGCCTGTCACAGCCGCTCCCATTTGCTGAGAGACTATTAGTAGCTTGCTCATCCTTTCATGGCCGCAAGCACACCACGTTTCAAAGCACCCACTGTAGAAGTCCCTACCGAAGACTCGTCCCCGGCTCTTAGTAGACTGCTGGACACCTTCAGCCCTCGCACACGCAAACTGTCCAAAGTAGGCATTGCAGAGGTACGTTGTAAGACCTGGACGCAGCAGCCATACGCTAGTCAACAACCCTAGCAATAAACGGCCTTTGGCGGTGTTGCCATGCCGTTCTGGCTTTGACCGCGCCACTTCGGCTGTGTGCACCTCTGACTCCATCTATCAGCTGCACAGCTTGCCCGTAGTCTTTATGTAGTGCTTACAAGCATTGGCATTCCTGCTGCCCTGGCTCATCAGGCTTCACTGCAAAGCGTAGACAGCAGCAACTGTGTCTGCTGCAGCGTCAATTTGCATTTGAGGCTGCTTTCCATTGCATTGATGAGGCTTACAAGGCAAAGGGTCCCTTCTTGAGACATGCGTGCCACTTTCGGGCAGAAAGGTAAAAGCGCCAGATGTGCAATTGCTTGATCTCCACACAGACATGTTAGCCAAAGCAACTGTTTCCAGCTTGGACAAGAGCTACAGTGTATATGCTGAGACATGAACCCATATTGTCTATCCCATCCTGAGTTGGCGCTTGTGTCTGCAGGTACAAGGTACTGAAGGCGGCTCTCAACTTGAGAGGTAGGTAGCAGCAACTGCAGTACAGCTCAGGTGCTGTAACGCCCCTTGTGCTGAAGCTTGACAGTCACAAGATGTCCCTGCTCGCAAAGCAACAACAGGCTTGATTTGCATAACTCAACATTTGTTGTGTGTATGCACAGATGATCAAGCCAAGCTACCAACTGAAGGCTTTGCGCAAGGCTTTGCCTTTCCTGGTGAAGCGTCTGCAACAAATGTCACACTTCCAACGCCAGAGGGTTCTCCAGAAGCAAAGCGGCTAACTTATCATGAGCCCGGTGAGTCATTGTCATGAAATGTGTGTATAGGAACTGGCTTGAACTCATTATACGTCTTGGCCCAACCTGTGCTTACAAGTTGGCATCAGTCACTGCACAGCACTCTTGTAAGAGTCTTACATCATGTGCCACAAATCAGCCTGGGATGCCAGACCCTGGCTGCTTGACAAGCAGTGAGAATGTGCTGGACATTGCTTTATATGACAAGCAGCTGATGTACTCTGTCATGGATTTGCCATTGAGACATGCACCTGCTTGCATGCCTGCAGCTGTGGAGCCACAGACAGCAACCAAGACAGGAGGCGTGGCTCGATGGTGGCGCAACAAGTTCAGTAGCAAGAAGACTAGGAAGTCAACACCCTCCTACACCGCTCTGCAGGTGCTGCCCTCATCACCATGTCATCTTGGCTTTGATCACCAGCAATGGTGGTCATACAGCATGAACGACATACCATCAAGGAGCTTGTATTGAAAGCAGGTGTATTGTTGGCTGAAGACATGCGCATGTTCACAATTGTACTGGCCCAGACATTTCCTCACTGGATAGTGCATGAGCCAATTGCACATAAACAACCTACAGTATGACAGCTTTATTTGAGCATGAACAACATGCTGCATAGAGCAACAGGCAGCCCTGAGAATCCATACCTGCACCTCTCAGACAAGGCAAACATTCCTGACCACAACGCTTATATACAACACATGTATACTCTGTGCAGAGTGTCCCAGAGGACAGCTCAGCCACCCCAAGCAAGGCAGCTGCCCCAGGCCCTGCCCTGGCCAGGGTGACTGATGCTGACAGCACAGATGGCAGCCCAAAGATTCACGTTGGCCGGATGGTCAGTAACACTCAGAGTAGCATGCAGCTGAGCAACATCATGAAGACCAATCAGCTGTTTGAGCAGGGCAGCAATGGGCTAGCGCAGGAAGTGCACCCACCAACTGCTCATAGTCATGGAGGTCAGCACACTGCTGTGATATTGCTACTTGCACAGTCTGCACGGTGACACACACTATCATGCATCAGTATATCACTCATGTGTGCTCAACTTTGACCCTGGACCAAGGCAACTGTGCAAGACACTAATCAAGTGACACACATGCACAGTACAGCACTACCTTCTCATGAGCTGGGAACAAAACACAATGCAGTGCATGCTGTAGCTTCAGCCGCAGTGTTCTGTATAGCTTTGCAGTTTGACCAGACAAAGGACCATGTGTCAGAGCCTGGCAGCACGGGGATTCATGTCTTGTTGGCACATTGTGCAAATCTTATCAAGTTGTGTATTATCAAACTCCGACAACGTGTTTGGTTTAGGGGCTCCCCAGGCGCCTGCAGGGGTCCCAATGCACCGCAGGGGTCATTCCACAGGGAGTATGCACCACCGGCAGCTGTCAGCAGGCAGTGCTGTGGAGTTGGGCAGGGCCTTTGACTCCTTGCTCTCTGCTGCGCCCACAAAAGGTACTGCTGATAGCTTCACCAAGTATGGTCTTCTTGTGGTTGGCACCGTGTGGGTACAATGCAGCGCAATGCAATTCATGCTTGCTTGTCTGCAAACATCTGTGTTGCAGTGCTCAGTGTCATGCAGCACTTGTGGCATAACCTGACTGGTTGTGTTGCAGCTGATGTTTGTGCGGCATTTCACACCAGGACATATGTCATGCAGGAGACGAGGTGCAGCACTGGATCTGGCTGCTGCGCACCTTCTCTGACAGATGTTGCGTCACACATCTGAATGCACGGCTGCTGTACATGGTGAGCATCGTGCTCCTGTCCACATCAGGCATTACAAACATAGGCATACGATACCTAACATATGCTGACAAGATCTTGCATACAGACAAGACTTGTCCTGCCTGTACCTAGCACATCACAAACTGGAAAGTGTACTATTTTTGTTACTGTTATCATGATCAAAGGCTTCCATTGCCAATTATGGCATCCTGGGCCATCCTTGCTTTGCCTGTCAGACTGCGTCAGCCTGCAGGTCTCAGCCTTACTGTCAGCATTGCTACACACTGACTACGACTCTTACATGACAGCTTTTTGACCAGGCTGCATTGCTCATACACAGAAGGGCCCTTCAGCTGCAAGTCCACAAGGCAAGGTGTGCATGTGCAGGCAAAAGTGTCACGCCAGATCACATGTGAGGAGTCATGGCTGCGGCTGCTGACATGGGAGCTCACACCCATCATGCAGCACCTGCACCACAGCAAACTCCACTCCAGTAAATCCTCTGATCTTCAACCTGTCTTCTACTCTGTCTGTGTGTCTGTCTGCCTGTGCTTGCATGAATGACAATGTGCATCATGTTCTTGAGTACTACCTGCCTGCAGTCACTTAATACATGGTGCAAAATTCAACTGTCCTGCGAGAATGGCTTGCTCGAATGTGGTGGTCTTCAGGCTGTCTGCTGTCATATTGCATGCGTGGAAAAGTGCAATGCATGACCAGGCAGACAGTACGATATCCAAAGTGCAGCAGCAGTGCAACCATCTGTGAGCTCAGGCCTGTGTACCACCTTGCATCTGGTGGTAGACAAGCCCATGCATGTCACAGAGATTGTCCTGCATAGATACAAACTAGACATGAAAGCTGTTAGCAATGCAAGCAAGTTTGCAAGTCTGTGTAGACATGGAAGCAGTCAGCAATGCAAGCAATGTGACCCACCAAGAATGGTATCTTGACCTGCAGGTTCAGAAGATGCTCTGCATCTGCTGGTAGACCGCTCCATGCGTGTTGCAGAGACCGCTCTGCACAGCTACAGGACACAGGACAAGGCAGCTGGTGACAAAGCTGCACTGCTGCTGCAAGCAGTGAAGCTGCTGAGCCTGCTGAGCAAGTGTGCCATGCCCAATGGAGGGGATGTGTCTGCGCTGTTTGAGGAGCACATGCGCAATGCAGCCAACAGGCGGTATAGGACGCTCAAGTCAGACCTACAGCCACCCATACTAGGTACCCTCACACAACACTGGATGACAATGGCAATGACAGTTACAGAAAACAGCGTATGAATATGGAGAGCAACATGGTCCATCTCATGTGTAGATGTACTAGCAACTGAGGTAGAGTATTTTGCTGCTGGCACAGTATCAGGTCTGTGAGGTCAGAGAATCCTACTTTGCTTGCTGATGACATTGCATTGCATGCATGTTGGCAAAAGTTCAAGAATGCATTTGCAATGAAGCAACATCGGCTGCTGCTGACGCAACAGCCGGTCAGAGGGTGAGGGCAGAACCTCAGCCCTTCTTGCTCTTGATCACAACAATGCAAACGCCATGTCAGAAGACCAGACAGTGGCAGTCCCCTGATGAGCAATGCCGCACCTAGGTCAAGCTATTCTCGACATCTCTACATGTCAATCACGTCGCTGCGTTCATGCCTAGCGCAAACACAGCAGATCCATCGTCAATCTGAGTAGCTGACAGTCGATGGTGTGCTGACCACACAACCTGCATGTTTTGCAGCTTGATAGAGCAGATGGTACATGGTTCATGCAGAGTGTCCCAGAGTAGAGGGGAGTCAGGCTGCGCAGCAACAGAGTGAGGAAGTGAAGGTGCTGGCTGCATTGGCACATCAGCTGGTGCAGGACGTTGGGGATGACTCGGACTCCTACCAGCAAGCTTTCGGCACACGCTCCATCTGTCTGCCTGCCGTCACTTGCAGGTACGCATGACAGCAACGGCTGTGGTGCCTGTCTCATGACTGAGGTTCATGTAAGCATGCGCAGGGTGGGCGTTGCAGCAATCAGGAGGCTTGTTATACTTGGACGGCCGCTGGCAAAGCAGCAATGGCTCCAAGAAAAGATGGCCTTGACTGTGTGACTGGGCTGGCATTGCCTACTGTTCATGCTTCCAATGCTTAAGAGCAAGAGGTTGCTGTGGTTGTGACAAGAGGCAGTATTACATGGCTTCAGCAGACCTGTCCATTGCCACGAGAATACTACATAGCTGAAAGCGTCTGATTATGCAGACACCTCATGCCAGGAGCTTGTGAATGGCTGTACTGATTTGCTCCCCAGAGCTTGCAATGTTCTGTTCCGTTTCCTGAGACACTCAGCAAGTTGGGTGTTTGTGCAGGGTGTACTGTGTGTTGCTCCGGCCAGACATAGAGGCTGTGTTGGCTGGCCCTCAGAAGGTGGCCCCTAATGAGGCCTTCTTCCGGCTGCTGGTGGCTGTGCATCAGCTGGACAACCTGGCTATCCAGTGGTGTGGGGGCAAGATTGGTACGTGCATTTGCTGCTGCCATAGCTGTAGTCGCCATCAGCCAAGCTGCAACTTGCCAACTGCTTTTGACACACTTCTTGAGCATGCATCACAAATCGCCATTCTGATCAGTGAAGTGGCACACTCGCCTTAAATATGGCCCAGTGTGTGTGTGTTAAAGCCATTTTCTCCCTCCTAGACTTTCAGGTCCTGTCAGGACTTGCACATGATCATGTGACAGCAACAGCTGTACAGATCAAACAAAATATTTGTCTGTGCTGTTGGCCTGGTAGAATGTGCACCCCTGAAGCAGCGTTGCTAGATGGTCTCTGGGTTCGCAATACACAGATGGATCACAGAAGGATCGTCGAGTAATCGCATTTCAACAAAGACAAAACACATTCTGAAACAAGTCCGCAGTTGCGGCGCTATACATATGACCTTTGAGCTGAACATACGCAGATACCTAGCTCATCATGAGCTGGAAAGCGTTTCAATTACTGTTATTATCCTCATGATTATTAAAGTTGTTGTTATTGTTGTCATTTTTAATTATCATCATTATCATCATCACTATCACTATCATTATCATCCTTATTTTCATTATTCTTATTATTGTTAGTATTACTATTATTATATGCAGGTCGTGGTCAGGCCTTTGCTGGGGCAGGTGGGGGGCCAATGCTGCTGCCAGTGGTTGAGGACTGGGTGAAGGGCGTGCGCAGCAACCTGCTGCAATGGAGCACTCGCTTGTTGGGCCAGGAGCAATGGCAGCCTTACTCCTCAGGACAGGTCGGTTATTGCCCTTTGCCTATGTGACCTCTGCAGTTGTACTGTACAGCCTCTGCATCAACTCATGATCATGATGATATCAATCATCAAGTGTGATTAACAAAGGCCCAGGCATCAGGTGCATACAACGCAAGTCAGCTTTCTTCAGACAGGCTTGTTCCGACAAATTTCGTCAGCTAGCACAGCAGCTGACTCTCTGCTCCTGTCTTGTTGCAACTCTCAACAGCTTGTTTGCATCAGCAGATCAGCAGAGACGTGATGCATGCCTTTCCCCTTGATTTCACTGATGTTGCTTTCACCATCTGCCTCCTCTGAAGCCGTGCCTGATGCTTGCAGAGCTTGTGCAGCTGGTCTCTGGTGGAGCTGTACAGGGCTTTTGGGTCGAGTGTGGATGCCCACAAGGCGGTGCTGGCGGCCCACCCCATGTATGCCAACCTCATGGAACGCGCCCTGGCCAAGGTGGTTTTGCAACATGTCACCACGCTGGAGAAGTTCTGCCAGGTACTTCACCTCGCTAAACAGAAAGGAAAAGAAAAGTTCAGGGATCATAACGGGGGCCTCCAGAGGCGGCAGCCCAGAGTTCACCTCGCTGCAGCATATATAAACATTGCGTGCTGCTGCAAATCATGCAGGTTTGTGTTCATGACTGGATGTCACAAATGCCTGGTTGCTTACCAACCACGAGGCACGAGTTGTTTTCTTACATCTGTTGTCTCAGCACAGTCACAGAAGTAATTCGTGACACCACCTCTGCCAACAGTGCATGATGCGGCCCTTCCTAGCAGGTAAAGGCATCAACTGGGTTGCCAGATGGGGCACCCTGCTTGGTGTCGCATATAGCAAAAGCTGTTGTTGTTACCTGTGATGCCACAAACAGTTGCTGGTGGGCACTTAGTTGCTGTCAAGCAGCCAAGTAGATTGTGACCGCCTTGCTGATCGTGACAGACCCATATTGGCCTATGTTTGAGACAAACTGCAGCTGCAGCAGTGCATTTGGTTTGCAGTTTGAGTATGGCAATCTTTTTTTGGCTGCAAAGGGTGGCTGCATACATTTCCTTTGCTGTGACTAGAGCTTATGCATTGAGCTCATGCTGCTCAGTTTGAACCTGTGTGAAAATGCTGAGCTTGGACAAAACAAATCATTCGACGCCGTTGTCTGTTCTGCACAATGTCGGTTTCACCCCAAGTATGCTTGCTGCAGGCAGAGCTGCCAAACTCACAGTCCAGTAAGATCATTCAGCCCCTGCGAGCACTCAAGAGCCGGCAGATGTCCATGCAGCTGGGGCAGGGCCCAACTGATGGTGGCCCTGGGGCATCTGCCCGACTGTGTGCGTATCTGAATGACATGCGGGAGCTGCGCACCAAGCAAGGAGAGCTGACAGCAGCCTTCAAGGCTTGCGTGCCTGTTGCTTGGTGGGGCACTGATGCTGGCTACAAAAGCCAGTTGGGGGATAGGTTCAAGATGTGCCAGGTATGTGATCTGCCGCAGTTTGTGCATATATATGTGCAAAGTACATGAGTTCCAAGAAAATGTGATACTTTTGCAAACAGCTGGACAAGTGCAGTCGTGACAGCTTGTTCTGTCTAACAGCTGCATTGCAAGTGATCATTGTATGAGCAAATGAGTTAAGAAATTTGTGATGAACAGGCCCAAGCTGTGCTCTCGCAGCTTACACATCTGCACTTGCAATAGCCACATTGGGTTGAGAATCTGCAGGTCGACATAGAGCGTTCTTACGCCTTGGTCCTGCACAAGCTGGTGCGTCGCATCAATGGCAAGCTAACGCAGTCTCTGCGGCAAGCATTGGATGAGCAGCTGTCATTGGATGCCAACTGCCAGTATGGCAGCCGGACAGCCGCGGCCTACTCTGGCAGCGAACAGACTGTACTGCGCCTACAGCCGCTGACGAATATGTATCAAGCGCAGCTGGCACAGATGGCCGGGCTGCTTGACGTCAGAGTGTTCAGACGAGTGGCCAGGGAGCTGTGGAATGCAGCTGCCGGGGTGAGTTCATCTGCGCCGCTTGCACATGTGCAAATCACGCCCTGGCAGTGCTTGACCATAGCTGGCTGTATGTGAATCTGTTGCAACTGAAATGGCTGATGTTGTGTTCTGCAGCATCTCCACGAGGTCTTGACAGCAACAGAGGCTGGTAGAGACAGCGATATCAACAACAGCATGGAGAACATCATGCCTCGTGTCAAGCTGATTGATGCCAGTCTGAAGGTCAGCTTGTGTGACAACTACAGTCCCCTCTTGCGTTTCAGGATCTGCTTCTTCTTGCATTGTTTTCAAGGCAATTTGCCAGCACTCAATGCTGACAGCCGGGGCAGCAAACAGGCTGGCTTTGCTTGCTGCATACGGCAGCATTTGATGGTGAATGGCATGTTGTACATGGCATACCTCGATGGTTGCCAGCATAGATTACATTCCTGCCAAGGCTAAGGCCCTACCCCAGGGGGCATCGGCTCTTGCTTACTGCCGGTGAGTGAGCACATAACATGAGTCTAAGAGTACTGAAGCTGTGTGTGTGCTTGCAGCATGTGTCAGACTTCTTTGTGACATCGGCAAATGCAGCATTGTCAAAGTCTGATGAGCCAGAGAAGGTGAGAAGATCACTTTTGCAGAAAGGAAAATTGATGTTTGCAAGGCCGCAAGCTCAGCTGCCAGTTGCACCTTTGACATGCACATGTAACAGAACTCAATGCTACAGATCTGCTCATTGCTGCATGTCACTTTCTGGCGCGCCTGTGTTGATGATTGCAATAAATGTTCTATGATACTTGCAGGTCAAGAAACTGCGCCGGATGCTGTCTGTATTTACCCTGCAAGATCAAGAGGCAGCTGATTCTTTTGACTGCTCGCCATAGTCTTGCTCCTTCAGAATCAGTATAACCCAGTGTGACTGTCTAACATTTCTTTTGTATTGGCGGCCAACTTCATGTGCTGCATTAGCCCACTGTTTTCTCTGCCGATGGATGATCCGTCAGTACTTGGTTGACAACGCATTGAGTTGACTCTGAGCTGCACCCTTGTGATCCCTTGTGGAGTGTGAGAGAGGAATCAAAAGATTGGCGTTGGCTATTTCGTGGTAGGATCACACTTTGACTCAAGATGAAACTGCAAGCCTACATTTGCATGTCAGACTGTGTTTGCAGCAGGTGCCTATCAATATTGGGTTTGAAATTTTCAGTTTAGTACAATTGCAATAAGATGGAAAAGTTGGTCTCATGGCCACAAGTTCAGCACAGCTACCAGTTTTAGCGTTTGACCATGACATGCTTGTTTTTCGACGTGTAAACACCTGTATCCTGCCATGCTTCTGTGGCATCTATAGCAACCTATCTCCTGTGAGGTTTCCTCAGCATTACTCACAACTGTCAAGATCAAAGGCGACACATGCATCCTAGAGACTGAGTCCGCCAGCAAGTTGGAAGGTTCTAGACTTTTCTGACCCAACAACAAACTCACTCTCAAACATGTCCTCTGCCAAGCTATCGCAAGCAGCCCCCAATTCTGCAGAACACACAGCTCTGGTTGTCAAGGAAGTAGCTGCAAGCAACATAACACGGTATTGCAGGTCTTGCGGCTGCACATAAATCATCATTGCCAGTGCACTGTCAGGCAGAGGAAATAAAACTACACGCATGAGGACGGTGTTATCCTGGTGACAGCTTTGTCAACAAAGCAGAAGGCACTGCAAAATCAACAAGCTTAAGCATGCCGTGCATGTCTCACCTGCAGCGCTCTGCTGCAGGATATCATCCAACAACATATCGGCAATGCTCTCCACTACCTGCATACACCTCACATCATATTCAGCTGGCATTCACATAACAGGTAGTGACACGTGCCAAGATCAGTCCAACGCACATGGCACACAACAGATAACAGGACAGCATCAAATGACTTGTTTCATTCAAACTCAGAATTTTGACACCTGCACTCAAGGGAAGGCTGTAGCTACTGCCTGTTGGCTCCCCTGATGAGTCTCAAAGACACAAAATGTAGACTGATTGATCCATTGATGGATTGAAAACATGATTTTGTATAGATGAAAGGACAGGCAGGTGCAAGTGCATAAACCCATCTGACATGTGACGCTGTTATGCATGCCATGACTGCGTACACTTGCATAGTAAGATGGCATCAATTGCATGCCATGACTGCCTGCATATGCCTTGCCGGCAGAGACTTCATCTTCAACTTTACAGCGCAGTTTAAGTTTCTGAGACAGGCTGCATTTGCAAAGGGGGGTCGTGCTAGGCAACACCTGGGTGGGGTCAAAGGCAGCATGCTCATTGCCCACACACGCCCTGTCAAAGGCCCTTTGCTGTTTGATGTAGCCCCGTCGATGAGCCAAGATTCTGTGCACATCAGAGTCAGATAGGCCACAGCTGGAAGCAGCTGGCGGCCTGACTTGTGATGCAGTGGCCAGCAATTGCGTATCCCCTGAGGCTGCTGTCACAAGTGCAGTAACAGGACTTCCCTGCAGCATGACCATGACCACATAGTTTTTTGTTTCTCTCTTTCTGTACAATTCAAAGAAAGGAGCAAATCAATGATTTCCATGATGATGCTTGAGGAGCGCACAGTGCGCAGCTCATACAAGACGTGGCAAACAGATAAGGCAAAGTTAAAGGCAGACTTTTTTGTCCAGGCAAAAGGCAGCACCTGATCATGAACAATTACTTGCCAGCATTGCTTCAGCTTGATCCCATTGCGCCCTTATGACCAATATCAATCAAGCATGGAGATAAAAATTGCATAACAGAAAAATTATCATGTAGTATTTTGTATTCTGGGAAGACACAATGTAATTCACTGTCTCTCAGCAAATGATTACCCTCAATGCAGACAGCAGTGCTGGTAAGCAGACAGGAGCCTACCTGCTCACGCTCTTGCCCTGTCATGGCCAACATGCCAGCAGCTTCCTCAGCATCTGCAACTCCACCTGCATGCGCACTAGACCCAGCAGCTGCCTGGCCATCCTCTGATTCTCCTAGTCCAGAGGAGCAATCCTGAGCACCGTCAACCCCATCTGTTCCTTTGGCTTGCTGCTGCTGCTGCAGGTCATTGACTGGCATCAGCTCATCACCAGCAATCCCAAGCTGGTCAGCAGCAGTCAATGCAAGCTGAGTATCCTTTGACTGATCACCAGAGGCTGCAGCTGTGGGCTGATGGTCTGAGGCCTGAGCATCTAGCGCTGAGTCTGGCGAGTGCGAGAGGCTGATTTGGCCTTCCACAGCAGAGATGAGACCCAGCATGCGCTGCTGCAGGTGTGTCAGCTTCTGCCAAGCTTTGGCTTTATGTGGATCCTCAAAGTCTGGGGCAGTGGCGGCAGCTTCTGCCTGGCTGCTGTCCTGCTCTGCACAGCACAGCATGCAAACTGAAGCAACGAGCCACAATCTACCAAAAATTGCCGGTAAAGCCAGACTGAATCATTGCTATCTTGGCAACCCTGAGCCTGACAAATCTTGATGTTGCAGATGAGATGGCATCTTGGCAATTCAGACCTGAAGTGACAGACAACGTTGCAAAGCAATCAATGTTGCACTTGATTTTTGGCCTCAAGGATGGATTGTGTGGGGTGCTGCACACGTCTAGCATTGCGTTCAGTGTTTGCAGCCAAGATGACATTAGCAGGCGCATCGGCAGAGCCATCATCACAAGAATGAACAAGCTAGTACAAGAGTGAAGTACAGGAGGGAACATGCTAGGTCAAGATACGATGAAATCTTTTGAGAGATGGTTGTTTCATGCCGCTGCAAGAGAAGGTGATGATGCAGAGAGATGCTCATACAGTGCTGTCTTGTATGGTGGCCAGAAGCGCCAGCACTAGTTCTGTCAGGCCTCTCAAGACAGATTTGTTCACACAGTAAGTTGACAGGGTTGCAGCAATTGACACCCTGACAAGGTCTCAACTTGCTTATACTGCAACAGGCGCGAGCACAGTGTGACGCAGTGTGTCTCACCTGGCTGTTCAGACGGTGCATCATGCTCAGGCCCCTGCACAGGTGCGCTGTTTCTATTCACCCAGATCGGCTTTCCACCAAAGGCATGCTGCTTCACCAAGGATGACTTGCCGGCTGCTGAAAAGGGCATTGTCTTCTGTTGCTTGCCATTCTCTGAAGCTCCAGCCCCTTGCAACCCTGTCATGGCATGTGGGTTGCAGCTGTAGTGAGATTCTGGGGGTGCCTCACCATCAGCAGCATGCTGCAGCTGGGGAATTCTGTCCCCAGCTGTGGCAGGCAGCTGCCTGGCTGCGGCAAGCTGCTGTGGCGCGAATCCTCTTCTTTGCCGCTTTGCATGCTGCGGCCTTGGACTGGAAGCATGTTGAATGCGAGCCAGGGCTTCTTGCAAGAGCTCCTTGGCTGAGGGGCGGGGGCTGAACCTGCCCATAGCCCCCTCAAGCCCACCCTGATCTTTGGGATTGCCAGACATCAGCTGATCATCCCAGTCAGGCCGCTGTCGCCGCCTGACTGAACCCCCCTTCACCCCTGAAACCTTGATGGGAATCACTGGACCATGCTTGTACAGCCGCCGCTGAACGCCACCCTGCCTCTTCTTCTCTGGCAGCTGATGATGACATGGTGACTCAGCAGGGCTTTCCCACCTGGCATGGCCGCACTCATACCACTGATCTCCCTGCTTGGGTTCCCCCATGCTGCTGCGGTCATGTTGCCTGTCCTGCTGCCTCTGCTGGGCAGCATCTGAGCTGTGACCATGCC
>JAABUK010003634.1_pt1 | contig 25870 bp, 39 predicted proteins | sample 5559141 | NCBI WGS metagenome assembly JAABUK01 (sample SAMN10711869, study PRJNA513367) | rock metagenome | isolation source: Antarctica rocks | place: Antarctica: Victoria Land, Pudding Butte nord | collected 2016-01-03 | reverse complement strand
AAATCCTTGATGGACAGAATCTTCCCTGACTATATGGCAACCCCCTCATCAACCCTCAACTCCTCCTCCCACCCCTCCATCCCCCCCTCACTCCACCTCCACGCCTCAAACCGATGATTCAGATCCCTCCTCCCATGCACCCCGAACGCACCCTCGAACCCACCACCTCTCGGTCTCGGAAACACGTAAAACACCTCCCTTACCCTCGAATGGAGGAGCGCCATACAACACATCACACATGGTTCGTGTGTGCAGAAGAGACTGAGCGAGGTGAGGAGGTAATCCGCGCCATTACGGGTGGGTTGGACGACGTTGAATGGCGGGACGGTACGGAGGCGGGCGATACTGGCGATGCAGTTGAGCGTGGCGTGCCGGAGTGGATGGGCCTCGGACGTCCGGGTATCGTGCGATACGGCGCGAAGACCAGTAGTTGGGGGGATGAAGCCATCAGGTCCGGGCCAGAAGTGCTGTGGTGGGGACGTGCAGAAGACAGCTACCGGAAGCTCGCCTTTGGCCTTCGCAGCTCGGGCTAAGGATAGGACGCGATAAATCCCCGCCTTGACCCAGGCTTTGCGGGCGGGGGACCAAGTATGCGATGTGGTTGGTCGGACTGGCGAGGGGGCATACAGGGTCGGCCAGATGGCTGACTTCACTCGGAGCTGATCCAGACTGCGAGCGGGACTGGCAGGTGCGGTGATGAGAAAGGGGGATAGATCGCTGAGTGGGGGATCAAAGGTGGCCATGGTATCGAGAAGCTCGGTGAGGGTAAGATTCGATGCCAGGCAGAGGGCTATCAGGGGATAATCTAGACACTTATCAGCTTATACTAGGCGAAGACGACGGGCACACCTCCACTGCCGTCTGGCTTGAGTCGCCGAGCAACCCGTTTCAGGTGTCTCATGCGATAGTCGGACGCGCATGTCTTGCAGAAGCTATTCCCTCGTGTCAGGAAATGGTCAGGTGGATGGAGAAGACCGACTTGAGCACCTCGCGAGTCATCCTCGGATCCGTCACCTCGACCACCCATACGTCCACTAATCCAATCAGCAAGCTCCACACAACTATACGCAATGCTCACGCATCTCATCGGCACCCGCATCCTCGCCCATCCTTTCCGCCGGCCCCTTAATCCGCACCACCTCTCCCCAGCTGTCGTTCGAACTGGAGCTCCCCTCCCTCTCCTTCTCACCATCGAACCATTTCTCTTCTCTCCAGTCAAGATCCGGAGTGAGCACGACCGGCCCAACATGTTCGTGTCGCAATACTTTGTTCTTTCCCGAGTGGAGTGGCGCTGGAACATCAGGACGAGGATAGTCCTGAAGGTCGGGGACGATTGAGCCAGTAAAAGCAACCGGCTGAGGGGAGAGGATGACCGCTTCGTCATTGGGCTTCTCTTGATTTGAAGGAATGCGCTTCTTGAAGTATTTCGTCTTCCTCTTTCCTTGCCCGGCTCGTTCCTGCTTGGGTGGTCTAGTGAGATCTTCCGGTCCCAGCTCGGGAAAGATCATTTCTTCCTCGTCCTCGCTGAGGCTCGCATCCCCGTTCATGTGCGTGGAGTGTGCCGGGGTGGACCAGAGCATCGTCTCATCTGGCGAATAGTAGATGCAGAGCTCCTCGCCTGCTTCGACAGAGCGAGACGTCCGGAACAGGATGGTGGAAGTCGAGGGGTTGCGAATGAAGTTCACATTGGGAGTATTCGAGTGGTTGAACAGGGAAGCTTCTGCACATCAGCTCCAATCATGCACGCCGGACGGCAGACGTACCTAAACCAAGACCGATCGCCATCCCCCCGTTACTCCAGCAGAACCCATGACTCCCTAGCAAAGTCCCGTCGAGCTTCCCGTTCTCCCACTCTGACTTGGACAGGACAAGCACAGGACTCTCCTCTACAAGTGTACCAGTTGGGATGGGGTGCGAAGCGAAGACGCCCCTTCCTCGGTCGGGTGTATCCCGAAGATGGAGGTTCATTGGGTTCACTGCAGGCTCCGCTAGCTTAGCCCTCACTTCCTCCATCAACGCGGGTCTAGCAGCTCCACCACTCTGCGTCTTCCGATTCCCATACCCCCCTCCAGTCTCCTCCCACTCGGTGTCTTCCCCTCTCGTCGTCTTGGCTTCATCGTTGTTGTCATTGTCACGGAGTGTGATGGTGTTACTAGACCCGCTAGGTTGGATACTACAGCTAGCATCTTCAACAAGGGGCATGAACCGGTTCTCGATGGGCAAAGGGGAGCAGAGTGAGCGATGCGAGTGCGCACCGTTCTTTGATGGATTTTGGGTAGTGATGGGATGTTGAAAGGAACTTTTTTTGGGTGGTCGAGTCAGCTTGATTTCGGGAAGTGGCAGTGTGGCACATCGGTTGACACTGATTCTCTCGGCCTATCAGATGATTGGGGGGCAAGGGCACTCTCCAGGGTACGGCATATCTGCTGTCTCGATCAACTCACTGCCGTGGCGAAGGATTCCAGCTGGTCTGAGATCGAGTGCATGACCGGCAGGCCGTTCTTACGTTACGATTGCAGTACAGAATGTTCGAGGCGTTGACGATTTGGCGCGGGCTGCTTAGCTGCTCAGCTTGCCTGTTGCGAGAATTACAGATTTCTCTTCTCCCACGAATTGGATGGCTTCACAAACTGCCCATGAGCTGCCCAGTGTGAGTACTGTACGTCGCTGTCTCTTACACTAGCGAACATGACCAACTGTAAATCTCCCTTGCATCACGGTCACGGCACATCGATCGGATTCCAATCGATAGCCCCCTCCGCGCCTTTATCCAACCCATCAATAGCCTCCATATCCTCCTTCGTCAGCTCGAAGTCATACAGATCCGCATTCGACGCGATCCGTTTCGGGTTTACCGATTTCGGCAACGGCGAGAACCTGACCCAATCACCCAATCAGTCAATCGACCACTCGTGAGAGCGGAAGCACAGCACGTACCCCTTCTGGAGACTCCATCGGATGAGGATCTGCGCTCCGTCCTTGTCGTACTTTTTCCCGATACGAGCGATCACGGGATCCCCGAGTTTCTTGGGGTCCGCTTTGAGGATGGGACAGTATGCTTGGACGGCGATGTTGTGTTCCTGGCAGTAGGAGACGATCTCCCGCTGTTGACACCATGGGTGAAGTTCGATCTGGTTCACAGTCGGTGTGGGACCGGGTAGCTCTTTCAAGTGCCTGATACCGCTGTATATACATTGATCAGCTGTGATGCCAGCTAAGGGAAAACAGTAAGGGACAAACAAGTTTGAGACACCGATATCCCGGACCCAACCCTCCTTCCGCGCCTTGACCATGGCCTCCCAATTATTCACGCGTGAATGGGGACCCGCTCTCGGCGCGTGCACCAGATAGAGGTCGACATACTGCTCTCCCTTCTTGGAAACCTGATCGATCTTGGCCAACGAGGTCCGGATGTTCCCGTATACCATGGCTGTTGACTCGGTCCCGGTCGTTGGGGGCATGTATTTGGTGGTGATGAAGATTTCGGACCGGGGGAGTTTAGACGCGGCGACGGCGCGACCGACATCTAGACTTCCTTAGTCTACCTTCCTTACGGCAATCTGATGCACTCACTGTCCTCGTTGCCATACAGCTGAGCGCTATCGACTGAATCGACGAGGTCAGTATGGCTCGAGCACTAATGTGATAGGTAGGGCTCACTGTGACGGTAGCCGACCTTCAACGCATCCTGGACAGCATCCTCGCAGTCCGTGCCATGCGCCTGGTAGACGCCGAGACCAAGAGCAGGGAGGAGGTTTCCCGAGCTGAGCTTGATGGTACTGTCGAGCGTGAGGGCCGACATGGCGGATCGAATCAGAGATGGCCGCGTTTTGGATGAACGAGCTCGAGGTAATCGTAAATTGAATAGGAGAGACCCGCGGAAAAGTTCTTGAGGAGGAATTTTGCAGTCCGGCGAAAACGGATATCGATGAAGAGGACCGATCCGCCCGGGGCGGCGATCACCGCGAGGTGGAGGTGTCTGCGGCTGTCACGCGGCAAAGCTCATCCCGCAGGTCAAAGAACACTCTATCATCCGCTGTCAAGGACTGACTATGCTGAGCGGGATCCCGAAACCTTCAAACAAGCGGATGCATGGTCGCATGCGTGAGGATTGTGCAAAAACATGAAGGACCGAGAGAAACGAGACTTTGGGAAAGAGATGTGGGATCGCCACTTGAACTGGGACCGACAGGCAGCAAAGGGTGGCTATGACACCCACCAGTCAGGAAATCTTCGGTAAAGACCCTTTGATACCAAGTGACGTAGATAGAAGCCGTTTTGGATGGCAAAAGACCGTACGTGAGTTGGGGTCAAAGGTAGGATCTGCTAGAATAATTTATTCAAGCGAGATACAACAGCAGGCTTTGCAACTGTTCTGCTACCTCCTCATTGACATTTACATATCCATACTTGCGAATCCTTCACAGAGCACTCATTATCACCATGTCTTCCAGTGGGGCACAGTCTACATACCAGCCTTCTGGAAACTGGCTTGAGATTCACAATTGGTAGAACGGATGAAACACACTCGAAGTGTGGGAAACCAATTACGCTGCAGATGACACGCACGTATATCCTTCCCTACCTGGGAAGAAAGGTCGACGACGCAGTGGGACAACCTGCCGAAGGAGAAGGATTTTACCCGTCAAGGTTCAATCGAGGGCGGATGATCACATGCCAGTGCCCCATCCAGAGAGGGAGACAATGGATGATGCGGGAGCAGGTGAGTATTCGTCGTGAGCGAGCCTGAAAGTTCACTTGTTTGGTGTACGATGCTCGATGATCAGAGATTTTAATGTTTTTTAAGCGATGCATGAATGAAACGAGAGATAATCTTGTGAGGTAGCTCAAGCGTTTTGGCCCCGGAGCAAGGGGTCAGGGTTTAGGGGGTTATGGGGTTAGGAGTGCCCGAGTTTGAGGATTTGAGTTACTGTGGCTGAATCGTCTGATGGCGGGGATGAGATCACCGCATGGCTCTCATACATCCAGTCCATCAAGGCAACTTCCACTGCCCAAACAAATAGCTGCCGCTCGTCAGCCGGAAACCTGAAGTTGGTCGGAGAAGCACAACTGACTCAAAGCAAGCCATGATCGTCCACTTCCGATTCTCCGCTTCTTGAAACACCAAACTCCGCGGACCATGGAACACCTCGTCGTCCACCTCTTCTTGCTTCCTCGGGAGGCAATGTAGGAACTTCCAATCAGGTTTAGCTCCAGATGACTCGACTAGCTTGTTGGTGATTTGGTATCCCTCGAAAGCGGCTAGACGGGCGGCCTTCTCTTCTTCCTGTCCCATGGAGATCCTGAGTCACATCAGCGGTACAGCAGATATGATTATGGGTCTTGACTGACCAGGTGTCGGTGACGACTACATCCGCGTCATGCAGAGCTTCCTCAGGCGAATTGGTCAGGGTCACCATACCCTCCCTCTTGCTCTTCGTACTGAATCGATATCAGCTTCGTCCCAGTAGATGCAGGCGTACTGACACTCGTGACCACACCGCATCCTCCACCTTGTCATACCCCTTCGGACTAGCGACAGCCATCTCCATCCCCAACCTCGGTAGCGTCACCAGCAGCTCATTCGTGATGTTATTGGTATCTCCAACCCAGGCCACCTTCTTCCCCCTCAGTGGCTCAAAAAGATCGATGCGCTTCAGGAGCCCGTAGATTTCGGACTGGCGCGTTCCCGTATGGATATCGATCCCGCCGGCTACTTTCGATGCGAATGCCTCATGGAGGGTGAGGACGTCGGCGAGAATCTGAGTGGGGTGGTAGAGCTTGGAGAGGGCGTTGATGACGGGGACGGGTGAATGTTTCGCTAGAGTCTACGCTCCCTCAGTGTGATCGTCCGGAATATACGCGCATTCACGCACCTCAACATCGTCGTGCTCCCCCACCCTCGCCATGATCCCATCCGCCATCCCACCCACAGTCTTCGCCGTATCCTCCAGCGTCTCATTCACCCCCAACTGAACATCCGAGCTCCCCAAGAACATCGCCGAGCCCCCCAGCGCATTGGCAGACGTCTCACTAGCCACCCGAGTCCGCGTACTCCGCTTATTGAACATGAGTGCGATGGTCCGACCGGTGAGCGACTGGCGGATTTTCAACGGTGAAAGCTGGAAACTGTGCTTCATTGCGAGGGACATTTTGAGGATTTTCTGGATCTGGTGAGGGCTGAGGTCGGCGAGGGTGAGGAGGTGGGGTGTGGGACCGGATTTATCGAGTGTTCCCTTGATGAGTGCACGAGGTTCACCCGGTTTGGTCTTGAGGGGACCGGGTTTAGTGCCGGGTGCGGGTCGTTTACCGCCGGATGGTGTAGCGGAAGCCTCGGGAGGGGTTACCGGCGGTTCTGCCTGGGAGGACGAGTCAGAGCGCGTGTAGAGCGGAGCGAGTCGCGTTGGATGGGCCTCTGAGGCGTTCGGCGCCGTCGCTGAGGGGTCGGATGTTTCGGCGAGAGGTGTGGGTTGAGTCGCTTGTGGTTCGCTAGACAGTGGAGCGGTGGCTAAGGGATCGGAAGTCTCGGCGAGGGTCGAATGCTGTGTCGCGTGAGGCTTGTCATCAGACTGAGGCTCGCTAGATTGAGGAGCAGTCGTTGGGGAGTCGGAAGTCTCAGAAAGAGTCGAGTAATGCTTCTTCTGGGTTTTGCCAGATTTAGGAGCAGTGGCTAGAGGGTCGGACGTCTCCGCCAAAGTCGTGTGCTGCTTTGCATTAGGCTTGTCTGATGCAGGAGTTTTGCTAGATTTGGGGTTCGACGTCTCGGAGAGAGACGAAGTCTGTTTGGCTTGAGTCTCGCCAGTCGGCGTAGTAGCTTGGGGGAACGAGGGCTGTGAGACATAGCTGCGATACACTCGATAGGTCCGGAGTGCTGACGCAGCAAGCCGTGTGGAACGGTAGAGCATGCTGAGCGAGGGCTGATGAGGAGGGAGATACCCGTCTAAGTCTTTGATGTAGCCGCTTTCCTGAAATTTACTGCAGGAAATGCCACGTTATCTTATCAAATCTCTACCATCCGACACCACTATCACTGCAACACTAACCTCAAAAGCTGTTCCGGCACTGCTGCCCTTTTCATATCAATAGTCATCGGGCGTGATGTTACGCCACCTCCTGATCAGACGTCTAATTCCTCAAATACGCCACGTCACAAGCTCCTCCTCCACGACGGCCACTGCATCATCATCCTCCACCGTCCCACCCACCAGCGCGCCCTTCCTTTCCCCCGACGGCCCTTTATCGGATCTCTCCGCTTCCCTTCCTGCCCTCGCTTCTCCCGCCGCCCCCACCGACCCTACCACCCCGACCCACCACCTTATAACTCTCATCCGGTCCCCCCTCAACCTCCCCTCCTACTCCATCCGTACCCTCGAATCCCTCGGTCTCCGAAAACGCTACCAATCCGTCCTCCACCCCTTCTCCCCTACCGTCGCCGGCCACATCTTGCGGGTCAAGGAGATTGTCCGGGTGAAGAATGTCAGTGAGGAGGAGGGGAAGAGGTGGAGGGATATGAGTAGGAGTGAGGGGAGTGGGGTGGTCGTTAGTGGTCGGGTATATGGGGGTGGGAGGATGGTTGGTAGAGAGGGAGAGAAGGTGGGGGGGCGGATATGAGGTTGGTTGGCGGGAAGAGGTGGTGAACACGGCTGACGGAGCTTCAGGTTGTCCGGCGAGATTTTGATGAGATTCTGTTGCATGGTATCATTGCATCGAAAATCGTACAGCTTCGCGATGCTGCTCAGACGACGAGACCTTTCACGATCATTCCCAGTACATCATTCTTTCCAGGTCCCGATGTCGTGCTGCCAGTATTCATGACGAACGTTTACTCATCACGCCCATTTCTCTCGCAAAGGCTTTACAGGGTTCACTCCGGTACTAGACGCACCTGAGTCCCCAGGTCAGCCGGAGACGGACTTCGACGAGCGTGTTCAGTTCTGACCGCCACCACTTGTTTTGGATTTGTCTCTGTCTCATTTCGCATGACGGAAAGCGTCTCATGTGATGCTTCACCTGATCCTCAAGCAGGTTACCGAAGCGCTGTACGTTTCAGTATTCGCCGCTCGTTTTGCCAGCGCCATGAGTCTCCTGCGAAGATGTCTACTGGGTCGACCAGGGATCGTAGGGGAAGACCTCCCTGGTCGGCTCCAGTGCTTCTTTAAATCTGGAGCCCTCGTATAATAATGCTGCGAGACGGTGTAGACATCCCTGACGATCGCCCAGATAAGCAGCAGCGAAGAACACCTCGCGGAAAAAAATGGCCTCAGCACCGGGCCGTGATTGCCCGGACAACTCATCCGTGATTTTCCTCTATTGTAACCGAATCGGTCCGGTCACACATCTCGACAATCTCTCCGGAGACTGCTGCATCAGTCTCGGCCTATCTCGTAGTAGAGGTGGACGACCTCGATCTTTCAAGTCCAGCCATCACCTCATCGATATCGACTCGCCGTCGCACATGAAAGGAAGGGGCAAGTCCGCCACCCTCCGTGTCCTATAGATCGGCATCGAATCTCGCACGTTCCTCACTCCTTCTCCCTCCTCCTCTATCCTGGCAGCACCCTCCCACCATGAACCGTGCCCGCTCCCTCTTCCCCGGCCGTCGAGCCTTCTACATCTCCGCCACCACCCTCGTTGTCGGCAGCACCTACCTTTACATCTCCGCCAACACCCCGGCCCACCTCGAATCCTCTCACCCGGTGACAAAACGTCGACCCGGTCCGTTATGGTCCCCACCCTCCCGATCGCAGATGCTCGAACACCTCAAAACATCCGGGGTATACATCAAAAGGACAGACGACGGATCACCGCCTGAACCAGGACCGGTGATTCGGAAAGAGGAGAACGAGGATGATGGGGATGTTTTTGATCTGCTGGTGGTGGGTGGAGGGGCGACGGGTGTGGGGACGGCTTTGGATGCGGCGAGTAGGGGTCTGAAGGTCGCTTGTGTGGAGAGAGACGATTTTGCTAGTGGGACGAGCTCGAAGAGTACCAAGTTGGTCCATGGGGGTGTGCGGTATCTACAGAAGGCGGTGTTTGAGCTCGACTACGGTACGTGTCCTGGGTCGATCACATGAGTGAGCAAGGGCTAAAAAGGATGGCAGAGCAATATAAGCTGGTAAAGGAGGCGCTCCGGGAACGGAAGATCTTCCTCGAGACTGCACCCCACCTTTCCAGCATGCTCCCGTAACTCCCCCCTCTTCTGAACCGACCTTCGAGCTGATGATTTTTAGCATCCTCCTCCCGATCTACACCTGGTGGCAACTACCGTACTACTACGCTGGAGTCAAGATGTACGACTTTCTCGCGGGCAAGGAGAACATGGAGAGCGCATATTGGATGGGCAAGGGCAAGGCGGTCGAGGCGTTCCCGATGCTCAAGACGGAGGGTCTCGTCGGGGGTGTCGTCTACTACGACGGTGACTCCTCTCTCATTCGGTCAGAACCCCTACTGATCGGTGGTCTAGGTCAACATAACGATTCCCGGATGAACATCTCCCTCGTGATGACGGCTGTTCAGCATGGGGCGGTCATGGCGAACCATGTGGAGGTGACGAAGTTGCATAAGAAAATGGATGCCGCGAAGGGGACGGATCGGATCTGTGCGGCGACGCTGAAAGATCGGATGACGGGCGAGGAGTGGGCTGTCCGGTGTCGAGTGAGTTCGACTTTCCTCTTACTTTATCTGCTTCGCGCTGATGTTGGGTGATCGAAGGGCGTGGTCAACGCAACTGGACCCTTCAGCGACGGTCTGCGCAAGCTCGACGAGCCCACGACCAAAGAGATCGTCGCCCCCTCCGCCGGCGTCCACATCACCCTCCCCAACTATTACGGCCCCAAAACCATGGGTCTCCTCGATCCCGCCACTTCAGACGGCCGAGTCATCTTCTTCCTCCCATGGCAGGGTAACGTCATTGCGGGTACCACCGATTCACCCACCTCCGTCAGCCAGAATCCGATCCCGCAAGAGAAGGAGATCCAGTGGATCTTGGACGAGGTCCGGAATTACCTCTCGCCCGACGTCAAGGTTCGACGAGGGGATGTTTTGGCCGCTTGGTCCGGGATAAGACCATTGGTCAGGGATCCGGACGCGAAGGATACGCAAAGTCTGGTTCGGAATCATATGATCAATACTTCCAAGTCGGGGTTGCTCACCATCGCGGGAGGCAAGTGGACTACCTAGTGTGTGCCATTCTTTGGGGACGTGAGGTGAGCTGAGTGAGGTGAGCTGATGAGTGTAGTCGGGCTATGGCGGAGGAGACTGTGGATGCTGCGATCAAAGAGTTCGGACTGCGGCCGACAGGGAAGAGCCAGACGGACCACATCAAGTTGATCGGCGGACACGCATGGACGAAGACGATGTACATCAAACTGATTCAACAATTCGGGCTCGAGACGGAAGTTGCCAAGCATCTCGCGGAGACCTACGGGGATCGAGCTTGGACCGTCGCGTCCATGTCTACCCCAACCGGTATGCCGCCCTCCCCTCTTTCGCCTAGACTAATAGAGAGTCCAAAAGGATTGAGCTGGCCAGTCCACGGGACGAGATTCTCCCCATTGTACCCTTACATCGAAGCCGAAGCGCGCTACGCCTGTCGAAGCGAGTACGCTCTCAAAGCGACCGACTTCGTCGCCCGCCGAACCCGACTCTCCTTCCTGAACGTGCAAGTCACTCTCGAGTGTCTACCCCGAGTCATCGATATCATGTCGGAGGAGCTGGGGTGGGACGCGAAGCGGAAGGAGAGGGAATTTGATGATGCGCAAGAATTCCTCAAGTCTATGGGTCTCCCAGAGGTACGTCGCGCTTGCCTCAAGATCATGGAAGAGAGTCTGAGTGAGCTGATGGCGGGGCGAAGCAAACGAAATTGAAGTTGAGCGACGTGGCGAAGAATCGGGGGAATATCGGGCCGATTGGACTGGCGAAATCCAAGGACGCGCAGTTGTTTGCGAGGGCACAGTTCACGCCGGATGAGGTGAGGAACCTGAGGACGCAATTTGAGCAGCTGGACTTTGTTAGTCCCTTCCATACTCGGTATGATAAGCGCTGACGAGAGTACCTCCTTCTCTTCGTCCACTCCCATCACACTCACCGCGCCCCGTCGTACTGTCCTCGCCGTCTCTCCTCGCCTCGCTACGTTCGGCTCGGCTCGGTTTGTAGGACAACGACCAACGCATCACCCGACGCGACCTAGTCCGCGCGATGACCGAGATGGGTTACGACGCGTCGATGGAGACGGCCGATAGTATTCTCCGAGAGGTGGACTTTGGCCGGAAGGGCGCGATCGAGTTTGCGGATTACCTAGACGTGAGTCTCTCCCCCAATTACCCCATCTCCTCATCCCCGTTCACATCATCAACCTCGATTGGTCGAGTGTCTGATGATTCATCCAGATTGCGGCGGGATTGAAGGAATTGCACCTCGACTCGGCATTCACCCATCTCGCTCAGCTCGATTCGACGAGGAAGATCGCGGAGCGGGGACAGGGTCAGATCGGGCGACATGCGGATGACTCGACTGCACAGAGAGGAGAGAGGAGGAAGATCCCGGTCGAGCGGAGTGGGGGTGGTACCTAGATTGGATCTGGATCTGGATAGATCGCTTGTCCGGATTGAACGGGGCTTGGAATCTCATGCATCGTTACTATCCTGATTTGCCCAGCCAAGTCATGCTTCCTAGCTTTTCCATTTCCTCTCTGCACGAGTCGGTGCCCCGTCATCCTCCTGCTCTTGCTCCGCTTCTTCAAAACCCATCAGAAGAAAGCGCCTAACGACGTCAGCTTGTTTCAGTCCGAACCTGTCCACTCACTCATGCTCGACAACTGCCGATAAACATCCGGGCCCAACCTCAACCTCAACCCACTAGCAAACTGGATCAAACACTGCGCCTGATGCTTATACCCATTGATCTGTGTCATCCGTCCATGATCCCCGTACGGCGACTGTTTCAGTTGCTGCGAGAGGACGTGTAGGCATTTCATGGCTGTTACGATGATGTCGTCCAGCGAGGAGATTGAGGGTTGGTCCAGGAGGGTCTTGAAGGTCTGGGCGAAGCGGGGGATCGAGGCGGGGTCGTTGTCCAGTGGGAGCAGGTTTGTTGTTTTGAAGGTCTAACGTATATCAGCCGAGACGTAAAAAGTTGGGAGTGACATACCTCTAGAGCAAGATCTGGTCGATCATGGGCAAATTGCGAGAGAGCAAGTTTGAGAAGCAGTAACGTCCCCAAAGTCTCCCAAGCAATCTTCGACACCCTCGTACGCTTGCCAAAGTCCTTCTCGTAGACCGCATGCACCCTCTGCGCCAGGCCGTACAGGTCGCTGACCCCGCCAAATGCGCCAGACAAGCCCAAGTTCTGAGCGTCCGAATTGAGTGGTTGTGGAGCAGTTTGGGACAGAGAATGCCCTAAAGCGCGATTGACCGATTCCACCACCTTGTCGATTGCCCCCGCGAGGTGGTACAGCTCGATGGAGTCGGTGAGAGAGGAATCGATGGTGGATTGGTCGGCGGCAGCAAGGACGACTGCGCGGAGGTACTCAGACTCGTCAGACAGCTTGAGGAGGCGGAGATCGCGCTCGATCACTCCGGTCTGTCAAAGTCAGCTTGTTTTCAGCAAAGAATGGTGGCCCCACCTCCTTTGAACCGTCTGCTCGGACGCTGCCGAGAAGCTTGGACCAGCTTCGTGAGGCCAGCACGATATCCCGAACCAAGTCCAAAGACAGCCCTTTCTGCCGTTCCGAGACATCGGAGCCGAGGGCGATGAGATATGCATACTGAAGAGCTGTCTGAGGCTCGAGCTTTGCGAAAGGCGAGATGTAGGCTTTGATGAGTCTCGCAAAGTTCAGAGAGCAAATCTCGCTATCCGCGATCTCTGCCGTCGTCACTGCACCGCTCAGCCGGATCAAGTGGGGCGGGGGACACATACAGAGGTCGGTGTCGTCCGCCCGTGAAGGGACTCGGAGCAGGCCATAGTAGGAGAGGGCAATAGCGAAGTGGACGGCATCGGTACGCAAAGCGGGTTTCGAATACAGATATGCGACGGCCTGCAACCATATTGGTACCGCTCAAAGAGGTCATATTTGGGCTCACCTTCTCGAACTGCGCCGTGAACAAGAGCAAGTTGAACCAAGCAAACGGCCTCGTCCCACCCGCATCAAACTTCTCACTCCCATACTTCGCCACCAGTCTCGCCAGATCCCCCAAATCGTATTGCTCCTGCGGCGAATCATCCCGCACCTCCCTCACCAGACTCAGCTGGAGCCATATCCAGTCCTCCGTCGTCGCGGCGACTTTCAGACTCTTTCGACCCAGCTCGAGACGGCCGACGATCTTATACAGGGCATATTTGAATTGATCGACATTGACGTTGTTGCGGACGTTGGAATTAAAGTCGTTGTATAGCTGATCTTTGAGCGCTTTGGGCAGACGTCGCTCGGCTGAGGAGAGGTATGCCTTGAATGCGCCGGGGAAGGACCAGTCGTCTCGCCTGAGGGATTGCTGATGGTCGGAGAGGAGGGTGAGGGCTTCATCAAAATACCCGCATCGCAGGAGGTAGTACACCTGGGCCCAAAGGTAGATACCGTCGACAGTCTGCCGTCAGCTACGCAAATAATCGGAACGTACCTCTGGTTTGAAGGAATCTTGCGCCTCTTTCGCGCGCATAGTCACATCGACATAAGCTCGGGCCTTGTTGGTCTTCCCTGGCACCCCGCCGAGCGCAGCCTCCTTGGGGTGCTTAGCAATCGTTTCGTCCATATGCGTCTCAAAACTTCCCAAATCAGCATAAGTCCAGGATACCCAGAACCACTCACTCGCGCTCCAGAAATCTTCGCCCGCCCATGACCAGTCTGCCTCGTAGCAGTACAGCATGATTCGCCTTGGGATCTCCCAGGTACGTCGTGGCGTATTGCCGCTCCTGTACGGGCTCGGCATGTGCGTACGGCTCGCTGGATGAAGAGGCGTATGATTCGTGAGATTCGCGCAGAGACGGCTCCTGGGTGAGATGGGCGAGGATGCGGAACGCAGTCGGGAGCTGCGGGTATTTCTGGGGGAGTCAGTCCGCACACAGCTCACTAGCCAGTACTCACCGGATCGCCTTTCACCGTTTCCTCGAGAGCTTGGCATAGCTCGTACGGCTCTTTGTGCAATCGCTTGTGGTTGAGTCCCTAATTCTCATCAGCGCGAATCATGGCGAGCGCTCTTCGACTCACCCCGATCACACGCTCATACCGCACCATCTTAGTATGCATCACCAGCCCACCCTCCTTCTCCGCGCTCTTCGACCCCGATTGCGCCGTCGGGAACTACCATTAGCCATTGCCTCGCAAACTTCACCTACTCGTCTGGTACTTTTCCCCAGTGCAGAACCCCCCGAGATCTTTGCCAGCTCATCATCCGTCACCCCCAACTCATCCTGTAGGATCCTCGCCTTCTCCTCTTCCCAATTCTGGAGCAACCTCTCTTGAAATTGTTGCTGGAACGCCTTGACCGTCTGCCCTCCTCATCAGACATGGTTCCTCAATGGTAGTGGAGGAAGTGAACGTACTCGTTGCCGCTGCATTTCGATACCGGACAAGATGATCATCTCATGCCAATTCCGTCCCCAAGCTTCGACATCGGTATCCCTCATGGCGTAGCTGGGGCCCATATCGCCTAGCGGGGCGAGGCGGGATGTGGACGGCGCATGTCGTCGACGTCGGAATTTTGGGGTCTGGGACTGGTCGGTGGGGAGGTTTGAGATTGTGTGGGAGAGGTGGGAGGTGTTGATGCCGAGGTTGGACAGGAGGGTATGGCTTGAGTCACTCCACATCAGCTTAGAGCTCGTCTCTCGGAAGGGCAACGAGAGGGAGAGAAAGCTACTTGAATAGCTTGTCCGGCCTTCTGAGGAGCAGGACTCACCCTTCACCCCACGTAGCCCTCCTCTTCCCCCTCCCAGCTACAGCCTCACTCATCCGCTCAATCTCCTCGATCCCGAACCTGATCTGAGGCAGTTCCGGGTCCCGCTCAGCATGGTTGAGCGAGTTGGCCTGGGCGAGGAGTGAGCTAAGTGTGGATGAGGTGGGCGGCTTCGAGGTATTGAAGTTTGATGATTGGCCATTGCGGTAAGGAGTCGAGGTCGACATGGTGGGGTGAGCTTGAATAGTTGGAGAAAGGCAGAGCAAGATGACTTTGGGCTCAAGCGCTCAAACCGCCACATCTCTACCCGGCGAATGGAGATATCTCCGGTTCAACGGGGAGCCCCTTCTCCCCGGTCTTTAACCACGGACACCGTCTTGTCGTCTCACTCAGCCTGAATCCTCTAATCCCTTTGCGTCTTCTGCCTTTGGAACAGTACTCGGCCATACAGCAGATCAAACATGGCTGGACCACATTACGACTTGTATGTCCTCACCCCCTGCCTGATCTCCCTGAAGATAATATACCGACGCCGAAGGGTTTGGTATACAAGCTGAGGCCCTCGTAGTCTCATCAAGCTCCTCCTTATCGGTGATTCCGGCGTCGGCAAATCATGTCTCCTCCTCCGATTCTGCGATGACTCGTGGACACCTTCCTTCATCACTACTATCGGTATCGACTTGTTGGTCTCCCTTCCCTCCCTTCCCTGCCTTCCTTCCGAAGAGATATCGTGACTGATGATGGCGCAGTAAGATCCGGACGATCGAGTTGGATGGGAAGCGGATCAAGTTGCAGATCGTACGTGTGCCTCCTCCCAATTGATCTGACTGATGGGTGTGCAGTGGGACACCGCTGGTCAGTCTCGCTGCTCGAGATCACCTTGCTAGCAGGTGGAAGACGAGGGAAACGACTAACGCCGCCTTAGGTCAAGAACGGTTCCGGACGATCACGACGGCGTATTACAGAGGCGCGATGGGGATCTTGCTTGTGTACGACGTGACGGATGAGAAGTCCTTCAACAGTGCGTTCGGTTTCTTCACTCCTCTACCGCTTCCCATCAAACTTAAACCCAATCTTCATTCAATCTCTTCCACCCGACCTCGCGGGTTCTGATCAGGGCACCGCTCTCTCTTTCTACCCATGACCACCGACACATGAGCTCGCGCTAACGCGCTCGCGCTCGCGCTCGCAGACATCCGCACCTGGCACTCCAACATCGAGCAACACGCCTCCTCTGGCGTCAACAAGATTCTGATCGGCAACAAATGCGATTGGGATGAGAAGCGGGCCGTCTCGCTCGACCAAGGGCGGGCACTCGCCGATGAGTTCGGGTTGAGGTTTCTCGAGACGAGTGCGAAGGCGAATGAGGGTGTTGAGGAGGCGTTCTTCACGCTTGCCAGGTGGGCATACTCTCTTACTCGGGTGCCGGGAATCAGTGTTGATGGGTCTGGGTGTGATAGGGATATCAAGACACGTTTGATCGACTCACAGCCGGAAGCTGCGTCGGCGCCGACGTCGCTCGCGGCGGATCGCCGTCGTGTGGATGTCAACAAGCAGGGACAGTCGAGCTCTGGGGGTTGCTGCAGCTAGGCGAAGGTGGATTGTATCGGCGCTCACGAGGGGGATTTGGATGAGATATACCAGTGGAGCTCGTTTTGGACAAGTCAGGAGCCTATATCACATGTGCTATGAATTCCTCTGCTACGCGATACTGCCTATGGGATTTCAACTCCCGGCTTTGAAACTGGTATGAGCCAGTCTAACTTCGAGGCGCATCTGGTGATCCAAGCCCTTCCACTCCACCAACTGTTGCTTCCTTCCAAAGAAATACTTCTCGCCTCCCGCCCACCTTGATCCGGTTTGTATCCTCGTGTAGACGCCCTCCACGACACTCGCATGCACAACCACCCTCCTGACCTCCTCGGCCCAGTACTCAAGGTATGCCCAGTCGGCTGTTCCGGGTTTGACACGCGATCTAGAATAATGTAAAAGCTTCGCGGAAGTCTCGGTGATACCGAGGTCAAAGAGCGTGTTCTCGGCGTTGTCTGGGTGGTCGCGGGCGGAGATGATAAGGTAGGCCCTATAGAGGGAAAATCGAGGAGAGAGGAGTATACTGTAGCTGGCGAGGGAGAGGACGAAGGTGAAGAGTGCGGTCCGGTGGTTTCCATCGGAAAAGCATTGCTGTGCTCGAATGGAGACGGACAGGTGGGCAGAGCGCTGAATGGCGTCCTTCATTGGCTAGACAAATCAGTCCGAGCACAGGATCACCAGGAGAGACAGCGTACTGGATTCTCAAAGACCATCACATCCATCAATGAGTCCGATGGAGACAGCTCCATCTCAGCCTCGGCCTTCCTCGCCGCTGTTTCTAGGTTCCTCCCTGCACTGCCATACCCACTCTCCCTCCCATCTACGCCCACACCGCTAGTCACACACCGATTGACCTGTTCTCTCCTCAGGGCATGGCCCGCTATGAGCTTGCCGATGAGGATGGCGCGGATGGGGAGAGCGGGAGCGGTTGACATTTGGTGGCCGTAGGTCTCGGTATTGAAGGGGAAGGAGGGGTAGCGGTAGGGGAAGGATGGAATGAGTATTGGGGCAGCGGAGAACGAGTCAAGGGAGATGAGGAGTGGTTTGAGAGCTGGTCGAATGGGTGATAGGACTCCAGGCTCCGAAGTGGGTGGTGAGGGAGGCAGAACAAGCCTCTTCGGCCAGGGTCGTGGCGAGTGAGGTGGAGTTGGATGTCTCATCTCGGGCAACGGAGTGTGTAGCGTCGCCATGGTGGGAAAACCCCTGCAGATGGTAGATAGGACGTATCAATGCTAAGGAAATAAAAGAGACTCCTGTAAGACAGAAAAAGCTGACTGTATATATGCCTACGATGAAAGAGATGGCAAAACAGCCAAGATTCAAACGATGAAACAGGACTCGACTCAATTTCACGTGACCTGGCAATCCAGTATTAGCTGCCATTTGCGGGAGCAATAATCACATCTGCCAATCAGACTATCAAATTACCCGCTCATCTGCGCCGCCTTAAACGTTGCCAATGACCCATTCGCCCGCGCTGGCGCCACAACCGATCGCTTATACACCTCCTCGTCTAATCGATCGTCTACAGTCCCAGGGACGCCGTATCCTCCTCCCCCTGGCGTATCTGACCAAATCCCATCAGCACATGTCCGATCGAATCAGCGGTGTGACCTACTTATGACGATATGATCTCCCTTCGCCATATGACATTGGTTGCTCCCTCCCAAGTTGATTTTAGTGAATCCTTTACCATCCTTCGTCTGCTTGAGCCAGTAGTTCGCGCCGACTACGCCGGGTTCGCCACCTGCCATACCGTAGGGAGGGATGACGCGCCGTTGGGAGAGGATGGCGACGTCAAGGTCTTCGGTAAACTCGATTTCGCGGATGCAGCCGTCGCCTCCACGATGTCGTCCTCCTCCACCAGCTGCATAAGTGTCAGTGAGACGACCATCAACGATCACGGATTGACTCACTGTCCGGTCTTCGTGCGAATTGATGTATGATCACAGGGTATACCCGCTCAGTCATCTCGACATCGCCAATCGCAGTCTGTGTCACACCATCAGCGTACTTTCTGAGGATAGTACGAGACGCACATTGGTCATATGTACATGCACACAGCTCTGCCCATCCCAATCTGGGCCAGCACCCGCACCGCCTCTAGTAGACCCATCAGCCTCGCTACAGCCTAAATATAAGATACTTGACTCACGCAATCGTCTCATAGTACCCAAACCCATCCACCTTCCCCCCCTCCACCTCCCTCGGACCCACTCCAAACGTCAAGCTACCCCATCAGCACCTTCCTACCCATCCTCTGAATGACGAGACCCACTTATTGCATCCCCCCTGACTCGCAGCACAAGCTTGGAACGCCTTGATGATCACGTCCGTCACCCTCTGCGAACTCTCCACGTTCCCGGCGCAGACCGCTACCTCCTCGGTCGGCGCGAGCAGGGATTCCGGAGGGACGATGGCTTTGATGGGACTTAGGCAGCCTTGATTGAGTGGAAGGTCGGAGACGATGAAGCAACGGAGGACATAGATGATCGCGGAGTACAAGATGGCCGTCGGGGTGTTCAGGTTACCATACCTACGTTATCAGCTTGAGTCATGGGCGAACGACTTACACCTGAGCACTCGTCCCGGTGAAGTCAAATTCAGCGGATCCGTCCCTCTCGTCGATGGTTACCTTGAGTCGAAGAGCCGTCCCATCATCTAGCCAATCGACGGCTTCTAATGGCTTCCCGCCAAACTTCTTGCTAACGTGCCTCAAGAGATCCCGCACAGCTCTTTCGGCTGTCCGCATGATCGCATGCATATAGTATTGTACGACCTCGAGGCTCTGTTCCGCGACAAGGGCGTTGATGAGAACGACGCCGCGATGACAAGCCGCGACCTGTGCGTGGAGGTCGGACAGGTTATCGCTGAGTGTCCGAGTACCCGAGCAACTTGGATACTGCGCCGGTTCATCGGACAGGATCTTGATGATGCCTTCCTCGTCGAATTGGCCGGATTTGACAAGCTTGAAGGATCTCATCTGAGCGCCTTCTTCCCAAAGCTCTTTCGAGAAGGGTGGCATCGATCCCGCACGGATCCCTCCGATATCGGCGTGATGTGCCCGTGCCGCAGTCCAAAAGATAATCTTGCCCTCATGGAAAGCCGGAGTGATGACCGTGAGATCAGGAAGATGGGATCCTCCCGCAGCAGGGTGATTCGAGAGCAATACGTCCCCCTCTTCGAGGGTATCGCCATGTATTCGCGCCTGATGTCGGACGGCGTGGCTCATCGCGCCGAGATGACAGGGGATGTGGGGAGCATTTGCGACAAGGCCACCATCGGCTGCGAAGATGGCGCAGGAATAATCTAATCGCTCTTTGATATTGATGGAGATCGAGATCTTTCGCAAGATGTCGCCCATTTGCTCGGCGATACCCATCAAGCGATGCCCGTATACCGACAACTGGACCGGGTCCACATGTTCGAGATCATTGAGGTCGACCTTCTGCTCGATGACCTTTTCCTCGACTGTATCGATCACGACGTGCTCCGGCAGCGAAGTCGCGAGGTGTGTCGGTTCGACCAGGATTGTTTGGGTATTGTCGAAAATGATAGCTGGACCTCGGACTTGCTCCCCGCTACTCAGCTCGTTCAGAGGAACGACTGCAGTATCCATCCATCCCGGACCATCAAAGTACACCTTCTTCTTCTGAAACCGACCGGTATTGCAATCCCGCCTTTTCGCCTCCTCGAAGTCCTTGTAAGGGCTCCTAGTCTCCTGACCGACGCTTCTCCCGACAGCACGTACGCGAATATCATCGACAAGGATATCGCGTTGCGACAGATTGAAGCCAAACTCTCGCTTGTGCTCCTCAAAGAACCTCTTCTCGTAGTCCCCGTCTTCCGGTTTCTCGATCATGAGCTGGGTTGACGAGCCGTGATATCGGCAATTCAGGTACGATTCGGTGGATGTTCGGTCTGACGGGAAGCCCTGTCCTCGTAGATCCGCTTCTGCTTTCTCGACGAGCGCTGACATTCGGGTAGAGATCGCTTCGTTGTCCTTATGTTTTGACACGGTGAACGCGGCGGGCTCGGTCATTTCTCGGACAACATCCGCGAGAGCCATGCCATATGCAGAGAGGAGGGACGACAATCGAGGGATGATGATGCGTTTGATCCCGAGGGTGGTCGCGATGCTGCAAGCATGTTGACCGCCAGCACCGCCAAACATGACGAGGTGATGGCTCGCGCATTCGAAACCGCGTGCCTCGGTTAGACTGCCATGAGCGATAACGAGCAGTGTGACTCACGTTCTGATAGGTCGGCACATCGCTTCGTTGGCTATTCGAAGGAAACCAGCGGCGACCTGTTCCGTGCTCAGCTTGTCGGATTTGCCGGAATTGATCTCGGTGGTCAGCTGATCGAAGAGGGTCTTGCTAGCCTCAATATCAAGGGGCTCATTCTCGTTCGGTCCAAAGATTGTGGGGCTGGGACATCAGCGGGGACAAACTGGATACACTCACAAATGCTCAGGTAGTAGTCGGCCAAGGATGAGATTCGCATCGGTTACGGCCAACGGTCCGTTCTTGCGGTAGCAGGCTGGACCCGGATGTGCAGAAGCAGACTAATGTAAGTTGAGTCTCATATTGCTGCTCACCTCTGGGCCAACCACGAACATGCCATGACGGTAAAACAGCCGGCTTCCACCACCGGCTGCGACAGTATTGATATCGAGCTGAGGAGCCTGTATGATGACTTCAATCAGTCAAGCCGGAAAGTACTCCTTACCTTCCGCGGTAGTCGTCTCGAAGACATGCTCGAGCTTCCCAGCATATCGCGAAACGTCGGTACTCGTCCCGCCCATATCCACAGCGATCAACGGGCTCCCCTTATCACCATCGTAGCAGGTCTTCGAATAGCCCACGACTCCGCCAGCCGGACCGCTGAGAATAGCTCTTAAGCCCGAGAAGTTGTCCCACGAGCAAAGACCGCCATCCGACTGCATAAATAACAGCTTGTTGCCGAAAGTCTCGATCCCGCCTTCGAACCCTGAGCCGAAGGATTCGATATATCGCCGTGTCACAGGGGTAAGGTACGCATCGGCTATCGAAGAGTTGGCCCGGGAAACGAGTTTGATCTACTATCAGCGTAAATCTGAATCAAGACTCCGACATACCATCGGCTGTAATGCACTGCTGACGGACACCTCGAACCCCTTATCCCGGGCGATCTTTGCCACCATCTCCTCATGCTCGCCCCATAAGTAGCTGTGTACGAACGCAATCGCGATGCTTTTGATGTCCTTGCTCCAGAGCGAGTCGAGTTGCTGGCTCACCACAGCCGGGTCTGGTCTACGGAGCACCCGGATGGTCTCGCCTGTAGTGGTGTTTGTAATGATCGAGGGATCGTCTTTCGGTATTTGGAGTTTGGGCGAGACGACAGATTGAAATTGAGTGATTCGTTCGTCCACCTAGTGGTCAGCGGTGATCCCGAATGCCCGCTTACCTCGATGACTTGGTCATATAGGAAGGACAGCTTGCGAATGCTGAGGTCGAAGATATCGGGTCGCGCTGCGGAGACGGATCAGCGTCTGGGAGCCGAGAGTATCGATCGGGTTTGAGCAGGACTGCTCGTGGGATCTTCCCAGACCCACCCTGCATCCCTATCAACAGCACATCCCCCCACCCCTTACTCGTCAGCAAAGCACACCTTTCCCCTCTTCTTTCGAGCAGAGCATTGGTCGATACGGTCGTTCCCATCCGTATTGACTCGATTTTGTCGAGGGATAGGGGTTGATCCTTTGCGATGTGCTTGGAGTCAGGCTCAAGGTTGTTGAGTATACGCCGGATCCTACGGAATGTAAGCAAGACCAGCAGGTTAAGGGGGACCTACGCTTCTGTAGGTGCATCTTTGTAATTGCCCGGGTCGACTGAAAGCAGCTACGAAGACCGTGAGCCTAGTGGATGAGGGGAATAAGTGTCCAGACAGTGATGACCCATGACCGAGCAAGCTCACCTTTATCACGATATCTTCCTGCCCGGGTCGAGAGCAGATAGCATCTGTGAATGTCCCTCCTCGGTCGATGGCTATCCGGGCAAGGCCGTCTAAGCTATAACTTGCAGAGTGACCGTTGAGCCCCATCTTGCTTGTCGTCTGGAGCCCTGGATACGGCTCTCGTTATGGGATTTCCTGCATGGGACGAAATGTATGAAACAGTTGAGCCCGACAACTACCGCGTGGCTCGGACAATTTCCGCTCTCTCGGTCATGTCATCAAGCTTCGTGAGCGCAAATACATTAATCATGCTTTAATTCACTTAATTGTGCTACGTGCCCCGGGATTCTAGCTGTATTGCGAGGAAAGTAGCTGTAATTATGTGAGTGGATACAACTCACTCCGAAAGCTTCGAACAGCTTCAAATAGCAGTGCATGGGTCATGTATGCATGGACCAACAGGCACCTGTTCGAACCATTGATCTTCTCCCTTCGCCATCAGTCAACACCACTGATGTGCTGTAACTTATGGTGCTCCCACTGAGATGTCAGTGGGAGCACCAGCCCCGTTTCGACCCCGTTCGATTACCGAAAGTGACTCCAGCGTTCCCCTTGCGCGGGTCTTTGTCGAAGCTTGACAAACTCAAGCGATTTTTCCGAACTTGACCGTCCAGACTGTTCATTGGGTTTCTGTACCGGCGGACAGTCATCGATCAGCCTATGTGGAGTGTCTTCACAAGGATACACCTCGACGCGCTTTCTGCAAGACCGGATGGGGCGTATGAAACAATGAAAATGAGGATAGAGGACATACCTAGATTCTTTGATTCACAGGTGAGCAGATTGCAATCATTATTGTTTGCACAATACACGTTGAATCCGCCAACAGCCGCACGACTATGTCGCTGAGAAAGAGCATTCGCCTCACACACAAGTCCCCTCGGTCGTGCGCATTCGATGGTTGGATCCACCCGGTGTATTGCCAGGTGATATCTGCAGCAGGCATATGCTGGTCGAGGTGCTGGATTTGGTTTCCCGCTCCGAAACGATCGGCTGGTTCGGCGTACAATATTCGGATGCAATGGTGGCTGCCAGCGCATACCCGAAAAGAATAATGACGATGTCTACCGTTTGACGAAGGAAGAACTGGAGCAGTTCGCCAGAGGAGTGAGGGCAGGCGAAGGCGAAAGAGGGACTCCACAACCAATTCGAACGCATTCGTGCGAAATCCTCTACTGTGGGTGGCGGGAATGACAGGGACTGATGTCAAACAGGTTGAGATGACAACCGGTCAAGTCAGACAGCAGACTTGTACTGTGACTTTCTCGACCCATTCGCTTAATAACTGCACCCCCTCCAATTCAATTCTCGCCCCACATGTGCTCGGTCCTACATGAAGCTGCTCTAGGCTTGGGCATGACTGCGAACAGCTAAAGAATTGGACATTTCGTATGTTATATATCGCTTGCAAGTGCTGATAGGGCAGAAGGGTATTCCCAGTCAGCTGACAGAGTTGCTGATTCGTCATATCTCCGGACCGAAGCTCCGCAACATCTGCCCAAAGCGCGCGATTTCCAAGCGGCAGTCGAATCTGTGCTGCAACAGACGAAACTTGATGGAGATCCTCTCCGTGCTATAGGCGTAATCTGCCGGCGGCATCCTGTAGACGTCATTGCGTGAGCTTGACCTTTCGGGTCGATCCTTGGCTGATCGATCTTTGGCTGATCGAAGCAGTTACCAATATCCCAATCCTGCGCTTCCTGGCGTGAATGCGACTAGCCCACGTATGCAGTGTGTCATTGCTAGCGCTTTCACCCTCGAAACGGCAATCCTATATTCATTATCACGAGGCCTTAACATGGATTCTTCTTACCGGAACAAGAACAATCTGCGCTGCCTAGTAACAATTTTGAGCACGAGCAACGAATCTCACCAAATGGCAAGTCTTTCCACGACTAGCTATCCGGGTCTGCCGATTTCACCTGGTCCAGGCATGTCGATCCAAAGCTCGTTCGCTATTCGATCGTTCTCCTCCCGGGAGGCAAACACGCGTGCATTCCTGGGAGCTCTTCGCAAATGTCAGCGGTGTCCGATCGAAATCGAATGGCCGGAGTACTATCAACGGTTTCGGCAAGACATCGACAATATCGCCCAAGATGGCGGCCAATCGACCATTAGTCTGACCACCTATCTGAATCGCGAATGGTTTAGTCATCGGTGGAGATCCTACTGTGTGAACTACGGCATTCCGGCACATTTGATGAGCTCTGTCGACGAATAATTTCGCCGGAGCCGCATTCAAGACTTTCGATCGTGTCTTCCTCAGTCGCCGGGTAAAACAAGAGGTCAGTTCCTCTAGAAGTTACAAGGGAAAACATACCTGATGCGGTTCATATTGGATCGACTATGGATCATCATTCTTACTGTCTTCTTCCCTTTCTACAAGAGTCACCCGAATGAAACCTCCCGCCTAGATCCCAATCTCGTCAACCAATCCTCGATGGAACTGAGGCTTGGCAATCGAACGCTATCATTCCATGCCCTTTGCATCGACTCCCTCCAACCCTGACGCACCTTGCAAACCCTTTCGTAGCCGAAACAAACGTAGAAATTCGGACCCACATCTGTGGTCGCCGAAGAGATAATGGGCGCCAGTATTGCACTTGCGATTACTTCACCGGCACTCTGAAACGTTTCGCTGGTCTCTGGACGTTCTCTGTAGTCGAGCTAGTTGGGCAGCTCACCGAATACGAGCGGGATTGTGAGGCCAATCAAGTGGAAGGTAACAAAGTCGACTTGACGGATCAGCCTGTATGGGCCCACGAAGATGCCAATGATGTGAGAGAGTGGGCGGTAGGAAATACTTGCTCGAAGTCGACCTAGACAACAATTCCTCTTGTTCCGAACGAGCTCGTGACGTTTTGCCTGTCTCGCCAATAAGAAGGAGATATCGTGCCACCGTCAAGATGGAAGGTTCCGGACACACCAGCCCCGACGAGGAGATACGTGAGACTCCTGCGGCGCCAATCTCTGCTGTTTGGGGTCGACTGTCCGCTATTTGCCCGCTCCAGGCATGGAGGAAACCCCCGAAAAGCACTTTAGCGATCCCAGAGGAGGAGATTGGCGACCTCGAACGGCCTGTGGGATCACTCAATACCGGTACAGATTGCTTCGCATCGAGCTTGTTCCACATTTTGGCTGGGCAGCCTGAATGGCAGGATCCTCTCGCATCGTTCTCGACACATCGTTCTCAAACATCTCCAGTTACACAGCTACTACAGCGCTTCACTCGCTCAATAGAGGAAGGTACAGCCATCGCTGTTCCTGAATGGCGTCGAATACTACATGGTACGTGTCAGCTCTTGAAGAATATCCCGGCAATAGCTAAGCCCGACTGTAGATGCTAAGCTCATCGACAGTCATGCGTCTAAGCAACAGGACCCACTGGACCTTATCTT
>JAABUK010003633.1_pt1 | contig 25872 bp, 23 predicted proteins | sample 5559141 | NCBI WGS metagenome assembly JAABUK01 (sample SAMN10711869, study PRJNA513367) | rock metagenome | isolation source: Antarctica rocks | place: Antarctica: Victoria Land, Pudding Butte nord | collected 2016-01-03 | reverse complement strand
GGGAAGGCCGCGCACGCCGAGCGCACGCCAGCCACAAGGGTGTCCAGAAGCTCCATCCAGGACGTGGACCACACCGCCAGAGACAACGAAACCCACAACCGTCAGCAGCCACTTAGAATCGCTGGCGAATGCCGCGGCCCTTGGAACCCTGGCCCGGTCCATGCCTTATTGCGCCACACACAAGGAACATGCGGGATGCCTCAACGCTGGCCGGACCGGCTTTGGATCGTGCGCCACGGCGAAAGCGCCGGCAACGTGGCGCGCGACGCCGCGCAGGCCGCGCGCCTGCCGCGCATAGACATCGGCCACCGCGACGTGGACGTGCCGCTCAGCGCGCTCGGCACGGAGCAGGCGGATGCGCTGGGGCGCTGGTTCGCCGCCATGCCGCCGCAGGCCCGCCCGGACGTGCTGCTGGTGTCGCCCTACCTGCGCGCCCGCCAGACGGCGGAGGGCATCGTGGCCGCCGGCGGCCTGGCGCCGGATGCCGCCGGCCCGGCCGCCGACGAGCGCCTGCGGGAGAAGGAGTTCGGCATCCTGGACCGCCTGACCCGCTACGGCATCGAGGAGGAGCATCCGCAACAGGCCGAGCTGCGTGCGGTCATGGGCAAGTTCTACCACCGCCCGCCCGGCGGCGAGAGCTGGTGCGACGTGATCCTGCGCCTGCGGAGCGCGCTGGACACCATCAGCCTGCACCACAGCGGCCGGCGCGTGCTGATCGTCGGGCACCAGGTCGTGGTGCTGTGCCTGCGTTATTTGCTGGAGGGCATGGACGAGGACGGCATCCTGGCCGTGGACCGGGCCGGTGACGTGGCCAATTGCAGCGTCACCGACTACACCTTCGACGCACAGGCCAACCCGGACGGCATGACGCTGCAACGCTTCAACTTCACCGCGCCGATGGAGCGGGAGGGAACACCCGTGACGGTGGAACCGGACCAGCAAGTGGCCGCACGATGATCCCCGTCACCGCCGAACTGCTGCGCGCCAACCCCCTGCCCCGGCATGAGGGCACCCAGGACAAGGACGGCCGCGGCCGGGTGCTGGTGGTGGGCGGCAGCCTGGAGGTGCCGGGCGGCGCCCTGCTGGCCGCCGTGGGCGCGCTGCGGGCCGGCGCGGGCAAGCTGCAGATCGGGACGTGCCGGAGCATCGCCCCGCACTTGGGCCTGGCCGTGCCGGAGGCGCTGGTGCTCGGCCTGCCGGAGACGGAACTGGGCGGCATCGCGGCAGGTGCGGCGGAGCGGGTGACCGGCTGTGCCGACCGGGTGGACGCCCTGCTGGTCGGACCCGGCATGATGGACCCCGAGGCGACGCAGGCGCTGGTGGCCGCCGTGCTGGCCGGCACCGCTTGCCCGGCCATCGTGCTGGACGCCGGGGCGCTGCACGGGCTGGACCGGCAGGCAGAGGCCCTGCGCCGCCACGCCGGGCGGGTCGTGCTGACGCCCCACGCCGGGGAGATGGCGCACCTGCTGGGCGTCCCGCGCGAGGAGGTAGAGGCCGAGCCGTTGGACCATGCGCGGCGTGCTGCGGCGGCGCTACACTGCGTCGTCGTGATGAAGGGCGGGAAGACCACCATCGTCACGCCGCAGGGCGAGGCATGGCACTTCACCGGCGGCACCGTTGGCCTTGCGACCTCGGGCAGCGGGGACACCCTGGCCGGCGTCGTCACGGGCCTGCTGGCGCGCGGCGCCGTGCCGCTTTGGGCGGCGGTGTGGGGCGTCTATCTGCACGGCACCGCGGGAGCCACGCTGATGCAGCGGCACGGCGGCGTCGGCTTCTTGGCGCGCGAACTGCTGGCCGAGATACCGGCGCTGATGGCGGGGCTGGAGGCGTAGGCCGGGACGGATGCGCCCGGCCCATCCAGGGGGCTTGGCTCCGCAGACTGCCGGTTGACCCCGCCGCCCGACCTAAGCGAGCATTTTTACGCTGGACACGGTTGCCGTGCAGGCCCCATCAGGCTTGACCAACGGTGCCGTTCCGGCAGGCGTAGCCCGCCGGGGCGCACGAGTCCGTGCCTGACCCACTTGAAACCACTACCCGATCAGCCCCGAGGTGCCCCAATGACCAAGACCCCGAAGACGACCAAGGCCGCAGAACCGAAGGTCGCCGCGCCGACGGCGGCTGAGGCGAAGACCCCGAAGCCGAAGGCCGCGAAGACTGAAGCGCCGCCCAAGGGCACCAAGGTCGAGGAGCCGAAGCCCGGCCATAAGCCGAACGCCTTGCAGCAGCCGCTGCAGCCGTCGGAGGAACTGGCAGCCGTCGTGGGCGGCGGCACGATGCCGCGGGGCGAGGTGGTCAGCAAGGTCTGGGTCTATATCAAGGCGCACAAGCTGCAGAGTCCGGACGATGGCCGGGTGATCGTGGCCGACGACAAGCTGCGCAAGGTGTTCGGCAAGGACCAGGCCACCATGTTCGAGATGAACAAGCTGCTCGCGCAGCACCTGAAGTAGCGGCGGCGGTCCGGCGTAAGCGGAATGCGGATCGAGCAGTGGCTGAGCCTTGGCCTGCTGGCCGAGGCAAGGGACATTTACGAGGCAGGGGACCTCCGCACCATCGAGGCGGCCGACACCAGGATCGTCGGCATCCCCCATGGCGCGGCGGGGCACCACCTGCTCGGCGAGGTGTCGTCGCGGGAGGAGGCGGTGGTGATTGCGACCATCCTGCGGATTTGCGCTCCGGGGTGAGAGATGGGATCAATGGGGCAGGCGGATGAACACTGCCCGCCTACATCCTGCTTCTGAACGACTTACGGTTGCTGCACTCCATAATGGACGGCACGGCCCTGTGGTATGTCGCCTGGTGAGGACCGGCTCCGGCCTTCCCCGGAACGGGGACAACCCGTTGCGCTACTCCCGCACGACGTAGGTGTGGAATCGCACTGTCCCGTCGTTTCCTGTCTCTCGATAGACGCCCTGTATCTCGGTGCTCAGGCCCGGGAACTGGTTCTCCCCGCGCTCGAACGCCAGCAGGTAGTCCAGCATCGGCTGGGCACGCCCGCCCAGCCGCTCGCCGGGCACCATCGTCGCGATGCCCGGGGGATACACCAGCATCAGCGTCGCGGCGATCCGGCCCGCGACCTGGCTGATCGGCAGGTAGTCCACCCGGTTCCGCACCAGCATCCGCCCGGCCTCGTGCGGGGCCATCGCCAGTTCCGGCAGGTGCGCCGCCTGGAACTGCTGGCGCTGCAAGCGGCTGATGCCGGAGTCGCGGTAGAACGCCTGCATCTGGCCGCACAGGTCCCGCACGCCCATGCCGTGGTAGCGGGCGCTGCGCCGCCGCACGAAACCGGGGATCACGTCCTGTAGCCGGGCGTTCTCGTCGTGCAGGCGCTTGAACGTCACCAGCCAGCTCAGCAGGGTGCCGGCCTTGCTGCTCTCGACGCCGGGGGTCAGCAGGAACAGGATGCTGTGCAGGTCGTTCTTTTCCGGGACGATGCGGTTCTCCCGCAGATACTCCGCCAGCACCGGCGCCGGGACGCCATGCGGCAGGTAGTCCCCCGTCGCGCGGTCGAAGCCCGGCATCAGCAGGGTCAGCTTGTTCGGGTCCGTCATCGCAAAGCCCGGCGGCACGTCATGGAAGCCGTGCCATTCGTCGCTGCCCGACATGGCCCAGAACCGCGCATCGGAGGCCAGGTCGTCGGTCGGCACCTCCTCCCAGGGCGTCGGGTGCGCCTCCGCCTCGGCCGGCGGGCGCCAGGGGACCGTGTGCGGCACGAAGGGGTCGAAGAACCAGCGGCGGGCCGGGTCGGGGTCTTGGGCGTATTCGCGGGCAACCATGCGAAGCTTCTTCCGCAGCTCGATCCCCAGCCGGATGGTGTCGTCCCACAGCACCTCGCCGGAGCGGCCCTTCATCATGTGCGCGCCCACGTCCAGCGACGCGAACAGGGGGTAGAACGGCGACGTGCTAGCGTGGACCAGCACGCTCTCGTTCAGCCGCCGGTGCTCGACCCGGCGCTGCTGGCCCTTGATGTGCGCGTCCTTGACATGGATTTGCGACGCCTGGCTGAAGCTGGCGAGCTGCTTGTGGGTGGACTGCGTGGCGATGATGCCGGGGTGGTCCGGCCCCAACCCCTCGGCGCCGCCCAGGCCCATGGCGAAGCGGTTGCGGAACAGCGGATGGAACTTCATGAAGCCGGCCCAGGCTTCGTCGAACACGATGTAGTCGCAGAGGTGCCCGATGCGCTGCAGGATCGTCGCCGCGTCGTAGATGGTGCCGTCGTAGGTGCATTGCTCGATGACGGCCACGCGGAACGGGCGGGGGCGCTGCCAGGCTTCGGGGTCCTCGACCAGCGGGTTGGCGCGTATGGCCTCGCGCAGCCGGGTCTCGTCCAGGGCGGCGTGGTCCATGGGGCCGACCATGCCATAGACGTTGCGGTCGGTCGGCAGATAGACCGGCACGCCGCCGCCCAGCAGCAGGGCGCCGTGATGGGCGGCCTTGTGGTTGTTGCGGTCGAACAGCACCAGGTCGCCCTCCGCGACCAGGGCGCCCAGCACCATCTTGTTGGACGCGGACGTGCCGTTCAGCACGAAGTAGGTGCGCTCCGCCCCGAAGATGCGGGCGGCGGCCTTCTGCGCCGCCAAGGCCGGGCCTTCATGGGTCAGCAGGTCGCCGAGGTCCAGCACGGAGTTGTCGAGGTCGTCGCGGAAGATGGCGGGACCGAGGTGCTCGAAGAAGATGCGGCCGATGGCGCTGCGGCTGTAGAAGATGCCGCCGTTGTGGCCGGGACAGGTCCAAAGCTGGTTGCCCTGCTCGGCGTAGTCCACCAGTGCGCCAAAAAACGGCGTTCTTAGGGTGGCGGCGTAGTTGCGGAGGCGGCTGGCGAGGTTGCGGGCGATGAACTCCGGCGTCTCCTCCGATAGGAAGATGGTGCCGTCCACGTGGTTCAGCACGTCCACCGGGATGTCCTCCAGCCGCTTGCGTCGCAGCAGGATCATCACCGGCAGCTCCAGCCCGCGCTTGCGGACCAGGGAGATCAGCCCGGCAGGCTTGCCCAGCCAGCCGCGCTTGCCCCAGTCCACCACCATGCAGCCGATGGCGGCGTCGGTCTGGATGGCAAGCTCCGCGTCGTCCGTGCTGCGGGCGACCAGGACCTGGAAGCCCAGCCGCTCGATTTCGGCGACGATGGCCTGCAGGCGGGACCAGTCGAGGTCGGCTGTGTTGAAGGACGGGGCGCAGATCAGGAACTTGAACCGCCGCTCGTATTCCATTGGGACGCGCCTTGCTGATGTGGGTGGGGTGGGCATGCGCGACCCGGACGGCACGGCGCAGGCGGGGTAGAGGAACGGCGGCGGCGTGGCAAGGACGTGCGGGCGCGGAGGACGGTTGCACTTGAAAGGCAGTCCGCGCCTGCTCCCTCTCCCTCCGGGAGAGGGTTGGGGTGAGGGAAGCCGCACGGACAAAGCGTGCAGTTGAAGGGCCGTCGGCGCCGGAACAGGTGAGACGCGGTCCTTGTGGCGTCCCTCACCCCGGCCCTCTCCCGGAGGGAGAGGGAGTGGAACGCGCCTCTAGCGCAACGGCGGCGCGAATTGCAGGCCGCCTTTGGTCCACAGTGCGTTCGGCCCGCGCGCAAGGCCGATGGGCGTGATCGAGCGCTCCCACATATCACCGTAGTTGCCGACCTGCTTTACCGCGTTGTAGGCCCACGCATTGTCCAGGCCCAGCGCGCGGCCAAGGTCGCCGTCCCGGCCCAGCAGCCGCTTGACGTCCGGGTTGGTGCTGCCCGCGAACCCGTCCACGGTGGCCTGCCCGACGCCCAGGTTCTCCGCCGCGACCTGCGCGTAGTGGACCCAGCGCACGATGTCATACCACTTGTCGTCGCCCTTGCGGACCATGCTGCCGGACGGGCCGGTGCCGATGGGTTCGGGCAGGATCACCAGCTCCTCCGCCTTCGCCCCCTGCGCGTAGCGGAAGCCGGCCAACTGCGAGCTGTCGGTCGTGAAGGCGTCGCAGCGCCCGGCCAGGAACGCCTGCTGTATCTCGTTCACGCCGCCGATCTGCACCGGGGTGAAGCTGATCTTGTTGGTGCGCGCCCAGTCCGCCAAGTCCAGCTCGGTGCTGGTGCCCGGCCGCACGCAGATCGAGGCGTTGCTCAACTCCGCCGCGTGCCTCACGCCGCCGGCTGCCTTCACGATCAGGCTGGTGCCGTCCCAGAAGTTGGTGGCGGCGAACAGCAGGCCCAGGCTGGCCTCCCGTGTCAGCGACCAGCCGGTGTTGCGCAGCAGCACGTCCACCTCACCCGATTGCAGGGCGGTGAAGCGGTTCTGCGCCGTCAGCGGCACGAAGCGGACCTTCCCCGCATCGCCCAGCACGGCTGCGGCGATGGCGCGGCAACCGTCGGCGTCCAGGCCCTGCATCACGCCCTTGCTGTCCGGCAAGGAGAAGCCGGTGATCTCCCCGGACGTGCCGCACAGCAGTTGCCCGCGCCCGCGCACCGCGTCGAGGGTCGCGGACCCGCTTTCCTGGGCCATTGCAGGAACCGCCGCCGCGCAGGCCAGAGCCAGCGCCATCCCAACACGCCGCCCGATACGACCCCCGATACGCCGCCCGATACGCCGCATGTGCATTCCTCCCGGCCACTGCCCGGCGTAGCATGGCCGAAACCGACCGGGGATGCACGGGGATGCCTTACTTGCTGGACACAACCGTCGCCGACACCGACCTGCCGCGCCGCACCGGCGTTGTGGTGATCGGCGCCGGCATCATCGGCATCAGCACCGCGCTGACGCTGGCCGAGCGGGGCGTCGCCGTGACGGTGCTGGAAAAGGGCCGGGTCGGCGCGGAGCAGAGCAGCCGCAACTGGGGCTGGTGCCGCACCACCGGGCGCGACCTGGCCGAGGTGCCGCTGGCGGTCGAGAGCGTCCGGATGTGGGACGGGATGGCCGCCCGGATCGGCGCGGACGTCGGCTTCCGCCGGGCTGGCGTCGCCTATGTGGCCGAGTCCGCGCGCGACCTGGACGGCCATGCCGCCTGGCTGGACAGCGCGCGGGACTACCAGGTGGGCACCCGCCTGCTGGATGCGGACGAGACGGCGGCGCTGCTGCCCGGCGCGGGCCGGCGCTTCCACGGCGCGCTCTATACGCCCACGGACGGCAAGGCCGAGCCGCAGCACGCCGTTCCCGCCATGGCAGCCGCCGCCCGCCGCCAGGGCGCCGTGATCCTGGAGGGCTGCGCCGCCCGCGGCCTGGATTTGCAGGGTGGCCGCGTCGCAGGCGTCGTGACGGAGCGGGGGCGGATCGCCTGCGCCGCCGCCGTGCTGGCCGGCGGCGCATGGTCCCGGCTGTTCTGCGGCAACCAGGGCGTGGGCTTCCCGCAACTGAAGGTGCTGGGGTCGGTGCTGCGGACGGCGCCGATGAGCGGGCCGGACCTGTCGGTGGGCGGGCGCGACTGGTCGTTCAGGAAGCGCGCGGACGGCGGCTACACCATCGCGCAGCGCAACAACATGCTGACGCCCATCGTGCCCGACAGCTTCCGCCTGCTGCCGGAGTTCGGCCGGTCGTTCGTGCAGAACCGGCGGGAGCTGAAGCTGCGGCTGGACGGGCGCTTCCTGCAGGAGTGGCGGACGCCGCGGCGCTGGGCGCTGGACCAGCCCTCGCCGTTCGAGGCCGTCCGCGTCCTCGATCCCGCGCCCAGCCCGGCCAGCCTGGCGTTCGCCCGGCGCAAGCTGGTCGAGGCGTTCCCGGCGTTCGCCGCGATGCAGGTGGCGGGCACCTGGGGCGGCATGATTGACGTGACGCCAGACGGTGTGCCGGTGATCTCCGCGGTGGACGGGGTGCCGGGCTTCCACTTGGCCAGCGGCTTTTCCGGGCATGGCTTCGGCATCGGCCCGGGGGCCGGGCGGCTGATGGCGGACTTGGTGACGGGCGGCCCGCCGCTGGTGGACCCGGCGCCGTTCCGCTTTGCCAGGTTTGCGCCCGCAAGGCAGCAGGCCGCCTGATGCTGGATCCTGCCGGCCGCGTGGTGATGGTGTCCGGCGCGTCCCGCGGCATCGGCCGGGCGGTGGTGGAGCGGCTGCTTGCGGCGGGGTTCCTGGTGTCGGCCGGCGTGCGGGACGCATGCGGCCTGGCCGGCACGGACCGGCTGGTGGTGCAGCGCTACGACGCCGATAGCGTCCCCAGCGCCGCAGCCTGGGTGGATGCGACCCTGGCGCGGTTCGGCGCCCTGCACGGCCTGGTGAACGCCGCAGGGATCAATCCCAAGGCGGCGCTGATGGACCCTGACGAGACCGCGCTGGATGCGATGTGGCTGGTCAACGTCAAGGCGCCGATGCGGCTGATCCGCCTGGCCCTGCCGCACCTGCAAGCCTGCGGAGACGGCCGGGTGGTGAACCTGTCCTCCCTGTCGGGCAAGCGCGTCCGCAATCCCAACGTCGGCTATGCCCTGACCAAGTTCGCCATGGTCGCCCTGACCCACGCCGTCCGGCGCGAGGGCTGGGAGCATGGCGTGCGCGCCACTGCGGTCTGCCCCGGCTTCGTCGCCACGGACATGACGGCCGACGTGACCGCCCTGCCCCGCGCGGCCATGACGCAGCCCGCCGACTTGGCCGCGCTGATCGAGATGCTGCTCCGCCTGCCCGGCAACGCCGCAGTCGCCGAGCTGCTGGTGAACTGCCGGCACGAGGACATGCTGTAGCCCGGCGACAGGTCCCAGGGCAGGTTCTGGGGGGCAGGTTCCACGATCCCGACGCAATCCCGTGCCGCCGTCGCCGCAATTGGAGCCTAGCTGATGTCCGTGGCCGCCAAGGTGGCGGTTCGGAGACGTGTCCATGCAGCGGTTCCTCAAGGTTTACGCCCGGGTGCTCGGTCTGCTCGCGCCGCATTGGCGGGCGGCGGCTGGGTTGTGCGCGGCCAACGTGGCGCTGGTGGCGGTCGGCTTCGTGGAGCCGGTGCTGTTCGGCCAGGTCATCGGCGGGCTGGGCGGCGCCGGGCCGTCGCTGGCCAACATCGTGGCCTGGGCCGGGATGGGCGTGCTGGGCATCGGCGCGGGGATGGCGACCTCGCTGGTGGCGGACCGGCTGGCGCACCGGCTGCGGCTGCGGGTGATGGGCCGCGCCTACTCCCATGTGCTGCAACTGCCGCCGGCGCACCATGCGCGCTATCCCACGGGCACCATGATGAAGACCTTGTGGGGCGGCAGCGACGAGATGTTCTGGCTGTGGCTCGGCCTGTTCCGCGACCATCTCGCCACCGTGCTGTGCCTGGTCGGGCTGCTGCCGGTGGCGATGTTCCTCAACCCGGCGCTGGGCGCGGTGCTCGTGGTGCTGGCCGTCGTGTTCTCCTGCACGGCGACGCTCACGATTCGCCGCACCCAGGACGGGCAGCGCCGGGCCGAGGACGCGCACTCGGCGATGGCCGCCCAGATCGGCGACGTGCTGGGCAACGCGCCGCTGATACGCGCCTTCGGCCGGGCGCCGCTGGAGGCCGCCGACTTCGGCCGCCTGGCCGGCGACGTGGTGCGCCACCAGTTCCCGGTGCTGGGCTGGTGGGCCGGCGTCAACGTGATGAATCGGGTGGCCAGCACGGCCGCCACCGTGGCGGTGGTCGGCCTGGGCGCCTGGCTGCACAGCCGGGGCCGCGCCACCACGGCCGATGTCGTGACCTTCATGGGGTTCGCCGGCATGTTGATCGGACGGCTGGAGGGCGCGGTGGGCACCGTGGCCCGGCTGGGCGGCAGCCTGCCGCGGCTGGAGGACTTCTTCGCCATCCTGGACGCGGCCAGCACCGTGCCGGACCCTGCGGGCCAGCCGGCGCTGCCGTCCGGGCCGGGCCGGGTCGAGTTCCGCGGCGTCCGCTTCGGCTATCCCGGCGGCCCCGCGGTGCTGGACGGCGTGGACCTGGTGGCCCGGCCCGGCGAGACCGTGGCCCTGGTCGGCATGACGGGATCGGGCAAGAGCACGGCCATGTCGCTGCTGCAACGCCTGTGGGACCCGGACGAGGGCGCCGTGCTGGTGGACGGGCACGACCTGCGCGACGTGAGCCTGTCGTCGCTGCGGGACCGCATCGGCACGGTGCCGCAGGACACCATGTTGCTGAACCGCACCATCGGCGACAACCTGCGCGTGGGCCGGCCGGACGCGACGCAGGCGGAGGTGGAGCAGGCCGCCCGGCTGGCGGAGGCGCACGACTTCATCATGCGCCAGCCCCAGGGCTACGACACGCTCGTGGGCGAGCGCGGCGCGGCGCTGTCCGGCGGGCAGCGGCAGCGGCTGGCCATCGCCCGCACCCTGCTGCGCGACCCGCGCATCCTGGTGCTGGACGAGGCGACGAGCGCGCTGGATGGCGCCACTGAGGAGAAGGTGGTGCGCGCCATGAAGGCCGCCGCCGCCGGGCGCACGACGTTCGTGATCGCGCACCGGCTAGCAACCATACGCGACGCAGACCGCATCCTGTTCTTCCGCGACGGCGTGATCGCCGAATCGGGCAGCTTCGACGAGCTGGTGGCCCGTGATGGCCTGTTCGCCGCCCTGGCCCGGACGCAGCTCCTGGCGCCTGCCAGCAGCCCGGCACGGGACAAGGACGCTGCCACGCCGCACCTGCAACTGGTTTACAGCCGGCAGGACGACGACAGCGCCGTGGAGGACGATGCCCGGCAGCCCGTGGCGGCCCTCGCCGGCTGACGGGGGCCGGGACGGCCAGGCCAGGCCCTGGCCCGGCCATCCCGGCGGCACCAGGCGTCCGGACACGAAAAACCTTGTCCGGACGCTTGCACCGGATGGCGTCCGGTAGGCTTATCTGCCGCCATCACCCCCGTGAGGAAGCCCCATGAAGGCCAACAGCATACTGGACACCATCGGCCGCACGCCGCACATCCGCATGGCCCGCCTGTTCCCCGACGCCGAAGTCTGGATCAAGTCGGAGCGCGGCAACCCCGGCGGCTCCATCAAGGACCGCATCGCCCTCGCCATGATCGAGGCTGCCGAGGCCAGCGGCGCGTTGAAGCCCGGCGGCACCATCATCGAGCCGACCTCCGGCAACACCGGCATCGGCCTGGCGATGGTCGCCGCCGTAAAGGGCTACAAGCTGATCCTGGTCATGCCCGAGAGCATGTCCGTCGAGCGCCGCCGGCTGATGCAGGCATATGGCGCCACCTTCGACCTGACGCCGCGGGAGGGCGGCATGAAGGCCGCCATCGCCCGCGCGCACGAGCTTGTATCGCAGCACGCGGGCGCGTGGGTGCCGGGCCAGTTCGACAACCCGGCCAACATCGAGGTGCACGTCCGCACCACGGCGCAGGAAATCTTGGCCGACTTCCCGGACGGCGTGGACGCCATCATCACCGGCGTCGGCACCGGCGGGCACATCACCGGGGTCGCCCAGGTCTTGAAGCCGCTGTGGCCGCAACTGCGGGTGTTCGCGGTCGAGCCGTCGGCGTCGCCGGTCATCTCGGGCGGCAAGCCCGGCCCGCACCCGATCCAGGGCATCGGCGCCGGGTTCGTGCCGGAGAACCTGCACACGGCGCTGCTGGACGGCGTGGTGCAGGTGGAGGCTGAGGAAGCGCGGGAGTATGCCCGCCGGTCCGCGAGCATGGAGGGCGTGCTGGTCGGCATCTCGTCCGGCGCGACCTTGGCCGCCATTGCAAAGAAGCTGCCGGAGCTGCCCGCCGGCGCCGTCGTGCTGGGCTTCAACTACGACACCGGGGAGCGTTACCTGTCCGTGCCAGACTTCCTGCCGGCTTGACGCCGGTCGGCGGTGGGGCGGTGGGGCGGTCCTGCCCCACCGCGTTCTGACGTCAGAACACCAGGCGGGTGATGCCGTGCAGGCGTTCCACCGGCAGCGCCAGCACCCGGACCAGTCGCTGGCGAGTCGTGCCGGACCTCCTCTGCCCCAGCCGCTTTGCACCCGGTCAGCACTTGTCGCTGCCAAGGGCGCAAAGGTGCGGCATCGGACCGCGGCAGGCGCACTCCGTGCGGCCCTTGCGCCGTGTCGCCAAAGCGGCTCGCAACAACGGAAGACCAGGGCACATAATCGTTGATGCCACACAGCCTGTCCTGAAAGCACACTGCCCATGCCGACCTACCCCGACCTGCACGGTGTATTTCCCTATCTTGTCTCGCCCCTGGACGATGCGGGCCGGGTCAACCGCGCCGTGCTGGCCCGGCTGGTGGAACACCTGATCGAGGCCGGGGTGCATGGCCTGACGCCGCTCGGCAGCACCGGGGAGTTCGCCTACCTCGCCACCCAGCAGCGTCTGGAGATCGTGGAGGTCGTAGTGCAGGCGGCGCGCGGGCGCGTGCCGGTGATCGCGGGCGTCGCGGCCACCACGACGCGGGACGGCGCCGCCCTGGCGCGTGGGGTGATGGCGCGGGGCGCGGATGGCGTGCTGGCCATCCTGGAAGCCTACTTCCCCGTTTCCGACGAGGGGGTGGAAAGCTACTTCCGTGCCGTGGCGGAGGCGACGGACGGGCCGGTGGTCCTCTACACCAACCCGCAGTTCCAGCGGTCGGACCTGTCGTTGCCGGTGATCCGGCGCCTGTCCGAGGTGCCGAACATCCGCTATATCAAGGACGCCTCGACCAACACCGGGCGGCTGCTGTCCATCCTGAACGAGACCGGGGGGCGCATGGGCGTGTTCGCCGCGTCGTCCCACATCCCAGCCTGCGTCATGATGATCGGCGGCGTCGGCTGGATGGCCGGCCCGGCCTGCGTCATCCCGCGGCAGAGCGTGCGGCTTTACGAGCTGGCCCGTGCGGAGGAGTGGACGGCGGCGATGGCCTTGCAGCGGGACCTGTGGGCGGTGAACCAGGCGTTCGCCAAGTACTCCCTGGCCGCCTGCATCAAGGGAGCGCTGGAACTACAGGGCTTCCCGGTCGGCCCGCCGCTGCCGCCGCAGGCTCCGCTGAACGACGCGGGCCGGGAAGAGCTGCGGCTGATCCTTGAGAGGGTCGGGGCACTGTAGCTTGCTGCTCCCTCTCCCTCCGGGAGAGGGTTGGGGTGAGGGGGTCTTGGTTGCGGCGCGACTGACGGAAGCGCAGCGAGTACACCGCCCTGCTTCGGCAAGGACCGCGCCTCAAGACCCCCTCACCCCGGCCCTCTCCCGGAGGGAGAGGGAGCAGGAGCAAGTCCTTACAACCCCAGCGACCGTGGCAGCCACAGCGAGATGCCGGGCACGTACGTCACCAGCACCAGGAATCCCAGCATCACCAGCAGCCAAGGCCATACCGCCACCGTCAGCTCGGTGATGCCCATCCGTGCGATCCCGGACGCCACATAAAGGTTCAGCCCCACCGGCGGGTGGCACAGCCCGACCTCCATGTTGACGGCCATCAGCACGCCCAGGTGAACCGGGTCCACCCCCAGCCCCTTGGCAATCGGGAACAGGATCGGCGCCATGATGAGCAGGATGGAGGTCGGCTCCATCACGTTGCCCGCCACCAGCAGCACGGCGTTGATGACCAGCAGGAACATCCAAGGCTCGAAGTGCCGCTCGATGATCCAGGCGGCCATCGCCTGCGGTATGTTCTCGCTGGTCATCAGGAACGAGAACAGCACGGCGTTGGTGATGATATACAGCAGCATCGCGCTGGTGTTGGCCGCGTTCAGCAGCACGCGCGGCACATCGAGCAGCCCCATGTCCCGATAAACGAACACCGCAATGACGAAGGCATAGACCGCCGCGACCGCCGCCGCCTCGGTGGGCGTGAACACCCCGCCATAGATGCCGCCCAGCACGATGCCGATCAGCGCCAGCCCCCAGAACGACTCCCGGAACGCCGTGAACCGCTCCCGCCAAGTCGCGGTCGCCATGCGCGGGTAGCCCCTGCGCCAAGCGACCACCCCCGTCAGCCCGGCAAGCAGCGACGCCAGCATCAGGCCCGGCACCACCCCCGCCATGAACAGCGCGCCGATGCTGGTGTTGGTGGACACGCCATACAGCACCAGGATCACCGAGGGCGGCACCAGGATGCCCAGCGCCCCCGACGTGGTGATGACCCCGGCGCCGAACCCCTTGGGATAGCCGTGGTCCACCATCGCCGGCAGCATGATCGAGCCGATGGCCACGACGGTGGCCACGCTGGACCCCGACACCGCCGCGAACAGCGCGCTGGCCGCGACCGCCGCCAGGCCCAGGCCGCCGGGCCAGTGCCCGACGAGGGAGGTGGTGAAGCGTATCATCCGCCGGGCCACGCCGCCGTGCGTCAGGAAGGTGCCCGCCAGGATGAAGAACGGGATCGCCATGATCGAGAAGTTGTCGAGGCCGGTGAACAGCTTGAGGCCGACGCTCTCGATGGGCACCTGCGTCATGGTGAACAGGAACAGCAGCACCGTCGTGCCCAGCGCGATGCTGATCGGCATCCCCGTCAGCATGAGCGCGATCAGCAGCCCGAAGATGAGCGCGGCCGTCACCGGGCCGGCTGCCGCATCTGCGCCTCGGCGGCCTCCAGCGCCTCCGCCGTGTCGTCCACGCCCTCCACGCGGCCCGGCGCGTGGTGCGGCAGCTCGCCGCCGCGCGCATAGGTCCAGGCGACTTGCAGGAAGCGGAAGCACATCAGGTAGGAGCCGAGCGGGATGCACAGGTAGATGACCCAGCTCGGCCACTCCAGGTCCGGCGTCGTTTGGTCGGTGCCCATCAGGCCCCAGACGAAGCTGGCGCCCATCGTCCCCACCGCCGCCGTGAACCCGGCGCCGCACAGCAGGCTGAACAGCACCACCGCCCGCTGCCGCGCCGGGCGCAGCTTCCGCACCAGCACGTCCACGCCGACATGGATGCCGGTCCGCACGCCATAGGCGGCGCCGAACTTCGCCATCCAGATGAACATGAAGATGCACAGCTCCTGCGCCCAGGTCAGGTCTATGCCGCGGGCATAGGGATACAGCAGCGCCGTCCCCGCGGCGAAGCGCTGCACGACGGACGCAAAGATCAGCAGCGTCGCGCCCGCCATCAGGCTGGCGATCAGCGCCTCCTCCAGCCGGTCCAGGATGCGGAGCGGCAGCGGGGCATTGCCGGCGGCCATCTTTCCTGCCTTCTGCGTCAGTGCGCCGCCATTGCGAGCCGCCCTTGCGGCGCGGCAATCCAGGGGCCGGCAGGATCGCGCCTGGCACCTCTGGACTGCCGCGGCGCCGCGCGCCTCGCAATGACGGAAGGGCTGAGCAGGGACACTGCTATCAGCTTACTCCCGCCTCCCGCCGGAACTCCTCGATGGTGTCCTTGCCGACGCGGCTGGTCATCTCCGCCTGCACCGGCTCCAGCGCGCGGCGCCACGACGCCTTCTGCTCCGGGGTCAGCTCGATGAACTGGATGCGCCCGCTGCGCCGCATCTCGGCCATCGCGTCGTCGTTGTCGCGCTGCGCGGATTCGTTGGTGAACGCCGTCGCTTCCTGCATGGCCCGGGTCAGCGCGTCCCGGATGGGGCCGGGCAGGCCGTCCCAGAACTTCTTGTTCACGATCACGGCGTAGCCGATGTAGCCGTGGTCGGACAGCGTCGCCCACTTCTGCACCTCATAGTGCTTCTGCGTATACATATTGGACGGCGTGTTCTCCGCCCCGTCCACCACGCCGGTCTGCATCGCCTGGTAAACGTCCGAAAACGCCAGCACCTGCGGCAGCGCGCCCAGCGCCTTCATCTGCGCCTCCAGCACCTTGCTGGACTGTATCCGCATCTTGATGCCGCGAAAGTCGGCGACCTCCCGCAACGGCCTGTTGGCGCTCATGATCTTGAAGCCGTTGTCCCAGTAGGCCAGGCCGGTGATGCCCTTGGTGTCCAGCTTGCGGAACAGCTTGGCCCCCAGCGCCCCGTCCGTGACCCGGCGCAGCGCCGCCTTGTCCGGCACGATATAGGGCAGGTCGAACACCTCGAACTCGCGGGCGCCCAGCGGGCCGAACTTGGACAGCGACGGGCACAGCATCTGCACCGCGCCAAGCTGCAGCGCCTCGACCTCCTCCTTGTCCTTGTAGAGCTGGGAGTTGGGATAGACCTCGACCTTGACGCGGCCCTCGGTGTAGCGCTCCGCCAACTCCTTGAAGCGGTCGGCGCCCTTGCCCTTGGGCGTGTCGGGCGCGACGACGTGGCTGAACCTGATGATGACCGGGGCATCGGCCGACGCCCGGCCGGCGGCGGCGGCCAGGGTGGCGGCAAGGCCGGATTGCAGCAGGGTGCGCTTGGCGATCATGGTAGGCGTCCTCCGTGGTGGGCGCGGCCTTGTGACCGTCTGGATGGGCTGCCGGCCTGTCCCGGGCCGTCGTTGCGGGCGGCGCAGCGGTCCGGGAGCCGCCAGCGGATCATCCCCCCTGGACCGCCACGCCGCAAGCGGTTCGGGGCGGCGGCTGAGCAGGGCGCCCGCACCCGGCCCTAACCAGGGTCAATAGGAGCGCGGCATCCCCAGCACATGCTCCGCCAGGTAGGACAGGATCAGGTTGGTGCTGATAGGGGCCACCTGGTACAGCCGCGTCTCGCGGAACTTGCGCTCGATGTCATATTCCTCGGCGAAGCCGAAGCCGCCGTGGGTCTGGATGCAGGCGTTGGCAGCCTCAAACGAGGCGTCGGCGGCCAGCAGCTTCGCCATGTTGGCCTCGGCGCCGGGGTTGGCTCCGGCTTCGTACAGCCGCAAAGCCTCCCGGACCATCAGCTCGGCGGCGCGCATGTTGGCGTAGGCGCGGGCTATGGGGAACTGGACGCCCTGGTTCTGCCCGATGGGCCGGCCGAACACCTGGCGGTCCCGGGCATAGGCGCTGCTGCGCTCGATGAACCATTTGGCGTCGCCCACGCACTCGGCGGCGATCAGGATGCGCTCGGCGTTCATGCCGGACAGGATGTAGCGGAAGCCTCTCCCCTCCTCGCCGACCAGGTTGGCGGCGGGTATCCGCATGTCATCGAAGAACACCTCGCAGGAGTTGTGGTTCATCATCGTGCGTATCGGCCGGATCGTCAGGCCGCGTCCCGCCACCTCCCGCATGTCCACGATGAAGGTGCTCAGGCCGTCCGTGCGCTTGGCAACCTGGTCGCGCGGCGTCGTGCGTGCCAGCAGCAGCATCAGGTCGGAGTGCTCGGCGCGCGAGGTCCACAGCTTCTGGCCGTTGACGACGTACTCGTCGCCGTCGCGCCGCGCGGTGGTGCGGAGCGCCGTGGTGTCGGTGCCGCTGGTCGGCTCGGTCACGCCGAACGCTTGCAGGCGCAGGCTGCCGTCGGCGATCTGCGGCAGGTACTCCGCCTTCTGCGCCGGGCTGCCGTGCCGCAGGATGGTGCCCATGATATACATCTGCGCGTGGCAGGCGCCGCCGTTGCAGCCCTGGCGCTGCACCTCCTCCAGGATCGCCGCCGCCGCCGACAGCGGCAGCCCGGCGCCGCCGTACTCCTCCGGGATCAGCGCGCCGAGGTATCCGGACTCCGTCAGCGCCTGCACGAACCCGGTCGGGTAGCCGCGCACCTCGTCCAGCTTGCGCCAGTACTCGCCGGGGAAGCCGGCGCACAGCCGCGCGACGCCCTCCCGTATCTCGGCGTGGGCGTCGTTGGGAATGAACATGCCGTCCATGGTCAGCCTCCTTCCCGGGCGCGCACGGCCCGGCCGTCATCGTGGATCAGGGTGCGCCGGGCATCCCCCGCAAGACGCTACACCGTGCGCCCGCCGTCAATCGGCAGCTCGATCCCGGTGATGAACCGCGCCTCGTCGGACGCCAGCCAAAGTGCGGCGTTGGCCATGTCCTCCGGCTCGCACAACCGGCCGAGCGGGATCGTCGCGATGAAGCGGGCACGGTTCTCCGGCGTGTCAGGGACGCCCATGAACGCCTCCAGCAGGCCGGTCACGCCCATCACCGGGCACAGCGCGTTGACCCGTATCCCCCAGGGCGCCAGCTCCACCGCCAGCGACTTCGACATCAGGTTCACCGCGCCCTTGGAGGCGTTGTACCAGGTCAGGCCCGGCCGCGGCCGGATGCCCGCGGTGGAGCCGACATTCAGGATCACCCCGCCGCCGGCGTCCCGCATCACCGGGACCGCCGCCTGCACGAAGTGGTAGATGGACTTCACGTTGACGCGGAACACCTGGTCGAACGTGCCCTCGTCCACGTCCAGCAGCGGCTGGTTGCGGTAGGTGGTGCCGGCGTTGTTGACCAGCACATCCGGGGGGCCGAACCGCTCCACCGTCTGCGCGACCACCCCGGCCACGTCCGCCGCAGCGGACACGTCGGCGGTGACCGGCAGGGCCGCCGCGCCGATCTCGTGCGCCACGCGCTCCGCCGCCGTCCCGCGCAGGTCCACGACGACGACCTTGGCGCCCTCCGCAGCGTAACGCTTGGCGATGGCCTCGCCGAAGCCGCCGCCCGCGCCGGTGACGATGGCAACCTTGTCCTTGAGCCTCATGGCCTGTCCCTCCCCCGCCGCGCATTCCGCACGGCCGCGTTGCCGTTCAGCCGAAGTCGCGCCGGATGGCCTCGCTATGCTCCCCTATCGCAGGCACCGGCCCAAGCTGCGGCACCGCCCTGTCACGGATCGCAGGCGGCGCGATGATGGAGGCCGGGCCGCCGGGCGTGTCCACGCCGACCCGGCGCAACGCCGGGTGCCCGCCCAGGTCCGCCACCCCGTTGACGAACCCGTAGGCCGTCCCCGCCGCCGTGAACCTCGCCGCCGCCTGGTCCCGCGTCAGCAGCCCGACCGTGGCGCCGACCCGGGCGTCCACCGCCGCGCGGTTGGCGACGCGGGCCGTGTTGTCCTGGAAGCCCGGCTGCGCCGGCAGGTCCGGCTGGCCCAGCACCACCTCGCAGAAGCGCGCCCATTCCCGCTCGTTCTGGATGGAGATCAGCACCAACTGGCCATCCACAGTCCCGAACGCGCCATAGGGGCAGATCCAGGGATGCGCCAGGCCGACCCGCTGCGGCGCCTCCCCGGTGCCCTCGTAGTACAGCAGCGGCACGTTCATCCAGTCCGCCATGCCGTCGAACAGGCTGACCTCCAGCCGTGCGCCCTGCCCCGTGATGCCGCGGGCGATCAGCGCCTCCAGCACCGCGGCGTGGGCCGACATGCCGCACGCGATGTCGCAGACCGACACCCCGACGCGGCCCGGCCCGGCGGGATGGCCGGTGATGGACGCCAGGCCGCTTTCGGCCTGCACCAGCAGGTCGTAAGCCTTCATGCCCGCGGCGCCGTGCCCCGCGCCATAGCCTGAGATGTCCACGGTAATGAGCCTGGGATGGCGCTGCCGCAGCTCCTCCGACTCGAAGCCGGCGCGGCCCGCGGCCCCTGGCGCCAGGTTCTGGATGAACACGTCCGCTCGCGCCAGGATGCGATGCAGCAACGCGGCGTCGGCCGGGTCCTTGATATCGGCGGCCAGGCTCTGCTTGCCGCGGTTCAGCCATACGAAGTAGCTGGACAGCCCGCCGACCGCCCTGTCGTAGCCGCGGGCGAAGTCGCCCTCTGGCCGCTCCACCTTGATGACGCGCGCTCCGGCATCCGCCAGGCGGGAGCTGCAATAGGGCGCGGCAACTGCCTGCTCCAGGGACAGCACAAGCAGGCCGTCCAACGGCTGGACCAGGCTCCTGCCCGATGACGTGGACCCCGATGACGTGGACGCGGTCATGCCACGGCAGGCACTTCGCGGCGGATGACGGGAACCAGCCTTCGCATCGCCGGTGACGCGGCGTCTGCGGCGAGCATTGACGTTGACGCAGCAGAAGCGAAGCTGCGCGAGAGATCTGCGAGGAAACCGGTTGCGGACGGTCTCAAGCCGGCCACCGCAAGGTGTCCCTGTCCCATTCAGGCCGCGGCGCAGGCGGGAGCGTTATGGGTTCTTCGCGTTGTAATTCGGCAGCCACCACTTGACCGGCTGCGCCTCCCGCTCGACCGTGGGAGCGGCCTTGCGCCGGGCCGGCTTGGCCTGTGCCGGCGGCGTAGGCATCGCGCGGGACACGGCCTGCTGGCGCGCGACCTCTGCGGCCTCCCGGGCCTGACGCTCTGCGGCGATGGCGTCACCATGAGCCAAATCGGCGTGCGTCAGGCGGGTTTGCAGGGCCTGCGCCGCGGCCTGGACCTCTTGCAGCGTGCGCTTCGTGCCGCCGTGCGCCGCGCGTTCCGCTTCCAGCGCCGCTTCCAGCTCTGATATCCGCACCTTGAACGGCGCGGCCGGGTCGTCGGAGCGGTTGAGCATCACGACCGGGACGCCGCCATCCTGCACGAAGCGGTGCCGGGCACGGGCCTGTTCAGGGCGCTGCTGCTGCGGGGCGGAGCGTCCTGGGCCTTGCAGGCCGAGAGCGCGCCGCATTTGGGTTTCCGCCGCCTGGCTGTCGCTGGCGGGAGCTGGCACGGGTTTGTTTCGATCCGACATTTCTCTCTGGCATCGCTGAAATGGGTGGCGCGGGCCGGTGGCGGCGTCTTGCAACAACTGCGTCAGGCTTGTGAAACGTCCCGCGGAACGCGTCCCTCAAGGGGATAAGCAGGATCGGTATAGCCTGGTGTGGAGGGATGGCCCGCTGGAACGAGTCCATCCACGACATCTTCATCTTCCGCAGTGAAGAAATAGTCAAGTGCGCCGATGTAATCCGCCCAGTGTTCTTCTGTGCGCGGTCCTGCAATGGCGCCCGTGACCAGCTTGTTGTTCAGCACCCATGCCAGCGCGAACTGCCCCGGCGTGATGCCCCGCGCCCGCGCGTGGTCGGCCAGCGTCCCGGCAATCGCCAGGCTTTCGGGCCGGAACTCGGTTTCCATCATGCGCTTGTCCTGCCGGCCTGCCCGCGTGCCATCTTCCGGCGTGGCGCCCGGCTGGTACTTGCCGGTCAGCACGCCGCGCGCCAGCGGCGAGTAGGGGAACACGCCCAGGCCCAGATGGGCGCAGGCCGGCAGGTGCTCCACCTCCGGCATCCGGTTCATGGCGTTGTAGTAGGGCTGGCTGATTACGGGCCGGCCGATGCCGGCGAGGTCGCACAGCCGGCAAATCTCGGCCACGCGCCAGGCGCGGTGGTTGGACACGCCGAAATACCTGATCTTCCCCGCCGCCAGCAGGTCGGCCATCGCCCGCACGGTCTCCTCCAACGGGGTTCCGTGATCCTCCTTGTGCAAGTACAGGATATCAATCACGTCCGTGCCCAGGCGCTGCAGGCTGGCGTCCACGGCGTCGTGGGCATGGCGGCGGGACAGGCCGCGGTCGTTGGGTCCGGGTCCCATGGGGTTGGCCAGCTTGGTCGCCAGCACCCACCAGCCTCGGTGGGCGGCGATGGCGCGGCCGGTGATCCGCTCGGACTCGCCGTCCTCATAGACGTTGGCGGTGTCAATGAAGTTCACCCCAGCGTCGGCGGCCTGGCCGATGATGCGCCCCGCCGTCGCCGCGTCGGTCGGACCGCCGAACATCATCGTGCCCAGGCAAAGCGGCGAGACGCGCAGGCCGCTGCGCCCAAGGTTGCGGTATTCCATGCCGTTGGTCTCCTGCTCGTCAGGCCGCGCGGGCCAGGCGCTGTTCCGCTGTGCCCAGCCGCACCACGATGGGCCGGTGGTCCGACGCCTCCCGGACCAGCGCCGTCGCCTCGACGCAGATCAAGCCGCGCACCAGGCAGCGGTCGAGCCGCAGCGGCAGCATGTCCAGGGAGTTGTGCGTCGGCTCCCTGGGTCCCACGTCGCGGAAGCCGCGCAGCATCGCCGGGCCGACCAGGTTGTAATCGCCCAGCACGGCAGCCCGCGGCGGCAGCGCCTGCGCGATGCAGCGCAGTTGCCGGCGGTTCAGCAACTGACCATGCGACAGGTGCACGTTCGCGACCGAGAAGGTGCCGAGGTCCATCACCTGGCACACGCGCTCGAACAGGGCGCCGGCCGGCAGCACCACGATCTGCGGCGGCGGCAGCGGCACCGGACTCCACATGGCAAGGCCGTGGATGCGGCCCGGCAGCAGCACCCGGGCATAGGTGCCGCCGATGCGGGAGGGCAGCTCGTCTATGCGCTGCGTCGCTTCCTGCATCAGCAGCAGGTCGGGGCGCTCGCGCTGCGCCAGGCGGGCCACGTCATCGAGGCTGGCGCCGGTCAGGCGCAGCAGGTTCCAGCTTACGATCTTCACCATCGGATCGCGAGGCGGGCGAGTGGTGCCCCAGTGCGTCTGGTGCGGCGTCGAGCGTGATACCTGGGGCGTGCGGGTGCGCCGGAGCGGCATGTGGGTTCCCTGTCGGCAACGGGTCAGGCGGCGGCACGGCGCGGGACAGCCGCAGCCGCCAGGCACGGACCAGCAACGTCACCCCGATCCAGACCGCAAGCAGGGCGAGTGGGACGGTAAGCAAGCGTGGTGCCGCGATGGCCACGGCGGCGAGGGCCAGCAGGATGCCGCCGCCGAACGCCATGACCTTGGCTTCCGCCGGGCCAAGCACCCGGTGGTTGGTGATGGCCGCGCCGACCGCGCTGCCCAACCCGACCGCCCCGGCGGCGAGGCGCCCGGGGCTGCCGCGCCGGGCCGGCCCGGTCCGCTGGCGCGTGGAATGCACTCGCCCGAGGTCGAGGACGATCTCAGTCGCGCCTTGCAGGTCCCGCTCGAACATCCGCTCCATCTCGGCAGCGAAGCCTTCGTCCTCGACGGCGACGTCCAGCTCCCAGTTGCCCATCCAGCTCGCGATGTTCAGGTTGCTAGACCCGATCCTGGCCCAGCGGCCGTCCGCCACGGCGGTCTTGGCGTGCAGCATGGGGCCATTCCACTCATAGACCCTGATGCCGGCCTCAAGCAACGCGCGATAGCCCGCCCGGGACATCGCCTTCGCCACCGGGATGTCCGATGCGCCCGGCACCAGCAGGCGCACGTCCACCCCGTCCGCCGCGGCGTCGCACAGGGCGCGGACGTAGGACGTCGTGCCGACGAAGTAGGCATCCGTCAGCCAAAGCGAGCGGCGGGCCATGCCGGCGATCAACTGGTCGAAGCGATACAGCCCCATCGTATTGGGGCGGCTGCCGATCACGCGCAGGGTCACGGACCCGGCCGGCGATGGCGGCGCCATGTTGTCAGGTTCCGGGTCGTGCCTTGGGTCACGCTCGGGCGACATGCCCCCGGCTCCAGCCCAGCTTTGGGCGAATGCGGCCTTCAGGTCGGCTACTGCCGGCCCGCGCATCTCGATGCCCGTGTCGCGCCAAGCCGCCAGGTTGCGGCCTGGATCGCCCACCCAAGCCTGGCCGACGCACAGCCCTGCGACGAATCCAACCTCGCCATCCACGCAAACGGTCTTGCGGTGGTTGCGGCTCAGCCATCCGAACGGACTGTCCAGACGCGGCGGGTTGAAGCACCGCACCTCGGCACCGGCATCGCGCAAGCGGCGCCAGAAGCTTCTCGGAACCTGGCCAAAACAGCCCATCCAATCATAGAGCACCCGGACGCGCACACCCTCCTGAGCCTTCGCAACCAGGGCGTCAGCGAAGCGGCGTCCGACCGGGTCGGCACGGAAGATGTAGTTCTCGAAATGGACGTGATGCCGGGCCGCCGCTATTGCCGCGAGCCAGGCGCCGTAGTTCTGCTCTCCGTCCCGCAGGAGCCGGAGCGCGTTGCCCCCGACCGGCGCGGCACCGGCGACACGGCTGAACAGTTGCTCGACGATCAAGCGTGAAAGCGGGCGCTGGTTGCCGGCGGCGAGCGGTGGATGAACTTCGGCGCCCTGCCCGCGGGGACGCCCGCGCTTGCCGGCCCGCATCCTGGAAAGGACGCCGTCCAGCCGGATGAAGGTTCGACTTCGCATCGTCATCGCGGAAGCGGCAGCACCCCAGGCCGGCATCGCCGGCCCGAGGTGCCGCTCATCGTCCGGGTCAGGTCATGCGGCGCTGGTTCGCCCAGCGCCCTACTTGACCGTCGTCGTGCCAACGGTGCCCTGCGGCAACGGGGCCGGATAGGCCATGCTGCCGGTGTCAGCCGCACGGGGAGCCGTGACGTTGCCGGTCGCGGTGCCCTGCGGCAGCGGAGCCGGGTAAGCCATGTTGCCCGTGTCCGGCGCCTGCGGCCCGACGACGGTCGTTCCAATGTTGCCCTGCGGCAACGGGGTCGGGTAAGCCATGCTGCCGGTGTCCGGGCGCTGGGTGGTCTGCGCCATTGCCGGCACTGCGGCGGCAAGGCCAAGGATGGCAAGTGCTAGCGCGTAAGTCTTCATGTTGATTTCCTTCCTGTCGTTGTCCGGTAACGGCGCGGAGCGGCAACCGCACAATCGGACCGTAAACGCACCCTCAGTGGAATGGTTCGCCGAAACACCGCTGCTCCGGCCTGGCATGTTAACCAGGACACGGCAAGCCGGCAACGCGCCTGCTGCGCCGGCAACGTGGTCATCCGTGATGCCCGGCACAAGCGGTCGCCAGCCAAGGCCGGTCAACCCAGGTCATAGGTGAACCCGGCAGCGTCCGCGCCCACGGCGACCCGGGATGCCGCCGTCCCCGCCAGCATCCGGTTCAGGAATATGGAGCTGATGTCCGGCAGCATCGTGTTGGTCAGGATGGCGTCCACCATGCGCCCGCCGCTCTCCGGCTCCGTGCAGCGGCCGGCGATCAGGTCCACCACGCCGTCGTCGTAGGTGAACGGGATGCCGCGCGTCGCCGTGACCCGCGCCGCGATGCGGCCGAGCTGCAGGCGTATGATGCCGCGCAGCACGTCGTCGGACAGCGGCACATAGGGGATGACGATCAGCCGCCCCAGCAGCGCCGGGGGGAACACCTTCTGCAACGGCCCGCGCAGCGCCTTTGCGATCTCCTCCGTCTCCGGGATCAGGTCGGGTTCGCGGCACAGGCCCATGATGAGGTCGGTGCCGACGTTGCTGGTCAGGATGATGAGCGTGTTGCGGAAGTCTATGGAGCGGCCCTCCCCGTCCTCCATCACGCCCTTGTCGAACACCTGGAAGAAGATCTCGTGGACGTCCGGGTGCGCCTTCTCGATCTCGTCCAGCAATACGACCGAATAGGGCTTGCGCCGCACCGCCTCCGTCAGCACCCCGCCCTCGCCGTATCCGACATAGCCCGGCGGCGCCCCTTTGAGCGTCGAGACGGTGTGCGCCTCCTGGAACTCGCTCATGTTGATGGTGATGAGGTTCTGCTCGCCGCCATACAGCGACTCCGCGATGGCCAGCGCCGTCTCGGTCTTGCCGACGCCGCTCGGGCCGCACAGCATGAAGACGCCGACCGGCTTCACCGGGTTGTCCATGCCGGCGCGCGAGGTCTGCACCCGGCGGGCGATCATCTGCAGCCCGCGGTCCTGGCCCACTACGCGGCGCGCGAGGGTGCTGGCCAGGTTCAGCACCGACTCCGCCTCGTTGCGGATCATGCGGCCCACGGGGATGCCGGTCCAGTCGCCTACCACGGCCGCGACGGCCTGACGGTCCACGCTGGGCAGGATCAACGGCGACTCGCCCTGATGCGCCGCAAGCTCCGCCTGCACCCCGGCCAGCTCCGCCAGCAGCGCGGCACGGTCCGGGGGGGCGTCTCCAGTTGGCGGCGCGTCCACGGGCTGCCCCGCCGCGCGCAGCTTGGCGCGCAAGGCGAGCAGCCGCTCGACCAGTCCCTTCTCCGCCTCCCACCGCGCCTCCAGCGTGGCAAGCTGCGCCGCTGCCGCCTCCAGGGCCGCCGTCACGCCGTCCATGCGGGCGTCGTCGGCGATGCCGACCTCGGCTTCCCGCGCCAGGATGCCGCGCTCGGTTTCCAGCAGGCCGATGCGGCGCCGCGTGTCCTCGACGGCAGCGGGCACGGCATGTTGACTGATGGCGACGCGGGCGGCGGCGGTGTCCAGCAAGCTGACGGACTTGTCCGGCAACTGCCGGGCGGGGATATAGCGGTGGGACAGCCGGACCGACGCCTCGATGGCCTCGTCCAGCAGCAGGACCTTGTGGTGCTTCTCCAGCGCCCCTGACCTGCCCCCCTAGAAGTGTTCCGCCGAAGATAAGACTTCGGTGGCAACACGGAAGGGACTGGGATGGCGCGCAAGCATCACAAGCCGGAGGAGATCGTCGTCAAGCTGCGGCAGGTCG
>JAABUK010003632.1_pt1 | contig 25879 bp, 17 predicted proteins | sample 5559141 | NCBI WGS metagenome assembly JAABUK01 (sample SAMN10711869, study PRJNA513367) | rock metagenome | isolation source: Antarctica rocks | place: Antarctica: Victoria Land, Pudding Butte nord | collected 2016-01-03 | reverse complement strand
GAACTTGCGGTTGCAACCTCGATCCAGTGAGCGGAACAAAATTAACAGCCGCCGAAGCAAATAGAAAAGGCGCGACTTCAACATCGCGCCTTTTCTATTCCATCCTTTGGTAGTCTTTCGCCTAAAGCGCTCCCCCGTTGCCCGCTTGCGCCTGCGTCGCTTTCGGGTCGTAGGGTGTGGCGAGGAATTGCTTGGCGGCGGCCTGCGCGTTGTCGTAGGAAACGCCTGTCTCGACGGCTTTTTTGTATTCGGCGACGGCGCGTCCGCGATCACCTTTGGCGTCGTAGGCGTTGCCGCGTTTGATGCGCGCCCATGCGTCTATCCACGCGGGCTTGAGGTTGCCGTCGAGCGCGGCCTGAAAATTGTCGAGCGCGAGTTGATAATTCCTTTGTTCCAGATAAAGCAAGCCGAGGTTGTAGTAAACCCACGAATTCGATTTGTCGAGCTTGAGCGCGGCTTCAAATTGCTGCTGCGCTTCGCTGTACTGCCCTTCGCGGAAAAAATCTATGCCGCGCCGCGCCGCAATCGAGACGCGCAGATCGTCCGAGAGATGCAGTAGTTTATTGTTCGGGTCAACGATGACTTCGAGCGGCTGTCCGTTGGTTTCAAAATCGAAGTCCTCGCTTTTGCCTTCGAGCCTCACGACGATTGTTTGATTGTTCGCGTCGCCCTCTGCGCGCAGCATTACTTCGACGGGCAAACGCAGAGTTTCATAGTTTTGTTTGATCGTGCCGCGCGCGTGGAACTTGCCCGCGCGCGTGCGTATGATTTGGTAGTCGGTGGTGAATTCCGGGACGCCCGTGCCTTCGACCCACTGCGCGAAAAAGTATCGGAGACTTTCGCCCGCAACCTGTGAACTCAATCGCTCGAAATCATCAATCGAAGCATTCTTGCCGCGATATTGTTCGAGGAAGGTGCGCAACAATGTATTGAACTTTTCTTTGCCGATAGCATCGCGCAGGATGCGAAAGACCATCGCGCCTTTGTAAAAAACAATGGATTGAAATGCGGCAGACTGATCGTCGAGCGCTCCGGGCGCGCGTGCAATCGAAGCCGTTTGCTCGAAGCTTAAGGCGCGCTCTAATTCTTCGCGTTGTGCTCCGTCGAGCGCGCTGCCGGTAAGCGTCGCTTCGCGCAAGGCGAACGCGCTCCACTCCGCAAGTCCCAAAGAAAGCCACGCATCGTCAAAGGATTTGAGGCCGACGGTTTGCCCCCACCATTGATATGCGACTTCGCGCTGCAGGCGTTCCTGCGGCACGGCGCGCGATTGGTCAAACAATTTCGCGGCGAGAAACTCCATGCCCGTCCCGGCATAAGCGTCAAGGCTTTCGTCGTCGATTTGCGCGATGACGTAGCGCGAGCCAAAGGCGGGCGCGCCGTAATTTTGCGTGTAAGCCTGAAGCGCGTTGCCGACGATTTCGCCGTAACGATTCGTTAAATTCTCGCTGCCCGGCTTGAGATAAAACTGCATTTCATAGCCGCCGATGCGCAAGCTTTTGACAATGTAATTGCCTGCCGCGATGTTGCCGACGAGCGCGGGCTGGCGCGTCACAAAGCGATAACGAACAGTGCCGCCGCTGCCCTGCTGCACGGATGCGGGTTGATCGCTCGATCCTGCGACGACGGTTCCCGAAGGCGCGATGATGGTGATGTCGGAAGTCGCGCGATCCGCCGCGTAATCATGAAACGGAAACCAGCGCGCGGCATACATCAGATACGAACCTTCCGTGCCGACATAAGCCAAACGCTTCGTCGCAAGCGGGCCGCCTTCTGCGGAAACAAGCGCGCCGCTCCAGCGAAAACGCAACGTGACGGGCTGATTTGCCGGAACGACTTCGCCCAAGTCAACGCGCACATTCGGCCCCAAAGTCGCGTCCGCGCCCGCCGCGTCCTGCACAAAATTCGTCAACTGCTTGCCGTTGCGCTCAATGCCATCGACTTTAAGCGAGCCGTTTAGTTCAAACACGATTGAGCGCGTCGCGTCCTGCGGCGTTAGAGTCACGTCGCCTATTGCGCGCAGAAAATGCTCTGCGGGCTGCAACTGCGCTTCGATGCGATAGTTCGTGACATCGTAGCGGGCGCGTCCCGCAATCGCCGGTTTCTGCTGCGCCGCTAAACTACCGTCAGAAGCAAAAAGGACGCAGAAAAGCGCGAGCGTCGCGGCGAATACGCGCGCGACATTGTAGTTTACAGTGCGGCAGGGAAAAGTATTTTTAGTCATAACCTTGAATCGCTGGGAAAGTCTAGTTGCCTGTCAAAACCGCCGGTCAATCATCCGGCAAATGCGCTCATTGAAAGAATAAGCAGCTTCTCGAAAAAGCTTTAATCACCGCAAAGCCAAACGTCAGAATCCGACGATATGAGCAATAAACATGAACCGCTTTGCTATAACGCGCAATCAGTTTTTGGATGTTCGAGGCGGGCTGCCCGTTGGCTGTTGACAGGCTTCGGGCGAACAGTATTTAAGTCGCTATTTGCACAAAGATATGCACGAAGCTTTTAGGGCGTCGGCGCGGGTCGTTTGCGTCGCTTCGGCGCGTTGGGATTGTCGGGTTTACGTTCCGTCGCGCTTTCGCTTGCAGGCGATGGTTGTGATGTTTGATTGTCGGCGGGTGAAACGTTTGCGCCCGATGCTTCGACGAAGGGCGCCGCGCCGCCGAGTTGCGCATCGAGGCCTTCGAGCGAGCCTTTTACTTTGCGATAAAGCGCTTCGAGAACGGCGCGGCGCAGAATATCGGGCGAGCCGTTTTTGTAGCTTTTCAAGTAAGCCGCGAGCGCATCCGCCGGATTCCCTGTTTGCTCGAGCGCGCTGCCCAAATGCCATAAAGCACTGCGCCACCACACGGAGTTTTCCGGCAGCACGCTGATGGCGCGCCGCAGACGAGCAACGGCGTCGGCAGGTTTATTTTGATTAAGAAGCGCACGGCCTGCCGTATCTTCAACGCGCCCGCGCAGGATATTTGAAAGCATGCTGCGATCCGTGACCGGAAAAGGCGGCGCAGTGCCTGCAGCGATTGCCTCTGCACGCACCACTGCAATCTCGTCCGCAAGCACGGCGACGGTGGCTGTGGGCGCATCGAGCGCGGCTTCGACGCCGGTTGTCGCGGCGTTCGTCAAATCCAAAGCAAGCTGCGGCGCGAGCGAGTTTTGCAGAAGACGCGTCGCCGCGTAAAGCTGTCGAAAGGCGCGCATGGAATCTTCGCCCGCCGCAAATTCCTGCGCGGCTTGCGCGGCTGCGGCTGCGTTGATTGTTTGCTTTCCACCGAACGTGCCGAGCGTTGTGTTGAAGGCGAGCAAGGCTTTCAACATGCGCGCGCCTGCTTCAGAGTCGGCAGCCGTGAATGCAAAAATACTTGCACGGCGTTCGGGCGCAAGCAGTTCCGTAAAGCTTGCGGCGCGGGTGGGCACGCGTCCCGCGAGTTTTGTTTCGAGCTTATTATCGCCGCGTAGCGTGAAAGAGTTTTTGAGTTGCGCGGCGGCCTCTTCGTAAAGGCCAGCGGCGGCGAGCGCGCTCGCTAATTCGTAATCGAGGGTGGGGAAATTTCCGAAGCTTCGCGCGGCACGCAAGGCTTGCTCTGCGGCGAGCGGCTGCTTTTGCAGAATAAGGGCGCGGGCGAAAGCAATCTGCGCCCATGTATAACGCGGTTCCATTTGGACGGCGCGTGTCGCTAAGTCTAAAGCGCGTGTGCCGTCTTCATGCGCCGCATACCAGTAAGCCGCGCCGACAATGAGCGGCAGATTGCGCGGCTCATCCTTGAGCGCTGCCGCCAGCTCGCGCTCTGCATCATCTTTTTTGCCCGAATCAAAAAGCGCGAGCACCATTCCGGCGCGCGCTGATTTGTCCGCCGGATCGCTCTGCAAAACTTGGCGGTAAAGCGCCAAGGCTTCTTCCGGCTTGTTGGCGGCGCGGCGCAAATCCGCGAGGCTGCGGCGCGCGGGTTGCGATTTCGCATCGAGTTCGAGAGCGCGCGCATACTCTGTCGCGGCATCATCCAGATTAAGCGCTATCTGGCGTGACGCGCCGAGCGCGCGATGCGCCGCCGGATTGTCGGGCGCAAGTTTGACGGCGAGTTCGCTGACGCGCGCCGCTTCGTCCGACTGTTCGATGCTGAGGTAAAATCCGGCGAGCAGCAGCAAGCGCTTCGGATCGTCCTTTACCTTCGTTTCAATCACGCGCGCGAGCGAGAGCGCCGCCGCTTGTTCGTTGCGCAGAAAAAGATTGAGCGGCAAACGCGAAACGACTTCTGCGTAAAGCCTATCGGACATTTCCGCAGGAGCTTCTTCAACCGCGCGCTGAAACTCTTCTCTGCCGCCGCGCGCATCGCCCGCCTTCAATTTCTCATCGCCCAGAGCCGCCCTCGCGCTCACGAGCAATTCGCTCGCGCGCAACTTCAACGAAGCATCCGCCTGTGTTTTGATGAAAGCACGCAAGCGATTAACGCGCTCCTGCGGCGGCAGTTGGATAATGTCATCCAAAGCTGTTTTCGAGGCATCGTCCGGCTTCGCGGCGCGGGTAGTGCCTTGCGCCGAAGAGTCTGCGGCGGGCGTCGAAGTATTCAGAGAATCCGTCGTAGCGGGCGCGGTGTTGTCGGGAGTCGCGGCATCGGGCGCGGCGCTGTCGGACTTATCCGGCATTGCGTTTGGCGCGGGTGCTGTTGTAGCAGCCGTGCTTTTTTTGTCGGTAGAACGGCGGCGTTTTTGCGCATTCGCCGCAAGCGTCAAACTGCAAATCATCGAGAGCGCAATGACGAGGCTTGCGGCGCGCGGTACGATGCCGCAAAAAGTTTCAGGTGTCCGACATTTCAATGTTTCAGTTTGCACGGTTTGACCTTCGCGTGAATGTTGATTCGAGCGTTTGTGGGATGAGCCATGATAACATCCGGTTGCGCGCGCGTGCGAGTTTTCGGAAGAAACAGAAACGGTGGGGCATAAATGGTGTGAGCGAGTTTGAAGAAAGCTGGCAGCAAGTTTTAAGCGAAGCGAAGCGGCGCGCAGAACAGCACGGGCGCGGCGAGGTTGTGGATTTTTTGCAGCTTCGCGCGGCAAACGATGCCTTGCGCGCGGCGGGCATCGAATGGCTTATCACGATTTTTCAAAGGCTTGCGGACGAAGCCGCGCACGCCGGACGCGCTCTTACAATTGAAAGAGAAGAAACGCATCGCTTCAGCGTCGGCGCGGCGACGATGATCGGCACCGTTTTCAGGCTTCGCAGAGGCGTGCGTCAATTAACGATTGAAGCAGGCTGGCCGAGAGCGCCGCAGCATGGCTTTGTGCGCGGCAACGGACTTGCGCGCGCGCGCATTAAACATTTCGGCGATGTTGCGGCAGGCGCTGAACTGATTCTCTCACGCGCGGAAAACAACATACCGCCGCAGTGGTTTCTTCTTCAACAAACAGGCGAACGCGCCGCATTCTCCGAAGCACACGCGCGCCAGCACGTCGAGCAATTTCTTGAGGGCTAAAGCGCGCGCATATTTTTCTCTCGCCTTAATCTCTCCAATGCTTCCGGCGTTGTACGATTTGCGGCACAGCGCGCACGTTTTCAAGCAACTAAATCCTAACTCAACTTCGCCTTCCTGCTCCGGCAACTTCGTTGCGCGTCGGATATTCGGCGAGATTTCGTAGTCTATCTCGCACAGGCTTTCCCTTGCTTCATTCACGGCACAAAGCTTGCCAATCCGTCGCCTCGTCAGACACGCTTGATTTAATCTCCTCAGTCAAAGCGCAAGCAAGGCTTTCGACCGATGCCCGGCTTCTTATGCGATGCGAGCGCGCGGCCAAGCCTCTAATCAATACTTTACAGAGGAGATCAAAAAGACATGACACATCAAAGCCGTAGATTCATTCAAACCTTCGTCCTCGCCGCTCTCTTCGCCCTTGTTCTTCCCGTTGCAGCTTCCGCGCAAGGCCACTACAATCCATACGGACATGACCATGATTACAGGCGCGACAGAGATCGTGACTACGGGCGCAGCGGAGATTACCGCCGCAACAACGATAGCCGCTACGGATACGATCAGCGCCAATTGCGCGACAGCGTGCGCCGCTTGAAAGACCGCAGCAACGATTTCAAAAAGCATATCGACAGCGCGCTCGACCACAGCCGCTACGACGGGCGTCGGCGCGAAGACCGCATCAACGAAGAAGCGCATGATTTCCATGACGCGGCGGATCGCCTTAAAGATCATTATGACGATGGCCGCAATCTAAATCGCAGCGCCGAAGACGCGCGCAGGCTCGTGCAGCTCGGATCGCACATTGACCGCTTTATCGCGCGCAATCCGCTCGACTCACGAACGACATCTGATTGGTCTGCGATACGTCAGGACTTGCGCGTTATCGCCAACGCCTACGGCTTTCGCATGAGCGACTTTGACGGCGTTTACAATCGCCCGAACGACAACGGTGGATATCGCCGCCGCAGTTCGTACCCGAACGACGGCAACAGCAGCAATCCTTGGTACAGACAGCTTGCCTTCTAAGGGCAGCGCGCCAGTCAACTTTAGCAATCAACGGAAGCCGTGACTTGAACTCAAGAAAGTTCGAGTCACGGCTTTCGCATTCTGCCGCGCATCGTGCCAGAATAGCTTTATGGCTGGCACGCTTTATCTGGTGGCGACGCCCATCGGCAATCTCGAAGACATCACGTACCGCGCCGTTCGCGTGCTCGCCGAAGTCGATATAATCGCCTGCGAAGACACGCGACGCACGCGCGTGCTGCTCGATCATTACGGCATCAAAGCCAAGACCATCAGCTACCACGAACACAACGAACAAGAGCGCGCAGCGGAATTAGCGTTGCGGATTGAAGAGGGAGCAAGCGTCGCCGTTGTTTCCGACGCAGGCACGCCGAGCATCAACGATCCGGGATTTCGCCTTGTGCGCGAGTGCGCGGCGCGCGGCGTGACGGTTGTGCCTGTGCCGGGCGCAACTGCTTTTGTCGCGGCGCTCATCGCTTCCGGTTTGCCGACAAACGATTTCTTCTTCGGCGGCTTTTTGCCCGCGCGTTCGACGGCGCGGCGGGCGCGGCTCGCGGAAGTTCGCGCGCTTCCGACGACACTCGTTTTTTATGAAGCCCCGCATCGTCTCGCCTTCGCATTGACGGACGCGCGCGAAATTTTAGGCGAACGCGAGGCGGCGGTTGTTCGTGAACTGACAAAGCTTCACGAAGAAATTTCGCGCGGTTCTCTAAGCGAATTGGCGTCGAAGTTTGCCGACGAAAATGCGGCGCGCGGCGAGATCGTGCTGGTGATTAACCGCGCCGCAAACGACTTCACAACGGCGAAGGTTGCCGACGATGCGACGAGCCTCGCCGCGCGCGTTACAGCATTTGAAAGTGAGGGACTAGATGCGCGTGCGGCGCTTAAAAGGGCTGCGCGCGAATCGGGGCTGAGCCGTTCGGAAGCATACCGTCGCCTCATCGCAGAACGCGCGCGGCAACAAGATTGAATAAACAACGCATTGAATAACATTGAATAAACAACGCCTTGAGTAAAAGCCACGCATCGACTGCTGAAGAACTAAGGAACGTGCAATACGTTTTGACGGAGCTTGCGCATTGGGAAGCGCAGGGCATCGTGAGCAGCGAGCAGGCCGACACATTGCGCGAAGCATACGCGCGCCGTGAGAACGAACTACATGCGCAGCTTGCGAACGAGCAAACAACGCAGCAGCACGGAACTTCAAATAAACAGCCAACAGTTGCGACGACAAAAAGGCGCCCGCTACTCGAAACATTGTCGGACGCTTACAGCTTGCGTCTGTTTCTTTACACGGGCGCGGCGATGCTCGTTGTCGGCGTCGTTATCTGGCTGCGCGACGCGCTTTACTTGAAACTTCAGGAACCCATCGTGCAAGCGGGGCTGCTCGCGTTCGGCACATGCGCGGCGATGTCCGCAGGCTGGTACGCCACCTTGCGCACCAGACAAAAATTGACAGGCCGCGCGCTGACGTTGATGGGTTCCTTGCTCGTTCCGATTAACTTCTGGTTTCTCGTGCGCTCCGGGTTAATCAGCAACAACGGACGCGCATGGATGGTCTGCGCTTTGTGTACGCTGCTCTACAGCACAACCGCCAGACTGCTGCGTGAAAGGCTTTACGTTTATCTGGCGTCCGTCGCCCTCATCGCAACCGTCTGGGCGATCATCCTTCGCGTGGAGCCTGAAGCGTTCGGCCTCTACGCGCTATCGCTGATGATCGTCTCGCTCGCGCTGCTTCATCTCTCAAGATTATTTCCGCAGGCTAAAAACTCTACTGATGATGGCTTGTCATCAACCGGCTTATCGCCGTCGGGTTGGAGCCGTGAATTATGGAGCGCGCCGCTTGCGCATGTCGCACTCGCGGGCGCTCTGTTCTCCGCGCTCTGCTATATGCCTTTGCGTTTGTGGGCGTCGCCGTCCATTGATGAAGGATTCTTTCGCTTTCGCACGCACGCTTACGATCCGGCGGCGGCGATGCTGCTTTTTGCGTGCGCGGCTTACACGGCTTGGTTCGCCGGACGATTTATTTACCCGAAGCGGCGCGTGTTCTTTTATTGTTTGAGCACGCTCGCGTTGTGCTGGACGGAATTTTTGATGCTCGACGCAGCGCGCGTTTCACGTTTGACGACGCTGTTCGTGTTATCGCTGACGACACTCGGCCTCTCTGTCGCATCGTACACTGCGCGCAACGAAGCGCTGGCAAGGGCATTTCATCCAGCGGGTTTATTTGCGGCAGCGATGCTCGCGTTCGCCTCTTGCCTCGTCGCGTTGCTTGCGGACTCCGCGCACAGTTGGACGCACGGCGCGACGTTGTTTGTTCTGGCAACTGTTTTCGCCGTCGCAAGTGCCGCGCGTTTCTCTGGCGCTCTCCTGCGAAGCGTTCTCGCCTGCGCATCGATTCTAATGCTTGCCGCGCTCTTTGCTTTGCACACAAGCCCGCAGTGGTTCGCCGCGATTTTCGCGCTGTCGCTTTTTTTGCCGCTTCTATTATTGAGCAGATTCGCGCTCGAACATGGCAACGTATGGCTTGAAAAGTTTTCGTTCGACGCGGCGGGCGCGGCGCTGCCGATTGCTTTCGCGGCAACGCTCATCGAAGCCGCCGCGCACTTGCAAACAGGAAACAACAGACTCTTCGCGTCATGTATCACGACATCGGAAATCAGCCTGCTTTCGTTTGCGGCCTATGCGCTTATTAAGGTTGAAGCGCGCGTAAACTATTTTCGCGCAGGATTGGCGGCAGCCGTTTCGTCTTATGCGCTGTGGTGTTTGCGCGCCGGATACAGCCCCTTTAGCGATGTGGAAATTTACACGACGCCCGTCGCTGTGTTGTTGCTCGTCGTCGCTTATGTGTTTCTGCGCGGCGAACAGGATACAGCGAAGAAGGCGCGCGATGCGGGCGTGCTGTTGTGGACGGGCAGCGTGCTGTTGTGCGCGCCGCTTTTCCTGCGTGCATTCGAGGCGAGACTCTTAGAAGGCGTTCCCGCGTTGTCACGCGATCTTGCGCTGCTTTGCGCTTCACTCGCGCTTATTTTTTTCGGCGCGACAAAAAGATTACGCGCGCCTGTCGCGGTGGGAGCGGCGGCGCTTTTCGCGGAGCTTTCGGTGCTCACGCTGACGAGCGTCGATTGGGCGCAAGTGCCTTTGAAGATTTATCTGGTGACCATGGGCGCGCTGATTGTTTTCGTGTGCTGGTGTCTGGAATTTCGCCGCGAGCAATTGCTGCTGGTGCGCAAACGAATCAGCGAAAGCCGCACAACGGCGCGCGAGCGTTTCGGCGAGTGGAGATGAATCAGAAGCCAGTAGATAGAAGTCAGAATAAAGGCGGAAAGCGACAAGCCGAACAGCGCAGACTTAAAACTCGCGGCTGTTCTTCATGCTGACTTCTGTCTCCTGACTCCTGACTTCTGCTGTTAATTTCCCTTCAGCTCTGTCGGCAATTGTTTGTCTACGCGCGGGCGCTGGTTGGCGTTGGCGAGTTCCTGCATCGTCAGGTAAACGGTGCGCGTGATTCTTTCCATTTTCTGGTAATCGATCTTGTCGGGCGAATCCGAAGGCCGGTGGTAATCCTCATGCACGCCGTCGAAGAAGAAGATAATCGGCACGCCTTTCCGCGCATAGTTGAAATGATCCGAGCGAAAGAAAAAGCGGTTCGGGTCTTTCGGGTCGTCAAAGCGGTAATCATATTTGATGTTGAGATAATCGCGGTTGACGCGCTCGCTCAAATCGCCCAACTCCGTGCTCATCATCCTTGAGCCGATAACATAAACTTCGTTCGGCGCGGAGAGTTCCTTATTAGCTGCAACTGTGTCGTTCGGAAAGCGGCTGCGCCCGATCATGTCTATGTTGATTTGCGCGGCAATTTGATTCAAAGGCACAGTCGGATTGTCCGTGAAATACCTCGATCCCCACAAGCCTTTTTCTTCGCCGCAGTGCCAGACGAAAAGCACGGAGCGGCGTGGGCGTTGCGGCTCGCGCCCCAAGGTTTCCGCCATCGCAAGCAGCGCCGTCGTGCCGCTGCCGTCGTCGTCCGCGCCGTTATAGAGAACGTCGCCGGAAGCATCACCCGTTTTCGACCCCATGCGTCCCGCGCCCGGCGCGCCCGTGCCGACGTGATCGTAGTGCGCGCCGAGCGCGATGTATTCATTTTTCAAAACCGGATCGCTGCCTTCCATGACTGCGACGACGTTTTGCGTAGTGAGCGATTCGGCTTTGATGCCGACGTTGAAGCTGACGCGCTTATCTGCGGCAAGCTCGAACGAATTGCTTGTCTCGCCTGCCCCGTTACGATTAAAGATGGCGGCGGCGTTCTGTTTTTCTCCCTGAAACAGCGCCTGCACCAATCGCGGCGAAAGCGTTATGTAAGGCAACGGCGGAGCATCATTCTGGAATTTTTCAACGAGTGTAATGCCGCGCTCCGTAGCCGTCTGGCGTGCTCTGTCCCAATTGGCGAGCGCTTGGTAATCGGCGATGATGATGACGCCCTTCGCGCCGAGCTTCTGCGCCGCCGTCATCGGATCAGCCCAGTCTTCGCCGCGCGTGCCGGTTAAATCCGCGCGCGTAATACCCTTTGGAAACGGGCTGCCGGAGTTGACGCTGATAACGACGATCTTATCTTTGACGTTAACGTTCTGATACGGATTGAGGTTCTTCGATTTGACGATCCAGCCGCTGCCGACATAGGCGAGCGAACCGCTGGCGCTGCCGCTCGTGATGGCCTGCGCGAGAAAGTCTTCGCCGAAGTTGTATTGCCTGCCGCCGAACTCCATGCGCGTCGCCGCCGGATCGATTTTTGTGCGGCGCAGCGCGATGCGTTGAAAATAAGTATTGTCGTCGCCCGCTGGCTTGAAATTCCAGCGCGCGAGATTAAGCGCGATAAACTTGGCGGTCGTATCTAGCCCGCGCGAAGGAGTGTCGCGGCCTTCCATTTCATCCGACGCGATAAACGATAAATAGTTTTTCAACTGCGCCGCAGTGATGTTATTCGCATCCTCACGCGCGAGCGCCGCACGCGAATTCGCGCCGTTCGCGGTTGTCGCCGCGACATTCCTATTATTGCCGCGACGTTGCTGCGGCTGCTGTTGCTGCGCTTGTGTTGAAGTAAGCGGCGCGAGCAACGCAGACGTGAGCGCGAGTGCGATTAAAAGCCTTTTCATATTTTCTCCGTTTGTTGGATACATTGTTGAAGCACAAACTCGAAGCGTAAAGCGGTTTCTTGTTTTCAAGTTTCACTGCTTCGCATTCATCGTTTTGAAAATTTTATCGAGCCACAGATTCGACTGCTTTTCCTGCACAGTATTGGCGCGCAGGCGATCATTCAAATTCTTAAAGTCAACTTTGTCGAGTTCCTGATCCTGATTAAAGCAAGAAAAAATAAAACTTTCCTCGCCCGTTTCAGGATCGACGTGGCGCTGCAAACACTGCGCGCAGACTTCCTTCATCATGCACTGCATGGGGCTGTTGATCGAGCCGATGCCGACATGCGCGCGGCTCAAATGCTTGGCAAGCACAGTATGCCGCGCAGTCTTGACCGCCGCCATCATGCGATCCGAGCCGATGGCGATAATGCGATTCACTTCGCGCAAATCAAACTTCGGTTCGCCGAATTTACCTTCCGCATAAGCCTGAATCGCTTCGACGATGTTGCCGCGAAAATGGTAATCGCCCGCGCGCTGCGGTTTAATTTCAACGCCCGTGTCCGTCGCCCAGACAACTTGATCGGTCGAGGCTTCGATGTCTTCGCGCTTGAATAAATCTTCGCCTTTTTTGTAGCCCGCGAAATAGATCACGCGATTGTTGCGCTCGCGCAGCGCCTTCGCAATCGAAAAGAGCACGGCATTGCCGAGACCGCCGCCCGCGAGCAGCACCGTTTCGTTTTCCGGTATCTCCGTCGGCGTCCCCGTCGGCCCCATCACGACGACTTCCTGTCCCGGCTCGAGCATGGCGCAAAGACGCGAAGACGCGCCCATCTCCAGCACAATCAAGCTCAACAAACCGCGCTTTTCGTCCACCCACGCGCCCGTCAAAGCCAAGCCTTCCATGACAAGCTTCGTGCCGTCTGCCGTGCGCACCGCGTCTGTTTCGTAATTCTGCAAGCGATAAAACTGTCCGGGATGAAACTTGCGCGCCTGCATCGGCGCATGAACAACGACATCTATGATCGTCGGCGTCAGTCGGTCAACCCGGACGACGCGCGCCACAATCTGCTCGTCGAGAGTTTCAATCAAGCTCGTAAATTTATCTTCGCGCGTCGCCTGCGCTGCCTTGTCGAACGACGTTTCAACCGCCGCGATTTCTTCGGCGAACAATTGCGCGACATGGCTGTAACCGTGTTTGGCGGAAGCCATCGCCTTGACAACGTTGCCCGCATACACGGGATGATTATCGCCGTAGTAGGAAATGAAGCGCCCGTTTTGTTCGTAGGAAGTAAAGAACGCCTGCGCGCCTTTCGCTGCTGCGACAACATGCGGCGCGCCGTCAACGCCCGCTTCGACATTGTGCGGCGAGAAAAATTCCTTCCATTCGTCGAGCGCAAAAGTGCCGGGCGCTTCTCTTTCGTAAATCGTATTGGGGCTGGTTCCCGCCGCCACGCAAATTGTCCGCGCGGGCAGCGTCACCATTTCGCCACTCGGTTTCCACTTGCCCGCTTCAATGTCATGCTTCATTCTCTCGAAAACAATTGCCGACACCGCGCCATATTCGTCCGGCACGGCTTCCGTCGGATTCATATTTTCGACGTAGTTGATTCCCTCTTCGAGCGACTTCGTGACTTCTTCGTGATTGAGTCGATAGGCGGGCGAGTCCTGAAGCCGCTTGCGGTAAACGAGCGAGACGCCGCCCCACTCGCGCACGAGCGGCACAAAGTCAGGCGCTTCACCGGCTTTATGTGCGCGCGCTCGTTCCGCTTTCACAGCGCGCCCATGCGTCAAAAATTCTTCGTAAACGGCGCGTTCTTCCGCGTCGTATTGCGCATGTACTTCCGCCTCGCCCGACTCTGCAAGAAGCGATTCGTGGCGATCAAGAATTTTTTCAACCTGCACAGGGTAATAAGCGAAGAGTTCCGTCGCCGTGTCAATCGCCGTTAGCCCACCGCCGATGACAACGGCGGGAAGTCGCACTTGCAGATTCGCCAGCGAGTCGCGTTTGTATGCGCCCGTTAGTTGCAGTGCCATCAGAAAATCCGACGCCTTGCGAATGCCGCGAATCAGATTATTCTTCATCGGAATAATCGTCGGCTTGCCTGCGCCCGTCGCAATCGCAATGTGATCGAAGCCCAACTCCCAAGCGTCTTCAATCGTCAAAGTTCCGCCGAAGCGCACGCCGCCGTAAAAGCGAAAGTGATCGCGCCGCGCCAGCGTCAAATGAATCAAGGTTAGAAAGTTTTTGTCCCAGCGCACGGTAATCCCGTATTCGGAGACGCCGCCGAAACCCGCGAGCACACGATTTTCCAGATTCGCCGCAATCTCCCGCACATCACGCAGGGGTTGCGGCGCGTGCCCGCCATCGCCCATCAGCATCTTGCTCAAAGGCTCGATCTTCAAACCGTCAATGCCGACGACGCCGAAGCCTTCGTTCAAAAGATAATGCGCGAGCGTGTAACCGGCGGGGCCTAACCCTACGACCATGACATTGCGTCCGTTGTACGGTAAGGCAAAGGGGCGTTTTGCATTCAAGGGATTCCAGCGCGCGAGCAGGCTGTAAATTTCAAAGCCGTAGGGCATCGCCAGCACGTCCGTCAGGACGCCCGTTTCGGCCTGCGGAATATTAACCGGATCTTGCTTCTGAAAAATGCAGCTCTTCATGCAGTCGTTGCAGATGCGATGACCCGTACCCGGACACATAGGGTTATCAATCATCACTACGGCAAGCGATGCAATCGAATCGCCGTGCTTTTTGAGGACGTGCATCTCGGAGATTTTTTCATCGAGCGGGCAGCCTTCGAGCGCAATGCCGAGCGGATTTTTTTTCACTGAACCGTCGCGCTCGTGGAAGCCTGTCGAGCAGGAATCCTTGCCGCGCTCGTGGCAGTAAAGGCAGTAATCGACTTCGTTCAAGACTTCGCGCTTCGTTCCGCGCCGGTCAGTCAAGGCAAAGCCTTCTCTGCGCCGCAAGTGCTCGTCGAAGCCGCGTATCATCTCCGGCAAATCCGCGCGCGGGCGTTCGATTTCGACGAGCTTTGCGTAATCGAGCGCGTGCGGAAAACGAAATGAAACCCAAGTGCTGACGCGCCGCTTCGCTTTTGCTTGCGTGGCATGTACAGATGCCCACGCTTCAACGAGGCGCAAGGCCGACTGCACGAGCGCCAGATCAGCGCCCGCTTCATCAGGGATTGCTTCATCGCCGCTCGTTTCAGCAACGCTTGCTTCGCCTGCTGTGGTCGGCGCGTTGAGATATGCAGACAACTCCGGGTTTGTTTGTGCGTCGCGTAAAATTTCGCGCGCTTCTCTTAACGACTGCAAAGATTCTTGCGCGACGGGTGAAACGGCCTCGCCTTCCTTTATCAACTCTTTTTCGCATTCGAGCAGGCGCACGGTCATGCGCGAAATTCCGAGTTCGTCATCGCACGCGAGAGTGTCTGCAAAGGCTCGCTCGCGCAATTGTGCGAGCGCCGCGTGGACACTTTCCAAGTCGATTTGCGCGGCCTGCTCCGCATTGAATTTCTTGAGCGCGCGCCGCGCCACAAAAAACTTGAAGGCAAAAACAACTTGCTGTTCGTTGACCGATTCAATCTCGGCAAGACGCTCTTTTTCGACATCGAAGAGGCGCGCAATGAAACGCGAAAGATGCGGCGCAGCGGCAATCAGCAATTCCGACTCTGCCTTCGCAACGAGATTTGTGCCGTGCGCTTTCGTGTACTCCATCAGTCGCGCGTGCAAGGGCGCGTCCGCCTTCGCAAGCTCCGCGTAAAAGGCTTCCGCCAATTCGCGCAGACGCTTTGGGCGATACAAATCCTGATAAGCGAAGCCTTCGATGCCGGGCTTGAAATCCTCGCCTTGCACGCCGTGGCGCGCAACGCCGGTTTGTTCCAGAAGAATATTTGATGACATTTCGTATCGAGCGCAGTCCTGTGAAATAAAAAGCACGCGAGCGCAAGCCTTCGTTGCACGCACACCGTGCCGAAAATTATATAGACGCAAAATCAGCAACGAAGCCAACCGGGCATTATAACATCAGCCCGCGATACATCTCAAAACCGGGCGCGAATATGGACGCTTCGCAGGAAACATTGACTTTCGGCTGCGGCTGTTTTAGAAACTCATTGCCTTACGCATCATTCGTTTGCGCCTCATTTCCGTTTTCTTAATTTGAAATAGGTTTGATGACGGCGACGTGACTCACGACTGCACACGTTTGAAAACTGCAATTAGATTATAATCGAGTCAATAAAATGCTTATCAAAGAACACATCGAAAATCTGGCTGAAGATAAAGGTACGGATTTGAACATCTCTCGGAGTCAAGGACAAAGTTGAAAAGCCTTTGATGTTGACACTGTGCAAACTTTATGGAGTGGCGGACGAAAACTTTGCGGTCAAGCTCAAAGGCACAAACAAGCCGGTTGATGAAACGACTTTCGAGCGCGAAATAGATTTTTATTTTATCGAAGGCGGCAATCAATACAAGTGCGAAGTTAAATTGATGGGCAAAGGCAATCCCGAAAGCGCCGATGCCGTCATCGCCAGAGACAGCCGCGTTTTTGTCGCAGACAAACTTTCCGATATGAACAAGCAACAATTAAACAACCGGAAAGCCGTTTGGGTCGAACTGCGAAGCGAAAACGGCTTTCAAAAATTCGCCATAGTTCTCGACGCTCTACACATCGAGCATGGCAAAATGTTGGAAGTATCAGAAGAAAATCTGGAGAAGATTTTTGCCGAAATTATCCACTAGCTCGATCTCAAAATTGCCCGGACGACTTTCCGCGAGCGTTGTTTTGAAAGCTCACATGCCCTGTGCTATGCTCGTTTCGCTAGCAAATTTTTCAGGCGCTATGGTGTAATTGGTTAACACGCGGCCCTCTCAAGGCTGAGAGTACGGGTTCGATCCCCGTTAGCGCTACCAACTTCGGAAGGCCGCCGTGAACATTCGCGGCGGCCTTCGATGTGTGTAATCGTTTGCAAAGAGGAAGGATGATGGAACGCATTGTTTTTCTGGATCGCAGCACTATCAAGGCGAGCTTTCGCCCGCCTGCCTTCGCGCATGAGTGGCAGGATTATGCGGAGACGCGCGCCGATGAAGTTGCGGAGCGAATACGCGATGCGACGATTGTTATCACGAACAAGGTTGCCGTGCGGGAAGCTGCGCTCGAAGCGGCAAGCGAGCTAAAGCTGATTGCACTCGCCGCCACAGGGTTCGACGTGGTGGATTTGGAAGCGTGCGGCAGACGCGGAGTCAGCGTCGTTAATGCGCGCGGGTATGCAAGCCAATCGGTGGCAGAGCATGTGTTTTTGTTGATGCTTGCGCTGCGGCGTAATTTGATCGCTTACCGCGCGGACGTGGAGCGCGGGCTGTGGCAAAAATCTTCGCAGTTTTGTTTGCTCGATCATGCGATTGTTGATTTGCACGAGAGCACGCTCGGAATTGTCGGTTACGGCGCGAACGCGCGCGCGGTGGAGAAACTAGCGCGGGCGTTCGGAATGCGCGTGGTTATCTCCGAACGCAAAGATGCAAAGAGCGTGCGCGACGGGCGCGCGAGTTTTGAGGAAACTTTGCGCGCGAGCGACGTGGTGAGTTTGCATTGTCCGTTGACGCCGGAGACGCGTCATTTGATCGGCGCAAATGAATTGAAGATGATGCGCGAAGACGCTTTGTTAATTAACTGCGGGCGCGGCGCGCTGGTCGATGAGGCCGCGTTGATCGAAGGTTTGCGTGCGGGATCGATTGCGGGCGCGGGCATCGACGTGTTGAGCGCGGAGCCGCCGACAAATGGGAATCCGCTGCTCGAATCGAAGTTGCCGAACTTGATTGTGACGCCGCATGTCGCATGGGCGAGCACGGAAGCGATGCGGATTCTCGCCGATCAAATCATCGACAATCTGGAAGCCTTCGTGAGCGGCGCGCCGCAAAATCTCGTCGCATAATGCGGTGCGAGGGCTGGCACGCAATCTTTTTGTGCTTCAAATCTATGCTTCAAACATAAACGGTGCGTGAGCGAAAGGCGTTTTACGCTGCGGTTGATTCTGTTGCGGTTGCAGTGGTTGGTTCCGCCGCTGCGTGGCCTGCTTCGTCGTGATGCTCTGAAGTGTAGAGGCGCAGGATGTCTTGTCCCTGACGCGAGCGCGGATCAATCGTGCGCAAGTGTTTGCGTCCCTGCATTTCCCAAATAGCCGTCACCTGCCCGTCTTTTTCAACAGCATGATAAGAGATGTCTTCGGTGCTGGCTTCAGCGGTGGCTTCAGCGGTGGCTTCAGTGCTGGCTTCGGCAGTGACTTCGGTGCTTGCTGCTTCTGCGGCGGCGGGCGCATCGTGTGGCGCGTTTGATTGTGATTGATCTGTTGTTGCGGCTGACTCGCCTGCAGCATTGGCGGCAATCGTGTTTTCGTTTTCAGACATAAGAATTTCTGTTTTCTTCCTCTCGCATTCGATTTCTATGTTCGTGTGAATTCAGTTGAAATTGTGGCATACGCGCGCACGCGGTGTCTAGCCGCTTCGCAGACTCGCGCGCCCTTCCGTCATGTCAATCAATCAATGAGCGAAGCGCGAGCGCGGCTTCGACGGCACGGCGCGGCGCGACGACGCCCCAGCCTTGACGGTCAACTTCGATGCCCGGCAGACGCTCCGCCGTGTCGATTAAAATGCGCTTGATTTTCTGCGGCAGTAAATCCGGATTCGCTTCGAGCATACACGCGATGACGGATGCGACAATCGGCGACGCGAACGATGTTCCGTCAACGTATTTGTAATGCTCGCTGATAACATTGCCTTCGTGTAGTTTGATGGAAATCAATTGCCGCAAAAGAGGCACGGGAACATTGCGCGCTTCGTCTAAATCATGGTCAATGCCTTCGTGCGCTTCGATGATGGAGCGCAAGTTCGCGTCGGGCGCAGCGTCGAGCGCGGCGTAGAGTTCGGCGGCGGCGGCTGTCGGCGTGTGCGGCAGAATCGGCGCGGGAACCCAGATGCCGGGAGCGATTATTTCAGGCTTTTGCAAGCCGTCAATCGTCGGCCCGTAGGACGAGCGGTACATGCCGCGCCGCGCGCGGTCAAGCGAGTTTTGATCGTCGAGGCCGCCCACCGCAATCGCCGACGGAGCGGACGCGGGCGGCAAGACGGGATGACCTGCCGCGAGGCCTGCGTTGCCGACGGCGCACACAACGATCAGGCCGAGTTTGACGGCGCGCTCGACTGTTTCCGAAAGAGAATTATAAAGGTACGGCTGTTCGTCGTCGCCGCCCGCAGAGATGTTGACGATGCGTATGCTGTACTGCTGGCGATGCGCGATAACCCATTCGAGGCCGCGTTGAATGTTGGCTTCAGAGATGCGCCCGGAAGTTCCTATCTTGACGAGGACGAGTTCGGATTCGGGCGCGAGGCCGCGATAAAATCCATTGGAGAGCGAGCCGTTTCCCGCCGCGACCACCGACGTCATCATGCCGTGCCAACTCGATGGATCAGTCGTTTCCAGCAAGCCCTCTTTGTCGCCTCTGCGCGCGACGATGCTGTGATAAGCGAGGATGCGATTCGCGGGCGTCGTCAGATCGGGATGCGCGTAAAAACCCGAATCGAGAAAGGCCATGCAGATGCCGCGTCCCGTGAATCTTTCATCCGCGTCAAGACGAAGCGGCGTTGAAAGAACGTGTCCGCCCTGCGCGAAAACAGCACCGTCTTCTTGTAGTTGCACGAGCGCGCGCTCGAACAAAGTGACGCAGCGAACGCAGACTTCCGTGAGCAAGGCTCCGGCGGGCGCGTTGGCGGCAACCATCATTTGCATTTTGTCGGAGAGCGCCGTGAACGGCACGCGCCCCTCGGATGAATCGCGCCCGCAGATCGGGCAAACGGTTTGACCTGCCGCCAGAGCCGAAGCGCGCAGGGCTGGTTCGTTGTTGATAATGGCATCGGACATTTTTTCTGATCGCTCCGTCTGTGTTCAAAGGCATCTTGATTGGCGCGCCGTGTTTCGAGCGGCTATGATGAACGCGAAACGCGGGCGGGCGCAAGTGCAAAAAGCAAAAGAATGAGCAAAGAAAATATTTTCGATGTGGCGATTGTCGGCGGCGGGCATAATGGGTTGGTGTGCGCGTGCTATCTCGCCAAAGCGGGCATGAAGGTGGTCGTGCTGGAACGCCGTTACATTGTCGGCGGGGCCGTCTGCACCGAAGATGATTTGATTCCCGGCTACAAAATAGATGTCGGCTCCAGCGCGCACATCATGATTCACTTGACGCCGGTGGTTCGTGAACTCGCACTCGAAAAATTCGGCCTCGAATATATCGAGTGCGATCCGTTCGCGTTTGCGCCGATGCCGGACGGCAATAACGCGATTTATTTCTGGCGCGATGTGGAAAAAACTTGCGAGTCGATTGCGCGCATCAGTCCCGTTGATGCGGACAACTATCGCCGTTTCGTGCGCGAGTGGACGGCGATTAACGAAGGCGTCTTTGAAGCCTTTATGAAGCCGCCGACGGCGCTTAATCTAGGCCGCCACATGATCTTTCGCCGCACAAAAGAAAAAACCGATCCGCTGGAAATGACGCGCAAGCTTTTCACGAGTTACGGAAGCCTTGCGCGCGAGACGTTCGAGCATGAAGGCTTGCGCGCGGCAATGGTGTGGCTCGCCGCGCAGTCGGGGCCGCCGTCAACGGCTTCCGCGACCGGAGATTTTTTAGGCTGGCACGCGATGATTCACAAAAGCGGCGTGAAGCGTCCGCGAGGCGGCTCGGGCGCGTTGACGCAAGCACTCGCGCGCTGTCTCGAACATCACGGCGGCACGGTGCGGCTCTCGGCAGAAGTCGAACGAATCGTAGTGAAGGAAAAGCGCGCGACGGCTATTGAGTTAGAGAACGGCGAACGCATCGAAGCGCGCCGCATCGTCTCGAACGCGCATGTACAGACGACGTTTCTCAAGCTAATCGGCGCGGAGAATTTGCCGGACGGTTTGGCGAAGCGCGTGCAGAATATTCGCGTCGGCAACGGCTTCGGCATGATCGTGCGTTGCGCCGTTTCAGAGTTGCCGGATTATACGGCAGCGCCCGCGATGGACGGAGTTTCAAACGGCGCGGCGCGCGAGTGTCACAGAGGCTTGCAATTGCTTTGCCCGTCGCTCGATTATCTGGATAAAGCTTACGCGGATTATTTGCAAAATCGTCCGTCGGAAAATCCGGCGGCGCTGGCAATGACGTTTTCGGCAATCGATCCGACGCTCGCGCCTGCTGGTCGCCATACACTTTTTATCTGGGGACAATATTATCCATACGAACTCGCGGACGGTGCAAAGTGGGATGACATTGCAGAACGTGAAGCTGATAAGTTGATCGACGTGGTGACGCGTTACGCGCCGAACGTCAAAGATTCCGTGCTTGATCGCTTTGTGCAAACGCCGCTCGATCTGGAAAGACGATTAGGGCTTCTGCGCGGCAATGTGATGCACGTCGAAATGGACTTCGATCAAATGTTTCTCTTTCGCCCGCTGCCGGAACTCGCGCAGTATCGCACGCCGATAGAAAACCTTTATCTCACGGGCGCGTCAACGCATCCGGGCGGCGGAGTCTTCGCCGCATCGGGACGCAACACGGCACACGTCGTACTCGCGGACGCACGCGGCAGCATCACAAACCGGCTGCGCCGCGTCTTCGGAAAGTAAAACGGAGTTGATGAATTTCAGATGCTAAACGACGGTCAGAACCTATCACTGACATCTAGCATCCGGCATCTAACATCCCTTCTTCCGCCGGTTGTGATTAGCGCTTTGTATGTGTAAGCTAATTTCAACGCCGAGTCGAAAATAAACGTGAGGTTTCCGGTCAAACAATCATGCAAAATGAACAAGTGAGCGTCTCCGATCTTTTCCGTCGCGCGCAAAAACTTCGCGCCGATAATCCGCAGTTGTCCTACAAGGAAATCAAGCGGCTGCTCGCCGATGAATTCACAGGCCAGCCGTTTCCGCCCGTTTATAATTTGACGATACCGGAACAGGACGAGCGCGCGCCCGAAGAAGACTGGACGGCAGGGCTGCCGCTTATCTTGCGCGGCATACAGCAGAAGGATTGGAAGGAAATCGCCAACGGCGTCGTGCTGTGTCTGGAACAAACGGAGAACTACGAGCAGCAGCGGCATCCCGTCGTCGGCGATGAATGGCATGACCGCAGCATCGGCATACGCGATCCTTTGACGAAGGGCGTCAGCAAGTGGATGCCGCCCGGCTTGTCGGGAATAACAGGCACCACGAAAAAGTAACGAGCGCATGATGAAGTACAAATGACGAGCGGCAGGGAAAAGTTCATCCTGTGGCTTGTCATTCGTCATTTACTACCAATGGAGATGCGATGAGTTTTTTAAGCCGCTGGATAAACGATCCGCTGTACCAGAGAACAGAGCCGCGCCCGCCTGAAGAGATTACAGATGCGGAAGTAATTATCAGTCCCGACACGCGGCGCGAAAATCGCATTCCGCCCGGCCAGACGCGCACGCGCAAGTGGCCTGTCTTGGACGCACACGGCACGCCCAAAATTGATTTAGCAAAGTGGCAGTTTAATGTTGACGGCCTTGTCGAGAATTCGCAGAGTTGGTCGCTCGATGAATTCATGCAATTGCCCGCCGTGAAAATCTACGCCGACTTTCATTGCGTCACGCGTTGGTCGCGCCTAGACAACATTTGGAGCGGCGTCTCGACAAAAGAATTTGCGAAACTCGTCGGCATCAAAGCGGAAGCGAAGTTTGTCGTCGCGTTCGGCTATGATCGCGGTTGGACGACGAACTTGCCGATTGAATATTTTCTCGCAGAGGACGCGCTCTTTGCTTGGTCGCACGACGGGCAACCCATTCCTTCCGATCATGGCGGCCCTGTGCGCTTGATCGTGCCGCAGCTTTACGCTTGGAAGTCCGCGAAGTGGATCAAGGGCGTGCGCTTTGTCGAAAAAGATGAAGCCGGCTTTTGGGAAGAAGGCGGCTATCACATGCGCGGCGTGCCTTGGAACGGGCGCGACGGCGAGCGCTATCGCGGGCAGAGCGAAGAGTAAAATGCGGAACTATTTATTCGCCGGATCAGGAAGCAAATGAGCCGCGATAGTATGAGCGCAGCACAACCTTCGGACGCCGCCGCCGTCGTCTTATTACGAACAAATGGATCGAACAACAGCGACGCGCTGGCGGAAACTTTTTGGGTGCGGCGCAGTGAAAAGCTGCGTTTCCTCGGCGGCTTTCATGCGTTTCCCGGCGGGCAGCGCGACGCGAGCGATGCGGAAGTCGAAGTAGCAAATTGCGCGGACGCAGAAACGGCAACGATGATCGCTTGCGCGGCGCGCGAGTTGTTTGAAGAAACAGGCGTGCTTGTCGCGCGCGGGTTGGAAGCGATGACGAAGGGACAACGCGCCGCGTTGCTCGACGATTTAGAATCCGGGCGCATGACGTTCCCGGCGCTGCTCGATCACTTCGGGCTTCATCTAAACGCAGATGATTTCACTTTCATCGGGCGCTGGGTCACGCCGCCGTTTAGCCCCAGACGTTTCGATACGTGGTTTTTTCTTGCGCGCTGTCCGCCCAAACAAGAGCCGGAAGTGAAAAACGGCGAGTTGGAATCCGGCGAGTGGATCGCGGCAAAAGAAGCCGTCGCGTGCTGGCGGCGTTCGGAAGTTTTGTGCGCGCCGCCTGTGCTTCATGCTTTGCAGACGCTTGCGGCGGGCGGCGTGACAAATGATTTGATCGAGCGATTTCTCGCCGTGCCGCAGGCTCATCGTGAACCCGCGCGGCGCATAGAGTTTCGTCCCGGCTTCGTTTGCTTTCCGCTGCGCACGCCGACGAAGCCGCCCGCGACACACACGAATTGTTATCTGATCGGCGAGCGGGAATTCGTCATCATCGATCCGGCCTCACCTTATGAAGAAGAGCAAACGGCGCTTGCCGCGTGCATCGATGATTTTTTAACGGAAGGCCGACATTTGCGCGAAATAATTTTAACGCATCATCACCCGGATCACATTGGCGGCGTTCGCGCGCTCACGGAGCATCTGAAGAATCGAAGGACAATTGCCGCGCATCGCTTGACGGCGGAAGCCTTGCGCGGAACGATTTCGATTGATCGCTCGATTGAAGACAATGATGTAATCGAACTCGGCGGCGAAGCTCCGATTAAATTGCGCGCGCTCCATACGCCGGGACACGCGCGCGGGCATCTCTGTTTTTATGAAGAGCGAACCGGCGCTGTTGTGACGGGCGATATGATTGTCGGCTTAGGCTCTATTTTAATTGATCCGCCGGAAGGCAACATGCGCGATTATTTGAACTCGCTCGAACGTCTCGCGGCGCTGCCGAATGTGTCTGTGCTCTTCGGCGCGCACGGGCCAGCCATCGGCAATCCGCGCGCGAAAATCGCGGAGTACATCGCGCATAGACTCGAACGCGAAGAAAATATTCTGCAGGCCGTGCGTGAAGGCATTGGAACGATACCGGAAATTGTCGCGCGCGTTTACACGGACGTGCCGCCGAAAGCTCACGGAATGGCGGCGCGCGCGGTGCTGGCGCATCTTGAAAAACTCGTCGAGGATAATCACGTCGCGCGCGTCGGCGAGTCTTACCTTGCCAATGATACTGCGCCGTCCGCAAGCTAAGGTAAACGTCCAGCACGCGATTCAAAGGAAAGAGCGGCAAAGGAATAGACGCATCGCGCACCGGCGTAGGCGCTTTCTTTTCTCATTGAAACATCAACGCAGCATCATCAACCGAACAGGATTTAACGAAAAACAATGGCATTACCGAAACTGCAAACACTACCGAAAACATTAGGCGAACTAAAGGCAAGCGGGCACACGCACAATCGTTCCGTCAAAGACGAACTGCGCGCTAATCTTCTGCGCAAACTGCGGGCGGGCGAAAAGCTTTTTCCCGGCATCGTCGGCTACGATGAAACCGTCGTGCCGCAAATCACCAACGCGATTCTCTCGCGCCACAACTTGATTCTCTTAGGTCTTCGCGGACAAGCCAAGAGCCGCATCATTCGTCAGCTAACAGAGTTGCTGGACGATGCGATTCCCGCCATTAAAGGCTCGGAAATCAACGATGATCCGTTTCATCCGATCAGCGCTTACGGACGCCAACTAATCGAAGCCGAAGGCGACGCAACACCCATCGCATGGATTGAACGAGACTCGCGCTTTGTCGAAAAACTCGCCACGCCCGACGTGACCATCGCAGACATCATCGGCGACGTCGATCCGATCAAAGCGGCGAAGGGCGGGCATCTTTTAAGCGACGAATTGACGATTCACTACGGGCTTTTACCGCGCGCCAATCGCGGCATCTTCGCCATCAACGAACTGCCAGACCTCGCCGGAAAAATCCAAGTCGGCCTCTTCAATATCATGCAGGAAGGCGACGTGCAGATTAAGGGCTACCCCGTGCGCTTGCCGCTCGACGTGATGCTCGTCTTTAGCGCCAACCCTGAAGACTACACCGCGCGCGGCAAAATCATCACGCCTTTGAAAGACCGCATCGGCGCGGAAATCACGACGCACTATCCGACGGACTTGCAACTCGGCGTCGAGATCACGCGTCAGGAAGCATGGACGCAGCGCGAAGGCGTGGACGGCAACTTGAACATACCGGATTTTATACGCGACCTCGTCGAACAAATCGCTTTTGAAGCGCGCGACGATCAACGCATTGATAAGCGCTCCGGTGTTTCGCAACGCCTGCCCATCACCGTTATGGAATCCATCGTTTCCAACGCTGAACGTCGCGGGCTTCTGACAGGCGAAGATGAAATCGTGCCGCGCATCTCCGACATCTACGCCGCCGCGCCTTCGATGACGGGCAAGATGGAACTCGAATACGAAGGCGAACAACTCGGCGCGCCCAAAATCGCCAAAGACTTAATCAAACGCGCCGCCGGAGAAATTTTTGAAGGCTACTTCGTCGGCATTGATTTCACGCCCACGACGCGCTGGTTCGACGGCGGCAACACTTTGCGGCTCGCCGACACAGCATCCGCCGAAGAGTGCGTCAATCTTCTCGAAGCCGTGCCGGAATTAATCGAAACCGTCTTGATCCCGTTCGACTTTGGGCGCAAGGACGCGGCGCAACTCATCTCAGCTTGCGAACTCGCGCTCGAAGGTCTCTACGCGCAAAACAAAATCACGCGCAACGAAGAAGGTGGCTACGCCGGAGCGACGAAAGCCAAGAAGGACAGGCGCGGCATGATCTACGATGATCTGACGGAGACGGGACGCTACAGCTAAGAAGTCGCGCAAAGCA
>JAABUK010003631.1_pt1 | contig 25879 bp, 38 predicted proteins | sample 5559141 | NCBI WGS metagenome assembly JAABUK01 (sample SAMN10711869, study PRJNA513367) | rock metagenome | isolation source: Antarctica rocks | place: Antarctica: Victoria Land, Pudding Butte nord | collected 2016-01-03 | reverse complement strand
TTTTCGAACAGAACTCCCACCAGCTTGGTTTTGTTGCACACCACATACACCTGTGCTTTCAAGCCAGGATGTCTGATGAGTCACTACTGGCTCCACACCCCAGACTGTAAGTTATAAAATGAAAAACATAGTCTTAGCCGACGCTTCCAGGTGCGTAGCTGGCATAAGGCTGGGTGAGAATGATAGTGAGATTGCGGTTTTCAGTGACAGCCACTTGGGCGCTCGGAAAAGTGCCGTCGCTGTCGGCACAAGTAATGAAGGCAGCATCGATGTAGTTAGCAGCAGCTGAGCATAGGATACCTCCTCCACTGCCACAAATATTCGCTGCGCAGGAATTGATGTGCACCATGCCTGAGCAGCCGCTTGCGCCGGGCCCGCACATTGCATCGGGGCCTAGGCTTCGCAGATAAGAGGCAGCCAAAATACAATCCTCTTGCTGAAGGGGGGACCCATTGGAGTTGGTGTCACAGGTTGGACTTGCAGCATGGGCTCCTGCATTGCAATATTTTAGTTGGGCGCCTGCGTGCAGTCTGTATGAAAGACATCGCTTGGCTGAAAGGTGCGCAACGGCAGTCACAGCAAACAGACAACTCATCAAAGTCGCGCCCGGATGACGACACTCACCCATCGTCAACAGCAGGGCGGCAAGCGCAAGCATCAGGTAGTGATCGAACACGTGTTGGCACTTCATCTCTCGGATGCAGCTGCAAGCCTTCAACGTTGATGTGAGTAGTGTACGTGCAGCACTACGTCAATGCCGGACATGTATCACACAACTGCGCTGCAAGAGCTGAACCTTCGGTGAGCTTCCTGTTTCCAGTCGATTCAAAGGGACCTTCCCATCGGTACGGTTGACTAAACCCTTGCAATCGCTCTTGGCGATTGACTCGAGTATTAGTACAGAATTGTGATAGCTGCAATGTGCTGTATCAACACAGCATAGCACAGCACATGCCGGCACAACAGTCATCGCACAACATGTCTGCAGATGTCGGTCGTCAGCTGGCGGCGGAGACCTTTTCGCGGCAGGGTAATACCATCTCGTTAACGGTAGTAGATGCGAGCAAGCATGATACATCATATATATGATGCATGCCTGCGTGCAGTTTTGCTATGAGACACTCGCATATATTGTTAAAGGGCCCCTAAAGGACCGGCCGGGGGGTAACCCGCGGGGTAAAAGGGACCCGGGTCATCTGGCCGGATATGGGTAAGAGTCGTTTGGATGAGATACCAAATGCACGCATGATCATGATCTGCCAAAGTGCCAGCACTGTTGACTACACCAACACCGGCAGCCGAATTTGCTAGCATCAACAACATAACACTGTTGAAGATATCTGTCCAAAATCACTGGGTCTCCCAGCACAGCCACAAGCTGCTCACACATGTTGCTCACATCCTAAACTAACAGCACTGACAAGGTGAACTTTGTTTCACTTGGACACTGGTTTGGCAATGCCTCTTTGAATCAGGGTTGTAGCCATGTCTATGATACTTTCCTGCCAGGGATGAATTGAGAGACCCAACTCCTTTTGTACCTACAACACCCCAGAGCACTGCTCAGTCAGACCAGTTGCAACAAGACTAATTGAAGCTGAGGGGCAAACGGCGTTTGCTCTGCAAACATGACGCTTTGGCCTTCACTTGCATAAGCACTACCATGACACATTGCACCATGACAAGGACAATGCACATGACCAAATATCAGCTTGCGCATACGTCAGCTAGCATGCACAATGTATTGGCTGGCTAAAACTCCGTTCCAGTACCTTGCTGTTGTCAATGACATGCTTGGCTTCTGACTCCTTGCCCTCAGCAAACTTGAAGTTGGGGAAGTGCTTGGACAGAGTGTCTGTCAGAGTCTTGACGGGCACAGTAGAGTCCTGACTCACCAGATACCTGCAGCACTTGTCATACGTCACTTATCACCCACAGCTGATAAGTGTCCTTCAGGGCGTCCACAACAAAATTCTCACTTGTGAGGACACTGCAGCGGCAGGTCATTACAGCCATATGTGTACACAGAGAAACTACAGGCACAGCTGATATGCACAACCAGATGATAGAGACAAAGCTGCATGCCTGATCTCCGGCCATACAGATAGCTTGCTGCCAGATCCAGAAGCATCATATTAGCAATTGCTGCTATATTGTTTTTCTTATCAAGACACAATGTATAACGGCAGTGTGGTGGACATGGCACCTGCCCTTGGCTGAAGGCACCTCTACAGCCAGGATATGAGCACGAGCAATGTCCCGTACATCACATACCCAGGGCATGACTGAGTCATTAGTTCCTTCTATCAATCCCTGTAACATTGCATGCATGTGTTAGCACCCTGATTGGCCTAAATGCAGGTTATTCATCATGTCATTTTTCATGACATCTGCTGAAGGCCTCTGGTGCCACGATTGCCTCTGTACAAAAGTGCAATGCAGTAAAGTAACTCCCACAATGCCTGGTTGCAGATGGTATCAGACACAAAGTCACGTTGCACTTGCATCTGTGGCTCAAAACAGCACAAGGCCAGAAAACCGCTTGTGGTCATTGTCTGTAAAAACACGCAGTGAACAAGGAATGGTAAAGATTGGAATGCAATCAGTGGTCACAGCCACAGCAAATAAAACGCAGCTATGAATCCAATGCAATATCGACTATGGTTGAGTAGTCAGGTCATGTCAGATCAGCATCAGTTCCAGCATGTCATGGAGAGCTATGCTGTTGTTGACAACTTGCATATACCTTAACCTCCAGAATGCTGGTGGCATCAGCCCGGTTGCTAATGACAGGGCCCAGCACAAAGGTGGGGCAGATGGTGACCAGCTCAAAGTTGTGCTTTTTACTAATCTCCCATGCTTCTCTCTCTGCCGCCACCTGCAACAGAGACAGAGTCAAGCAGGCCGAGCAGTAGCATGAAGCTGCTTGGAACCATGGTTGCTGGAGTTTGAGCTGTATGTCACGCTGCTGTTGTGCAGCTGCACCCTTCTCACTGTGCACAGCAAACAAGCATGTGGGCATGAGCAAAACAGCAAGACTGGCCACAAACTCTCATTGCTATGTGCTAAGTTACCCGGAACTGTCACATAGAGTGTCTTACATGTGACTGTTGACCTCATGCATGCACAGGTTTGAAGTTGTATCACAAAATTGAGATAGTCACTGCTGGATTGCAGTGCATAAAATCTCTTCTCAACCCCAAAATGTCTATTTCAATTCAGAAACGTCATTCCTACACTAGAAATCTAAACTCAGAAACGTCTGGGGACAGTAAAAACGCGTTTCTACATTGTGGAGATGGTCTAAAAGCCTTGATGCACCAAACAAGGCAGCCTAAAGCTTAATTGCTAATGAGCGCACAAGAAACATTACCTTGCTGTACCGGTAGGCATCTGCGCCCTGTGCATTTTCATCCGCTTCTGTGTTCCAGTCTTCTTCGGTGTACACTTTGCCCTTTGGACCCCCCTTGGGCTTCACAATGGCTGCATTACAGCTACACAGCTTGGGAATTGAGAAGGTTGAAATCGTAAATGCATGCAGCTGGTGTGCAATGCGCTACTTATCAAGGCTGATATTGTCCGTCTGCATCAACATTGCCCAAGATGTTGTTTACCAACCTGTTGACTGGGACAAGCAGTGTCTGATTGTATGCAACCTGGATGAATTGCAGAGTCTGGTTGGTGCCAGGAAACCTTACATGCAAAGGAAGAAGTCAGGACAACACGCTTGATGCTGTCTGTGTTTTTGGCCACACTGCCCAGCACATTTTTGGTGCCACCAAGGGCTGGCTCAATGAGCTGTTTCTTGGGATCTGTGACATTTCTGATGAAAGGAGAAGCTGTGTGGAAAACATAATCAACTCCCTGAAATGCAAGTTAATGTTTCAACTTTCAGTTTGTAAGTGAGCCTGTATCACATTGTACAAGGCCTCAGAATCTGCAAGTACGTACCTTGACGATGAAGTCAAAGCTGCCCTCCTTGGTCAGATCTGCTGCGTGCAAAGTTAGCTTGCCAGGAAGAGCCTGTACGTCAACATAAAACCAGTCACAAGGCGCTGCCTCCATGTTGTTGCGCTTGGACTACACATGCATGCATGCGTTGACCGACCTCAGCAAGCTTGGTCAGATGCGCGACCTTCTCCTTATTAGATGTATCTCTCACAGTACCTTTGACGTTGTAGCCCTTCTCCAAAAGCTGCTTTACAAGCTCGGTTCCGATAAAGCCGCTGGCACCAGAAACAACTGCTGTGCATGCACCGCTATGATCCACGGGCGCCATGATTGGCAATGACGTAGTATGAAGGGTCTGCTTTGTCGTAATTGAGCAACTAGCGAGATCGGGACCGGTGACAATCCGTTTGCGGAGAGTCGCTTGCTTACCACCTTATGCATGGCATAATGATATAACGTGATAATCTTGTGCCTGCACGTGCGAGCGTTATAACTTTTCTGTGGACAAATCCGATCACCAGTTCCTGCACCCTTCGGTAAACTATCGGAACCAGTGTGTACGTACGGAAAACACCCACTGTAAAATGAGTCAGCAGGCATGTAGGGCTTTCCTTTCAAAAAACAGGATGTCACACTCTGACCATTGTTACAAGGATGTACTGCATGTTGCTGGGCCTATATGCTATATAATAATAATAATAATTTACAGGCGTTCCAGCTAATAGTTGTTGCCAGGTACCTACTAGGTGTGCCTAAACCCTAGTCCTGTGAGCTAACATGAGACACTAGTTGCACCCAAGGGGTGTGCGCTGACAGGGCGAGTGCCATAGACGCATGTGCGAGGCAGAAAATCTCTGCCCACTACATATATGCTATATGTGGCAAAGATACTGTACAAATTTGATGCTGCTGTGTGTGGCACATGTGTACACTGGGTTCGTTGGCTTGACTGTAATACCAACTTGGCACTGATGGGCTAGCTTGACACTATTTGGGTACTGGTTTAGCAATTCCCCGCTGAATGAGGGTGGTAGCCATGTCAATGATGCTTTCTTGCCAGGGGTGTATTTGCAAACCCAGCTCCTTTTGCACCTGCAGCAGCCCAGAACTCTGACTAATAATATAGCAAGGGGTTGAGTAGCTTGTCAATTCTGTAAGTGACCTTGGCTCACCGGCACAAATCAAACTGACATAAGTGTCCAAGATCTTGGACACTAGAGTCAAAGAGGACAGTGAGCAGATATCTGGATCAATCATCACAAAAGCTTGGGCAGCAAGTCACACAATGCACCGTTGGTGATTGTGACTGTACCTTGCTGTTATCAATGACCTTCTTGACCTCTGCCTCTTTGCCATTGGCGAACTTGAAGTTGGGAAAGTGCTTGGACAGGCATTCTGTGAGAGCCTTGACAGGCACAACAGAGTCCTGGCTGACCAGATATCTGCAGCAAGATGGATACATGGAACTGAAGACAACTTTGTTCATTGCTTGCAAGAGGATTGCTGTTGGTATGCAGTAATGCTGGAAGGCCAAAAAGTGCAAAGCATCAAGAGGGTACATCAGAATTGCAATCAACTAGGGTGGAGTAACTAGCCCACACAAAACATACTGAACACATGTGTTGGGGTGCAGGTGAGTTGCTGCAGATCAAACCATGAGTGTTAAGTTTTGAGCGCAAGCACGTCACAGGCACCATTGCCCTCAGTTGCAAATGTACAATTTAAACCTCACCTGCCCTTGGCTGAAGGCACCTCTACAGCCAGGATATGAGCACGAGCAATGTCCCGTACATCACACACCCATGGCGTCACTGTGTCATTGGTTCCTTCTATCAACCCCTGCATAATCAGAACAAGTCTGTCCATGATGTTGTACACCTGCTGACTATGCCAACAGTACTTTTCAAATGGGTGCTCTGCAGTTTTTTGACTGCAGAGCTTTTGTGTGCAGAACCTAATACTGATGTTGGGACAGATTCATGTTTAAGAGCTGCATGCATGGCATAGGGAAGCAGCACCATCATGGCCAAGTCATGTACCTTGACATCAAGAATGCTGGTTGCATCAGCCCGGTTGCTGATGACAGGGCCCAGCACAAAGGTGGGGCAGATGGTGATCAGCTCAAAGTTGTGCTTCTTGCTGGCGTCCCATGCCTCTCTCTCTGCAGCTACCTGCACCAGAGACAATTCACAATGCCACCTGCCGATTGGGAAAACTTAAGGAGAAACCAAACATTGACATGTTGCGCTATCCTTGCACATATGTCAGGCAGTTTGAGCTGCATAATAATGTGTAAGATCAGAAGGGTGTATAGCAAATTGCAAGTGTACAGTACCTTGCTGTATCTGTAGGCGTCTGCACCTTGTGCATTTTCATCCACTTCAGTGTTCCAGTCTTCTTCGCTGTATACTTTTCCACTTGGGCCCGCTTTGGGTTTCACAATGGCTGCATGCCCGCTGAACATTTTGATTTGGCTGTAGTGATACATTGCAACATCGCATGATGTGGACGAACGCTTGGCAGATTCACACTAGAATGCTTGACACGAGAATGACACTAGAATGTTTGACACGAGAATGGTATGAGTAGGTACAACATATGCATTCATGTGCATCTTAGATCACAAAGTCAGCAAAGTTTTTGCTTGATCCTGTGTGCCTTACATGCAAAGGAAGAGGTCAGGACGACACGCTTGATGCTGTCTGTGTTCTTGGCCACGCTGGAAAGCACGTTCTTGGTGCCACCTACAGCTGGCTCAATGAGCTGCTTCTTTGGGTCTGTTACATCCCTGATGAAAGGAGAAGCTGTGTGAAAGACGTAATCGACTCCCTAGAGGACAACATGTTTTCAGAACTGCGAATCAGGACTCAAATGCAAAGCATGACAACAAAGCACATGAGGCAGCCAGTACCTTCAGGATTGAGTCAAAGCTGCCCTCTTTGGTCAGATCTGCCGCATGCAAAGTGAGCTTGCCTGGCAGAGCCTGCAAGTCACTGGTGAGAATCTTGAGTCTCAAACTGTACTGATGCATACAGGCCTTATGCAGCATGGCACAGTTGGCCATGTATCATGCAGACTGTATGGAGTGCACACGCATGCGTATGACAACCGACCTCAGCGAGTTTTGTCAAATGAGCAGTTTTTTCCGTGTTAGACGTGTCTCTGACGGTGCCTCTGACGTTGTAACCCTTCTCCAGCAGCTGTTTTACCAGTTCAGTGCCAATAAAGCCGCTTGCACCAGACACAGCGGCGGTGTATGCACCGCTACGATCAACGGGGCCCATACCGTTTGTGTAAACGATAAGTTCACGATTTTGAAAAGATATTGAATATGCAATGAGTGAAGGGCTTGCGTGCGGTCAAGTGCTGGCTGGTTAAGCTCGACGCATTCACAGCACCGGGGTGGACATGATTGCATGTGCACGCACGGGTCATGACTGAACCCCAGTTAGTAAGTTCTACCAAAGCTGCACATCTGGCTGCGGATGCAGCGATTAGAGCGATTTGACCACGCGAGCCAGCTACCATTACTGCTCCTGACAGCCAGCCAACTTTTCTGCGAGAGATTGTGGGACGCAAAGCCCAAGACACTCTTACACATCATGGGTCATATGATGCATGCATTCAGCTCTATCCACGTTAGCATATGACTCTGACCACAGACTCCCAAATCTGCGTGCGCTAGCGCAGCAATTTGCCTGGGTCACAGTCACAACGGTATTGTCAGTCAAATGTGTGTTGGCGTTTTCAAGTGCGTTGATGCCATGCCTGTCTGACCCAACAGTGACCCGATTCAGGTGCTGGCTGCAAGCTCATGCACAGCGCATTTGTTGCTGACAGTGAAAGATGTTGAAGTAGCTACTATGGCTATATCATACTTGCTTGTGGGCAAGCATGCAATCTCCCAGCATATAAACAGATATGGTCTGATGATGAGCTTGTCTGTGATTTGATAGAGCATCATGAATCATGTTTCTACTAGCGTGAGACACATTCACCTAGCTGGCCCCAACTTCTGCTTCAAAGCTTCCAGTGCTCTTGTACTGACAGCAGACCTCGGCTGTCTCAGAGCTGATGCATCAAAAACATCATGATCCTCACTTTGCAGCATGTCATACCGATGCTGATGCACTGGTTGCTGATCACTGACGCTGCTAGCATCAACACCTGTGCTGTCCTCTAGCACTACAGGCAGAACAGATGCAGGTGAAGCAAAGAGGCTGCTGTCTGTCTGCAAGGTACTGAATGAGGACTCTGCTGTCATGTCCATGGAACTGACTGTTGTGCTGGAAGTGGCAGCAGTCCCTGTTGCTGTGCTACACAGCAGTGAATCCTGAATACCCGCCTGCTGCACAATGTTGCGCCGCTGTATGGCATACTGCTTGGCCCTGGACGCGTACCTGCCACAGTATGCACAAGCTGTTCAACCACAAAGCCGCATGAAAATGCATGAATCCCAAGGTACAAAGTGCGTGCACACAACAAGTTTCCATCCCAGTTCCTTCTACATAAGAAAGAAAGCATCATAGGAATCATTTGAGCAAATGGGCCACTGCCCGTATACAACTCCACAAAGACCACTGCCAACAAATAACATTTTGCAGTGATGGAGACGCCCACAGCACAAATGGGACACTTGATCAACCCGAAATGGCAGGCAAGACCAGGAGCATAATGTGATGTCCAACACAGAATACAACACCGCGTCACCTGTATGCGTAGGTATATGTGCTCGCAGTGCTGCTGCTCTGACGCTGCCATGTCACTTTGTCACAGTTGACAGTGACTGCACTTGACGTGACAGCAGCAGTATCATCAGTTGAGCAGTTGTCCCTGTCATCCTCTGTACAGCTGCTACTCAAGCTGTCGTCACTGCTGCTGCTGTTGTCATCCTGGTGACCAAGCTTGTGAGGATGAGCATGTTGATCAGAAGGCTCAGCGTTCTGAACCAGCCTGCAAGAACAAAGCCAAGCATGCAGTGGACAAATTTATTGCGGTACAAAAGCGAGTCGACATATGCCTACAAGCACTCTTGTTCTGCACAGCTTATAGACTGCAAATAGGCAGATTGGAAATGGCCGGGACCCAAACATTACTAAAGCAGGGGGACATGTGTCATTTTGTGCACCATACATTGCAGCACTGTCGTCTGAAGTATGTCAGGCACACAAACAATACACCAAGAGAAGCAGCACACAAACAGGACCAGATCAAAGCATCACCTTGCATCTGCACTTGCGCCAGACTGGCGGCGCCGGGTACCTCTAGCACTCCTCTGAGCTTGAAAGTGGCGAGCCATGCCACTCAGGGAAGTGGGCAATGCCTCATCCTCATCTTCTCCTGAAAGGCTGCTGGAGGCCTCACTTGGGCTCTTTCCAGCAGGAGCCCCTTGCTGAAAAGCGTGGCCCTGGCCTTCGCGCCACAGGTAGCGCTGGAACTGCCCTTCTTGGTAGTCGCTCAGAAGCTGCTGTTCAGACGCCGCTGTCCCATCATTATCAGTGCCTGGCAGCAGCAAGCCCACTTGCAGTTTGGCAAAGCAGCAGGTGGATGATGCATGTCTACAGGACAAGGCACATGCAGACAGGCAAAATGATTAGGTCAGCCTCCAAGACATTGCAGCGCTGCTGACCTGCTGATGACTCAACAGCCAAAATGTGATGCTCCTGCTCTTGCCGCACTGCATGCTTTTCAGCAGTTGGCTGACTTGCTGCATCATCTGACTGCTCCACAGCACTCAGACGCTGGCTGTCAGACTCACTGAGTATCTCCTCAAGGCCTTGCTGATCAGAAGGATGGGCCACAAGTTTAGTAGCTGATGGTAAGTGGGCCTCGGCAGGCTCAGAGACATGCCTGGTGAGCTGCCCAATAGCATCTGCATGCTGCTCAGTGTCCTCACAACATGGGTAAGCATCAGCTGGTGGCTGCCCAGTGTCACTGCCATGCTGCCTGTTACTAGTGGGAGGCAGCCCACTGCCAATAGGACGCTGCCTATCGCCCATGGGGCCCTGCCCACTGTCATTGACAGGCTGCCTGTTGCCATCGTGATGTTGCCCATCATCTCCAGTGTGCTGCCTTTCTGTCCTGAAGGACTGCTCAGTGACATTAGCTGTCTCTGCCTTTGCATCTATTGACTGCAGCCCAGGCTCCAATGGCAGCTCATCTGCGTTGTCATCCCCTGGTGCATGACTTCTGGCAGGGTCCTCCTTGGATTTAGCCGGCTGCTGAGGGTTTGCCTGAAGCTGCTGAACATATGCTGCCGTGTCCACATCCACCTGCTCCAGCAGTTGCAGTGTGGCCTGTAGCCTGCTCAGACCACTGTCAGCTTGTTCAGCTGATGCCTCTCCAGAGTGCTGACCAACTACGGTTGCATCCCCTGCTGTTGCTTGCGGCCCAAGTGCGCCTGGAGCAATGGATGAAGGCTGTGCTGCTAGTCCAGCCTGTTTGGCAGCAGGCACTTGTCCAACAAACAGCTGCCTGCTTGGAATTGCCACAGCTTCTTGGTAGCTGTTGTCTTCCTTCCCAGACTCAGGAGGTGAGCTGGTCTGTGCCTGTCCTAGAATGGGGTCACCGTTGGGACGGAGCATGCCTTCTGAGGCCGTGGGGGACAAGGTATTAACATATGGTCCTGAGGTCTGCATGGCAGTGAAAGAGGGGTGAGTTTGCCATGCACAAGGTTCTCTTGTGAACTACTGTGAATTTGCATGTACATGTATCGTTGTTTAAGTCAAATTGCATATTGGATATGTACTTTTACTTATGTAGTGCGTGCTCACAGCTGTCAGCTCAGCCACACGGCACAACTGCTTGCATTCAGCTTGCATGGAGTGGCATCTCTTCTAGGACCAGCTGCAAGATAAGCCAGGTGGAGACACACCTGCCCAAGCGGCTCATCTTCGTCCACAGACAGTTCCTTCAGCAGGCGATCCATCCATGGGTGAGTCACAGGCGGTAGGGGTGCTGCTGGTGACTGGCCAGTCCCATGGGCCCCGCAAAGCAGCCCTTGACCAGCAGGGCTGGGCCTCCAGGCACTGCCTGGAACTGCTGGTGAATGCCCTGGAAGTCTGGTCTGATGTAGGTCATCATGCAAGCCTTCATCACCTAAATGAATCATTGCTGCAATTAACAGACAGTTTGGCTCATGAGCATGATGAATATGTCTTGTCGGGAAAGGTGGTTATTGTAAAGCTAAATTTACAGATGCCACTGCAGAGCAGGATGGTTGCCATGCATGTACAATCTTACATGCATGTTGATGGCCTCACGATTTCCCCCTGAGGTCACAAGTTTGCAAGGCACAGTAAACACCATACAGCATGACGCTCATGGGATCACAGCCCAAACTGTTTGCCACATGCAGCAATCTCTGGCAGCATTGCTTACCACCCTCCAAGCCACTCCCAACATTAGGCCTCGTTTTGGCGTCAGGCTCACTCCCCTGTTGTTGCACTGCTGCTAGTATCACTTCTCTGTCACCCTGAGGCTCAAGTGGGTCCCCACCTTGCATCCCACCCTGCTGGGGATGCTCACACATATGCTGATTGGGGGTCTGTGCAGGCATCTGCGCCTCTAGTGCAGCTGGTGACTGTTGTTGCTCTGGGACAAAGGTCAAGTGAGGGGCATGCTGAGGTACAGCAGCAGCAGCAGCAGCAGCAGCAGCTGGCACTAGCATGGGCAGAGCGCCGTGGCCATAAGCTGATGCAGGGATGAGATAGAAAGCCTGGGGGGTGAAGGCAGGCATCCCAGCAGAGCCTGGCAGCAGGCTAGCAGCAGCCAAGACTGCTGCAGAAGTTGCTGGCAGAGCTTGTGCTTGCTGCTGGGGCTGTGCTGTGGATTCTGAGCATGGACTCAGAGGTGGAGGCAATGAAGTGAATTGGGCTGAGACTGCCACAGGTACAGGTAGTGTTGCCTGAGTGGGTACTTGAGTTAATGCTTGAGTGGGTGTTTGGATGGATGCTTGATTGACATCCAAGCAACAGGTCTGCTCAGCAGCAGATTTTGCAGACACAGCTGGATTGCTGACTGATTCAGCAGCTTGTGCAGCAGCAGCAGCAGCAGTAAGACGCGCAGCTTCATCTGCTGCAGCCACACTGACACTAGTAGAAAGAGGAGGCGCAGAAGCTGCCTGAAGTGGCGTGTGCTGGGCTTCAGGGGAAGGGGGATCAGGGACACCACCAGGAGGAGACCCCAGTGTCTGTGCAACTGCTTGAGTTCCAGCGCAACTATCTATCTCACCCTGAAGCTGCATCTGTGTTTGCAGCACAGCATGGTGCGACATCAGCAGAGACTCTTGTTGCTCCTCTTGCAGCGTTTGCAACATGGCCTGCTGATGCTTGATCAGCCTCTGCTGCTCAGCAAACAACTGCTGCTGATGATGTGCCTGCTCCCATTGCTGCTGTTGCAGCAAGGCATCATGCACAGCAGATTGCTGCTGCAGCAGCTGCTGCTGCTGCTCGTACACTGCCTGCTGCTGCTCCAGCAGCTTCTGCTGCTCCTGCTGTTGCTGCTGCTCCTGACTAAGCCCTGCCAGCGCAGCTTCTGCCAGGCTTTGCAGCATGGCTTCATGTGCGTCTGATGACTGCCGGTTGTCCTGCTGCTGCTGCTGCTGTTGATTTTCATCCTGCTTCTGAATCTGTTGTAGGGATGACTGAGCCAGCAGCTGCAGAGCCAGCTGCTGTTGTATGGCATCCTGCTGATGTGCCACTTGCTCCTGCTGCTGCTGCTGCTGGTGTTGTTGCAGCTGCTCTAGGGAGCTTTCAGACAGGGTCTGCAGCACCAGCTGAAGGAGAGCATCATCAAGGGGTGACAGACCAGATCCATCTGCTTGAAGGGCGCCCACAGCTGCTTGCAGCGAGGCCACAGCTGGCAATGTGGCGGCCACAGCTGGTGATGAGGCGGCCACAGCTGCTTGCAGGCCAACAGCACTCTGCATGGCGCCTGCAGCCCTCTGTAGTGCAGACACAACATGTTCAGCCATGCCTGCTGTGGTTGGATCCCAGCCTGGCTGTGCTGTGGCATGCAGCCTGTCCCCAGCCTGAGTTGGGGACTGCTTGGTGACAGCCTGCGGGCTATCACCCATGTCTAAGCCTGCGGTTTGCATGGCAGACTGTGATGGCTGACTGCTGTGGCACCTGCTGCTGCTGTTGCTGCTGCTGGAACGCTTGTCTGTCAGAGAGGTGACCGAAGCCCTTACGCTTGCTTGCCATTGCTGCTTTGCATCCCCTGCAGCAATGTTGGGGTGTGTTGACTGTGGGTGTTTTGCAAAGACACAGCTAGTGATCAGCTGCAGGCAAGGCGTGGTTGTCACAGTCCAGTGAGCCTTAGATGCAAATGATGTAAGAAATGGTATGTCTCAACTTTTGTGCTCAGTCATTAGCTTTTGGAGGCACAAAACGAACAAAGTTTGCACCTACAAACAAAACTGCTGACTAAGTCCAGCATCCTTTGGCTGAGCCAGTGCAGGAACAACATACAGTGACTTGGTTTGCTGTATGAACCACAATAAACGACATTGCAGAGACACACATGAAGAGCTAATGATATGTGCCAGTAACTAGGCATGCATGCGTGATGTGGCCTAAACAGGCGATTGGACGTGCATACGAGCACCTGGCCTCATGCAGGTGACAAGATGCATACCTGCTTGCACATCAGTGGTGGCAAGCAAAACAGCAAGCTCCTCTGAGACTGCCTGCTGTGCAAGCTGCTCAATAGCCTGTCTCCCTATAGAAGCACCTACAGCACAGACATTGAATCCTGAGCTGACAGTTGCTGTTTGTATGCTGCAGTGCTTGCCTGACAAAAATCTGCGTTGTTTGCATGGTTACAGGCCAACATATGGTGCTCAGGCCGAAATCATCTGTCAAGCATTGAGTGGTGAAAGTAGTTGTGCAACAGTAAGCCTGCTACACAATGCAATCTGCATTGGGACAAATCAGATGCTGCTGAACACGTTACTGGGCATGTCATCGGGTGGTACAGGTGCTCTTGCAGTCAACACAGGTGTTGTCTGTTCTGACTGATGGGCAGCTGTACCTGGCATGTCTGTTGGGGGATCTGGAGACTTCGTGTCTTGTACACCTGCCTCATGTCTTGCCTCTGCACTTTCAGGCTTGCTGTTTTGGAACGCAGACCACAGCCTGCTGGCAACAGCATCTGCCAGCCATTCAGCCAAGCTGGCCCTCAGCAGCCCAGTGCCTGCAGACTGCTGCCCATCATCATGCCCAGTGCCAGCCAGCTGTTGGGAGGAGCTGCCTTTTGGTACAGCTTTGCTGCTGGTGCTGCTGCTTGCTGTTGCCCCCAGCTGGTCGTGAGCGCCTGCAAGGGTATGGGTGTAGTTCCCATGACTGCTGCTGGTGGGTGTAGGTATAACAACAGCAGTCTTGGCGGCTGCTGGAGATACGTGACTGGACCCAGGGGTGGGCCATTGCATCACCCCTGCTGACTGTGCATCCGACACCTGTGCGTCTAATGCCTGGCCTGAAGCAGGCAACGTTGCATGTGACACTGGAGCTGACTGTGCCTGAGCAGTCTGCTGAAGGGCAACAACAGGTGGTGATGCCCTTGCCAACTGAGATGTGGACTGAGGCCTTGACTCAGCACCATCACGCATCACCTGCTGTGGTGGCTGCTGACAATCCCAGGCCTGTGCCGGATGCAGCAGGTGCTGCGGCAGCTGCTGCTGAAACGGATCCTCTGGCAGTGACATAGCAGCTGCTGTTGCCATCTGACCAGTGACCGATGCCTGACTTGGACTGGCTGAGAGGACTGGACTCAGCAGAGCCTGAACAGGATCCTTTGGAGTGCCTGACAGCCCATTACATGGCAGTGCCTGATTTTCAATAGGGGTGCGAGTCCCAGGCTGCTGCTGCATCTGCCAGACCCTGCTGTGTCTCACAATAGGCAGCTGTGCCTGCTGCTGTTGGTGTGCTGCCAGATCCAGCAGCAGGTCATCATACTGCTGCTGCAGCCCTGTGTCTGCTGCAGATGCACCTGGAGGGCAACCATTGTCCCTAGCCTGCACGCTCTGCGCTTGTGGACATGACACCGGCTGAAGGCCTGGGTGTGAGAATGAGGTGGCAGGGGCAGCAGCAGCTGCACTGATTGGTGAGGTCTCACACGCGGCAGTGGAAAGGTCTGTGCTGCTTGGCAGAAGCTCGTCAGTATATGCTTGGTGATTGTAAGGCGCTTGCCATGTGGCCTCAGGAGCCTTTGCAGAAGTCGCCTGTCTGGCGGATTTGTCACCGAGATGGTCAATGGTTCTGAGTGGAGCTTGCACCAGGCTTGCATCTGTCTCAGGCGCTGCTGCAGCTGTCATGTTCTTGACCTGAGCCATGCCAGAGACCTTCTGCTGCATGTAGGTGTGAACTACAGCCTGTGGCTGACCATGACACTGTGCATCAACTGCGTGGGAAGCATATACATGGGCTTGTTTTCTGTCTGCCAGGGGAGCAGCATGCTTTGCATCAGGCGCAGCAGGCTGGGGCCTAGGCAAGGCTTTGGATGCATTCACAAGGGGCTGCAGTCGGTGTGCAGATGGCTTGCTGCCCTCAGCTGTGCCCTGTAGAGCCTGACTGCCCATTGCTGAAGGGGCGGCCCCTTCAGCTGAAGGCAGCTGTTGCCCTTCCTGGGAGCCGCCAGAGGGGTCATCGTCAAGGGTCCGCCTGGGTAGGGTTGAGCCTACACGCCTGCCAAACGCCACACGAGGCTTCTTCTTCTGCCTGGGGTTAGCTGGTGGGGGTTGGGGTGGGGCTTGCTGCGGGGAGTTGGGGCCAAGTGGCTTGCCTGCCTGCTGTGCCTTGGGCAGCAGAGGTTGGGTGTTGAGGGACAGCTCTGTGAAAGGCGCAGCGAATGGCGCAGCAAACTTGCGCTTAGTTCCTGGAGACGCAAACACAACCATCATTTGTTTGTCAACGCTGTGGCAAACACATAAGCCACAGTGATGGTGCGAGAAGACACAAAGCCTCAGGTATCTGCGACTAACATTTGCTTTGTGCAAGCGCTTCAAAAGACACACCTGGTTTTGCCTGGGCCAAGTTGTCTTGTCATATGCAGATTTGGTGTGACGAGGCCAGTGTACACCTTGAGCATGCTTGCTGTCTGATGTTGGCTCCATAATTTTGGCAAGAGTGTTACCTGGGGCATTGTTCAAAACGCTTGCACCCCTGGCTGCTGCAGGCTTGCTGGGTGGGGGCCTCATGTGGGCAGTTGCAATGCGCTGCTCAACATCCTTGGCAATGGCGTCTTGCAATGCTTCAACACTGCTGAAGGTCTCATCTGCAGCCATGCAGCTATGCAGCTCCTCCATGACACTGCCCGGTGAGCCTGCACACCCAGCATCTCTGTTCAACCTCTGGAAAAGCCTCTCAACGAGGTGAGACACAAGCAACCAGTATCGTGGCTCTGTGTGGAGCAAGCTAACAAGATCCTTTGATGGTTCATCAGCCAACGAGCATGCACAACGGCTGCTGTCAGATCATGCTCTAATGATACAGCCACAAGAGTGGAGGAAGGTTTTAGAGAATGGTGGAGCTCACAACAGAGCAATGCATGCAAGGCATTGCTTTTGGTTTGCACATGTTCCTGGAAGACAGTTTCTTGCCACAGCAGCAATTGTAGCTAGTACCGCTGCATGCAACTCAGATGCCACATCAGGATTACTCCCTATTGCACTACCAGCTACATCCTTACAAGCCCACTTTCAAGCACGTTTTCCCCCAACAATATGCAGATTTGAGCCCTGATGCATGGCACCAGATGCAGAAGGGTCAAACAATGCAACGTTTTGGCGCAGCAAGACAGAGAAAGACAACTCTGGCCCTGAGAAAGGACCAGTGCTGCAATGCAAAGTGCACTGGCAACCACCAGAGAGGAGTGCATCCGCTGCATGCACCCCACGATGACAAGGCAGAAGTGCAAATTGCATCTGTGACTTGGACTTTGTCTACAGCTTGGATGCTGCCAGCATTCTACGGCAATGTGATTACCTTGCCTGCCTGGTGGCAATGGCTTGCCATGCAGGCCAGCAGGCGCCTTGTCAAGCTGGGCACATTCCAAGGCACATGCTGCCTGCAACGCCTGCAGCTTGACTCGCAGACCAGCGTAGTCTCCTGGCCCGCCCAGCCGGCCTTGTACCATCCTGTGAGCCAAAGCGTTCACTGTTGCTGCCACAGGGTCTGTTGTTGGTCAGAAGCAGCTGGCAAGATTACATAGCACTCCCAGATTTGGAGTTATCGCCTAGTGCAGCCATATGTACAGGAAGTTTCTTGCAACTGTGTACATGAGCTGCTGAGCAACTGCTGCATGACAAGGGGTGCAAGCTTTGCACAGCCAGAGTTGACAGATGACACACCATCTGTTGTGTTGTTGCAACATTATGTACACCACTTGTGAAGTCATCCCAAACACGTTGATGGTTGTTCAAAAGCAAAGAGTGTTACCTTTCAGCACTGTTATTGTCAAAAAAAATGGATGCATTCTGTTGAGACGATGTTGCCAGTGCAACTGAGCTTTCACTTGACTGTCAGAGGCTCTTGCCATGACATCAATTTTGCTCCCATGACAATTCTTCTGTACATTGTGTTTGGCGTTCACAGCAGCTGTTGCAAGCGCAATCAAGTCCAACAGTTTCTCACCTGATAGCATGCTGATGCAGGTCATCTGCAGGTGGAAGGACCTGGGGCATGGGCAGGGGTACTAGGCTGTTGCGCAAGCCAGCTTGAGCACACGCAATGCTTGCCTGCAGGTGAGCTGGCATGGCCTCCTGTACCACCATGTTACTTTGTTCTTTAAAGCACAGCTGCAAGTCAGGGCAGCCATTCTGTTCAGCTTAAACTGCTCAATATGCAGCTTACATACAGCAAAAACTGTCATAATGCTTTAGTTGTTCATACCTGTCTTAGATGCTGCACTGCCAGATGTGAGGGTAGCAAGTGATGCATGCTGTTCATGCTCAGCAGTCACAGCTTAAAACTGAACCTGTGGACATTTGACACATCACAGCTGCATCATCTTTGATGCGTTTTCATGTATTGATCTGCTTACCATCTGCTGCTGTGGAAGTTGCTGAGAAACAGGCTGGAAGTCAGAGGTCATGGGCACTGCTGGCTGCTCAAGGGAAGTGCCTCCTGAGGTGCCTGCTGTTTGCCTTTCTGGGGAGACAGGCTTGCATTTCAGCAAGTGGCCAGTGCTGCTCCTGCCCACTGCCTTCCTATGCTTCAGCTTCTGCAGCGCATCAGCCTGCTTTGGTGCCCCTGGCTGCCCTGTGCCATGCTGTGACTTGTTCACCTGAACGCTTTGCATGACTTTGGGCTGCTGTGCCATGCTGACTGCAGCTGTGTCCTGCCCAAGTGCTTGCTCTTGCTTTGCGACTGCACTTTGGTCTGCCAGAGATTGCGCACCATCGGCAGGGTTGGTGTTTGGGAAAGCTTGCAGAGCCAGGGGTGCTTGCAGACTATGTCTAACTACAGGTTCACTGACTGCTGTGGTGATGACCGGGGCCTGCTGTAGAGTGTGGGCAGTGACTGCTGGCTGGCCTGGCTGACTCTGTACTGCTGCTGCCGCAGCAGTTGCCGCTGCAGTTGCAATGGCAGTGAGCTGCTCAGTGGACCAGGCGTAGCTGGGCAGCAGCTGCTGCTGACCATGAAGCTGCTGAGGCAGCTGATGCATGGGGATGGGGTGAGGCTCATGGGACACAACATGCCTTGGTGGGGACTCTGGCCATTGGGAATACACGCCAGGATCTGCTATGTCATGTTGCACTAAAGTGCCAATGCCTCCTGCCTGCTGCGATGCTGTGTCCTGTTGGTTGCGCAAATCCTCAAAGCGGGGTACCTCAGACCAAGGCAGAGGCAGAGGCTTGTCCGGCCATTTAGAGGAAGACATCATGTGTCGGGGCGTTCTCAGTGCAGCATCTGCGTTATCAAGTTGCAGAGACCTCAAATGCTCAGCTGATGTTGGTCCTGCTTCCTCAGGCATGTTGTGTGAAGAAACTGCAGGCCCTACGTGGCTTGGAGATACCATGCCTGCTGCTATTGAACGCACTGGCAGTGATTTGGCTGGTGTGGTAACAAGCCGTGCTGGAGCTCTGCTGTACAACTGTCTGAAACGCATCTGGAGCAGCAGCTGCTTCTCCACAGGGAACTTATGAACTGCAACACTGCTTGCGTCTTCCTCAGGGGTTCCTGCTTGAGGGGACAGCCGCTTGTGTGGCGGTTGTTGCTGAAGTTGTGTAGACGCTTCCTTGTCATGCAGCAGCTGAGTGGTGTTCTGAGTGTCCTGTGCATCTGGGACACTGAGGCTGGCCATGATCTGAAGCAGTCATGTATCACTGTCATGCATAGCACAAAGATGGCGCAAGAACTGACACGACACTAGCGGCAGCAGCAGTGCTTCTATGCATGCTTGTACAAGGTGCTGTGGTACCTGCTGCATGTATTCGGCTGCTGCAGCTGCTTCAGGCGACCCTTTTGCAAGGGAAAGCATTGACTGCAACTGTTGCTGCATCTCCCGTGGTTCACCTACAAGGTAGGGAAAAAGCTGTGCAGGATGCTAACAGCTCAGCAAACTCTATGGCAGAAGTTTCTTCAGGTCGCTGAGCTTACCGTACCATGTTGCTGTAACATGTCTCTAACAGCGGCTACAATAGTTGCAGGCTCTGGGAGTTGGTCGTAGCAGGCCATCCCTTGATGACTTGAGCCTGCTGCAGACATCGTCACCGAGGTTGGGGCTGCGACTTCTACCGTCAATTGTAATGGCGAGTCGCACTCCGATAACTCAGTGTCGCCTTCACTGCTAACATCACAAGAATCCTCCGACGCGGTGTGCGGTTGCAGCGACAAAACGTAGCCTTTCTTCCTTTAGTTGATCAGCCCCGGACAGTGAGATGTGCATCTTCTCCGCAGAAGACAACAATGGTGTAGTGTAATGCGCCGCTGCCATGACGAGGGTGTGGCCGGAACGCTCAGCGTGAGATATGCGCTGATAATGAAGCTTGTTGTTGCAGGCCTGCATTTGAATATTGCACTGATCAGTCATGAGGACAATCGCCCTGACGCAAGGGCAGTTGAAAAGCCTCAGCAGATTTTTCTCAGTGGTATCCTCAACAATTTGCGAGTTCAACATTCAGCAGATACAGCACATCGTGAGATTAGATCTTGGCGAAACCAAGCAGGCCAGTGACAAAGTCCTTTTGCGGCTCAGACAGGTCAAGCATTGTCGTAATGTTGACTGCACAGTTGACGACCGCTATTAAGCAAACACCCGTCAGCATGTTGCCTGGAAGCGCGGTCAATGCTACAATTGCTCTTCGGAATCACACCCAAAAGGCCTTCATTAACACTTCACTACAGAAGATTGGGCGTTCAGATTTGCATGCACGGACCTGCTGTAGAGGTGAACGCTGCAGACGAGTCAATGTCAGATTCAACGTGCAGCACATAATTGAGACTCGTACGTCTTATTTACAGCTACGACAGAGCAAGCAGATACAGCAACTCGGCCATCAACAGAGTGGTAAGTTGCTGCAAACTTGCTTCAGACTGTGTCACCCACACCAAAGGAAACGTGACACAGCGAGCAACCTTGCCTCAATTTGCTTGCAGGTTTCAGAAGATTGTGCAGCTTCCTGCTAAGCAAAGAGGATGCCATATCATTACCTGCAACCTGCTGCAAGAATTACCTGAGCTGGCTGAGTATGAAATAGGAATGGCAAATTTGTTTGGTGCGTCCGTTGTGCACAAACGATTTGTCTAACAGCTCATGCTCTAACAGAGCACCTGCCAACTGATGTTTTGACAACATCTGGTGCAGTGATGCACACTAGCGCTTCACTGACCATCAATGAAAACGCCAGCTCAGATGTCCCATTGGACTTAAATGTAAGTCTGCCCCTCACAGCATCTGTTCAGATTTGGAAGTGTATGCTGTTTCTGAAAGGATGTGTGAGCTGCAATGCTTTCCATGTGACATGCTTGCAGGATGATTGTCTTGTGTTTGCCACAGGATTCCCTTGATCGCATTGCCCCAGAGGGACCGCATTACAGGCATGATGATGAAGGCTCCGATGACATGCCAGCTCATGTCAAGGTGGGTCCCAGACAGGAGCTTACTGTGTAAGATGCATACTATGCATACTCTTAGTCTGGATCATGTGTAATGCAGTCATCTTTGATGGGCGCTAGCTTGAATGTCCCTGTCCGGCAAGGGCAGCTCGCAATGGGGACATGGCAAGGACTGTATCTGAATGAGCACCGTAACCATGGAGGCTCACGCAAGGTTTGCGTTACAATTCAGGGCCAGAAGCGCAGTGATGGTCGCAAGTACCAGTCATCACGGTGGTGAATGCATGCGTGCTGTGTGACTTTGTTGTCTCTAGCAAAGTACACACCACAACAGCTATTTCAAGGGTATTGTTTGATGTCATGTATATTGCTTAGGCTATGCCAGTATTTTAATATCATTTCATGCATGCATCTGACAACCTTTAGTGAGTTTTGCCTTGACTATGTTGTGTCACTTTGTTACAAGCATGTATTGCAGCAGCTACTATGCGCCTTCAAAGCTTTTTTGGCTTTCTCTGGAAGAGCTAAACAGTCTGAGGTAAAGTGTGGACTATCTCGGAACCAGGCTCATCTTTTCAATGATGTTGCGTTGCGTGATTGTCAAAACTGTCAAATTGGTAGACCCTATAGAGATGCGCATGACAGACAGCTTTGGAGAGACTGCACGTACCTCATGAGCTGGAAAGCGTATTATTCTTATTATTTATCAGGCTTATCTGTTGTGACATCACTGCCAGTAGCCGATTGCAGATTTTTTTGTTACTAGGGACATGCAGGTGTGACTTGATCCGCTGATGTCAACCCAAATAGCTATGTCTGGGAAAATGTACAATCATTTAAAAAGCTTGATACCTTCTGGTTGAGCAGGCATACCTTGAATTGTCATGCATTTCTCTGACACTCTGTGGCACAGGCAGGAAAGTGTGAGTTGCAACTGAAAATAGCGATGTGCTTGTAAACTAGGGCAGCTGGAAAGCATGTTTCAAGCTGGCATGCACCACCCATCTGTGTCAAATTTTGTACCAGCGCTCCGTCCTCGTGCCTCTGATTACCTCCTCTGCTCAACACCTCGATCTGCATGCCTACTGCTCATCTCGACTTCGCAGGGAGTGCGTAGTTCCCGCGCGGTTCTTGCTACATGCTGTAGCGCTCGAGGTAATAGTCAGAAAGGCAGCGAACATTTCAATCCTTGGCTGGCCGCAGCACGATGAACAGAGTTTACAGGCTAGCAGGACTAGCTCGTCATGCTGCAAAGGCCGTCGGGACCCAGTCAATGGCAGCAGGATCACAAGCTTGCAGTTTTGCGCCTGTACAGGTGTGTAAGATGACAGTAGTATTGCGTACATTGGAAGGAGATTCACTCGAGACATCTGATGTCATCATATGAGCAACTGCATTATGCCACCTGATAGCAAACATCTTACCAAGCTAGTGCTGCCACGATGTTCCACCTGCTTTTAGGTTGTTACGTCAGTGTGATGAAGACCGTCGCACCGACGAGCAGAGCCAACCTCTTGTGAGTGTACACTTTGCAACCCTTATGTGGTCATTTGCAGGTGCAGCAGATGACTGCAATTTCATTGTCAAATACTTTAAACAAGGGATCTAGATCATTCTCATCTGGCGTCATCACAGCAGAAGATGTAGAGCATGCCACAGGACTTGAGAGGTGATAGTTCCCAAAGTGCACCCAGCCTTCTGCCTCCACTTGACAGCAGACACACAAATTACAGTAGTGCTTTTTGTATCATGATGCTGGTCTGAGCCTGCCTGTGTCTTTCCAGGCAAGAGCTGGAAGCAGCTGCAGAGGGAAAGGACATGTTTTCAGAGGACTGGTAGGCCATCAACCTCGGTCATACCTCACTGCAGAGTCTCAACCTTCATTTGTGCTGCCATGCTCCTGGTATGCTGGTGCATGATGACTTACGCATGTCATCATGTTGCAGGCTGAACGCACCATGGGGTACAGAGGACAATCCAGTGGAAGTCACATCATCACTGCATGAGAGAATTGTGGGTGTCCCCGACCCCTACGATGACTCTATCATCTGGTGGGGCACCATCGAGGAGGGCCAGCCACCAAAGCAGATTGTAGAAACTGGAGAGTTTTTTGTACTGAAGAAGGTGGAGGCATCTGATGGACATGGCGGTCATGCCCTTCATTGAGATCTCACTGTCTAGAGGCCATAATTGGGATGCACAAGCTGTGTGTGAGCAGCTTTCAAAATGGGGCTGCTGCAGCAACAACAAGCACCATTGTTGCTCATTCAGCCTAGCTCAACATGTCCTTGTTTGCATGCCTGTGTCAGAATCCAATGTCATATGCTGCATTATACTAGTGACGTTTTGCTTGTCAATGACACATAACATGACAGGTTATAGATAGCTTAGCCATGCCACAGCAAAATGCAGCATGTAATGCATGTCCTTTCTATGCAACAAGCGAGAGATGTATTAATGGTCTTTCCCCTAAAAGTGTAGTGATGTGGCTTGCGCTACTAGGTGGTGATAGTCTGTCATCAGCCTTCACAAATAACGCTGCATGTGATTATGCCATGGGTACGTTCTTGTCAACTTTGCGTCAGAGACTGCTCAAAGCCCTGCTGAGGGCACAGGATCAATGGACATACAGATACACACGGCTGGGTTCGCTTTGAGTGCACAGACACCCAAAATTTTAAGCGGGGCCAAAGACACATCGTGTCAGACTTGTTCTCTCATCTCACTTGACACGATGTGTGTTGCTGTGACACACCGCACATAGTATGTGGAAATCTGCATGCCATGGCTGGTGAAGATTTCGTGCTGTCACAGCCTTCAAACATTCAATGCCGTCGCAGAGCGTCTTTGATCAAGGAGACCAAGCCCCTGGACCTGTGCGCCTTTGCTTGCCCTTGTTGTGTTGGCCCCTTCTGCACGTCCTGATCTGCAATGTGCCCGCTGCCATGTCTGTCAGGTACAGGCAAACTGCCAAACGAGCTGGCATTGGCTGCCATATTGATCTGGCTGCCGTCTGCCACTGTGCTTTCATCGTCTGAACTCTCCTCCACGGCCTGCATGACATCTGTGCGCATGTGGTCCCTATGCTGCGCCTGCCACCCTGCTAGCTGTTTCAGAGCTCTGATGGCTGCATCCAGCTGCACTTGTGTTGGTTTGCCGCCACTCTGCTCTGCAGTTTGCTGCTCCTGTGGTCACACCAATTAGAAAGTATACTTGCAGTCGCAAAAACAGTTGCAAATTACAGATTGCACATGACGCACATGACAAGTGGTGTCACCACATCAATGTTGCACATGTTCTGTGGCTGCGGATCAACAGACACTTGATGCTGAAGCATTTCAGGTCACCTGCGTTCGATCCCTGACAGCAATCTCCACCTCTAACGCAAGGTTGCTGTCCAGCACCTCCTCGACCAATGCATCAAAACAGCTGCTGCTCTGATAGTCTATCAAAAGCATGTTTAGCAATGCCACTGCATGTTGGAAGACATCTGCATTATGGCTGTGATTCTTGACTGCCCGAGCGCTTGTGCGCAGCAGCTTGCTGCCCTTCAACACCTCGAGGCCATCTATATGATATACATCATCAATCTGCACACAGATGGATTGGTAGCTTAGCCTCAGGCAGATTGAAGCAGGAGGCACAGCCGTTTGATGCAGATGTATGTCTAGCCAGTAATTGAACCAAGCAGCCCTTTACATGTCTGCTGACAGCTTGTTTATTCGCACCTGCAGAAGCTGTTGCAGCATATGCAGAAGCTGAGCCTGGAAACCAGCTGAGTCTTGCATAATCTGAGCAGCCTGTTTCAAGACTCCTTGTGACACCCTTAAAAGCTGCAACTGCTGTTCTGGCCCATTGTACTGCCCCAACAAAGCAAGAAGCTTGAGGTAGTCTGTCAGGCTGTCATTGATTGCTGCAGCATCTGCTTGTCCCGCAAGCACAAACCCTACAGCTTCCGTAATAGACACCTCGCCCTGGTTTGCCCAGAACTCAGCTTGGATTGCCTACAGCACACTTTGGTGCTGAAGCACATGCCTGCAATCAAAGCCTTGGCAGTCCAAGGCATGAGCTTGCAAACCTGCGATGAAGCTTGGTCCTGTTGCAGGGAGCATATGAGGCAGCACAGAATCGAGTCTAGCAGATCAGTGCTGGTGGATGTTTGGGTCATTTGCTGCAAAAGAACCTGCACACCTGCAGAAAGCGAGGTGATGACCTCTTCACAGTTCATCAGGGTGCAAGCATTCTCTTCTGTGCCTGTAACACATACCTTTGTGCGTGCTGAACGCATATGTCGCTTCCTGACTCTTGTGCATGTTGAACCTAACAACATCGCATTGCGACAAACACTGTTTTGGTGACAGACGTGGGCCATTGAGCCGTTGCAAACTTGTAATAACCTGCAGTGACAATCTACTCTCATCTCAACGTCGACCCAGAGTCTCCGCAACAAACCAATGTCAAGACTGCATGCTCTATAGGACTCACCCGTTGTGTGGATATGTTGTCTTCGATAGCTCGCGACATCGAGGGTTTTGGTGCGTTGGAAGCGATCATGCTCACGTACCACAGTGTGCCTAAGAAGAAGAGCATCACAAATGAGATGTCTCTGCACCGAGATGGTGAGTACTTAGAACAATTGGATATTTTGTTTGACATTTTCAGACTACTGGTCCAATGGTCATGGTTGGCCCCAAGACCTTAAAATCTAATGAATGAATGAATAATGAATGAATGAATGGTGATATTTGCCAATTTCTGATCCTGGACTACGGTGCAAGCTTTTTGACAGTCTGGTACTACCCATTTTGAGCTATGCCAGCGAAGTATGGGCTGTTGATGACAAGATAGGTGACGCTGCAGAGCTACTGCAT